>Ga0182024_10004978_pt1 | contig 30117 bp, 25 predicted proteins | sample P32metaG_FD_120480 | JGI IMG/M metagenome (GOLD analysis project Ga0182024, IMG submission 120480) | Permafrost microbial communities from Stordalen Mire, Sweden - P3-2 metaG (Illumina Assembly) | ecosystem: Environmental > Terrestrial > Soil > Wetlands > Permafrost | place: Sweden: Stordalen...
CACGCCGATGGGCGTGATGGGGTCGACCATCTGCTTAAAGGGGATGCCGAACGCGTGGCACGCCGCGACGCGTCCCTGCTCCATCGAGACCGACGCGAGCGCGGGCGGGCCGATCACATCGCCCGCGGCGTAGATGCCCGGCGCGCTGGTGCGATAGCAGCCATCGACGCTGATGCGTCCTCGCTCCTCGACCGCGACGCCGATCTCGTCGAGCGCGAGACCTTCGGTGTTGCCGACCCGGCCGGCCGCGAACAGCAACTTGTCGGCACGGACGATGCCATGACCTGGGATTTCGACCACGAGACCCTCGCCGTCCCGTCGGACTTGCACGCGGCCAGCCCCTAGCGTGACCTGCACGCCAATATCGCTGAGGGCATCGGCGAGGCCATTGCAGATGTCGTGATCCATCGTGGGAATCAGACGCGACCGCTCGTCGACCAAGGTCACCTGGCTGGCAAGCGCGCGAAAGATCGACGCGTACTCACAGCCGACCGCGCCCCCACCGATGATCACGAGCCGGCGGACCGGCTCGTCGAGATCCAAGACGGTCGCGGAGTCAACCACGTCGGGATCGTCGAAGTCGATCCCCGGAGGATGAAACGGGCGTGATCCGGTGGCGATGAGGATCGCGTCGGCTTGCAGGTCGCGGGTTTGGCCGTTCGCGGTCGTGACGTGCACCATTCGGTCGAGTCCCAGGCGCGCGTCGCCGCGTAGCAGCTCAATGCCGTGCGCGTCGATGTTCGACCGGACTTCACCGGTGATGGTCTCGATCACGCGCCGCGAGCGTGCCCGCAGACGATCGACCGCGAACGCGGGATCGAGGTCGAGGCTGAGTCCCTCGTACACGTCACGATGCCGAAATCCAGTCAGGTACAGCGCGGCCTCGCGGAGCGTCTTGGATGGCACCCACGCGTTGATCGCGGCCGCGCCGCCCGCGCGCTCCTGACGCTCCACGACCGCCACGCGCTTACCAAAATACGCGGCCTGCGCGGCGCCTTTCTCACCCGCGGGTCCCGCGCCGATCACCACCATGTCGAACCGCTCCACCACGACTGCCCAGTATGTATGACAACCGAGGCGCGATAGGGGGAAATCGGCTCCCGTTGGCGCACCCACACACGGCGATCGCCACCTCTCGCCAACGTGACTCGCGATCGTGGGAACCGCGAGTCTGACCCGAGTCCGGTCGGAAGAACTCAGTAGCCCTTACTCATGTCCGACCCCGTCCGTCCGCGAGCCTGGTGAGTCGGCGCACCCCGGCCTACGATCGACGACTTCCAGAGACGGCCGTCGGGATGCAGATGCCCGGGTCGCACGCAGGAGGACTAAGCATGGGGCTCTTTAAGGACGCGAGGAAGGCCGCGCAGAGCGGCGCCTCGCTCGGCGGTGCAGGGATGCCTGGTGGCAGAATTCCGGGAGGGATGGCCGGCATGAGCATGCCGGATCCCGCGTACGTGGCACTGGTCAACAAGATCGGCCAGTCCGGCGTCGAGGCACCGGCGGAGCTTCACGCGATTCGAGCCGTGGGCAGCCCGGACATGAGCGGTGCGACGCCCCACGAGTTCGACGTCACCGTGAAGCCCTCCGGCGGGGAGCCGTACGACACGACCATCCGCCAGAGCATGCTGGACATGCAGATGCAGGGCCTCACGGAAGGCAAAGCCGTCACCGTGAAGTACGACCCCGATAACCCGAGTGCCGCGTTGCTCCACAGCTGGTAGGCGACGGCGCGGCAGGGTCGTTGTCGATCGGGAGGATGACCTTCATCGGTCGTGGTTGACGCACCGGCGAGGGTGTCGACTCGCGATCCAGGGAGCCGCGAGTCGAGTTTGGTATGGAACGCCGATCCTCCCTTGAGTAGTCGTGAGTACCGGCTACTCAAGACCGCCCGCATGCAGCGCGAGATGATCGGTCCAAGGATCGGGGCGAGCGCAGACAAGGTATCGGCGTAAGGCGCAGCGCCGAAGCAGGCAACCCGGTGCGTGATCGGACCGGCCAGACCCTCACATGACCGTGAGGAACCACAGCGCACACGTTGCCGGCGAGATCCTGACTTCGACCTCAGGAGGGTAGCGACATGGGATGGTTCACGCGATATTTCCTCCCGCCGCGGCGACCACGTCTGAAGGACATCAAGACCGACTGGAATGGGCCCGAGTTCGAGCCCATCGCTGGGGTCACCTTCCAGCAGTTCGTCGAGATCTCGCAAGGCATTCAGGGGGCGGGTGGCAATGCGGCCGCGATGGACGCCGTCGCCGAGCAACACGGCGTCTCTGCGGCAGCCTGGCGCCAGGCGTTTGTCGGCTGGGAACAGCGGATCACGACAACCCCCAGCCTTGGGATCGCTATGAGCAAGATCTACCTCGGTCCCGACTACACCGGCCGGGCTCACCGCGGGTGACGTGATCGTCGCGATCAACGGGAACTCTGTCGAGTCAGCATCGGACCTGACGGCTGCGCTCGCCAAGGACGACCCCGGCGACACGGTGCGGGTCGGTTGGCTCGACTCGTCGGGTCGGGCAGCAGCAAGCCACGGTTACGCTCGTGGCTGGGCCCCCTGCTTGATCGCCTGACGCTCCCGCCGGCCCAGGAACCGGGCCGGACAGTTCGTCATCGACGTGACTCGCGATCGTTGAAACCGCGAGACGACACGATTCGCGAGTTACAAGCTCCCCGAGTCCACCGCGATTCGCGATCCCCGAGTTAGTCCGCAGCCAAAGAGCTGCGATCTCCGGAACGGCGTGTCACCCCTCGCAGGCGCCGTCGTCCGGGAGCACCACCGGCCCAGCCGGTATCTTCAAGGTGATTGGCAGCTTCTCCGTACATCATCGACTACCGAGGGGTTTTCGACTTCCCCATCCCACCCGAGGAGCTCTGGGACGCCATCGAGCGCGCTGACCGATTCGAGGGCTGGTGGAGTTGGCTCTCGGAATTCCGTCTCATGGGCGACGGGCTTCGGAGGGGATCGGTGCTCTACGGGGTGGTTGCCCCACCGTTGCCCTACAGAATGCGTCTGCGGATCGACCTCGAGGAATGCGCCCGCCCCTCGCGAATCGAGGCGGCCGTCCACGGCGACCTTGAAGGCCGGGCGCGGCTGCTCCTCGAGGACCAAGCTCATGGATCCCGCGTGAGTGCGAGCTGGACACTCGAGATGAGGCAGCGTCCCATGAGAATGGCAGCGCGGGTCGCCCACCCCGCGCTGCGGTGGGGCCACGACCGAGTCGTCGAAGCAACGGTGCGCGGCTTTCGTCACCACCTGACGAGCGACAACGAGCAGGGCAGACCCCCACAATGAGGGCGAGTCACGCCTCGGTCTCTCCGGCCGGGTGGGGATGCGCGTGCGTTGAACGACGCGTGGCGCGCAAACAGCGCAAACGGCAGGCAAACACTGCGAGCCTCGGCGCCGGACCTTCCCGCGCGCCTACCCGTCCTGATGCCCTGTGTCGCTTCAAGGTCGGAAAGGAGAGTTGGGATGACGGGCGCGGGGATACCAGCGGGACGGCTGCCCGACAATCGCCGGCGCCTGGCTCCCCGAAGCTGACGGTCCCCCAGCGATAGGCCCTCCGTGCGGATGCCAATCCCCCGCCTATGACCTCGCGACTCGCGGGCTGTAGAACCGCAAGTCGCCCGCGAAGGCGATCCGCAAGGGCGCTGCGTTAGGGTCGGTTCTTCGAGACAGGGCCGGTGATGCCGCCTCACGACGAGGAAACCATCGAAAGTCCCGGCAGCGATCCCGTCCGGGAATCTCGGCCCCGGCCGGCCCGACGGCTGGTCGGGAGTGTCCTCGTCGCGGGCCTTGCGCTCGGCGCGGGGATCGCCGTTGGTGCCGCCACACGCAACGGGTCCTCGGCGTCGAACGCACAGAGCACGTCGGCTGGCGCGGGTACGACCTCGCCGTCTTCGCCCTCAGTGGTGGGGGGCACCTCGGGCGGGCTCGATGTTGCGGGGATTGGGGCCAAGGTCGACCCGGCGGTCGTGGACATCAACACCACACTTGCCAATAACGGTGGGGCCGCGGCCGGAACGGGAATGGTGATCTCTGCGTCTGGTGAGTTGCTCACGAATAACCACGTGATCGACGGAGAGACCACCATCACGGTCCGTGCCGTCGGATCGGGCCGTACCTACACGGCCGATGTCGTCGGCTACGACGTCACGGACGACGTCGCCGTGTTGCAGATGAGAGGGGCTTCGGCCCTACCGACGATCACGGCCGCGAAATCGTTCCCGGTTCTGATCGGGCAACCGGTCGTCGCGATCGGGAACGCGCTGGGTAAAGGGGGCACGCCAACCGCTACGCCAGGAGTGGTCTCGGCAGTCGACCAGACGGTCACCGCGGGCGAGAACGGTCAGAGCGCTGAAACCCTCCACGGGATGATCCAGACCAACGCTCAGATCCAACCGGGCGACTCGGGTGGGCCACTAGTCAAAGCGGACGCTCAGGTGATCGGCATGGATACCGCAGCCTCGGCCAGCAGCGGTGGTCTCCAGCAAGCATCACCGACCACCGGTTTTGCCATCCCGATCGACACGGCGTTGTCGATCGCACGCCAGATCGAGGCGGGCCATGCGACCGCCAACATCCATCTCGGCTCACGAGCTCTGCTCGGGGTCGAGATCAAAGACACCACGACGGGCACGTCGGGAGGTTCTGGCGCCCCGGTGATCGGCGTCGAGCCCAACTCGCCAGCAGCATCGCTCGGCCTCACCGCGGGAGACTTCATTGTCTCGCTCAACGGCACGCCGATCAGCACCTCTTCTGATCTCACCGCCGCCATCGCTCCGCTTCACGCTGGCCAAACGGCCACGGTCGGCTGGACCGATAGCGCCGGCCACCACCACACCGCCACCGTCAAGCTGATCGCGGGACCACCCGCATGAGGCAACCTGGCCCGACTGTGATCTGGCAATGACACCTATCCCCGCGACGAGCAGGTGGCGCTGCGGACCGACAGGGATCCAGTGAGCGACGGGTTCCCTGCTCCCGATGTCCTGGGGTCGGCGTCCCCCACTCCGCCGAACACCCCGTCGACGAGCCACGGCACCGTCCCACGGTGGGTGGTGGGCGTGGTGGTACTTGCTGTGCTCTTCGCCGGCGGGATTGCCGTCGGGCGATGGGCGATCGGCACTAGTTCCACAACGGCGGCGGGGCGCGGCTCTCCGAGCACGTCGACTGGACCGCCTGCGCCCGCTGACCCTGACGCGTCCGTCCTCTCCGGACTCGTCGTCCAGCAAGCCGATGTCGGATCGACGTTCAATGTCCAGCTCCTCGCTGGCGGTAATCAGGTCGCGGGACAACCCACGCTGGACCTGTGCAACGGAACGTTCCCGAGCGAGTCGAATCGCACCGCCCGCTTGCAGGACGTCGCCCTCGACAGCCAGGGCAACGGCCGGCTGAGCACTGAGGCCGTCCTGTACTCCACCGCTGCTGAATCCACCCAAGCGTTCAGCGAGCTCAAGACAGTCGCGGCGAAGTGTCCCAAGTCACGCGTGGTGAGCCCAGTCGGCGAACCCACCGTGACCACCCACTTCAGTGCGGCACCAGATGCCGCCTGGCCCCAAACGTCAACCGTCGACCGCCTCGCATTCAGCTTCACCACCACTGGCCAGTCCGGTCAGGCCCAACCCTCCATCGCGGTCTACCTCCGCCGAGGTCGAGCCCTCATGGGCATCTACTTCCCCCAACCCAACACCCAACCCACGATCAGCGGCCAGACCACCATCGCCGGAATCGTCAACGTCTTCGCTACCCGCCTCGCACAACTACCCGCCTCGAACGTCAACAGCCGATGAGCGCACACTGACCCACGCGTCGGTGCGGCATCCCGTAGGGACGCCGGATGTCCCTCGTCTGTGGTTCGAGGACCGCCAGCAAGAACCGGCAGCCGAGAGAGCCACCCTCCAACCGACTCGCGATGTGGGAAACCGAGAGTCGGCCGAGGACGGGGACGCCGCGACGCCGCGACGCCGCACAGATCTTCAGCCAGAGGGAAGCTTCCACTCGTAGGTTCGAAGTGGATCCGCTTCGTAAGTCACAGCGGTCGGGCGGGTGCGTGCGGCGATTTCAAACGTTATGTACGCCCTCAAGCACTGCCTCGGTCCCATGCCTTGTATTGGTCGACACCAATCGCGGCACCGGATCGCCATCCCGGATCGACACCGGCCCGCCTTTGACTCGCGGTCTTGGAAACCGCGAGTCAGTGCGGCTCGGCTTGGCTTCGGCGAGGCTATGCGACCCGACTCAGACTGTCGCGGAGCGGAAGGGCTATCCAGCCCTCGACCTTCGCCAAAGGCAGCTTCTCCTCGGGAACCGGGTCGCAAAGGCCCACTGCAGCAGCCCTAGCAGCAATCGCCGCGATCACGGCATCGAATGCGTCGTCGCCTAGGACGCACAACTCCCACTGGGTCGCACTAAGTCGCAGCCACCGGCTCGTTGCCTCCCGGAAGGTCGAGACCAGGGCGGCTCGCGCTTCTGCGCAGGCCTTGCCCTTGTAACGAAGGGAGTTGAACCCCCAACGCCGGAGAGCAGCCGCTGGATACACCTCGACCACTCGCCCGGTTCCGCTCCGATCGACAGAGGGCGACACCTGCCACACGAGGGCAGCGGCACGAAGGCCGGAACGGCGAGCAGATCACTTGAGACGCTAAGTGGCCACCGCTTGATTGGCCCGCGACGTAGCGATCTGTCTCGCGAAACCGGAGGTCAAGGAGATTGCCACCTGGCCAGGGGCGACCCTGCGCGTGGGACGAGATAGCAGCGACGAAGCCCGCTGGCCATCCGAGTGGAACGTCGAAGCCGACCTTGTCGGAGGTGGACAGCAGCTTGAGAATGGCCCCGTCATTGACGCCGCCCGGGATCGGGTCCGTCACCGCTGCCCGATCGTCCGCCCAGGTAATCGAGCAGGCAGCCGTCTTTAAGGCCTGCGACGCCAGATCAACACCGGTAGTGATCATGGCGGGATCGTAAGCCGCGACGCCAGGCAAACGAATATGCCTGCCGAGTGCCCAGCGACCCTCTTATCACGACTGTGACCTCTACTGATCCCGCAATCGCGTGAGCTTCCGCAACTACGCTTTTTGTGTGCTCACGCATTGGACAGCCGCAGACTCCCAGGCCCTTGCCTATCTGATACTGGCCGCGGCGGCGGTGACAGCGGGTGTCTGGTCACTGATCAACTACAAATCGGCGCAGCGATCCCGATCGGCTGACTGGACTAACACCCTAATTAGGGACTTCTACCTTGACGAACGCGTCAAGAAGCTGCGAGAGGACCTGGAGTACAGCTTTGTTACGCGGGTCGGACCTTTGCTCGACCAGAGGATCACAGACAAATCCATTCCGCTAACAGATCCCGAAATGGAACTACTCGCAAACCTCGACACGCTGCTCAACTACTTCGAGATGGTCCTGTACCTAAGGGAGGAACACCGAATCGCGAAGAATGACTGGCGCGCCCTCTTCAGCTACTGGCTCCGTCTGATCAGTGATCCAGCTCACGCTCCACTGCGTCGATACATCTCGCACTTTGGTTTTCGGCTACTGACACGCGAAATAGGCGCGACCGATGGAGTTCAAGTCACTGCGTAGTTCTTGGGCCCGATCGCTCACAAGTTGAGCAAGCAGTTCACGTGTTTCAACACCATGAGCACTACGACACGAGCAGTCTCGGGTAGCCCATGCCGCAGTGTGCCTTCCGACTTGTCGAGTCGGGGAACTGGACTTGGGCCTCGTCAATTTGGGGGGGTGATCGATCGTCGGGGCAACGCAATTCGCGACCACTCAGCCACGCTTTCCTCGTGGCAGGGCGACTCGCGGTCTGGGGGATCGCGAGTCAGGAGGTGGCTGTAAGGGGCAGGGCCATCGCCGGGATAGCGGTCCAGCCGATCGTGGTTCAGCCGTTCAGGCCGGCCGAGCCACCGCCGCCAGCTCGCCCGGGCCCTCAAAATGGGACTCCGGTCGGGTCGATTCCGTGCCGATACCTCCCATGCATAGGCAGAGCGGGAGGTCGTAGTGGCACGAATTCGAGGGCTTCTCGGCTCATTCTTCGTGGCCAGCCTTGCCGCCTCGGTCCTGCTCGTCGCCACGATGTCGGGTACCGCCTCCGCCTCGCACAAGCAGACCCCGATCCTTGAATGCGTCTTCAAGGACACCGGCACCGGCAAGTGGAACACCCTCTGGGGCTATGACAACACGTCGGGTTCGGTCCAGAACATCCCGATCGGGACGGGCAACGAGTTCTCACCCGGCGCGCAGAGCCAGGGTCAACCCACCGCCTTCCAGCCCGGGCAGAATGACAACGTCTTCGTCGTGACCTGGAGCGGCAGCGGCACCCTCACGTGGACACTCAATGGTCAGTCCGCTTCAGCGACGACGAGCTCAACGAAATGCTCGCAGAATCCGGTCCCGATCGTTCCGGGCACCGGGAACTGGAACCTCGCGCTCCCGGTCGTCCTGGTCGCGCTGATGACGCTGGGGCTGGGCCTCTACAGCTGGCGCTTCGGCACTGGCCTCTTCGTCCCACCCCGTCGGCATCAAGACGGTCCTACACCTCAGCAATAAGGCCCACTCGGCACGACGGCGCCGACCGCGAGGACCAGCATCCCCTTCGACACCGTCACTCGGCAAGCTCCGGGTCGGGGCATCGCGAGTCGGCTGAAGCCACTGAAACCCTCGACTCGCGGTTTGAGGGATCGCGAGTCGACCAACAGCGACCTCTGGCCGTTTCGGCCGAAGCGAATTCACCGAACTACGGCGCTCCGACCGCTGGTCCGCTCGCGCGCCCGCTCTCGGTACAGCGACCGCACGGACCCCCAGCAACTGATCGACTCGACGGCCGCCGGCAAGGAAGCAAGTTGTGAGGGATGCTTCGACTATGTCGGGCTCGTATCGTCCGTCGACCCGTCCTTGCCGCCGACTTCGACTTGAGCACCAGCGGTTGCGAGCGCGGTTAGGAAGTGTCCGGTCAGCTCACGGCCCTTCTTGAGATTGGCAAACACGCGCACGGCCTGCGCCATGTCCTGCCCGGGTAGACCTGGGGAAATGCGAAAGCCGACGGGCTCCACGACGTAGGTCTTCGAACCGATGCTCATTTTCGTGCCGACGCCCATGCTGCCTTTGCGGATGGAGGCCAATACGTCGCCAACGGGCGCGTCAGCAATCACGTCGCCTTTGCGCTTGCGCAGCACGACTCGACCGTCACGCACAGAGACGGACCCTCTTTGGTCGAGCCACCGCCGGCCCGTACCAATTCTGGCAGTCATATCAAACGTGGGGTCGACCTCATCGGGCATCGCCAGATTCTATTCGATGCAAGAGGGCGGCTGACCCGGACAGACGCGAACGTCGTTCGTCGAACACGATCGCCGACTCGCGGTCTCACCAACCGCGAGTCATCAGGCCCCGGAAATGACCTCGCGAGGCCGATGACCGAAGGTCGAGCGGGGCCGCCGATCGACAGCTGATCCGGTTCCGCGAGAGGATAAGGCGGTGCGCTTCGATCCGTACGATCCGTCGACGCAGCGGGATCCCTACCCGGTCTACCGCGCTCTCCGCGATGAGCAACCCTTATACAAGGACGAGGAGCGCGGGTTTTGGGCACTATCGCGTTTCGAGGACGTCCTCTGGGCGGCGCATGAGCCGGGCCGGTTCTGCTCGAGCGGAGGTGTCGCGCTCGAGGGTCAGGCGCGCTCGCCATTCCCAAACATCATCACGATGGATGATCCACGACACGGAGCGCTTCGCAAGCTCGTCGCCCGAGGCTTTACCAACAAGCCAGTCGCTGCATTCGAAGACCGGGTTCGCTTGCTCACGACCGAGCTGATCGACAGCTTCGCCGAGGACGGTTCTGTGGACCTCGTCAAGGCACTCAGTGGACCGTTGCCCATGATGGTCGTCGGTGACCTCATCGGCGTCGCGCCAGAAAACCGCGAGCAGTTCCGCAAATGGTCAGACACAATCGTCCACCAGGACGTCGACCACCCCCAAACGGTGGATGCTGGCCGAGCAGCGGCCGCGGCCGTCGTGGAGCATTTCGCCGAAATCGTGCGAGCGCGACGCTCTCGGCCCAAGGACGATCTGGTGTCGGCGCTGCTCGAGGCCACCGTCGATGGTGAGCATCTAACCGATGAGGAGATCCTCGGATTCTGTTTTCTCCTCGTCGTCGCCGGAACAGAGACGACTACCAACCTCATCGGCACGGGTGCACTCGCACTCGCCGCATTCCCGGACGAGCGCGCTGAGGTCCTCCGGCAGTCGGACCTGCTCCCGAGCGCGGTCGAGGAGATGTTGCGCTGGGGTTCACCGGTCCAGGGGTCGGCGCGCACCACAACCGAGCCGATTGAACGCCACGGAGCGACGGTTCCCGCCGGCGACAAGGTTCTCCTCCTTTGGGGCTCGGCCAACCACGACGATCGTCAGTTCACAGACCCCGAGTGCTTCCAAGTCCGTCGCGCGCCCGAGCGACACGTGGCATTCGGCCACGGAGTGCACTTCTGCCTCGGCGCGGCCCTTGCGCGCCTCGAGACCCGCGTGGTCTTCGCTGAGCTGCTCACCCGAATCCCCGACTGGCACGTAGATGAATCGGCGATCACATGGATCCATGCTTCGACGGTGCGCGGGCCCGCAACGCTGCCGATTGAGTTCACACCTCAAGCGTGATGCCAGAGGCCCGCTTCGGTCTGGCTCTGCGCTATTGACGTGACTCGCGGTCTAGGAGACCGCGAGTCACGACTGAACGCCACCGGGCAGACACGGTTGCGACGCTGCGGGTGAGGGGCAAGGCTGACTCGACTGTTCAAGACGACGGTCTTGGGAATCAATGGAGCGAGCCAATGGCGAGCGCAAGTATCCCGTGTCCGCCGAGATCATTGATGGACCGCGTTGGCCCGCTCCCCGAGAACGCCGACGACGCGACGCGACGCTACGAGGAGGTCGGCCAGCGCGCCCGAGACCTGATCGTCTCGTGGCTCCCAACAGATTGGGGCTTTGGAGAACGACGGATCCTCGATTTCGGATGTGGTGCCGGCCGCACGCTTCGGCAATTCACCGGAAGCGCCGAACACGCCGCGTGCTTCGTCGGCTGCGATATCCACTTCGACAGCGTCCGCTGGGCAGCCCGGCATCTGAGCCCGCCATTTGGCGTCTTTCGCAATGGCGAACGGCCGCCCCTGCCCTTCCGGGGTCACACCTTCGACTTGATCTACGCGATGTCAGTCTTCTCGCATCTAAGCGAGACGTCGGCCTCCTGGCTCCTCGAGTTGCGGCGCGTGCTAAATCCAAGAGGCCTCCTCATCGCAACTGTTCCCGGTCCTGCCCGCTGGGCGCAGCGCGTGATCGGGAGTCCCGCGCCGCCGATCGAAGAGCTCGGCCGACATGTCGACGCCCACGGCGACAACTTCTACGACAGTCATGGGCCCCATATCTATTTTGCCGAATGGTGGATACGAGAGCACTGGGGCCGAGCGTTTGAGGTCATCGCCGTGGTCGATGACCAAACGTCTCCGCCGCTAGGCATCCAGGAAGGCGGACCGGCCGTCGTCGTCATGCGCTCCAACGGCCGCTCATGCACATCCAGCGAACTTGAGTCACCGAACACGGAGAACCCTAGAGACATCAGTGCCTTGGTTGCCGACCGGCCGGTGCTGTTAGCCGAGATCGCGCACCTGCGGTGGGACCGGCGCCGTGTCCTTTCGGAGGTCGACATAGCCGTAGCCGATGCCATTGCGGCACGAGCCGAGCTCTCGGCGCTGCGGAACTCGCGAAGTTGGCGCTGGACGGGCCCGCCGCGCTGGATCCGGTCCCATATCAGGCCCAGCGCGCGATCCTGATCGAGCCCCAACGCCGGTCCCGGGCCTCGCACCCAAGCGACCCGAATGACCAGCCAACCTGAGACTCGGACCTTGCTGGAACTTGCGCTACACGCGGTCGCACGACTCGCGGTCTGGGAAACCGCGAGTCAGGAGCTAGCGCGCTCGTGTGAACATTGTCTTAGGGTGTAGTTCGCCGGCGAGGCACTCGGCAACGCCCAGCATTGGACGCCGGACTGGCCTTCGTCGGACTTTGTGGGACCCGTCGAGGCTAAGGCGCTCTACGCCGGCCAGTCGGTCGGCGCAGTGCGGTCACAGCAACCGGCCTCGACAATCGTCGCCGAGCTTGTCACCGAGGCAAAGCAGATTCTCTCCGAGCAGAGCTAAGGCACTACGTCTGCTCCGGCTTGCTTAGTGTCAGCTGGTACGCGACTCGTGGTTCGGTAGATCGCGAGTCACACCGCCACTTGCTAAAGATGCCACGACCGCAGGGCACGTGCCATCGCGCCAGCGACGCTACTCCCGCGACGGGCTCGGGGAGCTTAGGGCGAACGGCCCTGTTCACCGGTTCCTCTACGGCGAGACGCCGGGCTGGCGCATGCACATCTCGGCGCGACCTTCGCAGCGCGTGAGTTCACTCCAACCAGCGCGAGCGCGAGACTCCCGGTCAAGACGCCCGGACGAGTTCTCGCCACCACACGGTCCCGGCTCAGGGTGCCGCGCGCCCGGCCTGCGCGGGGGTGATCGCCCCCGTTTCGCACAGCCCGCGTACCGTAGCCCGGATCGTCTCGAGCGGGTCCCGGAACGTGACGCCCAGCTCATCGACCGTGCGCCGGTCGTCGAAGGGAACAGCGCGGGTCAGGTACACCATGGCGTCGTGCGTAAACGGGGTTGCCCGACCGGCCACCCGGTGGACGAGCTCGCTGAACCCGCCGAGCGCGACCATCGCCCCCACGGGCATTGGGACGCGCCGGATGGTGTACCCGGTGGCCTCCTCGAGCAGCGCGACCGCCTGCCCAGTCGAGAGGAAGTGGCCGCCACACGTGTAGCGCCGTGGGCCGGCGCCGGGTGTCATCAGCGCGGCGTGCACCGCGGCGAGGTCGCGGACATCCGAGCACGCCCAGTGCCCAACGTCGGTGACCATGCGGTGGCGCAGGAGTAACGGCAGCGCCCCCGACGCTTCGCCGTGCCGGTCGCCGGCGGGCGGGCCGAGCACCATCACGGGATAGGTGCACACGACCGGTGCCCCCCGGGCCTGCAGTTCCCGGGCGAAGCGCTCGCTGCGAGCCTTGGACTCGCCGTAGGGGCCGAGCCCCTCGACGACGGGGCTGTCGGGGCCGACACGAGGCTCGCTCGTCGGGTAGAGCGCGCTGCCGCTCGACACGTGGACGATCGGGTCGAGGCCGAGCTCGGCGGCGACCCCGAGCACGGTGCGGGTCCCCCAGACGTTCGTCGTAGCCATCTCGCCACCGTCGGCCTGCCCCGTGGCGACAACGCCGGCCGCGTGGAGCACGGCGTCACAGCCCTCGAACCCGCGGCGCACCGATCCCTCGTCGGTGACATCGCCGACCACGACATCGTCGAACGGGACCGCCAGTACCCCGACCGTCCGCGCGAGACGCTCCGGATTGCGAACGAGGAACCGCAGCGCGTGGCCTGCCTCCGCAAGAGCACGGGCGCTGTGCGCGCCGATGAACCCGGATCCACCCGTGACGAGGATCCGCATCGCGCTCACTCGGCGTCGGCGGACGACCCGGTCGGGACGGAGGGCGCCGAGCCGCCACGACACCCCTGTTGTTTCATAAACCCGTTGCACGATGATCCCAGAGCCGCGTCCTGTCAAACCGGTCGTTCGACCCCGCCCGCGGAGCCTGCGGTTCTCTGCCACGGTGTCCCGTCGATCATCGTGTTCCGATGCGCCATCGCCGTCGGTGCCCACGATCCGCGGGGCCGTCTCGACCGAGGCGCCGAGGTTTGGAGGGCCTCGCCGGCCTCCGAACCGGCGAGCATCCCTCGGTGCGGATCGCCGCGAGGACGGCCAGCGGGGCGCCGTCGCTGAACCCCCACCGATGCCACTGATGTTGGAGGTGCTGGATCCCACTCGCTCGTGGAGTGCGTGCCCGCCGCCGCTCGAGGCGGGCCGGGCCGGCACGGGATCGGCCGGTTCAGGGGAGAATGGGGCCGTGACCGTACACCGCCTCTCGGGGACCGACGCGTTCTTTCTGGTCAGCGAGCGAGCCACGTCGCCGATGCACGTCGGCGGCCTCACCGTGCTCGACCCAACCGGCGTCGACGGCTTCGGGCCCGCCGCCGTACGGGCGCTACTCGCGAGGCGTCTGGCCAGCGTCCCGGCGTTCCTCCGCCGCCTCCATGAGGTCGCGTTCGGGCTCGACTACCCGGTCTGGGTCCACGACCCGGGCTTCGACCTCGACCAGCACTTCCACGTCGCGCCAGTCCCCGCGCCGGGTGGCCGCCACGAGCTTGGTGCAGTCGTGGGCGAGCTCATGGGTCGCCGGCTCGACCGGTCTCGCCCGCTCTGGGACGTCTGGTACCTCGAGGGGCTGGCGGCGGGTCGCGTGGCGGTGCTCACCCGCACGCACCACTCGATGGCTGACGGGGTGTCCGGCGCGGGGCTTGCCGCCGCGCTCTGCGACCTCGAGCCCGGCACGTCACCCGACCAGCGACGAACGGTCCCGCCCCCGATGGCCGAGCCGCCACCCGACGAGGTTGGCCTCGCGGTCCACGCCGTCGGTCGGGTGCTGGGCACGCCGGTACGCGCCGGACGGCTCGCGTGGCAGCTCACGCGCCAGGGTGTCGAGTTGGCGCGCTTCGCGGCTCGACGCGAGCCCGACCCAACCCCGCTGGGGATCCTCCCCGCGCCGTCGACACCGTTCAACGGCCACATCGGGCTCGATCGCGCGTTCGCGTTCTCTGGTGTCTCGCTCGAGGTGGTTCGCGAGGTCAAGGCTCGCCACGGGGTCACGGTCAACGACGTGGTCCTCGCCCTGACCTCCGACGCGCTCCGCGCCTACCTCCAGGACATCGACGCACTGCCCGAGGCGCCCTTGGTCGCCGCGGTCCCGGTCTCGACCCGCGACGTCGCCGACGACGAGCTCGGAAACCGGGTCGCGAACATGATGGTGTCCCTCGCGACGGACGTGGCAGACCCGGTCGAGCGACTCCAGACCATCCACCGCGCCGCGTCACGCGCCAAACGGCTGACCGCCGCGCTCCAGGCGCGAAAGTCTCTGGCGATCAGCGAAGGCGCGCCGCCGGTCGCGATCCGGCTCGTCTGGCCGTTCCTCGCCGCCGGCGTGGAGGCGCTGACCCTCATCCCGAGCAACCTGATCATCGCCAACGTTCCCGGCCCGACCTTCCCCCTCTACATCGGCGGCGCCCGGATCGAGTCGATCATCCCGGTCTCGGCGCTGCTGCTCGGGATGGGTCTGAACGTGACGGTCATGAGCTACCAGGACGGCCTCGAATTCGGCTTCGCGGCGGACCCCAGCGGGATCCCCGACTTGTGGGCGCTTGCCGACGGCGTCCCCCGAGCGCTCGACGCGCTCATCGCCGCGGAGGCCGGCCTGTCGTGACGAACCCGCCGGGCTGGGGCGCTCGCCGACTGGGGCTCCACGAGGTGACCCAGGTCCCTAGCACCGTCACCAACTCCCGTGGTACAGCGCGCGGAGAGCGAGGAGGACCATGATGCGCCAGCTCACCGGCGCCGACGACCACCACGTTTCGGTGGAGACGCCGACCCAGCCCCAGCACACGCTCAAGTGCATGATCCTCGACCCGGCGGGCGCGCACGAGCCCATCACGTTCGAGCGTCTGCGGACCTGGGCGGCGGCTGTCCTCCCACACGTGCCGCCGTTCCGGTGGCAGCTCGCCCCGCCGCCGATGGGCCTCGGCCACCCGTTCTGGTTCGACCGCCCCGAGCTCGACATCGACTATCACGTGCGGGCGACGCGCGTCGCAGCGCCGGGCGGACACGCGGAGCTCGCCACGGCGCTCGGACAGCTGCTCGGCGGCGGGCTGCTGGATCGCTCCCACCCCCTGTGGCAGCTCTGGCTCGTCGAAGGACTCGCCGACGGGCGGGTGGCGCTCGTCTGGAAGGTGCACCACTCGCTCGCGGACGGCGTCGCCAGCGTGCGCATGTTCTCCTCTGTACTCCAGCACGGTCCCGACGAGCACCCCGTCGTTCCCGAAGCGAGGCTGCCGAACGACCCCGACCCGACCCGCCGGCGCCTCTTGCTCCCCGCACTGCGCTCGCTCGGACCGACCACGGCCCAGCTGCCGGCGTTAGTGAACCGGTCGTTGCGCGCCACCCGGGTCGGCCGGGCGCGGCGCCGCGAGGGTCTGGGCGGCCCGGCCAGGGCGTTCGACTCGCCGCCGACCCGCTTCAACCGCAAGTTCACCATGCACCGCACGTGCGCGTGGGCGTCGCTTCCGATGCAGGATCTGAAGGCGGTTCGGGACGCGTTCGGGTGCACGGTCAACGACGTCCTGATCGCCGTCTGCAGCGGCGCCCTCCGCAGCTATCTCGACCGACACGGCGAGCTGCCGCGCACGTCACTCAGCGCGACCATCCCCGTCTCGATCCGCAAGGAGGACGAGCTCGACGACTACGGGAACCGGCTCACCTCCTGGTTCGTGACCCTCGCGACCGACGTACCGGACCCGGTCGAGCGCCTGGCGGCCATTCACGCCGCGACCCGGGGGGCGCGTGAATCGCAGACGGCGCGCCACTCTGAGACCCTGGTCGACGAGTGGATGGGCTACAAGGCGCTCTGGCGCCGTTGGATCGCGTTCGGGAACACCGCAGCCGGGTTCGCGAGGCGTCCGAGTTTCAATGTGATCGTCTCGAACGTACGCGGCCCGGAGCCGTTGTGGTTCGACGGCGCGCCGATCGTCGAGATCGTGTCCGTGGGCGAGCTCGCGATGGGCCTCGGGCTCAACCTCACCGGCTGGAGCTACCGGGATCGCATGGCGGTGGGCGGGTCGGCCTGCCCCGAGCACGTACCCGACCTCTCGGATCTCGTGGACGGGCTTCTCCCCGCGCTCGCCCGGCTGGTCCAGGCCGCTCGGGGCGCCCCGGCATCACTCAGCGACGCGTAGCGAGCAGCTGCTCGAGCCATCGCACCATGCCGTGGACGACGAGCAGACTGCGCAACGTGAAGAAGACGTCGAACGCGTGCTGCGCGCCGGGGATCTCCGCGTAGGTGACGGGCGAGACGGCCGTCGCCCGCAACACGTCGACGAAGCGGCGCGTCTCCTCGACCCAGAGCAGCGAGTCGTGCGTGCCATGAACGACGAGGAACGGAGGCGCATCCGGTCGGACGCGCGCGACGGGGCTCGCGTCGTCCCAGAGGTCGGGGTCCTCGTCGCGGGGCACCTTCATGACGAACCTCGCGAGAAAGCCACCCATGTCAGCCCACCGGCCGCGGATGCCGAAGCGATCGCAGAAGTCGTAGTTGCCGTAACACGCCACGCACCCGACGACCGAGGTGTCGACCGACTCGAACCCCGGTTGGTAGCGCGGATCGCAGGCCGAGAACGCGGCGAGCGCGGCCAGGTGCGCGCCGGAGGACTGCCCGGCCACCACGACGAAGTCGGGGTCGGCGCCGACCGACGGTCCGCCTCGGCGCACCCACGCCAGGACCCGCTTCACGTCCACGAGATGGTCGGGGAAGGTGGCGCGTGGGCTCCGACGGTGGTTCGCGGCCACGCCGACCCACCCTCGGGACGCGAGGTGCTCGAGCAGCGGCACACCCCCGTACTCCTTGCGTTGGGTCGACCAGGCGCCGCCGGGCACGTGGACGAGCACCGGGCAGCCCGCCGGTTGATCCCGGTGCCGGTACACGTCGAGACGGTGAGCCGGGTCGTCGCCGTAGGCGATGTCACGCACGATCTCGACCCGACCGTCACGCGGCGAGAACGGATTGCCGAGCGGCTCGCGGCGGCCGACGCCCTCGGGTAAGGCGGCTCGCCGCTCGGGCGGGATCGCGTCGCGGTAGTCCGGACCTAGGGTCTCGACAAGCGCCGACTCGATGGCCGGGCCGGCCGCGTGCTTGCGCCGCTGCACGACGGCGAGGCCGACCCACGACGCGAGCAGCAGCCCGAGCCCGACCTCACCGGGAGGCGATCCCGCCCCGCCCACCGCGACCAGGATCGTCCCGACGACGACCTGGAGGGCGAACACCCCGATGGTCAGCTCGCCGGTGGTCCAGCCGAGCGCGAAGTAGCCGAGCGCGAACAGGGCCGGGCGACGCACCGGGACGAGCGTGACAACCGCCCCCGTCGCGGCCACGACACCCAGCGCGAGGAGGAGCGCGGCAGTCACGGACGCAGCGACAGCCTCAGCGACGAGCCGCGTCGACGCGGGTGCGGGCCCAGGCGTAGTCGGGCTTTCCGCTAGAAGCGCGCTGTACATGATCGACGACCACGAGCTCGCGGGGCACCTTGTAGCCGGCGAGCGTGCGCCGGCAATGCTGCTGAACATCCTCGAGGGTGAGCGACGCGTCCGAACGCGCCTCGACGACCGCGACGACCCGTTGGCCCCAGCGCTCGTCGGGTGCCCCGACGACGACCGCGTCCCGGATCGCGGGGTAGGCGAGGAGCACCTCCTCGACCTCCTCGGAGAACACCTTCTCGCCTCCGGTGTTGATCGACAGCGACCCGCGGCCCCGCAACACGATCGTCCCGTCCACATCGACGGTCGCGTGGTCACCGGGCAGGGCCCAGCGCACGCCGTCCGCCTCGACAAACGTCGCAGCCGTCTTCTCGGCGTCCTTGTAGTAGCCGATGGGGAGGTGGCCGCGGCGTGCCAAACGCCCGACGATGCCCGATCCTGGCTCGACTGGGTGCAGGTCGTCGTCCAGCACGGCCGTGTACTCGTCGACGCTGAACCGTGCGCCCTGCGCCGTGTCGGAACCCGGGAGGCGTACTTCGCTCGCCGCGACGCCGGTCTCCGTGCTGCCGTACCCGTCGAGGAGGATCACGTTCGGGAGCACCCGGTGGACAAGGTCCTTGGTCGTGCTGGACAGCAGCGCCCCACCGGACGCGAGAACGAACAGTGAGGAGAGGTCCCAGCGTCCGGGGTGGTCACGCACGAGCTCGGCGATGGGTCGCACCGTCGCATCGCCGACGAGCGTGATGACGTGCGCACCGACATGCGCCGCGACGTCGAGCACCGCGACGGGATCGAACGGCCCGGGCTCCAGAAGGACCACCGTTCCTCCCGAGTAGAGGGTGGCGAAGGCCCCCCAGTGGCCGCTGACGTGCATGAGCGGCACCGTGATGAGCTGCACGGAGGCCACCGGCAAGATGCGCTCGACGAGCTCCTCAGGGGCAGTGATCGCGCCCTCGCTGCGGGTCGGGTCGCCGCCCCCCATCGACGCGAAGAAGATGTCTTCGTGTCGCCACAGCACCCCTTTGGGCATCCCGGTGGTGCCACCCGTGTACGCGATGTAGAGATCGTCCGAGCTGCGGCCATCGAAGGCTCGGGCCGGTGACGCCGCGCGGAGGGCCACTTCGTAATCGGCTGAGCCCTCGGGAACCGCCGCGCCGCTGTCATCGTCCACCGTGATCAGCTGACGAAGTGACGCCACGCGGGGCGCAACCTCGGCGACCGCCGGTCCGAAGCGCCGGTGCGCCACGAGGGCCACCAGATCGGCGTTGGTGAAGAGCTGCTCGAGCTCGCGCGAGACGTAGCGGTAGTTCACGTTCACCGGCACGGCGCGCAACTTGAAGGCGGCGAGCATTCCCTCGAGGTACTCGGTGCCGTTCATGAGGAGCAGCCCCACGTGATCACCCGCCGCCACGCCTGCTCCGGCGAGGAAGTGCGCGAGACGGTTCGCTCGCCCGTCGAGCTGCGCGTAGGTGGACTCGCGTCTGGTCCCTGCGATCACCGCCGCGCGGTCGCCGACCGCGTCCGCGACCAACTCGAAGAGGACCGAGAGGTTGTAGGACACCGGTCGAGAGGTTAGGCGGCGCTCACCGTGCAGTGCCTCAACGAGTCGCGCACGAAGCGTCTCGCAGTGCCGAAAAGCGAGGAGGGGAGGTGCGACCCCTGGATCCAGCAGATCTCGGGCTCGTCCCAGTGCTGCCAGAGCGCGCTTGCTTGCTCTGGCGTCGAGACGCGGTCGCCGACCGCGGCGTAGATGTGGAGCCGGTCCCGTGGCAGGCGGGGTGCGAACGTGAGGGGCGACACCAGCCGGTTGAGCTGCCGGGCCGGCCCGGTCTCCACCTCGGCGGCCGTGGTGGCGACGCCGCGGTAGCGCGCCGCGTGGCCTATGACAAGGCTCGGGATGTCGCTCGGCGGGAGTCCGGCGACGACGCAGTCGAGACCGTCCTCGAGCCCGGCGAGCAGCGCTGCGACGTATCCGCCCAGCGACAGGCCGTGCACGCCGATCGTGGTCGCGCCTCGAGCCCGCACCCACATGATCGTGCGCCGCACGTCCCAGATCGCTTGGGAGAACGCGTAGAAGTTCACGAGCCCATCAGGGCTCGGGAACAGGAGGCTCCGGTCGCGCCGGCGCGGCCCGTGCTTGGGGAGCACGGGATGGATCACGTTGACGCCCAGGTCTCGATACAGGGCGAACGAGCCCATCCACTGGAGATCGATCGGGTTCCCGACACCCGCGCCGTGGATGTTCACCACCCACGGCCGCGGCCGCTGGTCGTCGTGCTGGAGCACGTAGGCGTGCGCGAGGGCGTTGGCCTCGTCGGCGAGCCATTCGTCGCGCCCGGGCAGGTCGGCCGGCGGCTCATAGCGGCTCGGGAAGATCAGGTGCTCGAACACTCGGTGGCCCAGTCGGCGGATGGTGAGACCGGTCTCCTCGGGCGGCGGGGCTGGCGGCGCGGGGTACAGCGCGGCCGGGTCTTTGGGATCGCCGCAAGCTTCGAGGATCCGGGCCGCCGACTCGATGCGGGCCATGTCGAAGTCGGCCGCCGCGGCTCCGGCGAGCACGTACTGCAAGGTCGAGACGAGGTCGTCGACCGCGACACCAGCCACCGTCAACGGCGTGCGGATCAGAGGCGGAGCCACCCGATCGGGATCGTCTCGGCTGGCCCGGCCGACGAAGCCGACGACACGAGGGAGGAGCAACGCCAGCTCAAACCAGCGAGCCGCGGCGCCAGGAAGAGCGGGTGGGCCCTGGAGCAGCGGCCCCTCGGGTACCACCGCGCGACCATACCATCGACGTCGCTGGCCGACGCGCCGCGTCATCGGGGAGCGAAAGGGTCCAAGCCTTCACGAGCACCGACTCGTATCACCGCCTCCGCAGGTTGTTCGTGACCGTCGCGCGCCGGGCGAAACGAGTCCCTGCTCACGGCTCCGTCGGCTCGCGCAGCTCGCGGCACCTCTCGAGATGCGAAAGGGCGTGCTTGGCGATCAACCCCAGCCCCGACGAGCTCGCGGACGACCCGAAGCCGGTACAGATTGGGCCCAACCGCGGAGTGTTCTTGGGCCGTCGTCTGGTCGTTGTGGCGGCTCGAAGGCTTGGGCCGGGAGGACGGCACACGGACGGTCCCGTGGGGTCCCGTCCTGGCTGGCGTCGAGGCTAGGAGCTGGGCAGGTCGAGCCGGTAGGTCTTGTAGTTCTTCGGGTTGCAGTCGAAGGTCCCGGGCTTGGTCGGCGAGACCCGAACGAACTTGCCGCCCTTGACCTGCAGCAGCACGTGGCAGGGGCTGGTCTTGTGGCCCGCGATGTTGGTCGTGCCGATCATGCCGCCGGCGTTGAAGCTCGTCTCGGTGTTCAGGGCCTGGAACAGCGCCTTGCGGGTCAAGGCGTTGTTGCCGCTGGTCTTGACGACCCGGTTGACCGCGTCGGCGAACAGGTCGGCGGCTGCCCATGCCTGCGCGGCGAACCCGTCGGCGTGGCTCTTGTCGGTGTACTTGATGAAGTTGGCCAGCATCGGGTTCGAACTGCTCTCGTTGAAGGGCAGGAACAGCAGGTCGGTGTAGGTGCCCTCGACGTCCGCGCCACCCTCGCTGATCAGAGACGGTGAGTAACACTGCAGCGAGCAGTCCCAGACCTTGACCGAGGTGAGCCCTTGCAATGCTGCTTCCTTGCGGGCGTCCACCAGCGAGGGCAAGGAAGCTGCCTCGAAAAAGTTCGAGTTGTGGTTCTTCATGGTCTCGATGACCGGCGTGTAGGCGCTCTCGAGGACCGCTGTCGGAAGGCTGACGTCCTGGTCGGACTTGATCCCGACCTGACGCAGTTGACCGAGTCCGCTGGTGAACTGCGCGTTATAAGCGGCCTGGAGATCCGACGAGAAGACATACACCCCATGGATGCTCTTCCCGTACTTGCTCTGGTAGTAGTAGGCGCGCCCGATGTTGCCCTGGTAGGTCTGGGGATGATCGTTCTGCGTCGAGCAGATGAGCGACGGCGGGTTGATCGGGTAGGACTCCGGATTGCACTGCTGGACCACTTCGGTGGTCACGACTGGCAGGTCCGGGATGCCCGTCATCGCACCCGCCTGGTCCTTGCAGGCCTGCATGTTCGCGACGCTGTCGAGGAACAACGCCGAGGTCCCGACGAGCGCGAAGTCCTGGCTGCACGCTTGGATGACCGCGTTCTGCGCGTCGGAGGCGGAGAGCTTCGAGTCGATGAAGTCCACCATGAGCTTGCGGCCCGCGATCCCCCCGTGGGCGTTGATGTACTTGGCGAAGCCCTCGACGCCCGCGACCGAGCCGGCGAAGAGCCCCGGGTCTACCGTCACGTTGACGTCGGCCACGACCGCGATCCGAATCGTGGTCGGGGTGACCCCGATCTCGGTGGCCGTGTTGGCGCCCCCGCCGCTGGACTGGGCCCCGACGCTGGTCGCGCTCAGCCCCCCGAGCACGATGCCCAGCCCAGCCGCGATCGCGACCCACCGGCGCTTCTTCATTCGAGCTCCCCCCGTCATTGGCAGCCGCGACCCGTGACGCCGAGTCAAGTTCCCGGTCGTGACGATTTCGACCTGGCTCCCCAGATACCGATGGGCAAGCGAGACCCCGAATACGGTACCCCCTCACGAATTCATACATCCTCCGGCCGATCACTTGCCCGCGCTCCCCCAAGGACGAGAACATCACCGACAGGCACGCTTGGGAGCACAAGCACTTTCACCACCCGGCGGGGCGCAACCGACCTCCGAGACGCGACGGGGCTGGCGTGGGTTCAGCAACGTCCACCGCGTGCCGACCATGGGTCAATCGCTGCATTGCGCCGGCATCATCGCCACCGTCCTCACGGCGACGTGGGCTCGCCTGCGTCACGTCGTCGGGTACGACGCAGCGGCGTTCACGGTGCCGAGCTCGCTGGCGTCGAGCGAGGGGACCGACAGGACGTTGCTCGTCGCGGTGACCCACTGACCGCCGAGTCCCGGCGAGGTCGCAACCGATGCGCCACGGACCGGTGGGATCGGAACAGCTCAGAGCCATCGCCGCGCACCGGCTGCCCGACTGGATCGTCATGGGTCAGAATGCTCGCGTCGGGAGCACCACCGCGCCGTGGGTACCTCCGAGGTCGAGGATCTCCTCGAATCCTTCCCGCAGACAGTCCATGAGCACCTGGGGATCGGGGACCGCTCCGACATCGGTGTTCACGCCAATTCCGCAGCTGTCGCAATACGAGAGCAACGTGATGTTCACCGCGGCACCGAGGGTCGGACCGAATGCGTAGAAGCGCTCCAGCCGGGCCCGACCGATATAGAGCGGCATCATGAGCCCGGGGATGTTGCTGGCGACGAAATCGACGTGCTTGAGCATCTCCCCGACGAGTCCCGATGGAAGCAGGTTAAGAGCGCGGGCGATCGCATTCGTGTGAGGGATCGAGGGTTCGGCGCGGGCTTCGCTGGTCAACTCGTGGACGGCGCGCATCCGCTCGACCGGGTCGAGGATCCCGGCGGGGATCGTGAAGCGCATCAGCGTGATCCGATTCCCACCCACAGGGTCCTCGGCGTGACGGATGCTGATGGGCAGCGTTACCCGAAGGTCCTTGCAACTCGCTTCGTGCCGATCGTGGTAACGCCGAAGCCCTCCAGTGACCCCACCGAGGAACGCGTCGTTGAGGGTACCGCCCACCGCGTTCGCGGCGCGCTTGAGGTCGTCGGTTGGCACGTCGAGGACCTCGTAGTGCCAGCCGAGCCTGCGCTCCGTCATCAGTGGTGAGAGCGTGTCGGTGACAGGGCGGACGGTCTTCGCGACCGACCGCAAGGTCTGGAACGCGTTCCCGGCGGTGTCCACGGGATGGCGAATCGCATGCCAGGTGTCGTCAAGCGTCGAGGCTGTTCGCTGGCGGGCGAAGCCGGAGAGGCGCCGCCAGCTGTACTGCAGCGTGTCGGTCAACAGGTCGACCGGTGAGAGATCCTCCGGCTCGGGTGCGACGGGCATCACCTCGAGGTCCGCGGGTTCGCGGTCGAGGTCAAAGAGGCTCGCCGCGAGCCGCATGCCTCCAATCCCATCCGTGAGCGAGTGATGGAGCTTGAGGACCACCGCCGCTTCTCCGCCCTCGAGCCCTTCCGCCACGGTCCATTCCCACATCGGGCGGGCCCGATCGAACCCGGCCATGCCGATGATGCGAGCCAGGTCAAGGACGCCGGACAACGTCCGCGGGTGCGGTGCCTCGATCTGGCGGAGATGCCACGAGAGGTCGAAGTCCGGGTCCACCGTCCAGCGGGGGGGTGCGAGGCGAAAGGGTGTCTCGACGACCTTGTGTCGCAGGCCGGGGATGCTGCGGCTGGCCCGCTCGACTTTGTCACGCAGGAGGGCGAAGTCGGGAGAACGATCGAAGACGAGCACGATGACCACCGTGGACCGCAACAGCGGGTCACGCTCCATGTGCCAGCTGAAGGCGTCGCTCTCCTCCATGTAGGTTGCCGGCTGCTCGACCATTGCCATCACCCCTGCTCTGGACGGTACGCCCCGCGGGGGAAGAGGGCTAGAGGCCGAATCGGGTGTCCTCCCACGGTGGCGCCGATCTCGGACCGCCGTGCGATCGCCATGTGCTGAACCATCTGTCCACTCAATGCCAAAACCCTGGCAAGAGCGCCGCCTTCTACGACGCCGTGCTTGCTCCATTGGGTGGAGCCCCAATCACGGATTCGGCGGCGCGATCGGCTACGGCGTGGGCGGTATGCCCTCGTTCTGGATCGGTCCCCTGGCCAGTGACGGTGCGAACCGAGAGGTGCACATCGCCTTCGACGCCACGGACTGGGCGGCAGTCAGGGCGTTCTTCGACGCGGCCGTGCCAGCAGGAGCAGAAGTGCTTCATCAGCCGCGCATTTGAACCGAATACCACCCGAACTACCACGGAGCGTTCGTGCGTGATCCCGATGGCAACAACGTCGAAGCGGTCTGTCACGCACCGGAGCTCCCCGGCTCGTAGCGGCTGAGCCAAGCGTCAGCGCTGACGACTTGGGTCCCCGCCGCCGGAGGGGTCGGCGGGAGGCGGTCGTGACTCGCGATCTGATAGATCGCGAGTCGCGCCCGGCAGTCGAGTAGCCCCCGCGTCAGCGCCGGCTGCCCCGACCTCTGCCCGCCCGTACTCTCAATGGTCACCGCCCGAAAGAGGCCTCCCCGCGGCATCCAGTCGTCCTGGGGCCCCACGCGCACCCATCTATCATCATGCGAGATGAGTAGACATCTGTCCTCGATCCGCCGGCCTGAGTTTCGGCTGGAGGGAAAATGAAACCACGGATCGGATGGTCCATTGTTGTCGCCTTGGGCCTCGCTTGCGGAACGGCTTCGAGCGTGAGCGCGTCCGTCACTGCCAAAAACACCAAGGCTGAGCAGACGCTGATCAACAAACATGCGCTGTCGTCGTCCACGAGTACATGTGTTGGGAACACCGCGATATTCAAGAAGAAGCCCCCCTCGAATCTCAAGCCGTACGTGAAGAACCTTCTCGCCTCCGTCAACTGCCCTCTCAGTGGCCAGGGTGTTCCAGACGCGGTTACCTATCAGCAGTTCGCGAATGTCAAGAGCATGAACGAGTTGTATAGCTTCAACTTGGCGGAATCCAGCATTCGAATTGGTGAAAACGCCAGCGCAAACACCTGCCCCAAAGAAGAGGGCTATAGCGTCGGCTCGAGCAAGGCACTTGCCGGTGATTACGGATGCGCCCCGTCGACGTCGTCAGCGCCGAGCCTTCTGTTCTGGACCAACAATCGATTGAGGATTCTGAGCGTGACGGCTGCCAACAGCGATCCGGACGGTTCGTTGGTACTGAATTTCTTCCATAGTGGCGGACTAGGGCCCGTGGGCTGATCTGCGGGCTACGTCAGGTTTCTATCGGACTCGGCTGCCCAGACGTTCACGGCGATGCTCGGACCTCATATCGGACTCTGACTGTCGCAGCCGACTCGCGGTTCGGTGGACCGCCAGTCGGGTTCAGAGAAGCGGACGCGCTGTCGAGTGACTCGCGATGGATCGCGAGCCCAAGGCAAGGATGGGAGTCTCGGGCGTACAACCCTGGAGTCCCAAGAACGCCCGCGTCGACAATGCAGCTCCTTGTGGGAGCCCTATATCGTGACCCGACAGCCGCCTTGTGACCAGACCAAGGGCCCATCGGAGTGAGCTGAGTCTCACGTTGGGGTGTGCCATGACGATATCCACAGCCCTTCCACGACCCCTGACTGAAGCTGACCTTTCGTCCGCCGATCGGATCTTTCGGCTGGCCTTCGGCACGTTTCTCGGTCTGCCCGACCCTGAGTCGTTCGCCGGTGACGCCGACTGCATCGCAACTCGCTGGCGAGCCGATCCGTCGATGGCCATCGGCATCGACCGGGACGGCGAACTGGTGGGCTCCAACTTTGTGACCGTCTGGGGCAGCGTTGGCTTTTTCGGGCCTCTGACGGTTCGCCCTGATCTGTGGGACCAAGGCATCGCCAAGCAGCTGTTAGAACCGACTGTTGCGCTGCTCGACGCTCATGGCGTCGAGTTGGCTGGCCTGTTCACCTTCGCTCACAGCGCGAAGCACGTGGGGCTCTACCAGCAATTTGGCTTCTGGCCCCAACACCTCACTGGAATATTCGCTCGGCCAGTCGCGAGATCGGGAATACCGGGGTGGTCGAAGTTGACTGAGGTGCCCGACCTCGACAGTGTCGTGAAGGCCTGCGCCGAAGTGACGAGCGCGATCTACGACGGGCTCGACATGCGGCGGGAGATCCTTGCTGTGGCGAAGCAGCACCTCGGCGAAGTCGTACTCCTCGCCGACGGCGACCGCCTCGATGGCTTCGCCGTCTGTCACATCGGGCCGGGGAGCGAGGCTGGCAGCGACAGCTGCTATGTCAAGGCCGGAGCAGTCCGACCGGGGCTCGCGGCACCCGACACCTTTGGCCGATTGCTCGACGCTTGCGAGGACCTCGCGGTCCAGCATGGGGCGTCCGTCCTAGTCGCCGGTGTCAACACCGCCCGACACGAGGCGTATGTTCAGATGCTGCAGCGCGGGTTCCGTACCGAAATGCAAGGCGTCATCATGACGCGACCTAACGGTCCCGGATACAACCGGCCGGGCGTTTACCTCATCGACGACTGGCGGTAGTAGACCCGAGGCGGTCTCGAGGCCCGTCAGGGCGATGTGGGCACAACGAGCGGGACGAGTGCCCCGTCGATATGAGGACTGGCGATCTATGGAACCGCGAGTCCCTGGTTGGGCGGTTCGAGGCGGCCTCTAACCGGTCGCGCGGAGCCTGTACTCGTTCAACACCCGTGGCGCTCGCCCGTTAGCTGGCTCCCAGTCCCCGTGAAGAACATCCGGGTCTAGATCGACGCTATTCGGCCAGACGATGGTCCCGGCAACGCCGTCGACGGACACGTCGGAAAACGTGCTCGGGGTCTTCAACGGCTCAAAGACCTCGCCCTCGAGGACGCCTCGAAATCGAGTTCCCTCACAAGGCCGTCAGAGAAGGTCACGCGAAGTCGGTAGTCCCCTAGTGACTCCACATCCACGACTCGGGCGAGGGACCTCATGCCGCCAGACTACTGGAGGGGTTCGATTGGCCGGAGGGTTTGGTTTGCTTGAGCACGATCCCAATCGGCCAGGAGCTCCCCCCCAATTCTCGTTGCGTAACTTCTCGGGCCGCAGCCAGTTTCTCGTCTAGTTCGCGGACGACGTCCTCATAGGCCGTGCGCGCGGCGAGGTAGTAGGCCAGAGCGGGGTCCCGCCTTTCGAGCAGCCCAGCCACGGTGTCGGCTTTCTTGGTCTTCTTCAGATACGCCCTCCTTCCGGTGATCTGGTTCTTCGTGCGTTCAGCGAAGCCGGCCTCTACTTGACCTTCGTTGGTTGTCTCAATGCCCTGACCCGCGGTGGCGATCAGAATCGCATCCTCCTCGGGAGTCCACGTGGTGTAGCGAGCCATTTCGTTATTCCTCCGAGTGCGCCTCTCTGGAGAGTTGACGGAGCCGATCGCGGTCTTCCCGAAGCCCACGTCCGCTCTAGCGACGGGGACCGGTCAGCCTCACAGGCAGTCTCCGGGGTCCGTTAGCCCAAAACACCGGAACGGGCTCGCGTCGGTACGACTCATCGATGAGTGGTCGGTCGACGCGTTCTAGGAACACCTCAAGCGCGATTCGACCCTCGAGTCTCGCAAGGGAGGCGCCAGGGCAGACATGCGGACCGCCACCGAAGGCGACGTGATCTCTCGCATTTTCGCGGTCGAGCCGAAACTCGTCGGGATCGCTGTAGATGCGCTCATCGCGGTTGGCCGACGCGATGCCGAATCCGACTTTGACGCCGGCTGGGATCGCGACTCCGTCGACCGTGGTGTCCTTGAGGCAGTCGCGCAACAGCACATGAATCGGCGAGTCGTGGCGCAGCGACTCCTCGACGAGAGTGGGCACTAGGTCCCGCTCCGCGTGCAACCGCGCGAACAGGGCTGCGTCACTGCACACCGTCTCGAGCAAGTTGGCGATCAAGTGCCGTGTTGTCTCATTGCCAGACATCAGCAAGAAGGCGAGTTGTGTGCGCATCTCGAGGTCGGTGAGACACTCGCCATCCACACTGGTGTGGATGAGTCTCGTGACGAAGTCGTCCGGTGGATCGACTGAGTTCTTCCGCTCGGCGATCATCGTGTCGAGGTAGGCCGCGAAGTCGGGCGCGACCCCAGCCAAGCCCTCGCCTTCGGGCCCGTCCTCTCTGCGGTTCTTGGTCGCGTAGGCGGACTGCACCACGAGGTCGGACCACTCGGCGAAGCGGGCGCGATCCGCGGGTTCGACGCCGAGGAGATGCGCGATCACCGTCGCCGGGATCGGTGTCACGTAGTCGGCGACAATATCGCCACCGCCGCGCGCCATGAGTCGGTCGAGCAGCTCGCTGCACAGCTGGCGGGCGAACGGCTCTACTCGGCCGATGCGATGCTGCGCGATCGCCGCGTTGATTATCCGGCGAATCTTGCCGTGGCGTGGTTCAGGGATCTCATTGATGAGTTGCTCCTCGGGCGGTACCACCACTCCCGCCGCACGGAAGCTCGCCTGGAATACGTCGATGTCCTTCGTGGCCGCGAGCACATCATCGTGACCAGCCAGGAAATAGGCGCCCGATTCAGTCCGTGAGACCGGACACGTACTGCGCAAGCTGGCAAGGAGCTCATAAGGCACGCCCGCCGAAGCGTCGAATGGGTCAGTCGTCATCGACGGATGATCCTTCCATGGCCCGCAAGACCAGGCCAGACCTCCAGAACCCCTCCGCCCGTGGCGGGACTCGCGGTTCGGTGGATCGCGACTCGCTGCCGGGAGGCAATGAGCCAGGAGCTCGGTTTCTCGCCTCCCGAATTCAATTGGTAGACCCCGTGTCTTCCGAGCATCGTGAGGCGTAACCTGCGCCGAGGTCGCGTCCCCCGCGGTCGGTAGGAATGAGAGGCGCTTGGGATGAGCCGGATGCGAGTACTCGTCGGAACGCGCAAAGGTGCGTTCATCCTGACGTCCGATGGTCGCCGTGAGGAGTGGAGCATCGAGGGTCCCCACTTCGGAGGCTGGGAGCTTTACCACGTCAAGGGCTCGCCTGTTGACCCCGACCGGTTGTACGCGTCGCAGTCGACCGGCTGGTTCGGACAGCTGATCCAACGATCGAACGACGGCGGAAGAAGCTGGGCGCCCGTCGGCAATGAGTTCCGGTACGAGGGGACGACCGGCACTCACCAGTGGTACGACGGCACCCCTCATCCATGGGAGTTCGCGCGGGTCTGGCACCTCGAGCCATCCTTGACTGACCTCGACACCGTGTACGCGGGGGTCGAAGACGCGGCGTTGTTTCGCTCGATCGACGGCGGGCTGAACTGGGAGGAGCTCCCGGGCCTGCGTGGGCACAGCTCCGGCCCGGCTTGG
>Ga0182024_10004979_pt1 | contig 30112 bp, 31 predicted proteins | sample P32metaG_FD_120480 | JGI IMG/M metagenome (GOLD analysis project Ga0182024, IMG submission 120480) | Permafrost microbial communities from Stordalen Mire, Sweden - P3-2 metaG (Illumina Assembly) | ecosystem: Environmental > Terrestrial > Soil > Wetlands > Permafrost | place: Sweden: Stordalen...
CTGTCCATTATGTTAAAAACTCAGACACCTCAGCGCCCACTCCGCAACAGAAAACGAATCGGGCCTAAGGACACAGGTCGCTGGTACGATTCGGAGTATTAAGTTCACTGTTGCAGTAACCCACGAAGCACCTTGGTATGTCGCGAGGTGCCTTGACGTCGACGTTGTTAGTCAAGGCGAGACTGTCGATGATGCTGTCGCGAATCTCGAAGAAGCACTCGGTTTGTACTTCGAAGGACAGGACCTTCCCGCCTCGTTAGAGCCACCAATCATTACCACTGTCCTTATTTCTGCGTGAGTCCCGCGCTTCCGGTTGTTTCCGGCTACGAGGACGTGACGGCACTTGGGAAGATTGGTTTCGAACATGTTGGGCAGCGAGGTAGTCACGTAAAACTTCGAGATCAAGAGGGCAGAACGGTCATTGTCCCGACTCACCGGGAACTCGCCCGAGGGACACTCTCGTCAATTCTTCGACAATCCGGCATTACCGTGAGTGAATTCATCGACTTGCTATAGCAATCATCGTCTCTCGAAGGTTGCTTGACGCTTGAGCGCGTGCGGCGACCAAGTGGTTCTTTGCGTGTGCTCAAGGTCCACCACGAAGAATTGACCTAGACGGACGCTTTATGATGCCGACGAGAACGGGAGAGCCACGAGCATGATCCACGAACTACTTGGTGGGAAAGATGAGTCTGGTCGCTGTTGTCGCGTGGCGGGCATCGGACTGTTCCAGTTGGTGATCCGTGACGAGGTTCGCTCATGAAGACCGAGTTGAAACAAAAAGTAATCGGAACGCTCACCGTATCCTTCGATCGAACATTCGGGCGACTGTCGTACCCGATCCACCTTCGCGTGTATCGACTCACGAGAGGGTTCACCGGACACCGAAGTCCCGCGGGTCCCATGCTGATCTTGACGAGTATCGGTCGAAAGTCGGGCGTCGAGCGCTCGAATGGCTTGCTGTACTTAGAGCGTGAAGGGCACTATTACGTCGTTGCCTCGAATGGGGGCCGAAAGAATAACCCGAACTGGCTTTATAACGTTCGAAGCGAGCCGAGCGTGAAAGTGCAAGCGGGGTCAAAGAGGTTTGACGCTACGGCCCATGTTCTCGATGAGATTGAACGCGCCGTCGCGTGGCCCACGCTGACCACGTTCTATCCCGGATGGGCCCACTACGAAACGTTGACCGATCGGCCCCTCGAGGTGATTCGGCTGGATCCGATCGAGTTCGACTCGCCTTCGCCGCCAGCGGAGACGGCATGATTGCCAAACCGGATTTCCGCAGAAGCATTGGCGCTCAGGAGAGCGCATCGACCAACCAGTTGACGACGGTCTCTTCCATGTAGGCGCGATCCTCTGCTCTTCGCGGGAGGTGTCGTTCCTTCGGAAACAGGAGGAGCGTGTAGGGCACCCGATGCTCGATGAGCCGGTTGATCAAGCGGGCGGTGTGGCGAAAGTGGACGTTCTCGTCGATGCCCCCGTGGACCAACATGAGTTTGCCGCGGATGTTGTGGGCGTGGGTGAGAACGCTCGAGCGTTCGTAGCCGTCGGGGTTGTCGGCGGGCATGCCCATGTAGTGCTCGGTGTAGTGCGTGTCGTAACCATCGTGGTGCGTGACCGGCGCCCCCGCCACCGCTGCCTTGAACACGTCCGGCGCCATCGCCAGGGCCATCAGTGACATGTAGCCGCCATAACTCCAGCCATAGATTGCCACGCGGTCGGGGTCCGCAAGCCCTTCTTCAATGGCCCAGCGCACACCGGCGATTTGATCGTCGAGTTCAACGTGACCGGCGAGGAGATGGATCGGCGCTTCGAAGATGAGACCGCGCCGCGGCGTGCCGCGATTGTCGACGACGAGGACGGTGCACCCGAGCCGAGTGAGTGCCTGGGCTCGGAGCATCACCGTACTCAGCCAATCGTTCTTGACCAGTTGCGCCGCCGGACCGCCGTAGACGTAGACCACCAGCGGCGGCGGCCCGGCGCCTGCCGCGGCACCTTGCGCACGGAACGTCATCGCGTTGAGCTCGGTCCCGTCTGCTCCCGGAATCCTCACGATCACCGGAGGGTCTAGATCTAGTTCAGCGACCCGGGGGTCAGTCTGGGTGTAAATCGGTCGAGCAAGAGCGCCCTCGGGCAAGTTCTTGAGCACCGCAACGGGCGGTCGGTCAAGGGATGAAAAACTGTCAGTGAAGAGGTTCTTTCGACGGCCGATCTCCACGTCGTGCACGCCGGGTTCCGCCGTCAAGCGCCGGATGGCGCCGCCTTCGAGCGGGACGCAGTAGAGGTGTTGTTCAGTCGAGTCGTCTATTGCTCCACTGAAGTAGACAAGCCCGCGTTCTTCGTCGACCGCCTCCAACTCGTCGACGGCCCACGCACCCGAGGTGAGCTGCGTGAGGAGCGACCCATCAGGACCACGCACCTCGAGGTGCCGATAGCCCGAACGCTCCGAGCTCCAGAGATAGCAACCGGGTGGGTCACTCACCTTGAGCGGCTTGAAGTCATGGTGAAGATTGATCCACGGCTCGACCTTGTCGATGTGAAGCGTCGTGGATTCGCCCGTGGCGACGTCGAGTCGACGGACGTCCAAAGTTTTCTGGTCCCGTGACTCGACCTGGACTGCGAGCGAGCCATCAGGGAACCACGCAACCCGGGCAAGGTACGCGTCGCCAAGATCGGCGCCGGACTCGTCGAGGGACATCCAGACGGTCGCGCCTCCCGCGGCCGAAACGACCCCGAGGCGCAACCGAGCGTTGTTCGCACCTGCGAACGGGTAGCGATGATCTTCGAACGTGCCACCGTTCGGCCCGTCACTTCCTTGGTGAGCGATCCGGTAGATCGGGATGTGTCTTTCATCGACCTGTGCATAGGCAATGAGACTCGAGTCGGGAGACCACCACAAACCGTGCTCGCGTCTCATCTCCTCTTGGGCGATGAACTCGGCTAGTCCGTTGAAGACACCGTCGGTGGCCGTATTCGTCAGGCGAACGAGCGGTGCTTCCGCGGCGGTCGCGTCGGCAACGTAGACGTCACCGTCGCGGACGAACGCGAGTTTCGAGCCGTCCGGTGAGAGCTGGGGGTCTTCAACTGGACCGGCGTCTTGGGCGCGGACAACGAGGAGTCTTTCGACGGCGCCAACGTCGAGCGCACCCGCCGCCGCTGCGGCGAGGCCCCGCAGGACGAAGACCCCGGCAGGCAGCGGAACCAGAAGGACGTCGCCCTCGTCGGCCCAAGTAGCCGACGTGACGCCAAGGCTGACATCACGGGCTCGCTCACGGCGCAACTTCTCATCGAGGGTGAGATCTTCTTCGCTGGAGGCGACGCCGTCGAAACGCACCTCGACGGGCTTCGATCCGTCTTGCACGAGATTGAGGGCGTAGAGGCGTTGGCTGAGTCCGAGCTCTGGGCTGTGCAGATAGGTGAGGACGCTGTCGTCTGGCCCGAACCTGAGCTGCGTCGGAACCGCAGTCCCGGGTCGTGGTAGTCGAGCAATCTCTTCATATGAGATCAGAGGCTTCACCAGCGCAGACTACCGAAATCGCCCTACGGTGTGCTCGCGTTTTCCTGGCCGGGTGCCCGTCAACGTGATTAGCGTTCGCGGCCGTTGACTAGTCGCGTTTTGAGGCGTTCAGCTTCACCGCGGCGCGTATGAGAGCTTTCAGTGCCGAAGCGTCAACCTTGTCACCCTGGTGAAAGTCGATGGCCCGCCGGACTTTGCCTTCGAGGCTGGAGTTGAACAAGCCCGAAGGGTCCTTCAAAGCGGCGCCATTGGCGAAGGTCAGCTTCACCGCGCTCTTGTACGTCTCGCCCGTGCAGATCAGCCCGTCGTGGGACCACACCGGAACGTTCCACTTCCACTCCTCGACGATCGCGGGGTCGGCCTGCTTGATCTGCACGCGAAGTCGAGAGAGCATCTCGCCGCGCCAGTCACTGAGCTCTTTGATTCTCGCGTCGATCAACTGAGACGGTGAGTCACCCTTGGTGACGGATTTATTCATGCTCCTTACCTAGCACACGGTGCACTCGACGACTTATCGTCGCTTGCCGCGATAGCTGAATTGCTCAGCGCAGTTCGTTGATGCGGATCAAGTTGCCCGCGGGATCGCGAATGGCGCAGTCGCGAACTCCGTACGGCTGCTCGGTCGGTTCCTGGACGACGTCGGCGTCGCTGGCCTGCAGGCGCGCGAAGACTCCGTCGAGGTCGGCGGTGGCCAAAATGATGCGGGCGTAGGTGCCCTTGGCCATCATTTCGCTGATGGTGCGGCGCTCGTCGTCGGTCACACCGGGGTCGACGGCCGGCGGCTCGAGGACAATGGACGTGTCGGGCTGGTCGGCGGGGCCGACCGTGATCCAGCGCATTCCGCCGTATCCGACGTCGTTGCGGACCTCGAAACCGAGAGTGTCGCGATAGAAGGCCAGGGATGCGTCCGGGTCGTCATGGGGGAGAAACGATGAGTGAATGGTGATGTTCATGGCGGTCATGCTAGGTGCGGCTCGACGACCGGCGCTTCTCCGTTCCTGACCGGTCTCATCGCCTGTTTTGCCACGCACGACGGCAGTCCGTTTGTCCAGTGTGGCGCGTGGCGTCGATAGTTACTGGGCGAGGTACCCACCAGGTCACTGAAGCGACTGCTAAAGGTGCTCAACGATGTGTAACCGACCGCGATGCAGACTTCGGTGACGCTGAGGTCCCCACGACGCAGCAGCGCCATCGCGCGTTCGATGCGCCGCGTCATCAAGTAGCCGTACGGTGACTCGCCGTAAGCGAGACGGAACTCGCGGCTGAGGTGCCCGGCCGACATATGCGCGCCGCGGGCGAGCGCCTCGACGTCCAAGGGCTGCGCGTACTCCCGGTCGATTCGGTCGCGGACGCGGCGCAGCCACGCGAGGTCGCGCAGGCGTCGAGCGCTGCGCAACTTAAGAGTCATCGCCGCGGTGCGGTACGACGAGAAACTTCTCGCCGGTCGACTGCTTGACGTAGCGATTGAACGCCTCAGGAGTGAGCATGCCCTGGAGCGAGGCCTCACTCGCGTACGTACTCGCGAACGTTGTGGTGAGCCCCGCCGCCACGCGGGCGCGGAGTTGGCCGAAGGTCTCGGGGCCGAGGCCCTGGAGAAATGGGGTGAGCAACCACCCTCCTACACCCCACGCGAAGCCGAAATTTCTCGTGAGCGTCGTCGGACTCTGGTCGAGACCACCGTAGATGTACACCTGCTTATGCGTCGTTGATCCGTAGCGCGAGTACGCCGTGGCCGTGGCACTAGCGGCCGCTTCCATCGCGGTCAGGATTTGACTGGCGAGCTTGCCCCCGCCCGTGGCGTCAAAGGCCAACGTCGAAGAGGTCGTGCTCAGCGCTTCGATGAGCTCACTCATGAACAAGGGTGACGTCGAATGACAGACGTGGCTCGCGCCGATCGATCTCAGCAGCTCCTCTTGTTCGGGCTTACGAACGATGTTCACGAGGGGGATACCTTCTTCGAGACAGAGCTTGACGAGCATCTGTCCTAAGTTCGACGCCGCCGCGGTATGGACGAGGCCACGATGTCCCTCTCGTCGCATTGTTTCAATCATGCCCAGTGCGGTGAGCGGGTTGACAAACGACGACGCTCCTTCGCGAGGCGTGGTGCCCTCGGGCAACACGAGGCACGTTGCCGCTTCTACGGCACGGTACTGGGCGTACATCGATCCGCCGGCGACCGCCACGACCCGGCCGAGGAGAGCCTGTGACGCGTCGGACTTGCCCGCCGCCACGACCGTACCCGCGCCCTCGTTGCCAACTGGCATCGCGACACCGACGCGAGCGGCGAGTGAGCGCAGTGCGCCCTCGAGCAGGGGCGCCTTCACGACGGGACGTTGGGCCGTACCCTCGAGGGTCGCCGCCGCCATGTCGGCGCCGGCGAGAAGCAGCCCTAAATCCGACGGATTGATCGGCGACGCTTCGACGCGGATCAGGACCTGCGAGTCAGAAGGTGTTGGAAGTGGAACCTCGTGCAGCGAGAGTTCGAGGGTTCCCTGTTCGGTCACCAGCGAGCGAAGCTCAAGTGACGTGCTTGGAAGAGTCGTGGTCATGTCGTTGCCTCGTCTTTGTATCGGCGTGATGTCTGGTTTATCAAATTCTCGCCGGAGAACGTGTGGGTCTCCTTTTTGCCGTTGGCCAGCGAGCGGTACCATTCGGCAATGAACCAGCGTTTCACCACCATCATCGAACCGTTCAGAATTCACTCGGTCGAGCCCTTGCGTATGACCACGGCGGAGGAGCGTTCCCACGCCATCAAAGAGGCGGGCTATAACCTGTTCAACCTTCACGCCGAAGACGTGCTGATCGACCTGCTCACCGATTCGGGCACCGGCGCGATGTCGCGTGATCAGTGGGCGGCCATTCAGCACGGTGACGAGAGTTACGCCGGCTCCCCGTCGTGGTACCGCTTCGAGGCGGCCGTGAAAGAACTCTTCCCGTATCGCCACGTCATTCCCACGCACCAGGGCCGGGCTGCCGAGAGGATCCTCTTTTCGGTCGTGGGTGGGCCGGGCAAGTTAGTACCCAACAACACTCACTTCGACACCACGCGCGCCAACGTCGAGTTCTCGGGCGCCGAGGCCCGTGACTTGGTCATCTCGGAAGGTCACGACGCCGCTACGTATCACCCCTTCAAGGGGAACATGGATTTGGTGGCCCTCGAGGCGCTGCTCCAAGAGCGCGCCGACACCATCCCCGTCGTCTTCTCGACGATCACCAATAACTCCGGCGGCGGTCAGCCCGTTTCGTTGGCCAATATTCGTGGCACGAGCGAGATCTGTCGTCGTTACGGCGTCCCCTTCTTCTTGGACGCCTGCCGCTTTGCGGAGAACGCCTGGTTCATCCACGAACGCGAAGAGGGTCAGTTCGAACGAGAGGTCAGTGACATTGTGCGAGAGATCGCGTCATTGGCCGATGGCATGACGATGAGCGCGAAGAAGGATCCCTTTGGCAACATCGGCGGGTGGTTGGCCCTCAACGATGACGATCTAGCCGAGAAGTGTCGCAACATGCTCATCTTGACCGAAGGTTTTCCCACTTACGGTGGGTTGACCGGCCGAGACCTAGAAGCGTTGGCGCAAGGCCTCAAAGAGGCGGTGCAGCCTGACTACCTGCGCTACCGGATTCGCTCGACCGCGTACTTGGGCGACGCGCTCGACGCCGCCGGCGTACCGGTGGTCAAGCCGATCGGCGGACACGCGGTCTATCTGGACGCGAAGTCGTTACTCCCTCACGTGGCGCCGTTGCACTACCCCGGACAGGCCCTCGCGATTGCCCTCTATGAAGTGGGTGGAATACGAAGTTGCGAAATCGGCACGGTCATGTTTGGCCGCCAACCGGACGGCTCGGAGAAGGCCGCCGCGATGGAACTGGTCCGATTGGCCATTCCTCGACGAACCTATACCCAGCGCCATATTGATTACGTGATTGAGGTCGTATCGGCGGTCGCTCGAGAGGCCGCGTCCTTGCCCGGGTATCGAATGGTGCACGAGCCGCACGCCCTGCGCCACTTCACGGCTCACTTCGAGCCAATCGAGTAACTCTCCTCTACTGCCCCTCGATAGTGGACAGTCGAGGCGACGTGGGGACAACGTCGCAACTGTTTAAGAAGTTGGCTGTCATGAGGACAACGTCGAACCACGTGCGGGCTACGAGTGCCTGCGGCGTCGGCTTCGGCCCGCTGAGCGAATGAGCAGGCGAAGCACGCTCAGCGCCGCCAGAGCGATCAAGGTCACGTTCACTGCCGGCACCCAGCTGACCTCTTCGCCCTTGACGACGTAGGCCCCGATGGGCAGCACGACGCCACCAAAGCCACCGCCCGAGCCGGTCGGCCTCTCGTCGTTAGACGGCGCTTCTCCGGACGACTCGGGCGTGTCGTCAGTATCCGAGTGTGACGAGGGGATCTCTGATCCTCCACCCCCGCCACCGCCTGCGACGACGGCGACAGGGACAATGAGGAGTCCGTCCTTTTTGTAGGCAGTTCCAAACGAGCGACTTACCGAGAGATTCTCGCCCACCCTGCCCAGTAACTCTTTGACGTCCATCTCCGTCTCCTCCGTTCAGTTGCTCTAACCACCGCACACAACTCGGGTACCGTCCGTGACGCGCGGCGATGGTCCCAGTGTGTGAGAAAGGTCCTGGCTTCATGATAAGGAGTGCCGGTCTCTCGCGGACGGCGAACGTCGCGGGCTCGAACGTCGTCGTTGAGCGCCTCACCTTTCCGCGAGCGCGATCTTGTCGAGGGGACAGTTTGGCAACGGCCAACTACTGAGAGCAGCCCCGCGCGACCACGTCGACAACGCCCACGACGGCGTCATCTCGTACGAGCCACATCACGTCGTAACGGTCCACCGTGGGATCGCAGTGCGGCGGCACGAGATCGAGACGAGTACCTCGAACGAATGAATCACGTGACCCGGTGGTGACGAGTCCGTGTTCGTCGCCAAAAAATTCATAGCGGGCCGTCGCTTCGTGACCGACAATCAGGGGAGGGCCGGCGTCGGTGGCCATGGCCTTTAATCCCGCGTCGACGGTGACGAAGTTCTCTTGGTTGCTTGAGACAACGGTGGTGGCTATGGTCAAGCTCTGTCGAAAGCGCCCCTCGGGATCGCTCCCGAGCGCGTCGCGGTACTCACGGTCCATGAAGACGTAACTGCCGGGCTGCAACTCGTTCAGGAGGCCAATTTCGATGTCGATCTCTGACGTGCCCGTTCCGCCGCCGGTGCGCAGGCTCACGCGGTGGCCCTCGTGTTCAAGTAACTCGATGACGTTCTGAAGGCGCTGCGCGGATTCGAGAGTCGCGCGTCGACGTTGTTCGCGCCCGTGGACGTGCTGAAGATGTCCGGCGTAGCCTTGCACGCCCGCGAAGTGAAGTCGCTTGCTCGTCGAGATTCGCTCTGTCACGCGAACGGCCGCGGCGGGACTGACGACGCCGGTGCGTGCCAGACCGACGTCAACGTCACAGAGTACGGCCAAGGATTCGCGTTCGTCTTCGAAGACCGTGGACAGTTCATCCACGGCGTCCTCGTGGTCGACGACCAACATCAAGTCACATTCTCGAGAGAGTGCCACCGCTCGCTCGTGGACCGCGCTCCCAACGAGGGGCGACGTCAGTAGCGCAGAGATTGGTGCCGCGTAGCCTTCGGCCCGAAGTCGCGCCACGACGGCCTCTGCTTCGGAGAGCTTGGCGAACGCCAGGCCGGCCGCTCCCGCGTCCAGCTGTCGTCGAGCGACGTAGGCGGACTTGTGTGACTTTACGTGGGGGCGAAGGCCCACGTTGGCCGACGCGGCGATCGTCGCCATTCGTTCGATGTTGCCCGAGAGTAGATCGGCGTCACACACGAGCGCCGGCGTGGGGAGAAGTTGGCGCGAGTGGGGTTCACCGAACTGGTCGATCATCGATTGGAATCGCCGAGGACGGTGATTGGAATCTTCCATCACTCAATTGTCACATGTCGTCGAAGGTGTCGCGTCTCGCTCGTGAGAGTGACGTCGGGACCCTTCGGCGATCGAGGGTCATGACCATTTTTGAACTCTTATAGAGAATTCATGAACGTCAACTAAGGTGCGTAGGCGAATCGAAATGAGGAGGACCCAGTGTTGGGCGATAAGGAAGAACACTTTGCAGGTAAGGGCACTGATTTGAGCGCCCTGCAGTCCCACGTCGAGGAGTATCTAAAGACCAACGGCTTCACGGTACAGACCTCGGCGCCCAGTGATCAAGGTACGGTCATTCAAGCGAAGAAGGGAAAATTTCTTAGTGAGGTCGTAGCGGCCGATCGAGCCCTCACCGTGACGATCAAGGGCGCGCCGAGCGACTTTACCGTCCGTTTTGGCATTGGCAAATGGCTCGAGCACCTCGGGGTGGCGGCCATCGAGACGTTGCTGCTCTCGGAGCTGTTTTTGGTCGTGGACGTCGCCGACTCTCTCTGGAACTTAGAGATCGAAAACAAACTCATTGCGGACGTCAAGACCTTCATCGGTTAGGGGCACGGCCCGACGGCTCGATGATGGGAGAGTCAATCTCACCAGATTCCATTCGATCTCCCCGAGTTCTACGTGGGGAACGGTAGCCGACCTCTCAGCGAAAGCCAAGAGTTCCGTGCGGGCGATACTGCTCTTCTAGTCGTTGAATCTCTCCGTCGTCGAGACGCAAGTCCACCGCGGCGACGGCGTCTTGGAGGTGCTGGGCCTTGGTCGCGCCGACGATCGGGCTGTTGACCGCTGGATTGGAGAGTACCCATGCCAGTGCGATTTGAGCTGGCGTGACACCTCGATCATGCGCGATGTCGATCACCGTGTCGACGATGGGTCGATCGTCGTCGGTGTAGAGGCTCCGACCGAACTCGTCGCTCTCGGTGCGGTGGGTCTGTTCGTTCCAGGGACGAGTGAGTCGCCCGCGCGCCAAGGGACTCCACGGGATCGAACCGACACCTTGGTCGGCACAGAGGGGCAACATCTCCCTCTCTTCTTCGCGGTAGAGCAGGTTGTAGTAGTTCTGCATGCTCACGAACCGGGTCCAGCCATTCAGGTCTGCGGTGTAGAGCGCTTGGGCGAACTGCCACGCGTGCATTGACGAGGCGCCGAGGTATCGGGCCTTGCCCGCTTGCACCACGTCGTGCAGAGCTTCGAGTGTCTCTTCAATGGGGGTGTCGTAGTCCCAGCGGTGTATCTGGTACAGGTCGACGTAGTCGGTGCCGAGTCGAGCCAAGCTGTGGTCGATCTCGCTCATGATTGCCTTGCGCGAGAGGCCCTGGCCGTTCGGGCCGGGACTCATTCGTCCTCACCTTGGTGGCGATGACCAACTCGTCGCGCGGCGCCATCGACAACAGGGTCCGCCCGGTGATCTCCTCGCTGCTTCCCGCGGAGTAGACGTTGGCGGTGTCAAAGAAGTTGATGCCCGCCTCGAGGGCCTGACGGAAGAAGGGCTCAGCGCCGGCTTGGTCAATCGACCACGGTTGGTTCCCTCGTTCGGGCTCGCCGTAGCTCATGCAGCCAAGACAGATTCGAGAGACCCGAAGGCCAGTGGTACCGAGTGCGACGTAGTCCATTGGAGAAATTTACTCGGCCCTACCGAGGCGGAAAACCGGGTGCTGCGCTCGAGCGACCCGTGTCACGAAAACGAGCTCGTTCATTTGCTGAGCGAGATGGATCGAAGGATCGAGTGGGTGAAGGAGTTGGTGCGCGAGTAGGCCTTGCGGCGCGCGTAGCGCTGGGCGTAGGCGCCCGGTCCGTGCGTGGCGGCCTCGACGTTGCCCAGGAGGCGCGCGTCGCGGTACAACTGTGAACGAAGACTGCGCTGACGGGTCATGGACACCTCTCGGACTCGTTCCTCTTTCTAACAAATCGAACGCCGAGGCGCGCCGGTGACAGTATCTAGGGAGCCCGCTACTACCAAGGAGACCAGATGGATAATCGACAGATAGTGCTCGCGCGGCGCCCGGTGGGTCAGGTTGACGATTCCACGACCACGCTGGTGAGTTCGCCGAGGCCGCTCTGTGGTGAGGGCGAGGCCCTCATCAAAGTCGCCATGTTGTCCATCGATCCGACCATTCGAACCTGGATGAACGACGCGCCGGGGTATCTGCCCCCCATTGAACTTGGCGCCGTCATTCGCGGCAGCGGTACCGGACTCGTGGTGGAGTCACGCAGCGAGCGTTACCACGTCGGTGAGGTTGTCTTTGGCATGACCGGTTGGCAAGAGTGGGTGCTTGCCACCGACGAGGTTCGTTTCTCCGTCGTGCCCCAAGGCATGGGCTTGGACCTCGCCACGGTGATGAACGTGCTCGGCGTCACGGGCATCACGGCGTTCTTTGGTCTCGTTGAAGTGGGACAGATGAAAGAAGGTGACGTGGTGGTGGTCTCGGGTGCCGCCGGCGCCACGGGATCGGTCGCGGGTCAGATCGCCAAAGCCCGCGGTGCGGCCAAGGTCGTCGGAATCGCTGGCGGGCCCGAGAAGTGCGCCGAGGTCGTCGAGAAATATGGCTTCGACGAGTGCTTGGACTATCGCCAAGGGGGCTTGAGTCAACGCCTGGTCGAATCGTGTCCCAAGGGCGTGGACCTCTACTTTGACAACGTCGGCGGAGAGATCCTCGACGACGTTCTCACCAACGTCGCGATGCACGCCCGGGTCGTGCTGTGTGGCGCGATCTCTCAGTACAACTCCACCGGGTCTCGACGTGGCATCGAGAACACGTCGATGCTGATCATGCGACGGGGCCGGATGGAAGGCTTCATTGTCTTGGACTACGCCAGTCGCTTCGTGGAAGCCCAGACCGAACTGGCCACCATGGTGCTCGCCGGCACACTCCACCACCAAGAACACATTCTTCACGGATTGGAGAAGGCCCCCGAAGCCCTCAACCTCTTGTTCAGCGGAGGCAACCACGGCAAGACCCTGGTCGTGGTGGACGACAGCGTGCAGCTTGGCTGACGCGTCCGTGGACGCCCCGCCGCGTCGCGCTTGGCAACATTACGTGATTGCGTTGTTCGTCATCGCACTCGTCGCCGGGTTCGCGCAGTTTGGTGCGGTGGCGTCACTCGACGACGTCGCGCACCACTTTGGCCATCACACGTCGAGCCAATCGCTCCAGAGCGTGGTCGGTCTCTCGGGCTCAGTCCTCGGCATCGGACTGGCCGTGCTTCGACTCGCTTCACTGGGCGCGTTGCCCCTCGCCTCCTTAGCCGACCGGTGGGGGCGAACCACGGTGCTTCGTCGAACGTTGCTGGTGGGTCTGGTCATCACGGCGTGTGCGTCGCTGAGTCCGTCGTACTGGTTCTTTGTCCTGTGCTTCGCCCTCGCGCGACCACTGTTGTCGGCGACGTCGGCCTTGATCCAGGTGATCACCGTGGAACTCTCGAGAACGAGCCGGCGGATTCATCGACTCGTCATCATCTCGGCCGGCGCCGGGATCGGTGCGGGTCTGGCGGCCATCGGACACGGTCTCATTCGAGGACCCGACTCCTTTCGTTGGCTCTTCGCGTTGGCCCTCCTGCCGGTCCTCTTTCTTAGGCCGATCTTGCGCCGAGTGCCCGAGCCCACGTTCCACGGCGCTGCGGCGCCGCTCGCCCGTCTCGGGGCCGTGCCGCGCGAAGGGCGCGGGCGTGTCGCCGTGGTGGGGACCGTGGTCTTTGTCATCGGGGTGATCTCCGGTCCGGCGAGCGGTTTCACCTTCGTGTACGGCGAGGGCATCTTGAAGATCAGCCCCGCGGTGGTGGCGAGCGTCGTGGCGCTCAGTGCCGTGACGGGTCTCGCGGGGTTGCTGCTCAGTCGTTACTTGGCCACCGTCGTCGGACGACGGTGGACGGTGGTCGCGGGAACCCTCGCGACGGCCGCCACCGCCTCGCTGGCGTACGGCGGCGGCAAAACGGCGTTCGTCCTGGGTTACATGAGCGGCGTCATGGCCGGGGGTCTGTTGGCGCCGGCGATCGCCGCTCTTAGCACCGAACTCTTCGCGCACTCCTTTCGCGCCACGGCGGCGGGCTGGATCGTGGTGGCCGGCGTGCTGGGCGCGATGGCCGGGCTCTTACTCTTTGGCTGGATCGGCGACACGGTGCACGTGACGGGTGCAGGTTCGCTACGCATCCCGGCCCTGGTGACGTTCTTGCCGTTGCTACCGCTGTTGTTGTTGCTGCGCCGGCTGCCGGAGAGTTCGAAGATGGAGTTGACTTAGCGAAGTTCGACGTCGGCGACGAGCGCGAGATGATCGCTGCCGCCGTCGCGCGTGAAACTCTGCAGCGACCTCCAGGGACCGCGTCCTAAAATATGGTCGATCTGTGAGTGTGGGTGCGGCCCGGGCCACGTGCGACCTTTGGCGAGCGAGTGCCAGCCCGGCAAGAGCAGGCGAAGCAGCGGTCGCCAGCAGTTGAAGTCGCCGGCGAAGAGGACCGGCCAGGTGGGATCGAGCGTCTGGACGAACGCGCTGACGCGCCGGTACTGGCGAAACGAACCGTGGCTGAGATGTGCGCCGTGAATGGCGAGCACGTAGAACGAACGTCCGGCGTCTCGTAGTTGGGCCACGATCAACGCGCGTTGCACCTTCTCTCGTGGCAATCGCCCGAGTGAGACGACGCGCACGTCCTCGATCTCTAGTCGCGTCAAGAGTCCCAGTCCCCAGGTGCCTCTTTCGAGGTGATCGAGCTGGGCCCGACTGGCGATCTGTGCTTTGGTGAGCGATCGGTGTTCCTTGAAGTAGAGGCCTCGTTCGCCAAAAAAGTGAGCGAGACGAGGCTGCCACGTGGGTCCGCCGACGCCGGACGTCACCCGTTCACCGGTGGCCAGCGCGGCGAACGTCCCTTCTACGTGCAAGCTCGAACGCAGCTCTTCGTAAAAGTCGGGACCCTCGTCCGCGCGCCAGAGCTCGGGAAGAATCATGACGTCGGCGTCGAGTTCTTTGATGACCTCGAGCGCCCAAGTTGGTCGGCCCCAGCCGTCGACGCCGGCGTGCAGGTTAAACGTCGCGACACGCACCGCCTAACTTTACTGAGGCCCGAGAGTCCGTGTGGCAGTCTCTAAAGGTGGAATCCGTCGACGTGACCTTCGGGCATCGACTGTGGTGGGTGGACGCGTTTATCGGCGACAGCGAGCGGGGCAATCCCGCGGCGGTGGTCTTGCTGGAACACCCGCTCGCCGACGAGGAACTCCAACACATCGCCTTCGAGATGGGCGTCTCAGAAACGGCCTTTGTGCGACGGGCCGGTGACCAGTGGTCGCTTCGTTGGTTCACCCCGACCGTCGAGGTGGATCTCTGTGGCCACGCGACGTTGGCCACGCTGCACGTGTTGTTGAATGAACTGGGCGCGCCGAGTGGCGAGCTCTACTTTGCGACGAGGTCGGGCGTGCTCTCGGGGCGACGGCTGCGCGAAGGTCTGCTGGGCATCGATCTGCCCCGGGCCTACTTAGAGCCGCTCGACCCTTCGGTGCTCAACGACACCCTGGGCGTGGTCCACGAGATCTACCAGGCCGGCGCGTCGAGCGTGCTCGCCATCGTGGAGGACTACGACACCCTGTGTGGGCTGAGCGTCGATCCCATGAGCCTCTTTCTCGTGTCGAGCTCGATGGTAATTGCCGCATGTTTTGGGGGACCGAACGCCGACGTGTCGATCCGCGTCTTCGCGCCTCGCTTGGGCGTAGCCGAGGACCACGTCACCGGCAGCGCGATGTGCGCGGTCTCGCCGTGGTGGGTGGAGAAGGTCGGATCGCCCACCGTGACGGTGCGACAAGCCAGCGCGCGCGGGGGCATGATGTACGCGAGACTCTTTGAGCACAACGTCGAAGTGGCGGGGCTCGCTCGGACTTTCTTCAGTGGTGAGATTCGCTCATGAGTGGTAGCACGTTGGGACCGGGCGAGCGAACTCGGGTGCGACGCGTGGTCAAAAAGGCGCGCTACGACGAGCAGGTCATCTACGAAATTTTAGATCAGGCCCGACTCTGTCACGTCGCCGCGTTGGTCAACGGCGCCGCGGTCGCACTGCCGACGTTGCACTTTCGTGAGGGCCGCACCGTGTTTCTTCACGGGAGCCCCTCGAATGAAGTGATGAAGGCGGTGCTTCGTGAGGGCGAAGCGTTCGTCACCGCGACACTCTATGAGGGACTGCGACTGGCTCGAAGTGGCTTTCACTCCTCCATCGCGTTCCGTTCGGTAGTGGTGGTGGGCGCGGCGCACGAAGTCCTCGACGAGAGCGAGAAGTTGCGAGTCCTCAATCTCTTCATCGATCGCGTGTTGCCCGGACGGGCCCGAGAAGTGCGCCCCTTGAGTGACAAAGAAGTTCGCCTCACGATGGTGGTGGCCGTCGCTATCGACGAGGCGTCGGCGAAGATCTCATCGGGGCCTACCGACGACGACGACGAAGATATGGCCCTGTCGATCTGGTCGGGCACGGTGCCGGCCCGGCTCGTCTTCGAGTCGCCGATTCCCGACGTTGACGGTGCGATGTCGAGCGGGGCCGTCGAGGTCCCAACCTCGGTGCGAAGGCTCTTGGAACAGCAGTGACGATCGAGGATCTGCGCCAACAGATCCAACGGATCGCGCCGGTGGACGCTCGAGAGGAGGTCTCGATCGAGATGACGCTCGAGCGTCTCGCGTGGCCGGGCGACCCCTACGCGGAGAGCGAGCACGATCATCACGTCACGGCGTCGGCGTTCGTGGTCTCCTCGCGCGGGGTGATCTTGCACCGTCATCGACGCCTGGGCATCTGGGTGCAGCCGGGTGGTCACGTTGACCACGGTGAAACGCCCGAGGTGGCGTGCGTGCGCGAAACGACTGAAGAGACGGGCCTGTTGGTCCGTCAACTCGATCCCGTTGAGCTCTTTCACGTGGACGTTCATCCGGGACCGAAGGGCCACACGCACTACGACCTTCGCTACCTGCTCGCCAGTGAAGCGTCGGATCCCCGTCCACCCGAGGGCGAGAGCCCCGAGGTCTTCTGGTTCGACTTCTCACTCGCCCCGGAGCGAGCGGAACCGACGCTCGCGGCGGCGTTGCGCAAGTTGGCCGAGTCGATCGACTCTTTTGGGGTGAGAGACTTAGTGCGTGAGCGAAACTGAGGACCTTCGCGCCTTGATGGAGGCCGACCGCTGGATAGAGCGAGTCAGCGCTCAACGAACCCATCTGCCCGAGAGCGCGGAACTGGTCGAGCTCGAAGCCGAGCTGCGCGCACTTCAAAAGAGTCTTCTCGAGATCGAGGCCGTCGCGGGACCCCTCAAGAGCGCGTACGAAGGGGCGGCGCGAGAGTCCTCACGGTTGAAAAAACGAGCGAACGATCTCGACTCGACTCTCACCGCGTCGACGGCCAACGCCCGAGAACTCGGCGCCCTCCAAAAAGAGCTCACGCACGTGCGAATGCTGTTGAACGAGAGCGAAGATCGCGAGCTCGAACTGTTGCTCGAAGTGGATCCTCGAGAGGCAGAGATCGCCGCACTCAAGTCACGCGCGCAGCCCGGCGTCGTTCGTCGCCGCGAACTCATGGAGGTCATCGCCCAGTTGCAGGCCTCACTCGCCGAAGAGCTGGTGTCGTTGCGCGACGCGCGCGAAGAACGTGCGACGGCGTTGCCCATCGACCTCCTGTCTCGCTACGACGTCTCGATGGCGCACGCGGGAATCTCGGGAGCGGCGCAGGTCATCGACGGTCGCTGCGACGGCTGTCGTCTGGCGCTCTCACCGCTCGACGTTGATCGCTGGAAGGCCCAAAAGATCGGTACCTTCATGGACTGTCCTGAATGTGGTCGTCTCTTGTTGCCATGATTATCTTGATTCGTCACGGTCAGACCACGACCAACGCACAGCGGCTCCTCGTGGGCCACAGTGACGCTGAGCTAACGGAACTCGGTGAGCGTCAGGCTCGCGCGTTGGTGCCGTATCTCACCGACGTCGATGAGGTGTGGGTCTCGCCGCTGGCGCGGGCCCGTTCGACGGCCGCCTTGGCACTGCCTGACTTTGAGCCGATCGTGAAAGAGTCGTTCATAGAGGTCAGCTACGGCGCGCTCGACGGTCAGCCCTTGAGCGTGATTACGACCGATCAGTGGCGAGCGTTTGAACACGACCACGACGTGGCCCTGGGCGGGGGAGAGTCCCTGGCCTCGGTTGACGAGCGCGTGCACGGTGAACTCGACGAGTTACTTTCTGACGAAGAGAGTCTCTTGCACGACGCTCATCGTCATTTGGCCATCGTCAGTCACGTCTCGCCGATCAAATCCGCCGCCGTCTGGGCGCTCGGGGTGAGCGGATCAGTGGCGTGGCGAACTCGACTGGACAACGGTTCGATCACGATGATCGGCGCGCGCGGGTCGACCCCGACTTTGGTGCGATTCAACATGGTGCCCGCGCTGTTCTAGTTAGTGAAGTGCCACGCCCAAGGCCCAAAAGTGCAGCCCGGCCCCGATCAAGGTGCCCGCGTGAAAGAGTTCGTGGTAGCCAAAGACGCGCGGGGACAGTCGGGGTCGCTTGAGGGCGTAGGCCAACGCGCCCAAGGTGTAGGCCAGTCCGCCCGCCGCGACGAGTGCGAAGCACCACGGCCCACCCCCGCGATAGATCTGGGGTAAGACCGCGACGGCGGCCCACCCGACGACGAGGTAGGGCAAGGTGTTCACCCACTTGGGCGTGTCGATTGACAGCTGGCGTATGGCGATGCCGATGGCGGCGCCGGCTGCGACGACGAGGAGCAAGACGAGACGAATCGTGCCGTGCATCGTGAGTCCGGCGATCGCGAGATAGCTCCCCGTGATCGCGAGAAAGATGGCCGAGTGGTCGGCGCGCTTTAAGGCGCGCCGGTGCGCGGGGGTCCAGCGAACCCGGTGAAAAAGCGCGCTGGTGACCAGCATCGACTCGACGCCCACCAGGTAACAAAGGACCCAACCAACCTGGGCCCACGTCTGAGCGCGCGACAACAAGATTGGCGAACAGCAGGGCAGAATGACGGCGCCGGCGACGTGAAGCCATCCGCGCAGGAGCGGACGGACGGGCGAATCAGACGCCGCACTTGGTGAGGGGAGTGACACGTGCTAACCCTAAGGGCGCTCGGACGGACGTTAGAGACAACGAGTCCGCCTGTTCTGTGATCAGAACAGGCGGACGCTCGATGTTTGGCCCCCCCAGCCAATAGCCACGAAATTAGTTCCTAGCGTGGCGCTACTGTAAGAGTAAATGGTCCTAATCAGGGTTTTGTGAGCAATTTCACATGAAGGAGTCGCGGTGGAACGTCGCACGTTGGGTCAAGGATTGACGGTCTCCGCCGAGGGACTTGGCTGCATGGGCATGAGTGAGTTCTATGGCGTCGGTGACGACAACGAGTCCATCGCCACGATTCACGAAGCTCTCGACGGAGACGTTGACTTCCTGGACACGGCCGATATGTACGGCCCGTTCACCAACGAGCGTTTGGTGGGACGGGCCATCAAAGGCCGACGCGACGACGTCGTGCTCGCTACGAAGTTCGGCAATCAGCGGGGTGAAGACGGTTCGTTCCTGGGTGTTAACGGAGCTCCGGAGTACGTGGTGGCGGCCTGCGAGGCGTCGCTCGAACGCCTCGACGTTGAGGTGATCGATCTCTACTACCAACATCGCGTCGATCGAAAGGTACCGGTGGAAGAGACCTGGGGAGCGATGAAGTCCCTCGTTGAGGCGGGCAAGGTCCGCCATTTAGGCATCTCGGAAGCTTCCTCGGCGACGATCGAACGAGCGAACTCGGTCCATCCGGTGACGGCGTTACAGAGTGAGTATTCGCTCTGGACCCGGGACCCCGAAGACGGCGTACTCGCAACCTGTCGACGACTCGGCATCGGCTTTGTCGCGTACAGCCCGCTCGGTCGAGGTTTTCTCACCAACGAAGCCGCCAACCAAGGTTCGGCGAAAGGGGACTTTCGAAGTCATCATCCACGATTTAGCGGTGAGGCACTCGAGACCAACTTGGCGTTGGTCAAGAACCTCGAACGCCTCGCCACAGAGAAGAACGTGACCGTGGCCCAGCTCGCTCTGGCGTGGGTGCTTTCGCGCGGCGACGACGTGGTGGCGATTCCTGGTACCAAGCGCCGTAAGTGGCTACGTGAAAACATCGCGGCGAGCGACATTGTCTTGAGCGAAGCTGACGTCGCCGCGCTGGAGGCGGCCGTTCCGCGATCCGCCGTGGCCGGCGAGCGTTACCAGCCCGCGGCGATGTTGAACCTCAACGGATAGCCCGCAACAGTCCGTCGTCTTGCAGTTCCACGACGTCGTCGCACCAGGCGATCACTTCAGGGTCGTGCGTCGCGATCACGACCGTAGCGTTGGTGGCGTTGAGCAGCGTGAGCACGCGCGTCGTCTCATCACCCCCGAGTCCGGCCGTGGGTTCGTCAAAGAGGTAGATCTCCGGGCGAGTAACTAACGCACGAGCCACGGCCACCCGCACTCGTTCGCCACGTGAGAGTTCCTCAAAGCGCGTGGTTCGTTCACTCTTGAGTCCGAGTGCGGCCAAGTCGTCGTGAGGATCTTGGGTGACGGCTCGACCGAGCGTGACGACGTCGACGGCGAAGCCGCGGGTAAGGCCTGGCTCGCTCGCCACGTAGGCCACGTGCCGGCGAAACTCCTCTTCGCTCAACTCGCTCAGCGCCACGCCTCCGATGGTGATGGTTCCGCTCTGCACGTCGTCGAGGGCCGCCAGAGCGCGCAACAGCGTTGACTTGCCCACACCGGACTCGCCCGTGAGCGCGACGTGCGACCCCGCTGGCCATCTCATCGTCGCGTCGCGCACGAGGAGGCGATCGTCTTCGATCAGCGTTACCTCGTCGAAACGAATCGTGGAATCCGCGGGCCACGGTAGCGATCCTCGGCGCGGCGAGGTATCGAGCGCCTCGAGTCGCTCGCCACCTCCACTCACCTCGACGGCGGCGTGCAGTGCCGCTCGCATCGTGTTGAGTCCATCAAAGGTTGAGAGGCCAATGACCGCCGCGACGACGAGCCACACCGGCGACGTGGCCGGGTGCAGTTCGAGTCCCGCGAGCGCCACGATACTCGCCCCGACGACCAGCACGTTCGTCTTTCGACGTTGTCGACGCAGCGACTCTTCGGCGTTCTGGAGTTCAAGCACCGATTGCGCGGCACGTTGTTGAGCGAGCCCTTCACGTTGGAGGAGAACGAGTTCTGGCGTCACGGCGCTGAGTTCGACGAGCTGCGCTCGGTAGTGGCCGCGCTTCGCACGTAGCTCTCGATCGTAGGAGAGTTCGGCTCTAGCGCACCACGCCATGCCCGCGACCCCGAGTACTTGTACGCCCAAGAGCACCAGGGCGTAGGCCCACCAATGTCCGTGCGGCGGCAAGACAGCGACCACGACGTCGGCGAGCACCATCACCGCCGCGGTATCAACGAACGGCACCACGAAGCGCAACCAGAGGTCTTGCAGTTCATCGGTATCGCGTAAGGCGCGCTCGAGCAGGTCGCCCGCGGCGTACGTTCGCCACTGAGAGAAGTTGAGCCGGCCCACGGCGAGCACGAGCCAGCGGCGCCATCGGGTTACGGCGGCGTAACCCAACCGATGGGCCGAGAGCCGCTCGCTGAAACGTAACGGCGAGCGCAAGAAGGCGAAGAGTTCAATGACGACGAGCACGACCACGACCGCGCGCAGGCCCGGTCGTGTCGCACTGTCGACTAACAGCGCGACCGCTCCAACGACCAGCGCCACGTTCGTCGCTGACGCGATGAAGCCGGCGATGAGCGCGCGCCACAAGGCTCCGCGCGGGGGCTGAGCTCGCTGGAGCCACCGAAGAAGTCGGGCGATATCGCCGTTCATGGATGAATCTCGATCCGCATCGTCTCGGCGGTGATCAAGGGCGTGTCCACCGTGGCCTCGAGTATTGCGAGCTCGGGCAGTGCCGCCAATGCTCGTCGAACGTGGCCTCGGGCATCGATGTCGAGCACCCCGGCAATATCGTCCAATACGATCAGTGATGGCGAGCAGAGTAGAACTCGAGCGAGCACCAGGCGCACCTTCTCACCGGCGCTCAATCCCCGCCCGTCCGCCAGTAGTTCCACACCGAGATCGCTAAAACGCGCGCCGTCGAGACCTAATGATCGAAGTCGTTCCGCGACCGGAGCATCGTCAATTCGAGCCCCGAGAGTCACATTGTCACGCAGTGATCCAGACAGCACCGCGCTCTCGACACTCACGTACCCCACCGCCAAATCGGTTCGCGTCGTCGCACCACTCACGGGGCTGCGCCAACCCAGCAACGTGTGTAACAACGTGGTTTTGCCAACTCCCGACGGTCCCGTAATGACGACGCGATCGCCCGCGCGAATGACCAGGTTGACGACGGCGGGATTGGCCTCGGTCACGAGTTCGCGGGCCCCGAGCAGCTCGTTCGGGGACGCTGGTGAGTGTTGCACTGCCGGGGCTTCGAGGATGACGAGCGCCTGACGGGCGTCGTCGCGGCGGTGGAACTCGACGCCGTAGTGGCGTACCTGGGTGAATATTTCGCTGGTGACCAGCACCGCGATCAGCGCACGAACCAAGGTGATGCGTCCACCTAACAGCGCGAACCCGACGACCATCGCGACCAGACCGATGCTGACGCCGCTGAGAAACTCGGTGACCAGGGAGGACTCCAACGCAACGCGCACCGCTCGAAGCGAGAGGACGTGTTCGCTGTCGGAGATGGCACCGATTTCATTGGCCCCGTAGGCCACCGCACCGAGTGCGCGAAGTTCTGGTGCGTGTTGAAGGACCTCGAGCTGTCGTACCTCGAGCAGTGCTCGACGTGCTTGGTACTCCTGGGCCATCGTGTGACTTCGTCGGCCCGCTCGTTGATAGAGCGGGGCCGCGAGTCCAAGGAGGGCGAGCGTGATCACGAGCGGGAGCCAGCCAGCGACCCAAAAGATGACCACCACGCCCAGGAGCGACGTGGCCGCGCTCGCCGCGAGTCGCTCGAGTGAAGGTGCCTCGGACGCGTGGTCCACCGCGAGGCCCAGGTCGCCTCGGGCGCGTTGACCTTCTTGGCGCGGACGAGCGAGATGTTGGGTGAGCGAGCGCCGCCACTTCGTTCGAAGGCGTCGCGCGGTGCCTTCGCCCCACTCATTGAGGCCGACTAAGAGAATCCAACGTGCCGCCACGACGGCCATCAACAGACCGAGTCCCCGGGCAAATCGGTGCTGGGCCACGTCGCTCAGGGCCACGGCGCTCAGCGCGGCGAGGGCGAGCGTCGCGAGCCCGCTGGCGACACCGAGCGCCCGGGCGCTTCGTTGATATGGGGCGCTCGTTGACGAAACTGACGGTGCGAGGGCCACCGTTCAATGCTAACGAGCTGATCGATCCCTACAAAGGGTCGTCACGATGAGCTAGCTCACGAGCGGGGCCGCAGAGCCAATTGCGCAGCGCCGCCGTCGCTCGACAGTCGTCCTCGTTGTACTCGAGCAGGCGCGTGCGCGCGGCCAGTGCCTCGGAAGATTCGCCAACGGTCGACTCTTCGTACCAGAGAATTGAGGCTTCGCCGCTGGGATTGGCGTCTCGCCAGCGAAAGCCCGCCGCCCTGGCTAACTGTTTGAGTCCCAAGGGGCCCTCGGTTTGAATCTGCCGTTTGGCGTGTTCGTGCAAGTCGATCCACTGTGGGGGCGTCGTGTGGCGAAAGGCGGACAGATCAATGTCCGTCGGTCCGCCCTCGAGCGGGGGACTGACCGCGCGATTCATTGCGCCGTCCTCGGCCTGGGCCCAGAAGCAGTAGGCCGCGAAGGTGTGATCTTGTTCCTGGCAGGTGCGGCGAAGCTCGTTCAACCAGGTCCAGAACTGCGAGAAAATGGTGGCTTCCGCCTCGCGGGTGAGTTCACCCCACTCGGCGAAGGACCGGTAGCCCGACGAAAGGTCGTTGATAGGGCGGTTGAGCGTGACGTAGGCGCCCCACAGATAGGTGGCGTCTTCGTAGCTCTCCATATCAACATCGACTTCGACGTCCGCCCTTACACAGCCCATACGTTCTGCGTCGACGATTCGCAGCGCCGTGCCCCGCTCGTGAACGCGCGCTCGATAGATCAAATCGTCCAACTTGTCGATGGTTCGTCCGAGGAACTCTTCGCGCTCGAGATGTTCGAGGGGATTGATGGTCTTGTGGCGCGCCTGGCGAGCGCGATCGGGATCAAGGCGAGACAGCTGGGCGCGTGTCTCGACGCCGTGTTCCTTTAGCAACAGTTGCTGATCGATGGTGGTAAAGCGCACGAGCGAGACGTCGTCGAGCTCTTCGAGTTGTGTTTCGCAGTGTTCGCTGTACGGACAGGTCGGACAGTCGCGATGCCAGTAGGGGGCGGTGGGAAAGCGGGCGCCCGACGTAACCCATTCGTCGTGGGCGTCCAGCACCTCAAGACGTTCCCGGTACAGCTCGTCGTAGGTCGTCAAGTTGAATCGCCGGTAGCCGTCTCCGTTCAGCTCAAACCACCACAGTCGACCGTGGCGATCGACGACGCCCGCCCTCGCGCTCGGGTCGGCGTGTCCCAACGTGCCCAGCACGCGCGTGGCGTGGGCCAGAGCGAGGCCGGTGCGCGTCATGGGCAGCGTCGAGCGCGTCCCCACGCCGTCGTGATACTTGGCGTCACTGGGACGGATCATCTCGAGCGAGCCCTCGAGCGTGCGCCGCGTGCTGGCCGCTTCGACGACCTCGTGATTCCTGATGAGCAGCGGCACGTACGTAAAGCACTCACCGACTCGTCCGACTCGAACCAGCGCGTGAACCGACGCGGCGCGGCGTCCGACGTCATCTTTCGCCAGTCGTGGCATCAAGATCAGCTCACAGCCGGCGCTCATCAGGGACGTCGTGTCCTCTTGATTCATGGGCGTGGGCGCGTCGGGGTGGTGCACGCGAAGGAGCTCGAGCGTCGAACGGAGGTGTTCACGGGCGTTGCGACGACGACGGGCCATCTCCACCGTGATGGGCGCCGCTACGTACTCAAAGGGCTCGCCTCGACTGAGGGCGACGCGGTGCACGCACGCGAGTATCTCGTCACCTCGAAGGTACTCCGCCACGAAGGAAGCCTACGAGGCCGCCGGTCTCTCATTTCGCCAGCTGCTCCACAGCGCGGCGTACTCACCGTTGAGAGCGACCAGTTCGTCATGGGTTCCGAGTTCGGCCACCACGCCGTCGATGACGACACAGACGCGATCGGCGTCGTGCGCGGTGTGGAGTCGGTGCGCAATGGCGATGACAGTTCTACCAGCCAAGACCGCACTGAGTGAACGTTCGAGATGACGCGCGGCTCGTGGATCGAGCATGGCGGTGGCTTCGTCGAGAACCAAGGTATGTGGATTGCTCAAGACCAGACGGGCGAGCGCCAGTTGTTGGGCCTGGGCGGGCGTGATGGGATAGCCCGTCGTGCCGAGTTCCGTGGCGAGACCTTCGGGCAGGTGTTGCACCCACTCCAGCGCGTCGACAGCGGCGAGGGCGTTTTCGATGTCGTGGTCGGTGGCACTGGGTTGGGCGAGCGCCAAGTTGTCGCGCACCGTGCCGATGAAAATGTGGTGCTCTTGGGTGACGAGGGCCACGTGACCTCGAAGGCTCGCGAGTGGCATCTGGGCCAGTTCCACCTCGCCCACGCGCACCGAGCCAATACGCGGCGCGTCGATGCCCGCGAGGAGTCGGCCGATGGTGGACTTACCGGCGCCCGAAGGTCCGACGATAGCGAGGCGCTCGCCGGGCTTGACCGTCAGCGTCACGCCGTTTAAGACGTCGTGGCCCTCGCGGTAGGCGTAGTGCACGTTGTCCATGGTGATCGTTTCGTTGGTGGGCTCGGGGCCCTTCAACGGACGATCGTCCTTAACGACCGACACGCCCACCAAGCGCGCGAGCGAGGTTTGGCCGATCTGCAGTTCGTCGAGCCACGACACGATCCGGTCGAGGGGGTCGTTGATCTGCACGACGTAGAGCGTCACGGTCGTGGCCGCACCAATGGAGACGTGCCCGTTGATGGCTAGCCACCCACTCCACGCCAAGGTCACCGCGATGGCGACCGCGAAGGCGCCTTCCACCGTGGGAAACCACACCATGCGCAGCAACAGCGTGTACATCTCGGCGTAGAACGACTCGCGCACGTTGTCTTCGATGCGCTCAGTCTGTCGAGCAGCCAACTGGTGGGCGTCAATGGTGCGAGCCCCTTCGGCGGTTTCGGCCACCGAGCCTGACATCGTCGCGTAGCTAATTCGCTCGCGTCGATAGCCCGGGGTCGCGTAGCGCAGGTAGTAACGAGTGGAGAAGTAGAGAAAGGGCAGCGAGACCAAACTCGCGACGCTGGCCAATGGACTCACGAGCAACATGGCGATCAAGGTCAGGACGGCTTGGAGAATCGCGACGAGCCATTCGGGCAAGGCAAAGCGCACGGTTCGAGAGAGTGACTCCATGTCGTTGGTGGTGCGACTCAAGAGGTCACCGGTGCCGGCCCGTTCGACCTCTACCAGGGGCAGCGCCAGCACGCTTTCGAGGAACTCCTCTCGAAGTTGTGCGAAGACGGTCTCGCCTAGGACGTAACTGCGACGTCGCGCGAAGTACGTCAGGACCGCGTAGGCGAGCGACGACACGACGAGCGTGCCCACGTAGATCGTGATCTTGCCCGAGGTGAGTTGATGTTTGGACGCAAAGTTCGTGATCTCGCCAATCACCCAAGCAGGAATGAGCGCCATGATCGCCGCCAACGCGTAGAGCGAGAGCATGCGCGCCAGTGGACGACGGTGCTGGCGCATGAGCACGCGCGCGTAGGCGAGAACGACTTGGGAGCTAGCGACGGGTAGCTGCACTAGACGTCCTCTCGCAAGACGATCTGGCGATATTTGATGGACTTCGCGACCAACTCGTCGTGGGTACCTTGTTCGACCACGTGCCCGTCGAGCACGACGAACACGATGTCCATTTTTTCCAGGAGCAGAGGACTGGTCGTCGCGACGAGTGTCGTGTGCTCACCGCGGACCTCTCGAAGGCGAGTCGCGATGCGTCCTTCGGTGTGCGTGTCGACCGCCGAGGTTGGCTCGACCATGATCAAGATCTCGGCGTTGGTCAAAAAGGCGCGCGCCAGACTCAGGCGTTGGCGCTGACCACCCGAGAAACCTCGACCGCGTTCTTCGACGGTGGTCGACAGGCCGTCTTCAAGCGCGTCGAGTACGTCGAGCGAACTGGTCGCCTGGAGCACCTCAAAGATTCGCTCGTCGTCGACAGATCCGTGGGGCATGAGTTCCGCGCGCAGTTCGCCCGAAAAGAGGCGAGGTTCGATTTCACTCACGACGATGTGCGCGCGCACGTCAGCCAGAGCGTATAAGTCGATGGCCGCGCCGTTGACGAAGACGCCCTCGGTGTCGGAAACGAATCGCCCCAGGCGATCGGTCAAGAGTGTCGCCTCGTCCGAGGTCACTGTCACCAGTGCGGCGAGTTGGCCGCGCTCGAGGCTCAGGCCGCTTCGTCGGTCCTCGAGGCGATAGAGGCGAGCGGGCCAGGCCAACGGTCGCTCCGGGTCGCTGACCGTAGGCCTCACGTGCAAAATGCGGAGCACTCGACCGGCACCGACGTAGGCGCGCGTCGACATGATGATGTAGTCGATGGCCGTGCGAAGCGGAGTGGTGAGGAACGTCGTGTACCCGAAAAAGGCCACCAATTGACCGGGTTGGAGTGAACCGTTCATGACGTCGCGCGCGCCGAGGAACGTCACCAGACCAGTCAAGATTGCTGGCAACAACACCTGGCCCGATTCAAGTCCGGCCTGGGGCGCGGCGATGCGCGTGCCGGCGACGCGTACCTTTTGGCTCTGTTGGCGGTAGTTGCTTAAGAACACCTCTTCGCCGCCCACGCCTCGAAGAATTCTCAGTCCCGCCACGGTGTCCGCGCCGAGAGAAGCGAGTCGCCCGGCCGCTTCGCGCTGAGCGGCCTGCGTGTCGTGCAGCGGCTTCATCAGTGGAGTCGTGAGGGCACCGAGGATCGGCACGCCCAAGAGCACGATGAGACCAAGTTGCACCGAGGTCGAGAGCAAGATAAAGGACACCACGATCCAGGCGACGATGGCGCCCGAGAACCGAGCGAAGCTGTCGTAGGAGCCGCCGATGCGCATCGCGTCCGCGGCGACGGTGTTGACGATGTCGCCGGCCGGGATCTCGTCGGTCAGTGCCGTGCCGGTCTTGGCGACGTGATGACCAATGAGTTGGATGGTGCGATACGTGGCGTTCATCCAGTTGGTGACGGCGAGCTGGTGTCGAAACGCGCCACAAAATGCCTGGATCAGACCCAAGGCGATGACCACCGCGACCCACTTGAATAACTCCGCGTCGCTATGGCGCTCGACGCCGTGGTCGATGGCGGCACCCACGGCGGCCCACACCAGCGCCTGAGAGACCATCCAGCCGATGCCAAACATGGCGTTGAGCGTCAAGAGCCAGCGCTGATGGCGCGCCAGCCACACCAGGTAGCGCAGCGGCGTCCTCGTGTCAGGGGTGCCCGGATCGGCGACAGGCAGCTCGCGATAGGGCAGATGCAGCACGGTTCAATCTTTCAAGTAGTTGGTTAGTAATGAGAGAGGTGGATGGTGAGTCGACCTATAAGCGGGGTTCTGTCCACCTTCTAAAGGAAGGATGGGCGGCCATCCATCTCAGCGATCTACCTCGGGAGTGCCTCGTACTACGAGGCGTGCGGGCTGCCTCCCATGTTTGATCTTGCTCCGGGTGGGGTTTACCAAGCCACCTTGGTCGCCCAAGGTGCTGGTGCGCTTTTACCGCACCGTTTCACCCTTACCTGTGCTTGGTTGCCCAAGCCATCGGCGGTCTGTTCTCTGTGGCACTGTCCTGCACGTCACCGCGACTCACGTCTCGCGAGCACCCTGCCCTATGGAGCCCCGACTTTCCTCGCTACCTGTTGCCAAGCAGCGCGGCCACCCAGTCGACTCACCATCCGTTTCTAGTCTGACACAACTTGGCAATCACATCAAGCCACGAAGGGTCCTCACGAGCGGACGGTAGCCTCACCTCGTGGTCAATGACACCGTGCGCGACGAGCCAGTCCTGGAAGTGGGCGAGTTCTACGAACTGCTGACCGCGCACCTCGAGTCGAGTTTCGGACGGCGCCGTCCCCACTGGGTTCGTGGCGAGATCGCCAAAGTCTACGAAAAGAGTCACGTTTACGTGGACCTGGTGGACGCCGGTTCGGCCTCGTCGGACACGAAGCGACCGGTCCTCAACGCCCACTGCTGGGCAACCGCATGGGCGCCGCTGAAGCGTCGTCTGGGCGCCGAGGGCGTCGCTCTAAAGGTCGGGATGGTCGTCAGTTTTTTTGGCTATGTGGACGTTTACGCCCCCCAAGGCAAGATCGGATTCTCTATCACCGAGATCGACGTGGAGGGTCTCTTGGGCGACGTCGCACGCCGTCGCCTTGAACTCATCACCCGTCTTCGCGAGGAGGGGCTGTTAGACCTCAACAAGTCGACGCCATTGTCGCCGGTGCCGCTGCGCGTGGGATTGGTGGCGAGTCCGGGCACCGAGGGATATCAGGACTTCACCGGTCAACTCTTGAACTCGCGTTTTAGTTTTGAGATCCTGCTGGTGCGGACCTTGGTGCAAGGTGAGGCGGCGCCCCCTCAGATCGTGCGCGCCGTTCAGTCTCTCAACGACTACGGCGTCGACGTCATCTGTATCGTGCGCGGCGGAGGCTCCAAGGGCGATCTCGCCTGCTTTGACGACGAAGGCGTCGCGCGCGCGATCGCGACCTCGACGACCCCGGTCTTTACCGGCATCGGTCACACCGGCGATGAGTCGGTGGCCGATCTGGTCGCACACACTCGATCCATCACCCCGACCAAACTCGGTGAGGAGATAGTGGGCATCGTGAGCGCCTGGTACGAAGCGAGCCTGCTCGGTCCGGCACGACGTGTGTTGGACGCGACCAATGACGTCCTCGACGAAGCCGGGGTCTTTCTCGGCGAGCGCCGGCGCACCATGATCTTTGCGGTGCGCGATCGCCTTCGGGCAGAAGAGCGTCACTTGCTCAGTACTCGTGAGAGGTTGGTCATCCAGGGTCGTCACCTCGTGGCGTCGGCGACCCAGCTGCTCGCGGGTCACCGTCAGTTGCTGTCGGCTTATGATCCGACGCGGCGCCTCGCGCAGGGTTGGTCTATCGTGACCGATGCCCACGGCGCGGTCGTGACGTCACTTCGCGACGTCACCCTCGGCGACGAGGTCCATGTCCTCGTGAGCGACGGGTCGTTCGCGTCACAGGTCACCGAGTTGGAAGGAACATCGTCATGAGCGAAGTCAGCAATTGGAACGAAGCGGCCATGGAATTGAACGCCATCGTGGCCTCCTTCGACGAGGGTGAAGTCTCGGTGGACGATCTCTTCGCGAAGTTAGAGAGGGCGACCACCATCATCGAGGCGCTCGAAGCGCGCCTCGCGCTCACGAAGGCCAAGGTCGAAGAGCTGACGCCACGAATCGCCAAAGTGGCGGAGAGCGAATGAGCGAACGGTTCTATTTTCGCCAACTCCTCGCCGGTCGCGACTTCGCGGTGGGCGATGAGATCGCCACGTCGATGCGTAACTTCACCTACGCCTTCGGCGATCGAGAGTCGGGCGACGCCCTGCTCGTTGATCCGGCCTATCGACCTAGCGAACTCGTCGAGATGGTCACCGGCGA
>Ga0182024_10004980_pt1 | contig 30112 bp, 31 predicted proteins | sample P32metaG_FD_120480 | JGI IMG/M metagenome (GOLD analysis project Ga0182024, IMG submission 120480) | Permafrost microbial communities from Stordalen Mire, Sweden - P3-2 metaG (Illumina Assembly) | ecosystem: Environmental > Terrestrial > Soil > Wetlands > Permafrost | place: Sweden: Stordalen...
CGTACGACCCGTATGCGATGACGATCATCACAACGGACGGGACGACGGATGGGTATGTCCTGGTGGTCGGCTGGGCGAACCATCATGGCCTGTTCGCCGCTGAATACGAAACGCCGCCTGTTTGAGAAATGCCGCGCCTATTGCGGCGTAATCATGGCCTTTCCGGCCAGGGCGTAGGCCTTGGCGGTTCGGGTGTCCAGCGCCCAGGCTCTGACGGTCAAAGTGAGATCGTGGTGCGTCAATGGCCCCAGCGGCAGCATGCCCACCCAGCCGCTTTGTTTGTAGCTGTCCATGTGGAACGTATTGACCACGTCGTCGCGCGACATGACGAATTCTGCGACTGCAAAGATGACGGGGTGGTCTTCGGTGGCCTGATAGGTGAAAAACACTTCATCGGCGGGTCGCCGCAGAGCGGGAAAGACGGCCCAGCCGCTGGCCGTCGCCTGGTTTTTTGATACGTCAGGCTGAAATTTCTCGAATGTTCCAAGCACGACTCCCGGCGGCGACGGTTCGGGTTGGCAGACGCCCGACGCATCGCTGCCGGCGAGCAGCGGCGGATTCAGGTATCCCAACTGGTTCAGGGCGTTGGCTTCTTCGATCAGTTCGGGAACATTGGAATGCACCTCGTCGGCGACGGCCTGACTGTCCGGCACGGCATTCAGCAGCAGCAATACTCCCTTGCCGCCCAGACGGCCCTGGCGCAGTTTGTCGATGTTGTCCAGCGCGGTTGGATACCCCATCATCTGCACGGTCAGGATGATCGCCGCCAACAGGGCGGGCGCCTGATACAGCCGCCGCGTCCATTCACCCGGCAAACGGGCGCGCAGGTCGTCGCAGATCATCGGCACGAGATTGATCAGGGCGACGAGCAGAAAGATCGAAAGCGTCACATAGCGCGACGTGACCGCCTGATCCAGCCCGTACCCGCCGCGCGAGAGCGCGCCCATGATCCCGGTGATGACGCTGAAGGCGGCCACCGCGAACCAGACCCGCATGCGCCCGCACAATTCGTTGCATCCGGAACGCCACGCCATAAAACAGTAGACCGCCGCCGCAAGCAGCAGGATGACCATGAAAATGCCGGCCAGCGGACAGGTCGTGGCCCACGGCCAGGCCGTGAACATGAAGGCGTTGGCGCAGAACGTGAAGAAGAAAAACAGCTCCTTGTAAACAGTCGGCTGGTAAGCGAACGTGTGCGGCGGGGAGTGGTAGTGGATTGCATAAAGCGCCCCGCACAGCGCGAAGCCAGCCGCCCACACGATCAACGCCCGCCATCGGCCGACCTTGCCGCCGGGCGTGCACGGATGAACCAACAGCTTGGCCACGACGATCCACGCCGCGAACCCGCATCCGTTGGAGTAGCTGGCCGCGGCCGCCAGCAACATGCACAACCCCAGCCGCGCCCACGAGCGCGGCCCGTCGGCGGCGACGATGATCGCGGCGATCGTCAGCGCGCCGGGCAGCGCGTTGGCCAGTCCCCAATCCACAAGCCAGTTTTCTCCCTGCGCCGGACAAAAAATCAGCACGTTGCAGAGGAACCACTTGGCCAGAACGCCCGCCGACGGAATCCTTGATGTTGCCCCGCCTGATGGCGATGAGTTGTCGGTCATCTGCATCAGCCAGAGAATGCCGACCGACGTGGCGCAGGTCACGACCCAGCCGGCGATCACATCCACGGTGCTGTTCCAGTGCCAGAACAGATTCAGAAATAGATAGAAGAGCCGCGGAACCAGCAGGCGATGTTCGTTGTGCTGGCGGACCAGATCGGAGAACGCGACCTGATGATGCGCGGCCTTGATGAATAGTCCGGCGACATCGGGATCCCATTCGTCGCCGGTGTGATAATTGACGGCGAAGTGAAGGATGACCCATAGCGCGCCAGCGGCGGGAAGCGCGGCCAGAATCAGCCAGAGCACGCGGGAGATTGCCTTCGGTATCGACTTTTCCAAACGTCCTCGGAACGGAATGGGTTAGAGATTCAGTTTATTTGAACGGCATCGGCAACGCAAAGCGTGGCGTTCAGGCGATGTTGTGCCGGAGGTTGGTCGGTTTGATTCAACAAAGCCCAGGGGTAGCCACCCCCGGGCTTTCCGGGGGCAGGATCACTTTCCGCGATCAGCGGATAAGACATCCTCGATTGCCAGCGCCGCGTCAGGCCGTTGCCCGTTGGCTTCCTCCAGCTTCTCTCGGCTGGAAACCACGCACACCGCGGCGCTGGGGAAACCATTTTCAAAGACTTCCAGAATCGCGTCCTTCACGGCGGCCGGGGTCGCGCGCAGCATCGCCGCGTGGCGGGCGGCGCGGCGCTCGGATGTGTCGCCGGTGAGATGGCGCCACAGCGCGGATCCCGTCGCCTCGCCGGGACGGATCGGTCGCTCGAATTCCTTGGCCGTGCCGATGATCGCGCGATCAATGTCCGCCTGTGACCAGTCGCTCTTGCGCACAAAATCCGGCGCCGCCGCGTAGACATCCAGCGTGCGCCAAATCCACGGGTCGCGGTAGGAATGAAACTCCCATACGCCGCCGCTCCCCACGTAAGCGCATCCGCCGCCGTAGGCCGTCCCCTTGAAGCGCACTTCCTCCAGAACGTGATCGAAACTCACCAGCCGCGCTCCGACGGCCAGCAGCGGCGCCTGCGCGTCCCAGATGCGCGGGGCGGGCATCACCATGGCGCAAAACGCCACGTTCATCGGCCCCGCCAGACCCTCGCGCATGGCGGAGGGCCGTTCCATCGGCAGATCGGTTCGCGCAGCGATCGGCTTCAGCCCCGCCGACCAGTCGATCAGCGTCTTGCGAACTTTTTCCCATACCGCGGGCGACCCGGTGAAGCTCGCCGTCGGCCGCCCGGCATGTCGCAGATAGGCGCTGATCGCCCGCAGTTTTTGGATCAGCAGCGCTTTTTCGCCCGCGTGCAGGCGCTCGATCAATCGCGTCTGCGGCACGCCCTGCCAGATCTCGTTGATCTGCGCCGCTGAGCCGAATCCGCGGCTGGCCCGTCGCAGCGCCAAGCCCAGCCCGTCGCCGGCGGCGCGCGTGCGATGATGCGAATAGACCTGCGACAGCACGTCGGCGAGGCGGGCTTCATCGGCGCAATCCAGATCAAAGACCAGATCGCGCAGCACCCCCATCGCCGGCTCGACCTTCTCGTCCAGGAATTTCATCCCGAAGTTTCCGCGGCGAAGATCGCCCGGCCCGTCGGCCCGTGACTGGGCCGCCGGACTGAAGGCGACGCCGCCGGTGTGCGCGGCGACGCGCTCGGCGAGTTGCGCATAATTCATCCCTGCCGCGCCCATCTTCGACACGCACTGCGAAAACATCGGCAGATACGGCCACAGCTCCGCCGCCAGGCCGGAGAGGTCGAAGCTCAGGTGCAGATAGTTCACGCCGTTGGCGAACACGTCGTTGCGCAGCAGCGTGATCGAGGGCAACTCCTCCACCATCGTCGGAATGTTGCGCGGCACGCGCGGCAGATCGCGCACCTCCAGCCGGGGCAGCGCGGCCAGCGCTTCGGGCGGATTGGGCGTGTTCAGGAGCGCATCGAGCGCCTCCTGCTCGGCGGCGACTTCCCGCAGTTGCGCGTTGGACATCGACGTCTTCAGCTTTGCCAGCTTCTCGGCGAGACGAGCGTCCTTCTTTGCCTGAATCTCCCGATCCGGCGCGACGGTCAGCGTCAGGCGATGCGTGTTGGCCAGCAGGCGATCGCGGATCAGATCGCTGAACATTTGCGGCTCGCGCTCGAATCGTTGGCGCAGCGCCGCCAGTTCCCGCCCCGCCCGCAGCGCCGTGAGCGGATCGCCTCCGAGGATCCACAGATGCACGGCGCGGTACATCAAATGTAGCGGATAGAGCGAGGCGATTTCGAGGAATTGATACGCCAGTTGTTGAAACGCCGCGTCCGCCTGCCCCTTCGTCACACCGTGGGAGGCTATTCTTTCCAGCGTTTGCAAAATGAGTTGTTCGATCTTTTCGGTTCGATCGGCCTCCGAGCCTTTGAGTCCGACGTGGAACGACGAGTCGCGGCCGTTCTCCCACAGCCCGGCGGGGATCACGTCCTCGCCGAGATGCGAATCAATCAGCGCCTTGCGCAGCGGCGCGCCCTGGTGGCCGAGCAGAATCTGATCCAGCGCCGACAGCGCCAGCACGTCGGCCAGATTCGCCCCGTCGCCGACCAGCCAGTTGAGACTCACGAACGTCTTGCCGTCCAGCGGATCGGCGGGGCCGACGGCATAGCGCTCGCTGCGGCTGCGCGGCGACGGCCAGCGCGGCTGAGACGGTAGATAGGCCGCGATCGGCCTGCGCGAGAATTCGGCGAGGCGCGGAGCGAGGAACTTGAGGTGTTCGCCGGTCGGAATGTCGCCATAGAGAAAGATATAGGCGTTGGAGGGATGGTAATAGATTTCATGGAATCGTTTGAAGTTGACGTAGGTCAGGTCGGGAATGCGCTGCGGATCGCCGCCGGAGTCGCGGCCATAGGGCGTGTCGGGCCAGATCGCCTTTTCGATCAGGTCCATCACCACCGCCTCGGGCCGCGATCGCGCTCCCTTCATCTCGTTGTAGACGATTCCCTTCACGATTAGCTCGCTGGACAGATCGCCCTTGGTGGAAAATTCCAGATGATGCGCCTCGCGCGCGAACGTCGTCGGGGCGAGATTCGGATGAAACACGGCGTCCCAGTAGACGTCGGCCAGATTAAAAAAATCCCGTCTGACGTTGCTGGCCGCCGGATAAAGCGTGTGGTCGGCCGCCGTCATGGCGTTGATGAACGTGGCCATGGAGCATTTGACCATCTCAAAAAACGGATCCTTCACGGCGTATTTGCGCGACCCGCCGAGCACGGAATGCTCGATGATGTGCGGCACGCCCGTGTCATCCGGCGGCGGCGTGGGGAACGAGACGGAAAAGAGATTCTCGTCGTCGTCGTTGTGCAGATGCAGCAGCTTCGCGCCGCTGGCGGTGTGCTCAAGTTCATAGGCGACGCAGCGCGCTTCCGGCAGCGCCTCGACACGGCGGACGAGAAAGCCGTCGCTGCGGTCGCCGGGGGAAAACTGAAAAGCGTTGTCCATGGCGCGGATTGTACTTGCGGCGGCGGGGGACGCGAGCGGCGAAAGCGCGCTTCAGTCCCGATATTCGCCGGGCACTCTTTGCGGTGAGATCTTCAGGCGTTGTTCCAGGGCAGATTCGAGGAATCTCGCTTCGCCTGGCGAGGCAAGTCCCTTGATCAGAGTGATGCGCGTGTTGTCCGCCAGCATTGCGCTGAGTTGAAACTGGCGGCTATTGGCTGAACAGGAGCGCTGAAACTGCTCTTCGCAATAAAGCTGCCTGATCTGGTCGTTCTGCAGCAGCCGGTTTCCGAACCACGGCAGCGGGCCGTGCCGGACCAGCAACTCGCCCGCCGAGAGAGTAATCCGTGTCCGATTCAGGTATCCGCACAACACCCAGTAGGTCAGGCCTACGCCGACCCCGACATGGCAAATAGGAAACACGATCATCAGCCACGGCCCATTATGACGCAACGCCATCGCGTACCAAAAGACCAGAAAGCTGTCCCAGGCGATACAGAAAAAGGTCATTCCAAGGGTCGCCAGCGTGAACCATGGCCAGGAGATAACGAAGTCGCCCCCGGCGTCTTCGAGGCGCATTTTAGGCGGCTTCGGCGGCGCGATCGCCAATTCCGTGGCCTGCACCCGACGCGACGCGCGCTCTTCCTCGGCGGCCAATGAGTCCTTGAAGCTGAAGACCGCCGCGCACGACCGGCATTTGGCCATGCTGCTCGCGAGATCGATGTCCTCCGCGGCGATGCCCGCGCCACATTCCGGACAGAACAGTTTCATTTGCGCCCTATGATAGCAGTTTTGAAGCGCGATTTTGTTGGTCAGCCCGGACGTCGAACCGAAATTGGGACGGCTCCGACCGGCTCACGATTGCCTGCGCCTTAGACTCACGCCGCCGACGTGATGATCGCGTGCAATCCCATTGCCACGAGCTTCGCGCGGCTGATGCCATGCCGCCTGGCGTAGGCGTCGGCTTTTTTTAGAAGGCCCATTTCGACGGTCAGCGAGATCGTCCTGGCTCCCTTGCCGACCTTCGGCCGGACGATCCTGCTCTTAAACTTGCGCCACTGCCGCCGCTCGCGGGCGTTCAGCGGCCGGGAACGGGCCAGAGTCTGCTCGGGCGTCTCGGCTTCCAATTCCTGGAAGATGCGCTCCTTTTCCGAATCCGGCAGGGCGATGAACTCTTCGATGTCTGATTGCTGTGGCTTTCTCGTGGTCATTTCCAAGATATTCACTGCCGTTATTCTGCCGTTAAATTCCCGTTAATCTGGGGCACGGGTCATGCGGCGGTTACTTTGCATTGGAAGCCGGCTCCACGGCATGTGATTCAGTCGGATGAGCCTCGACGGGGCGCGATTCGGCGGAGCGCGCTTCCGCCCGGTGCAGCGCCCGGATTTGCGGATCGAGGAATCCAAACGCATGGGGCGGCGCGATCACGCGCACGCCGCGCTGCTTTTGCTCCTGGCTGATCTGCTTGTGCAGTTCCATCATCTTCGTCCAGTGCACGCGCGGGCGGTAATGGTGCTCGGCATGAAATCCGTTGTTGAACCAGAAGAAGTTGTACAGCTTTTCGTAACTGCTCACGCCCCAGGCCATCGGCTCATCGGGGTTGCCGCCGTAGTGGCGGTAATAGCCCTGAAGCATCGAGAGGGTGTGGCCAAGGTAATAGAACGGCAGGAAGTAGAGCATGAACTTCCAGTTGAGGATGAATCCCGCCACGGCGAAACCGGCGCTCAGCAAGCTCTCAAAGACGCCCCAGTTGGCGTTGCTGACGCTGAGGCGGGCGGTCTCGCGGTAGGTGCGTTTCAGATCCTCGCGGAAATAGCCCTTCAGCGCATAGACCCACGGGTTCTCGGCGTGTCCATCGTGACCGTGCTGATAGATGCTGATCCAGTCGATGGTGTTGCCCTCCGCGTCGGGCTTGTCGCTGTTGCCGATGTGATGGTGGCGATGGACGGTTTCGTAAAACACCTGCGAGAAGCCGCAAAGGAGCGATTCAAGGATGCTGAACAATCGATTGAGCACGGCCGATTTGAAATACGGATTGTGGATGAAATTATGCGAGATGCCGTTGATGTTCCAGGAGATGCTGAAGGCGTAGACGATCCCCAGCGGAATCAGCAGCCACCATGACGTGTGCGGGAAGATCAGGAAGAGGCCGATGATGAACGCCCCGTGCGCCAGCGCGGCCAGAATGGGAATGATGTCCCAGTAGGAATAGGCCAGGAGTATTCGGGTGTTCTTGTCGGCCACGATGCGGGGATTTTACGCGCGGCGGGCTGAAGGGACAACGGGGATATTGATATTCATCCCGGCGGCGTCTGCGTCGGATGGTGGGCCTTTGCGCCTGGGCCGATGATCGCGCCGCCGAGCGTGATCAGCAAAGCTCCCGTCCAGACGTGCCAGGACAATCGCTCGCCCAGCAGCAGGGTGGCGGCCGGCAGGATCAGGAGTGTGTTCAGGCCGCTGATGGGATAGGCGAAACTCAGGTCCAGGCGGCCGAGAATGCGCGTCCAGGTCCAAAGCTGGATCGGACCGATCGCCCACGCCGCCCACATCCACGGCTGCCGCGTCACGGCGACGAGAAAAACCCATCCATCGCCGGCGGTGCGGTTGCAGGCCAGCTTCTCGCACAGGTATGACCCGGCGTCGGCGCACAGAAGCACGGCCAGGAGCAGATAGGGTTCGGCGGCAGTGAAGCGCGAAGCGGGTTTCATTTTATTCCAGCGCCGCTCCCACCAGGACGATTCCCGCCGCGACCAGCGCCGTGCCCAGCCAGCGGCGGCCGTCGACGCGCTCGCCGAAGACAAAGCGGCCCACCAGCGCGATCGTGACGTAGTTGACCCCCAGCAGCGGAACGGCCTCGCCCAGGGGCAGCGTCTTGAGCACCAGATACCATAGCGCCATGCGCGCGACGTGCCCGCCGATCGCCGGGGCGACGTACCCCCAGTATCCGCTGCGCCCCGACGCGCGCCCGCCGAGGCGATAGAGAGTCTGCTCGCTCGTCTCCAGCAGCACGCAGCCGAAGACCAGGGCGATGGTGCGAAGAATCATGTCCGATCTCCGGCCCGGCGCGAGGGGGGAAGAACGACGCATTGACTGGAAGTTCCAAAGAACCGATGCCGCCGCGCGGCGAACCATTTGTACGCCGCGTCGCGCAGCGGGCGGGGAATGAGAATGAAGGCGTACAAGACCGGCCAAAACCCGTCCAATCGCCGCACGATCTGCAGCGTGGCGGTGGAGCGCGACCAGGCCGTGTCGCCGACGATCAAAACGATGCTTCCGGGCGTGGGGCCGGTGAAGCCGTGCCGCGCCGCAAGCTCGGCCCCCGGCGACGTGCGGCTGGAAGCGAAGGTGAATCGCTCGCGGCGGTCGTGCTTCATGATGAAGTTCACGCTCGCGTTGCAGACGTTGCAGGTTCCGTCGTAGAGGATTACGAAAGGCGCGTCGGCCATGAACCCATCATACCCATTCACGCTGCCGCCGTGGGCAATGATCTTCGCCAAAACGCGGCCCAGTTTTCGCCCATGATGAGGCGCACGTCTTCGTCGCTGAAGCCGCCGGCGGAGAGCGCATCGGCCAGTTTCGGCAGATCGGCGGATGTAACGATCTCCCGCGGAATCTGCTCGCGGCCCAGGCCGCCGTCCATGTCGGTTCCGATCGCCACGGCGCCGCTCGTGCCGGCCAGATCGCAGATGTGCCTGGCATGGCGCACCACATCCGCCAGGTTCGCGCGGCGTTTGCCGTACTGGTCGGGAGAGAGAAGAAACTTGTCATAAAAATTGATGCCGATCACGCCGCGCCGCGCGGCGACGGCGCGGATCATGGCGTCGGACAGTTGCCGGTCGGTCGGCACGATCGCCCGGCAGTTGGAGTGCGACGCCATCACCGCTCCGCCAACCAAATCGAGCAACTGCCAGAACGATTCCTCGGCCAGATGCGACAGATCGTGAACAATCCCCGCCGCGTCCAGCACCTTGGCCAGTTCAACGCCCTCGGCCGTCAGCGGCCCCGGCGCGCGCGTGCCGCCGGCGTAGCGCGTGCGTTTCCATGCCAGCCCCACGGCGCGCAGCCCTCGCTTGAACCACCAGCCCACTTCTCCCGGTTCGCGGATCGGATCGGCCCCTTCCAGCAGCAGCACGATCGGCAATGCAGAATCTCCGGCGGGTTGCGACGGAACATCCGACGGCTTTTCGACCAGCGTGAACACCCGCGCGTCGCGCTGCCGCAGATACCACTCAAGCTGATTCTTCCCGGCAATCGCGGCCTGTTCGACCGTCGCATAACCGCCCTTTCCTTCGCCGGCAGGCTCGCAAAAGATAGTCGCGCAGATCAGCCCCACATCGCCGCGGCGCAGATCGGGCAGTCCGACGGTGGGAATGCCCTCCTCATCGGTCATCTGCTGCAGCGCGGCCGCCAGCACGTCGCGCCCGCGCAGGGCGTTGTAGGCCAGATCAAGATGTCCGTCGGAAATCAGCATCGGGAGGCTCTGGCGAGTGGACGAGGATTGCGGCTCAAAAAAAAGAAATACGAACGCTGAGAAGCGGAGAAGCAGAGGCCAGAGGGAGGAAGAAACATCAACGAATGATTTCTTCCTCGGCGTCTTTCCCCTCGGCTTCTCAGCTTCTCGGCGTTAAATCCCCGCATTTTCATCCAATCTGAATCGGCACTTGGCCACCTCGCCGCGCAGATAGAGCGGATGGCCGGGAGGCACAACAATCGTCTGGACCAGCTCCGCCCCCAGCCGCTGGCAGGTGCGGAGCGACGGCCAGTTGTCGGGGTTGCAGGTGATCCACAGCGGATTGATCCCGTGCCGCCGGGCCAGTGGCAGCAGCAGCCTTACCGCGCGCTCGGCGAAATGCCGGCCCCGGTGCGGAGCGTACACGTGGTAGCCGACGTGGCCGTAGTACAACTCGACATCTTCCGACGTTCCGACGCGCAGGGCGATGCCGCCGGCGATCGGGAGATCGGGCAGCGAATGATCGCGCATCCAGAAGTGATACGCCGGGGCCGCCGATCCCGACGCGGCTTGGCGGCCGTGCGGGCAGAGCGACAAAAACTCCCGCAACTGCCGTCTGGAAGTGTTGGCCAGTTCCGGCGACAAGCGGCGGGTCAGCGTGTGCTGCGCCGAAGCGAGAACCGCGTCGATCAGGTGCTCGGCCGGCGCGATCAGTTCAAGTTCCCCGTCGCGCAGCGTTTGGACTTCGTGGAAAACAAACCGGCGGGATCTCGCCCAGGGAACACGGGACAACCAGGCGGTGGGCAGAAGCATGTGCATTGCGCACCGGGCGCGGGAGGCATCAGGACGCGAAGAGGTACGCCCCAAAGACGGACTTAAAGCGGATGAAGATGATCAGGAACGTCAGCAGTTGCGCCAGCGTCGCCACGATCACCATGACGGTGTAGACGTTGTTGGCGGGCTTCACCATCACCACGTCGCCAGTTCCGGCTCGGCTCATAAACAACTCCCGTTATCGCGTTTCGGCAATTATCGCGTTTCCGTAGTGACTTCGTCGCCCTTTTGCACCTTGCCGAGCAGTTGCGCGTCGCTTTCGAGGCGGCCGACGGCCGAGTTGGTGTCGGCCTGGGTGATGGTCAGGATTCCCAAAAACTGATGCGGCTGCGCCTGCGTATCCACCACGCGAAATTCCATGCCCGGCTGCACGCTGTCGGAACTGCCGACGGAAATCGTGAGGTACGTCACGCCGTTCACATCCTGCTTGTCCTGCACGACGCCGCTGACCGGCGGCCCGCTGACCGACGGGGCCGCGGACTGCTCCGGAACGGTGAGGTGGTTCTGTTCGATCACCGACGACTGGGCCTTGATGGTGTCCTGCGCCTTCTTGACCTGCTCGTCGAGATACTCGACCTGCCGGCCGTACGTCTCGGCTAACTGCGTTTGTCGGGCGACGGCGGATTCGTTCTCGGCCTGGTTCTGCACCAGCTTGGCGTTGTAATCGCGCACGTCGGAGATCGTCTGAGCGTCCTGCTTGATGGTCCCCAGTGCGATGGCCAGTTGGGCGTCCAGCGCCTGGAGATTCGCCTCCTGCGCCTGGCTGTTGCGGAGCAACTGTTTGTTGTCGGCGTCCTTGGCCGCGAGATCAGCCGCGGCTTTGTCGAGCGCCGACTGCTTGGCCGCCGCCTCGCTGGCGGCGAGTTGCTCCTGCGCATTCAGTTGGCCTTGAGCCGTGGCGGCGCTGGCGAGGGCGTTATCGCGGTCGCGCGACACCGATGCAAGCTGGGCCGCGGTGGCCTTGGCCTCCTGCTCAGTGGTTTGTTCCTTGTTGACGTAAACAACGATGGCCGCGGCGTTCAGCAGTGAACTGACCACCAGCAGCATGACGAACACTTTAGTGAGGGGACTCACTTTGCGACTCCTTGTGGCTCATGAAGCCGGCACAGGCAGGCTGTACGGCTGGAATCTTCTGGCGCTCCGCCGGCGCCTACAACGCGATTGGCTATCGTATTCGACGGGGCGGGGCTGTCAAGCGCAAAGATGGCCCCCGCTCCATCATCCATGCCTGCATTTCCAGCCTTGTCACCCGCGATCCGCGGTGATAACATACGCTTAACACGGCATTTGCCGCATAGGAGTATGAGTGCCAAAAAGCGAGCCGATTGAAGTCGAGGCGACCGTCACCACGGCGCTGCCCAACGCCATGTTCAAGCTGCGCCTCGATCAGGGAGACGGCACGCATGAAATCCTCGGCATTGTTTCGGGCAAGATGCGAAAGCATTTCATCCGCATCCTGCCGGGCGACCGTGTGAAAGTGCAGTTGTCCCCCTACGACCTGACCAAGGGACGCATCGTTTTCCGCCAGAAATAAACCGCCGCGGCGGCGGGCTGCAACGGCCCCAATGCCGCCGACCGGCGTCCGCGAATTATGGCTGGGTTCGGATGCCCGGCCGGCATTTCAATAGTTCGACCTGGAGGCCATCCCATGACGGATACGGCTCAACAGGACGTCCCGACCGTGCTCGGTCCGGACTGCTGCTTCAAGGGGGAAATCACCTTCGACAAGGCCATGCGAGTCCACGGCCGCATGGAGGGAAAAATCACCTCCCTCGGCCGGCTGCACGTGGCCCGCGACGCCAAATTGCAGGCGGAAGTGGAGGCGGCCAGCATTGTCATCGAGGGCCAGTTGCGCGGCCCCATCATCGCCGCCGAGCGGCTGGAGCTGAAACAGTCGGCGCGCTACGAGGGCGACATCAAGGCCCATCGCATGATCGTCGAGGAAGGCGCTGTCTTCAGCGGGCACGTCAGCGTGGGACCGGAAGTCGTCAAGCCGCAACCGGGACACGCGCCCAGAGGCGGCAACGGCCCCATGGTCGCGCAGCTCATGCCGGCGGCGCTGACGCGATAGTTGCTTTCATTTGATACGCCATATATGGCGATGCTTGAAGACACATTCGCGGAAGGCGAAGAGCGGCAGACCATCCACTGTCTGCACTGCCTGCGGCCGCAGCAGGTATCCGCGCGGGCAATCACGCTCACCTGCAAGTTCTGCAACAAGCCGCTGAAGGTGGAGCCGCTGGTCATCAGCCAATATCAGGCCCGGCGGGTGATCGAAACCTGCGGATGCCTGACGGTGGAGAAACATGGCAACGTCTTCAGCGACCGCGTCCTGTGCGGCTCGCTGGTGGCCCGCGGGCGAATCCGCGGCAACATCATCAGCTTCGGCCCCGTGCTGGTCGGGCCGGAAGCGCACATCAGGGGGAACATCACCGCGCCGAGTCTGGCGGTAGGGGAGGGAGCGGTGCTGGAGGGGAATTATCGGATTGGGGAGGCAAGGGAAGAAAATCTTGAATGCTGAATTTTGAATTTTGAAAAAACGCCTGATTCGCAACTCGTCATTCACACGCATCCTTTCAAAATTCTACATTCAGAATTCAACATTCATTGCGGCACTTCCCACCCGCCGCCCAGCGCCTTGTAAAGCGCGACCAGGTCCGACGAGACCAGTTCCTGGCTCAGCGTAAGCGATTGCTCTCCGGCCAGCAGCGTGTTCTGCGCCGTCAGCACGTCCAGAAAAGTGTCCAGGCCGTTCTTGTACAAATCCTGCGTCATCTCCACGACGCGCTGGTCGGCCTTGACGGCCTCCTCCAGTTCGGTGCGGCGGTCCTGCTCCTTGGCGTAGGCGATCAGGGCGTCCTCGGTTTCCTGCAAGCTGGTGAGGACCGTCGATTCGTAATTGATGAACGCCTGGCGCTCCAGCGTGTTCTGCACGTCGATGTTGTACTGGATCGAGCCGGCGTTGAAGACGGGCCAGGTGACGCTGGGGCCGATGGAGAAATAACGGCTGTAAACATTGAAAAGCTGATGGAACTGGCTGCTCTCGAAGCCGAACGTGCCGGTGAGCGAAAACTGCGGATAGAGTTCGGCGGTGGCGACTCCGATTTGTGCGCTGGCGGAGGCGATCTGCCGTTCGGCCTCGCGCACGTCGGGGCGGCGGCGGAGCAGTTCCGACGGCAGACCCGGCGGCACGTGCCACGGACCCTGCGGGATCGGGCCGGGCGTTTCCAACTCCTGCTGCAGCGCCGCCGGCGGCAGGCCCAGCAGGATGCTGATCTGGTGGATCGACTGGTGAATCTGCGCCTCCAATTCCGGCAGCGTGGCCTCGGTGGTCAGCACCTGCGCTTCCTGCTGCGTCACGTCCAGGTCCGCCACCAAACCCGCGCGGTTCTGGCTGCGGATCAGGGAGAGCGTCTGGTTCTGCGTGAGAATATTCTCCTGGGTGATGGCAACCTGCCGCTGCAGGCCGCGAAGCTGAACATAATCGGTGGCCACGTCACCAAGAAGCGTGATGAGCACGGCCTGACGATCGTCAACGGTGGCCTCGTATGTGGCCTTGGCCGACTCGATGCCGCGACGAATGCCGCCGAAGATGTCGATCTCCCAACTGGCGTCGAAGCCGGCCTGCCACAGATCGCTCTCCAGCCCCGAACCGCCGCCGCCGCCAGTGGTGGTGGAGCCGCCGCCGCCGCCAAGGTGATTGCTTCGCCTTGAGTGGGTGTAGGCGCCGGTCGCGTTGACGGTCGGAAAGAATCCGGCGGTGGCGATGCCGAGCAACGCCCGCTCCTGCAGGATGCGCTGATCCGCGGTCTGGAGACCGAGATTGGACGTGGTCGCCGCGTCGATCAGGTGATTCAGCTCCGGATCGTTGAAGGTCTCCCACCAGCGTTTCAGTTCGTCGGGTGTCGGCTCGGCGGCCAGTTGCGGATCGGCCGGCCGGCTCGTGGGGCGGGTGGTCGCTTCGGCAAAGGCGGGCGGCGCGGGGAGATTGGGCGGAGTGTAGTTCGGTCCGACCTCGCAGCCGGCCGCGCACAATATGGCGGCAAAGGTGAAGGTGAGATGGATTCGCTTCGCTAAGAAGAATTCGATCATTGCAGAATACCGGTTAGACCATGTGGAACACTTCACGCAGCTCCAGCGCCTTGGGGCTGCCGTCGGGATTGGAGGGCATGATCTCCTTCATGTGCGCCCACCAGCGTTTGCAGACATCGGTGGCGGCGACGGCGTTCCAGCGCTGCTGATCCTCGATCTCCACGTACGCGAATAGTTGCAGCGTCTGCGAATGAAGGAAGATCGAATAATTGCGCGCGCCGTGATCCCGCAGCGTCTGCTCCAGTTCCGGCCAGATCGGACGGTGGCGGCGCTCATACTCGGCTTCGCAGCCGGCATTGACGCTCATGACGAAGGCTTTGCGAATCATGCTTGGCTCCATGATATTAGCTCGTACAGTTTAGCGGCCAATTCGGCCGGGCCAACAGTTGTACGCGCAGGAAATTATTTCATGGTGAAATCGCCGGCCCATTGGCGGGTCATTTATGAGGATGCGGACGTTCTCGTGGCTTACAAACCGCCGGGCCTGCTCACCAGCACCGTGCCGCGCGAGCGGCGGCAGACGCTGCTGGAAGAGGTGCGGCGATATGTCGCGCAGCGGCAGCCGCGCGCTCGGGTGGGGGTGATTCATCGGCTGGACCGGGATGCCCAGGGGCTGCTGGTCTTCTCCAAGTCAAATCCGGCGTATCAGTCGCTCAAGAGCCAGTTTTTCCATCACACGGTCAGCCGCGTCTACACGGTCGCGGTGGAGGGCAAACGGCTGGCGAAACAGGGGACGATCCGCAGCCGGCTCGTCGAGCGCGCCGATGGAACAGTTTATTCGACCCGCAACGCGACGGGCGGCGATCCGGCCCGGACGGATTACAAGGTGATCTCGCGGGACGCCTCGCGCACCGTCGTGCAGGCGACGCTGCACACCGGACGCAAGCACCAACTTCGCGTGCATCTGTCGGAGCAGGGCGCGCCGGTGGTCGGGGACCGGATGTACGGCAAGCCTCATCCGGCAGGTCTGCACCTGTCGGCCACGGAACTGGCGTTCGATCATCCGCGAACCGGCCAGCGCATGGAGTTCCGACTACCGCCGCCGGACTGGTTGCGATAGATTGATCGGTTCACGATGAACGGTGGCGGGTTACCTTGAATTGCAGAGCCGGGCCGTGTCGGCCCGGACCGGGGCGGCACGCCCCGGCTCTGTAAAGGAATTCCAGGCGTACCCACACCACCCAATGAACGGATAGCCACCAAGGAGAGTTCGATGGCCAAAGTGCGCAAGGCAGTGATCACGGCCGCGGGCCGGGGAACGCGGCAGTATCCGGCTTCGACGGCGGTGCAGAAGGAAATGTTTCCGCTGGTCGATCGCGACGGGCTGACCAAGCCGGTCGTCCAGATCATCGGCGAAGAGGCGATCGATTCGGGCATCGAGCAAATCTGCATCATCACGCAGCCCGGCGAGGAGAAACTCTATCGCGACTACTTCCGCCGCATGGACGACGACACGGTCAAGGCCTTCCGCGGCAAGGACTGGGCGATCCTGGAAAGTGAAAAACTCGGCGCGTTCGGCGAGCGGCTCAGCTTCGCCGAGCAGCACACGCCCGACGGTTTCGGCCACGCCGTGTATCAGGCCAAGAAATTCGTCGGCGATGATCCTTTTCTGCTGCTGCTGGGGGATCATGTTTACATTTCCGACATCAAGGACCGCTGCGCCCTGCAATTGATCCGCGTTTTTGAGCAGTACATGCTGGACGCGGTGACGGGCGTTCAGCCGACATTGGAGCGATTGCTGCATCTCTTCGGCACGATCCGCGGCGAGCCGATCGACGCGGCCCACGGAATCTTCAAAGCCGAACTGATCATCGAAAAACCGAGCATCGAGGTCGCGCGGCAGAAGCTGGTGACCCCCGGCCAGCCGGCGGGAAATTATCTGGCCCACTTCGGCATGCACGTCTTCAGCCCGCGCATCTTCGACAGCCTGGAGTATCTCATCAAGAACAACCTGCGCGAGAAGAACGAGATTCAGCTCACCGCCGCCCAGGAGCATCTGCGCGGCCAGAGCGACAAGTACTGGTGCGTCATCAACCAGGGCCAGCGCTACGACACGGGCATCCCCTACGGCCTGATGGAAACGCAACTGGCGTTAGCCCTCAACGGCGTGCATCGAACCGACATCTGCGAGGCGATCGCGCGAATTTTGACGACGCAGGTGAAGAACTGACTTGCTGGGCGATCGCGCAAGACGAGGTCAGGCGTATACTCCCCACGAGGAGTTTTCTGAAGTGTCTGTCGTTGTGCTCAAACCATCATTCTCGCCGTAGAGAAGCGCGAAGATGAAGACGCGGCAATTTAATTCCAGTTTTCACGAGGATTTCCACGATTCCTCATACTCGGTCGACGAAATAATCGCCGCTATCGCCGAACGTTTTCCCGGCACTCGAATTACGGCCGAAGATTGGTACGCCGAACGCCGGAAACAGGAGGAAACCGTTATCGCGGAGCTGCGCAAGCACGGCAGCCCGATGCCGACGGCTGACCACATTCTTAACAACCTTGACCGTACCGCCCGCGATGCAGGCTTAACGAGAGGAGTTGAGATTCCGCTGGACGACGGCAACGTGCTTCAGGGGCGCGTGTCGCGAAAGTTGGTTCTTTTGCTCTCCAATGTCCCCATTGAGCCTATTGTGGCTGAGCGGCTGCGCGAGATTCTTCGCTCTCTTGGCATCTTAAACGAGTCTGGCGTTTCGCTCGCGCATCCAATATGGGAAGCGCGTCCGCGCAAAGCCGGATCGTACTTCAACATGGCCCAGCGGGAGGAGCACGAGCAGCTTTACTGGGCGGGGTATGGTCGTATCCACCCCTACCTCCATCTTGAGGGCCGTCTCCGCCCACCGCGGAAAGTTCGATCCGAGGATGACAAGCAGGTGTTGCAAGATGGTATTACAGGGCTCGAACGCTCAATCGCGATGCGGCAATCTGACCACAGGAATTGGAGCACGTATTGGCTAATCGGCAAGGCATACGAGGCATCGGGCTATTTTGAAAGATCCTATCATTCATTTCGCGTTGCCTTTGGGATGTATCCAAGACACGCGGACGTAGCGCGCGAGTTCACGGCTAGTTGCCTGCGAACAAAGCGCATCGCGGAGGGAGTTCAAGCGGCAAGGATGGCGCGCGACCAGGCCCCGACGAATCCGGGGATGGTGGCAAATCTGGCGCTCGCTTTGTTCTCGACCGAGGAACTCGATGAAGCCTTGGTTGTCGGCCATGCCGCGCTTGGCCTATCGCCGGACAACACCGCTGCGAAATCTCTCGTGGCCAAGATTGAGCACGCAATTCGGGCAAAAGCTCAGACGGGCGGCGGTCATGTGTGAGCTGGAAGCGGCAGAGGATTATGTGGTCGCCAGGTTGAAACCGGAACGCGAAAACTGGCAGCAGCGCGGAACAGGTCCAATTAAGCACCGGTCTCAGAAGTGGACCTTTGCGCTCCCTCATTTCTCACCCGACGGTTTGTTGAATTTTCATCCAAACAATCGGCGGCCCGATGAGCCAATCCATCGCTCCACGCAACTGCGCCATTTCCGCATATCCCCTTTAGATTCAGAGCCTTAGCCGTTAAAACCCTAACACGCCAATGGAATAATTCTTGCCCGTATTATAGAGGGCGATGGTTTTTTTGTTCGACCTGCCCCGGGCCGACAGGATTCGGCCAAACAGGCTGTTAAAGTCCCCAGCCGTCCCGCGTTAAGCGGGATCGTGGCCGGCGCGCGAAGCTGGCAAATCCGGCCGATTCAATCGGCGAACGCCAGAGCACCTGCGTTAAAGCGTTGGCGATCACCCGAATTTACAAAGCCGCGGGGTAGCTACCCCGCGGCCCAATCGCCAACAGGGTGTACACGATTCTCCCGTTGCCCCACGGGAAATCCGGATGGTCTGGTCTCATTTGCGCTGGTTCTGTCCCCTCCCCGTCGGCATGGATGCCGATTCCATCAATCGCAGGGTGATTGATGAGGAAGGAACTTGGACAGATCGTGGACGATCCGATCGATGGTGGAAAATCCCACCCCGCGATCCCGCCAAGGCGAGGATCGTGGCACGGCGCTCGTTTTACCGTCTTGCGCCGGTTCGTTGTTGTGTTCGGATCGTATGCCCTCTACGGCAAGGGCCAAAAGCCCACAGGCGGCTAAGAGTGCTCGAACACACTCCAGAGCCGCCGCCTCCGGCAAGGCGCGCGCAAGTCTCCCAAGCCGCGATCGGCGCGCGATAACCGGATGGTCAGGCGGAAAACTCATGCGGCTGGTTTCACCGGCGGCGTAGGCTCTCGCGCGGACGCGCCGCCGCGCATCTACGGCGAGAAGCTCTCCGGCTCGTACCCCTCGGGCGTGTCGTGCTCCTGTTCCCAGGAATGGAACAGTTTGCCGATCTTGTCGGCCAGATTCTTGTTCAGGATATCGCGCACCGCTCCGTAGGCGACGGTCTCGTCGCGGGCCTGGTATTCGCTGTCGGCCTGCATCGGGATGCCGTCGGCCAGGTCGAGCGGCCAGCGGCTCTGGCCGGTGATTGCATCCACGACTTTTACCTTCACCGACGCCGACCATTTCGCCTGCGGGCTGCCGATGGGGGTCTCGGAGCCATAGGTCAGAACACTGACGTAGATGACCTGTTTGGCGCCGGCCATGCGGCCCAGCGCGGCGATGCTCAGGCGGCCGAATTTGTCGGGATCGGTTTCGCGGAGCGTCGCCAGCGGCTGAAAATCGACCAGCGGGGCGACGTCGTGGCTCTTCAAATCCTCGTTGATGAAGCGTTCCAAGCGATCGCAATCCGGATCGCCGCCGGCGATGGCGTAATTTCTCTCGACCAGCACAAGCGTCGGCTCCTTGGGGGGAACCCAGCGGGCGGGAACCTCTGGTGTTCCCGCGGCATCGCTGGCCGCGACACCCAATGCCGCGCAGCCGCCAAGCGACAGAGCCGCCGCCAGCAGCGCCATGGAACCCAGAAAGGACCAACGTCGGGACACGCCGTCTCCTATTGCTGCTGCATCTTTTCCACGTCGCTCGGCGACGGATTGGCGTCGGCGTCGGATTCGTGCGGCACGAAGCGCTTGCCCAGTTCGCTGGTGAAGCTGTCCACGGTGGCCGCGTACACGGCGTTTTCGTCCAGGTTGGGCAGTCCCTCGCTGGGGCAGTCCTTGGGCGCCACCACGTTCAGGTCGCGCTCGGAATAGGCGACCGTTCCCTTGCCATTGGCGACTTCCACGACTTCGACGTTCGCCACGATGCTGCCGCGCCACAGCTCCGGAGAATCCTTGGGATGCGTGTCGAACCGCTGAATCTCGACGTAGATCAAACGCGACACGCCGAGCCGCGGCGCGACCTCTTCGACCGCCTCGCCGGCGGTCTCGGAATGATTCTGCATGTACGCGATCACCTGCTCGGGCGGAATCCAGTTGATGTTGGCCACCTCATCCACCTTGGCGTGGGCGGCTTCCTCGAGCTTCGCCTGCAATCCCTTGGCGGCGTCGAGTTGCAGTGTCTGGTAGTCCTCCAGCACGCCGTCGTCGGCCCAGACCATGACGCCGCAGGTCTGGTTGGCCAGATGCTTGTAGCTGGCCGCCTCCATGGTCCCGTTGCCGCCGCCGACATTGGCGAGCCAGCCGGCCACGTTGCAGCCGCTCAGCAATGTCACGGCGCAGAGCATCGCGGCCGCGAGGGTGCAGCCGGCGGCAATCCGAGAACCAACCATGAATGAACGAGCTTTCATGAGCGAACAATTTCTGGTGTGCGATGGAGCGGGCCGCCGCCGGCCCAATGTCAATGCCAACCGTCCAGGTGGTGAAGCTGGATGAAGATCTTCCAGTTCCAGGCCAGGGCCGCCGCCAACAACAAACCACGCATAATATATCCGCTTGGAGCGTACTGGAGCAACCGATGGGCTCCCCGCCCGGTGAGGCCGACGTATAAACCGCACCAGAACATCATCACGGCCAGCCACGCCAGCAGCGTGCCCATCGGCTGCACCCACAGGCTGGCGATGAGATTGCCGCGGACGAACCAGGCCCAGCTTGTGGTCATGCCGCAGAACGGACAGGGGATGCCCCAATAGAGATCGAACGGGCATGGAGCGAATCCGAGCTGGATGTGCGTCCCCAGCCCGGTGGGATTGGGGGTGAGCCGGGCCGCGATGATCAGCGGAACCAGGCAGACGGCGGCGGCAGCCAGCGCCACGAGGCGGCCGATGATTCCCAGGCGTGCCGGGGTCACTCGCAAGGAAAAAATCGGCGGTACGGATTGCGGCACCATCCGCCTCATTTTAGCCGGGAAACTTCGCCGCCGCGACATGCCGAGGAATTGAGCATTTGCGGCGGTATTGGATTTGCACACGCGGAAAGCGTAGGCTGTAAACAGTCCGGTGCTGGGCGTCTCGAAAGTCTCTCGGTGGTTTGAAGAAAATACGGGAAGTCCTGATTGACAAGCGCCGGACTGATTCCCTACATTGGCCGATGTTTGGCCGATGAGGCAAGCGCTTCAGATTCAAGACGCGGTTGAAGCGCTGATGCTTGATATTTGAGCGGGTTGCCATGGAAGGAAAGCGCGGGCAGGCGTGACTAATAAATGCGCAGCCCACTGGTTGGTGTTCGTCAATGGCTGTGAATTCAGGCAGCCTGTGACGGTTGTTTTGCGTGAGCTGTCGGGACGGCAGGCTCACTGAAAGCTCGCGGTTTATGCGTGTGTTCATGCTAGGCTGGGAATTTCCGCCGTTCATCAGCGGCGGTCTGGGCACAGCCTGCTACGGCCTGACCAAGGCGATGAGCGGCATCGGCACCGACGTGCTGTTTGTCCTGCCGCGCCCGGTGGCGACGCCGTTTTCCACGCACGTCAAGCTGGTCAGTCCGCGCCCCGGCTCGCCGCTGGCGATGCCGAGCACCGAACTGCGCCTCGATGAATTCGAGCACGTGACCTTCCGCACCGTTGACGCGGCGATGGGCGATCCGTATCAGCGGCCGTCGGAATATCGTCCGCCGCGCGGGCAGACGCTGGCCGATCTGGTGCAGAGCACCGGCCCCGGCCCCGCGCCCGTGCTCTCATCCAAGAACATGCCCGCGCCGGCGGGCGAGTCCGTCGGCGGCCCCAATCCTTCGCTGAAATCAAACGCACACTACAGCGGCGACCTCTTCAGCGAAGTGCAGCGCTACGCCGCACTGGCCGCGGAGATTTCGCGCCAGGAGAATTTTGACGTGGTGCACGCCCACGACTGGATGACCTTCCCCGCCGGCCTGGCCGTCGCCGGACTCAAGGGCGTGCCGCTGGTCGTGCACGTGCACAGCACGGAGTTTGACCGCAGCGGCATGCACGTCGATCAGCGCATCTATGACATCGAGCGCCGCGGCATGCACGGCGCCATCCGCGTGATCGCCGTCAGCTACCTCACCAAGAACATCGTCACGCACAACTACGGCGTTGATCCGAGCAAGGTGGAAGTCGTCTACAACGCCATCGAGACCGGCTCCAACGGCGCCGACGCCGAGAAATACAACATTCACAAGGACGAAAAACTCGTCCTGTTCCTCGGCCGCATCACCATGCAGAAAGGCCCGGAGTATTTCCTGGCCGCCGCCAAGAAAGTGCTGGAGGTGATGGACAACGTGAAGTTCGTCATGGCCGGCAGCGGCGACATGATCCGCCGCACCATCGAGATGGCCGCCGCCATGGGCATCGGCCACAAAGTCCTGTTCACCGGCTTCCTTCGCGGCCCCGACGTGGAAAAAGTTTTCAAGATGGCCGACCTTTATGTGATGCCCAGCGTCAGCGAACCCTTCGGCATCGCCCCGCTGGAAGCGATGAGCCACGACGTTCCCGTCATCATCAGCAAGCAATCCGGCGTATCGGAAGTTTTGTCGCACGCCTTGAAGGTGGACTTCTGGGACATCAACGAGATGGCCAACAAGATCATCGCCGTCCTGCGGCATCCCCCGCTTGCCTCGATGCTCCGCCGCCACGGCGGAATTGAGGTAAGCCGCCTGAGCTGGACCGATTCGGCCAAGGCGTGCATCAGCGTGTATGAGCAGGCTCAGAACGCCATGCACGGCGGATGAGAACCGGCAAGCGAATCTGCTACTAAGCCGCCTTTTCTTCTTTCGTCGCCGGCCAGATGACGCGCACACGATCAAAGCGATCTGTCGGATGTAATGACTTCGGCGACCTCACTTGACGATGCCCATTCTGCCTGAGGTTCTGAATGACCTCATTGTTTCGCGGCAACGCCACGATTTGCCCAATGCTGACCATTTCCTCGGTCGTAAGTTTGCCGACGGTCTTCAGGCACTTAGACCCCTGAGCAATACCTGCAAACACTCATCGACGCCGCCAACAGGACGTTTGATGAAATCCTCGCTCCCGTGCGTGAAGGATTCCGCAAAAGCGGAATGACAGAAGAACAACTCAACGAAGTTGTCACCTCGGCCCGAAAAGCCATCCATCGAAAAGGCCGGCGGAAGTCTGCCGAATGAGGCGCTCCCACCTACGGCCTCGCGTTGTCTTTGACTGCAACGTCCTCATTCAGGCCGTCGCTAGTTCCGATGGGCCAGCCGGGGAGTCGCTTGGACTTCTGGAGCGCAATCTGATTCACGTCTATCTCAGCCGCGCGGTATTGCGTGAACTTCGTGACGCGCTGAACTATCCGACTGTGCGAGCCAGTCTTCCTGACCTGACGGATGAACGAATCACGGTGTTCATTCAGCAGTTGGTCTTCAAGGCCGAGTTTTTACGAACGCCGCGGCACATCTTCGATTATCCCCGCGTCCGGCAGGATGAGCGCTACATCGATCTGGCGGCCGCCGCGCAAGCCGATTATCTCGTCAGCCACGACAAGGATCTTCTTTCGCTCGCCACGGACCATACGCTTCTCGGCAAACAGTTTCGGCAAAAATTGCGAAGACTGCGCGTCGTAAAGCCCACGGCGTTTCTGGCCGCGCTCAAATCGGACGAGATCATTGATTGAATCGCCGCAACGGCGAGATTCTCAATTCATACCGCAAGGCTCCGGGCCGCCGCAGCGGCCGCACATACCGGGGGGACTCGATGGGGAAGATTTCGCGGATTCGGCGCCGACGGTGAAGACGCTCAGAGCGCGGGAGGTTTTTGTTGAGCCGCACTTGGGGCAATCCACCGCTTCGCGGCTCGACATGGATTTGATCAGACGCTCAAATTTGGCGTCGCAATCCTGGCAGGAGTATTCGTAAATCGGCATGGTCAACACCATTCATTCATTGAACTGCGGAGAAATCAAAACAACGCATTATTCGTTGAGATTATAGCCGGCTCAACGGCCTTGCGAGAATCGAAGATAATTGAACCGCCAAGCGCCAAGACGCCAAGGGAGAGCCAGAAATTCTTATGGCTAAATCTTCCCGGGCATTTGCTTGGCGTCTTCCTTGGCGTCTTGGCGCCTTGGCGGTTGCATTTGATTTGCCCTTCCCCAAAGATTTGGCAGAGCCGCCATTCCCAGCTTCATCTCCGCGGCCGCGATCTCCGCGGTAAGAAGGTTGAATTGCTACTGTCCGGCGGCCACCGGGGCTGCGGTTGTCTGTGCCGCCGCGCCGTCGGCGTCGTTCACTTCCTTGAGTACGTCCTGCACGCCATGCCGGTCAACACGGGCGGTGATTGTGCCGACCAGCGACGACGGACCCAGCGGATCGGTCATGCCGCCGCGGCCGGGCGGCAGGATGAAGCCCTGGCGGCGTACCGGCGGGCCCTGGCCATTGATGCCGAACATGCCGAAACTTATTACAATCTGGCCGAATCGCTGCGTAAGACGGCACAATCAACTCCAGCCATCGCCGCGTATCGGCGGTCTATTGCGCTCGATCCCAACATTCCCGGCGCGTATCTGAACCTTGGAATCGCGCTGCGCGCTTCGGGCGCGCTGGCCGAGGCGATCGCCTGCTACGACAAAGCTGCGGCTCTCGATCCGACCCATCTCCCCACGCGCAGCAACCGGCTCTGCGCTCTGCACTTTCATCCGCAATACGGCGGTGGGACGCGGCGGGAAGAGCATTCTGAATAATGTGGGTCTGCCTGAACTTGTGGCGGGCGACGTTGAACAATACGTTCAGATCGCCGTCGCTTTGGCCATTGATTTGCCGCGACTTTCCGAACTCCGGGCTGGGCTGCGGAATCGTCTGACCCGTTCACCCCTGATGGACGCGCCGCGCATGGCGCGCGACATTGAATCCGTATTTCGAGAATTGTGGAAGCGGTGGGTCGATGGGCGGGTTTGGCGGTTCACCGCCAACAGCCCAGGGAGGTTTCTCCCTGGGCCACTCCGGCCCTCCACTTTCAAAAGACAAAACGGCCCGGCGATCACCGTCGCCGGCGCAGCAGGCTCAGGCCGCACAGAGCCAGAACCGACAGTGATGCCGGCTCCGGAAGTGAAGTGCCGATCGCAGTGATGTCGACGGCGGTGATTTGGAAACTGCCGGTGTTGTCGGACCAGTTGTATTCATCCATTGGGCCGAAGAAGAGGCGCGTGGCGCCGGCGGGGGCGATGAATTGCTGCAAGATGCTGGCGGAATCAAGGCCGGCGCCGATGAAGAAGGGCTGGTTCAATTCCGGCGATAACGTGGTGAAATTACGCGAAGCCGCCGAGGTGAAGTTCAGTGCCGCCGGCGGCGTGGACAGGCTGGGCTGGCTGCTGTTGAGGAACACGCCGATCAGCGCGTCGATCGGTGCGGTGATGTCGCCGATGCCGTTTTCCGTGCCATTGGCGTTGGGCGAGTTGCGCGAGACGTATTGAAGGCCGTAACCGTCGGGAACCTGTGCCCCGTTCGGCCCGGTGAGGGGAGCGTCATGCAACTCCGATCCATGCGACACCGCGCCGGTGACGACGAATGTGAAGATGTCGCCGCCGTTGATTGCCGTCGGATAGATCGCCGGAGAATTGGCCGGGGCCGCGTCGTAGGGCACGGGATAGGTGGTTCCCGATGTCGAGCCGTTGGGCATGCCCGCCAGCCACGGATTGTCCGTCGCCGGCACATTCACGATGACGCCGCCGAAAGCGGAACCGGACAAAACCAAAGACGCAACCGAAATGAGGCTGTACCGAAAGCCACGCATGGGACTACTCCATTTGCCTCTGCCTCCCGTGGCTCGGAAACACGACCACCTTCTCTTCTTCCCGGAAGAGACCGCGCCGCACGGCGCGTGGCAGTCAAAACCAACGGTTTACTTGCGGGCAGGCTTTTCTATCCATGAAATCGCGTGGATACCGGGAAAAACCCGATATAGAGGTGATCTCCGACAAAAAAATCAACATGCACACAAACTATCCATGCCTCATTCTATGCGGCATTTCCCGAAAAGGACGGCCCGGCGGATTTCGCGCGAGAAATCGCTGAATGTGGGTTTCTACGAAGCCCGACATTGCGAAAGTAGTGGAAAACGGCTCGTCCGTTCGATACAAATATGTCCCGTGCCGTAGCGGCGTCCGCGCCGATTCGCATGGAGGCGTCGTCGGTTCGCGTGGAACGGACGGCAGGACCATAATTTAGTGAGGCCAAGGATGGCTCAACGCTTCATTCCCGTTGCCGGGTTAATCCTATTGTGTGCATGGGCGCTTCTGACGGCCGGCGGCTGTCAGGATTCGACGGCGGATGCCAATCTGCCGCCGCCGGGGTTCAGCCAGCCGGCTCTCCAGCCCGCGCGGCAGCCGGTCTATCGGCCGGCAGTGGCCGTGCAGCCGGCACCGCAGCCCGCGCCGCGCGTCACCTATGCTCCGTACCATCGGCCGCTGACGGCGCTCTCCGTCGTACCGGCCGACTGGCTCATCCACGTCCCGCCGCGGCCCTGGCAGTGGATCATCATCCATCACACTGCCACCGCCTTCGGTAACGCCGCCATTGTCACGCGCTGGCATCTGGACCGCGGATTTGACGAGATGGGCTATCACTTTCTCATCGGCAACGGAACCAACAGCGGCGACGGGCAGGTGGAAGTCGGCACGCGCTGGCCCAAGCAGAAATGGGGCGCTCACACCAAATCGCCCGACAATCGCTTCAATGATTATGGCATCGGCATCTGTCTGGTGGGAAATTTCGACATCCAATATCCCAGCGCCGCGCAGATGCGGTCGCTGGATAAATTGGTGGCCTACCTGATGAAGACCTACCACATTCCGCCGGATCGCGTGCTCGGCCACGACGACTGCAAGTCCACCGACTGCCCAGGCAAGCATCTGAGCGTGGCCCTGGTGCGGCGCTCGGCGCTGGCAATTCTCGCCTCTGACGGCGTAACATTCCCCGCAACGGCCCGGCACGCCGCGTCGGATGAACTCATTCGCGACGCATCGGCCAGGTAAAAGGCCGCGATGGCCGGGCCGGTGTGTCGGAAAGTGCCCGGATCATGAAACGCCCCGTCATTGCCATCACCATCGACAGCGGCGACAAGCCGGATCATTACGATTCGCCCTGCTCCTACTGCACCGCGGTTGAGAAAGCCGGCGGACTGCCGCTGTTGCTGCCCTACCGCACCGATCTGTCTCTCATCGGCCGCTATGTCGATCTGATCGACGGCATCGTCTTCAGCGGCGGCGACGATCTGGACCCGGCCCTGTACGGCGAAGCCCGCCATCCGAAAGCGATTCCCATCGACCCTGCCCGCCAGACATTTGAGCTGACCCTGCTGGCCGAAGTGGAAAAACGCCGCGTGCCGGCGCTGGGAATCTGCTGCGGTTCGCAGCTCATGAACGTCTACCGCGGCGGCAGTCTGATTCAGTTTCTGCCCGACGAACAGCGGCCCGGCGCTCTGGAACATCGCAAAGTCGGCGAGACGCTCATTCGCCATCCCGTGACGCTCGATGCCCATTCGCAACTCGGGGCGGCCATCGGCAAGACGGAAATCAGCGCCAACACGTACCACAAGCAATCGGTTCGCAAACTCGGCCACGGGTTGCGCGTCGTCGCCACCGCGCCCGACGGCGTGATCGAGGGATTCGAGGACCCGTCGCTTCCGCTATTCGCCGCCGTACAATGGCACCCCGAGCGGCTGCACGAGGAGCCGGAACACCTCGCTCCGTTCAAGCTGCTGGTATGCAAGGCAACGGAAGGGAAAAATTCGGATTAACCACAGAGGACACAGAGGGCCACAGAGAAAGAAAAATAATGAGAATGAATTCAGATTATTTCTTTTTTATTGTCCTGCATTGCTCTGTGGCTCTCTGTGTCCTCTGTGGTTAATAATTTTTTGACGGATGGACCGGCGAATCCTGCTATTGGTGACGGACCTCGAGATCGGCGGCACGCCGACGGTGGTGCGCGAGGTGGCGACGCGCCTGCACGATCCGCCGCGCGTGACGGTGAGCGTCGCCTGCCTGGGCCGGCGCGGGCCGGTGGCCGATCAGATCGGCCGCCGCGGCATCGAGGCGACGGCGCTGGAGGCTCGCAGCAGCCGCGATCTCCGCGTCATCGGCCGCCTTGCAAAACTAATCCATGGCGCAAGATTTGACACGGTGTTGAGTTTTCTCATCCACGCCAATGTGGCCGCCGCACTGGATGCGACTCGGTCCGTGGGCGTGCGATATTTTCAGTCGATCCAGACCACGCAGCCGCTTCCACAGTGGCATTGGCTGGCACAGCGGCTCTGTTCGCGCATGGCCGAGAAAATCGTCGTGCCCTCCGCGTCCGTCTCGGAAGCGGCCCAATGGAGATCGCACATCCGCGAGGAGAAGATCGTCGTCATTCCCAACGGCGTGGATGTCCCGGCGACGCTGCCGCCGCCCGCGCAGCCGCAATCTCCGCATCGCGTCGTTTTTCTCGGCCGGCTCGATCCAGTCAAGCGCCTGCCAAATCTGATCGAGGCGATGGCCCTGCTGCGCGGCTTTGCCCGTCTGGATGTCTACGGCGACGGTCCCCAGCGGCCGGAGTTGACCAGACAGATTCAGCAGTTGAACCTGGGCGAGCTGGTGACTCTGCACGGCGCGATTGATGGGCCGCAAGCGGCGCTGCGCGACGCCGAATTGCTGGTCCTGCCGTCGGAAGCCGAAGGGTTCGGGCTGGTGCTGATCGAGGCGATGGCTGCCGGCGTGCCGGTGGTGGCCACCGAAGCCCCCGGCATCCGCGATGTCGTGCAGGACGGCGAAACCGGGCTGCTGGTTCCCGTCGGCGCGCCCGCGGCGCTGGCGGAGGCGATCCGCCGGGTGTTGGAGGATTCCGCGCTGCGGGAGCGGCTGATCCAGGCCGCCTTCGCCGACGTGCGCCGCCGCTTCACCTGGGACGCCGCGATTGCGGAGTATCGGCGGATTTTGGGGATTTAGGAAAATCCTGTCAGGGATTGCCGCATTGCGGTTATGAGTAAGTGGGTCATACTGTTCGGAGCCGGCGCAAGGCGGCAGGCCATGGCGGAATCAGCCCATAGTCCGACGTTCGTCACTCGAGCCTCGATATTTGAGCGGCTCAAGTCCGCCGACCGGGCCGATCGCGAATTGGCCTGGGTGGATTTTCGGGGCCGATACGCTCCGGTGATCGCGGGCTTCGCGCGTAAACTTGGCGCGACTCGCCAGGATATCGACGACATCATTCAGGATGTGCTGCTCGGCTTCTTCGGTGTTAGCGGGGGGTTTCAGTATTCCCCCGATCAAGGCCGATTTCGGGGATTCCTGAAAGTCTGCACGATTCGCGCGGCGCTGCGGCGGGCGGGGAAGAATCTGCGGTTTCAGGGCGTGCCGCTGGAGCATGTTTCGCCTGAAGACCTGGCCATCGATCACGTCTGGCAGGACGTGTGGGAGCAGGAATTGGTGACGCAGGCCCTGCTTGCCGTCCGGGCCGAGGCGGCGGGCAGCATGCCGTTTCGGGCGTTTGAACAATACGTCCTGCTCGACCGGCCCGCGGAGGTTGTCGCGGCGGAATTAAAAACCACGGTCAACAGCGTGCATCAGGCCAAGACGCGCGTCACGCGCCAACTCCGCGAAGCGCTGCAGCGTCTGCGCGAACTGGATGATTCATTTTAACGGACCCCGTTGCCATGTCCGAACCCACTCTATCCAACGACTTCCCAACGCTTCCATACGACACCACGGCCGCCGTGCGGGCGCGCAAGGCGCTGGAAGAACCGCCGGAGCGAATCGGTCCATATCGCATCCTTGAACGCCTGGGCGGAGGAGGAATGGGCGACGTTTATCGCGCCGAGCAGCGCGGCGAAATTCGGCGCGAAGTGGCCATCAAGCTGATCAAGCCCGGATTGGAATCGCGGGACGTCATGGCCCGCTTTGACATCGAGCGCCACACGCTGGCGATGATGGATGATCCGCACATCGCCAAGATCTTCGACGCCGGCAAGGACGAGACCGGCCGGCCTTATTTCGTGATGGAATACGTCCCTGGCCAACCCATCACGAAATTCGCTGACGAGAACAAATTCACCATCCGCCAGCGGCTGGAGCTGTTCCTGCAAGTCTGCGGCGCCGTCACCCACGCGCACACCAAACTGGTCATCCACCGCGACATCAAGGCGGGGAACATACTGGCTTATTTCGACGCGCAGCAGCGGCCGACGGTGAAGGTGATCGACTTCGGCGTCGCCAAGGCGCTTTCCGGCCGGTCGGCGAGCGACGCGACGTTCCGGACGGTCCATCACGTTGTGCTGGGAACGTACGACTCGATGAGTCCGGAGCAAGCGGCCGGCAGCGTGGATGTGGATACGCGGACGGACGTCTATGCGCTGGGGGTGCTGCTGTACGA
>Ga0182024_10004981_pt1 | contig 30111 bp, 28 predicted proteins | sample P32metaG_FD_120480 | JGI IMG/M metagenome (GOLD analysis project Ga0182024, IMG submission 120480) | Permafrost microbial communities from Stordalen Mire, Sweden - P3-2 metaG (Illumina Assembly) | ecosystem: Environmental > Terrestrial > Soil > Wetlands > Permafrost | place: Sweden: Stordalen...
ACCAATGCGATCCTCGACGGGATCGCAAAACTTTCGCCGCATGATCGGGTGATCTCGATAGAGGATACGACGGAGCTGCAATGCTCCGTCGCGAACTACGTGGACTTGCGCGCAGTGGGAAGCGTAACGATGCTCGATTGCCTGCGCGCCTGTATGCGCCTGAAGCCGAGCCGAATCGTTGTTGGCGAAGTGCGCGGCGCTGAAGCGCACACGATGTTGAAGGCGTGGAATACGGGGCACCCTGGCGGTGCGGCCACAGTCCACGCTAACGATGCTCTCAGCGGGTTAATCCGACTGGAAAGCCTGGTCGCGGAAGCGACGAGCGCCCCTCAGCAACAGTTGATTGCGGAGGCTGTCGATCTGGTGGTCTTCATTGACGAAGAGGCCAGCCTCTCGGCTGGTCGGAAGGTCAGAGAGGTGGCGCTCGTAACTGGTTACCAGGACAGCCGGTATCAGCTCGAGTACGTGTAGTTCGCGGCAGTTGATCAAACAGGAAAAGGAGTACGGAATGAAACTTAAAAGTCTTTACTGGACTCGGAGAAATCTCTCCCGAGTCCTGATGTTCACGGCGGCGGTTTTCACGCTCGCGATTAACGCCTTCGGGGCTCCCGCGGGCGGTGGCCTGCCATGGGAAGCGCCTATGACAGCAATCGCCACATCTCTCACAGGTCCCGTGGCCTACGCCATCGGGTTGATCGGCATCGCCATTGCGGGAGGAACCATGCTGTGGGGCGGCGATCTCGGCGAGGTCGGACGCAAAGCGTGCATGATCGGCCTTGTTATCGCAGTTCTCGTCTTCGCCGCGCCCATGTTGAATTCTGCATTCGGCGTGGCTGCGGCGCTGGTGTAGCGGTATGGATGACGCCACCAAAGCGCGCGAAATTCCGATTCACCAGTCGGCCAATCGGCCCAATACCCTTCTTGGAGCGGACCGTGAAATGGTGCTCCTCGCGATCATGATCGCCTTCGGTATGGGATTGAGTCTGGCGACTTGGTGGGGAGTGGTTTTGGCGGCGTTGTTCTGGGTCGGGGCAGTGGGGGTTTTGCAGCGGATGGGCAAAGCCGATCCACTGCTCCGGCAAGTTTATCTACGGCACATCCGCTACGAAGACTGGTATCCGGCCAAGAGCGGAATTTACTCCACCAGTGTGCAGCCGCCCATGAAGTGGAAGTGAGCACAAATCATAGCCGAAGGAAGGGAGACGAGTAATCGTGCAGCTTATCGAACATCGCCGGAAGCCGGTCGGTCTCGCCGATCTGCTGATGCACCACGCGCTCATAGACGACGGCATCCTCCTCCAGCAGGACGGTTCGTTGCTGGCAGGCTGGACGTATCGTGGGCCGGACATGATGTCGAGCCCTCCATCTGAAATGGATGCACTGAGCGCTCGCCTGAATTCAGTCTTGAAGCTCGGCAGCGGTTGGATGCTGCAATGCGACGCGATTCGTACGGAGGCACCAGGCTACCCACGGAACGGGGCGTTCCCCGATCCGGTAACACAGGTCATCGACGATGAGCGTCGCCAGCAATTCATGGCCGAGGAGGCGCATTACGAGAGCGAATATTTTCTGACCCTCACGTACCTGCCTCCTGTCGAGATGGAGCAGAAAGTTCAGGGCTTCATGTTTGAAGGCCGCAAGTCCGGCAGTACTTACACCGGCGCACAGACGCTGGAACGCTTCCGTTCCCAGCTCGAACGGTTCGAGAACGTATTCGGAACACTGTTCAAGACGGAACGCCTGGCTCGCGTGAAGACAGAAGATGATTTTGGCGGTCTACATGTTCACGACCACCTGCTGCGGTACGTGAGACGCTGCGTCTCTGGGAACGATCACCCGTTTGCGGTGCCGCAGATTCCCGTGTTCCTGAACGATGTTCTCGCCTGCGAGGATTTCTGCGGCGGTGTGGAACCTCGTATCGGACAGAAGCATATCCGGGTCCTCGCCATAGATGGATTCCCGCGCAGCAGCTCACCCGGTTTGCTTCGTGAATTGGATTCTCTGTCGGTCGAATACCGCTGGAACACCCGCGCGGTGATGCTGGACGCACAAGAGGCCGAAGCCATCCTCGACAAGACGCGGAAGAAGTGGCGGTCGAAGATCCGCGGCTGGCGCGATCAGGTTCTCAAAACCGAGAGCGGCGCCGTAAACCTCTATGCGGCCGAGATGGCCGGCGATGCCGAACAGGCCATGAGCGTCGCCAGTTCCGGCGACGTACATTTCGCCTGGTACAGCTCGAACATCGTCTGCATGGATGAAGACATCGAACGCCTGAATCAAACCACCCGCACGGTTATGAAAACCCTGCAGCATATCGGTTTCTCTTGCCGCATCGAATCGGTAAACGCGGTCGAGGCATGGAGGGGGAGCCTTCCGGGCGACGGTTATAGAAATGTTCGCCGGAATCTCCTGCATACGCTGAACGTTGCCGACCTTCTGCCGATCACGGCGGTCTGGGCGGGGCAGCGCGAGAACCCCTCGGCCATGATGCCCAAGAAGAGTCCGCCGCTGTTGTATGCAGCGACGAGTGGTTCCACACCTTTTCGGTTCAATTTGCACGTCGGGGATCTCGGACACACAATGATCTGCGGGCCTTCCGGTGCCGGCAAGTCAACCCTTCTCGGCCTGCTTGCGGCACAGTGGTTCCGCTACCCCGGAGCGCAGGTCTTTGCGTTCGACCGAGGCTATTCGCTCCACGTTCTCACGCAAGCGGTCGGCGGCGAGTTCTACGATCTGGCTGGTCCCGGAATGGATCTGGCGTTTTGTCCTCTCCGGCATATCGATTCGGATTCTGATCGGATTTGGGCTGTGGGTTGGATAGACGCGCTGTGCAGGCTGAACGGCCAGGTGATCAGCCCGTCTCAGAGAAACCGGATCGCCGAAGGCGTTGAAAATCTGCGTATTTCTCCGACCCGCTCACTGACCGAGTTGAGGACTAACGTTCAGGATCAAGTCGTTCAGGCCGCGCTCCAGCATTACACGCTGGGAGGGCCGCTGGGTCAGCTCCTGGACGCGGAAACCGACGCACTCGGCAACGGCAGGTTCCTTACCTTTGAGACTGAGCATCTTCTTCAGCTTGATGAAAAAGCAGTCCTCCCGGTCCTGTTGTACCTATTCCGGCAAATCGAAAAACGTCTCGACGGTTCGCCGACTCTCGTGCTGCTCGATGAAGCGTGGAGCTATCTGAAGCACGATCTGTTCCGCGACCGCATGCGGGACTGGTTGAAGACGATGCGCAAGCAGAATGGCGTCGTGGTGATGGCAACGCAGCAACTGAGTGACATTCTGAGTTCCGGGATCTCCGACGCCATCCTCGAAGCCTGTCCGACCAAGATTCTGTTGCCGAATGCTGAATCCAAGAGCCCGAACTCCAGGGCGTTCTATGAACTTGTCGGCCTGAACAAGCGGGAGCTCGACATTCTGCAAACCAGCATTCCGAAGCAGCATTATTACGTAGTTTCGCCGCTCGGCCGCCGCCTGGTGGACATGGGCGTGGGAAAGGTTGCGCTGTCCTTTGTGGGTGTCAATGGCCGCGAGGAGCGGCTGCTTATGGAGCAAATCAGGAAGCAATTCGGAGACGGATGGAGGTCGGAGTGGCTCCGCTTCCGAGGTCTCGGTAGTTGGGCGGACTATCTCCGTCGCATTGCGACGGAGTTTGAAGGAGATTCAAGATGCGCAAGAGCCTCATAGTGATTGCAGGTTTGTTTGTGATGGCGGAGTTCGGGAGCACGCCGCCTTCGGTTCACGCGGCGGTGCCGCTGCCGTTCTCAACCGAGTTCACGCAACTGCTGAATTATGGCCAGTTGCTCAGCGTCAACCTGACAGCTGCCAACCAACTCGCCAACGAGATCCAGCAGTTGCAGAACTCGGTCCGAAACCTGGTAAACCTCCCGAACCAGATCTTCGGACCGATACAGGCCGACATCAATGCATTGGCCGGTGTGGTTCAGGGCGGCTTTTCGCTGGCCTACTCGATGGCGAATCTCGATGCGCAGTTTACAAACCGCTTCAAAGGGTTCGCCGGATTCAGGCCGAACAATTACTACAACAACTACCAGACGTGGTCCCAGACCTCTCTCGATACGACTCTCGGCACTTTGCAGGCGGCGGGCATGCAGGGCCAGCAATTGCAGAACGAGCAGGCCGTTCTGACCGGGCTTCGAACAATGGCCCAAACCTCAGATGGCGCAATGGAGGCGCTGCAGGTGCTCGGCCAGATTTCAGAGCAGGAGGTTCAGCAACTTATGAAGCTGCGCGAATTGATGCTGGCCGATCTGCAAAGCAAGCAGGCATTTCAGGCCGCGACGATTCAGCAGCAGGCCAACGCGGAAGCCGCAGCGCAGCAGTTCTTCCAGTTCGGCGGCGCCACAGGCGATGGACTGACATTCCTGCCGGGATGGCGCTAAGCAGCGAATCGGACGCAGAGAAGAGGATGAAATGAACAAGAACGCATTCAGAATCGCGCGGGCGTCGACACTAATGCTGGTCGTTGCCTGCGTCAGCTTCGCACAGGCTCCACCGTTTGTTTCAACAAATCCGAGCCAGATCCTGAGCGCGTTTCAAGCTGCGCGAGGGAATTGGGTCGCGAACATCGCTGGGTACGCGAACGCGCTATTCGGCGCGCTTGCGGTAATCGAGTTCGCCTGGAGCGCCGCCGTCATGGTTCTGGAAAAAGCGGACCTTCAATCGTTCACTGCTGCGCTGGTTCGCAAGATCATGTGGATCGGGGGCTTCTATATGTTGCTGATCAACGGCCCCGTGTGGATACCGTTCATCATCGACAGCTTTACCCAGATCGGTCAGAATTCGTCCGGCGTCATGAGCATTTCGCCCAGCAACGTTTTCGGGCAGGGCCTCAACGTCGCGGGCGCGCTCTCGAACGGCTTCAGCGTCGCCGGTTTTCTGACACAGCCCGCGGTCATCCTCTCTCTGGTGTTCGCGGCCATCATCGTCGTGATTTCCTACGCAATGATCACGATCCAGTTCATGGTTGCGATGGTCGAGAGTTACATCGTTGTCGCGGCCGGATTCATCTTCCTCGGTTTCGGTGGCTCCCGATGGACAGCGCCCTACGCCGAGCGGTACATCGGTTTGGCCGTCTCGAACGGTGTCAAAATCCTCGTCATCTATCTGCTCATCTCGGTTGGCACGAACCTTGGCAACGCGTGGGTAGCGGAAGCACAGGGCGCCTCGACATCTGCATCTCCCGAGATGGTCGCGCTTGACGTAATGGCAGCGGCATTGATGTACATGATGCTGTGCTGGCAGATCCCGAAGCTGTTCTCGGCAGTGCTGGGCGGCTCCCCGGCGTTGGCTGGTGGAGACCTCATTGCCGCTGGTGCCTCCTTGATCGCAGGCGGTGCCGCCGTTGCAGCGGTAGCATCGGGCGGCGCAGGCGTACTTGCCGGAGGCGCGCGGGCGTTAGGCGATGTCGGAGCCGCTGCCAGTACCGGCACGGGATCGGCGCTAACCGTCAGCAGCGCCGGTGACATTGGGTCCACGGGACTCGGAGGCGGTTCGGTGTCTCCGCCGGGTCCTACTGGATCTGGGCAGGGTTCAGGGTTCGGCAACTTCCGGCAACCGGAACCGCCTGGAAGTACAGGGTCGCCGGGAGCGAACGTCGCTCCGGAGTCAAGCGAAACATCGCCGCCAAACGGTTCGATTGGCCAAGCTGCTGGCGCAGCGGGAAAAGCTGAGGACACCCTCGGTTCAATGTCAGCGCGAATGCGGAATCTCGGACGGCGCTTGAACTCTGTTCTGCCGCCGGACCATGCACCGCATTCGACTCCGCCCCGGATGGATATCGAGCACCACGAATAGGAGCAGGAACATGGGACTCACTCTAAAGACCAAATCGAGTTCGGCAGATGACTCGCCGTTCAATCCTTACGTCGCCGCCCGCCGCGAATGGGACGAGCGCTATGGAGAGATCATTACGCGGGCGAAAAACTGGCGTTTCATCGCTATCCTGAGCGCGATGGCGACGCTCGTGGCTGTAGCGGGAATCGCGGTGCTGTCGGCCCGGTCCAAGGTCGTTCCCTTTGTGGTGGCAATCGATTCGCTTGGTCGAACCGTATCGGCTGGCCCGGCAGAAGTCACCACGACTACCGATGAAAAGCTCAAAAAGGCAGTGCTGTTCACGTGGATTGAAGATTTGCGCCTCGTTACCACCGATCCCTTCGCACAGCGAAAAGCGATTGACCACGTTTACGCGCACCTCGCCATGGGCAGCGAAGCGCAGGCGTTCGTCACGGCGTTCTATCGCGCTGACCCGCCGCAAAAGCGGGGACAGACGCAAACGGTCAGTATTGATGTCAAATCCGTCCTGCCCAACAGCAACCGGACGTATGAGATCGAGTGGATCGAGACCACGCACGATCTGAACGGGGGAATTGTCTCCACAGATCACTGGAAGGGTTCTTTCACAATCGCGCTGAATCCGCCGACTGAGGAGCGGTTGATGCGTGTCAACCCACTTGGGATTTACGTGACGGATGCAGCCTGGACCAAGGTTCTGTAGTTATCGCTCGAAAGGAGCCCAAAGAATGCCACGATTACCGTTTCTTATTTCACTTCTTACAGCAAGGGTACTGTTCGGTCAAGCCACTCCTGACCCGCAGAACCGGTCACCGAGTTCCGTGGTTCAGGCGAAACGGACTCCGGCACCTCCGACCGCTGCGCCGCCAAACACAGATAGTTTTGTCGATCATTTTGATTTCGGCGCAAACGTGCGAGCGCTGGCGCACTCAATGGAAGCACCAGCCGATTCAGGCGCGACGCCGCCAGCAGCCCGCGGCCAGTCCGCGGTTCCCCAGGGTTACCACCCGGCAACGGATGTCACGCTTTCCGCCACGGCGCAACAAGCGGTAGAGTTCAGTGCCTCTTGGCGGGCGCAAAAAAACGGAGCCGCGCCGGGGCCGGACGGCCGCGTGCTGTTCGCCTTCGGAGCCGGGCTGCCGACCGTGGTGTGCGCACCTTTGCGTGTTTGTTTGATCGAACTGCAGCCGGGAGAGAAACTTGTCGGTGAACCGCAGATTGGCGATTCAGTCCGATGGAACGTGGCTCCCGCCACGTATGGCAAAGGCGACGAGAGCACCGCAGTGCTCGTATTCAAGCCTCAGATGCCTGGGCTGGATACGAATCTTTTGATCACGACTGATCGCCGCGCCTATTATGTCCGGCTCGTCTCGAAGGCGGAGGATTACGTTTCACGAGTGGCGTTTGTGTACAACGACGACGACGGCGGCAAGAAATGGAAGGACCACTTCGCCGAGCAGAAGCGGGAGGAAATAGCGGCGGCCCGCGATTCAGCCCCGACCCAACCCGGACTTCTGCTCTCCGTCGAGCACTTGCATTTCGACTATGAGATCAAAGGCGGCGATGAAAACATTCGCCCGCAGCGCGTCTTCGATGACGGGTCAAAAACCTACATTCAGATGTCGGCCAACGTCGTCAACCGCGAGGCCCCGGTCCTTATGGTTGTGGGAGCCGATGGCAAGGGAGAGGTCGTGAACTATCGGATGAAAGACCAGATGTATATCGTTGACCGCCTGTTCGAGCATGCGCAGCTCGTGCTGGGTTCAGGTAAGAAAGCGCAGAAAGTGGAGATCACCCGTGACCACCGAGGGTAAGCCAGAGCCTGTTCGCGAGACGGCATCGCCCAGCGGTATCGACCTGCGGCCGCAGCCGGAGAAATCGCCAAGGATCAGCGGCCGAGCTGCTGGTTTAATCGTCCTGACTGGCGTGGCGGTGTTGGGACTTTTCGCATACGGCGGATTGAGACGTCGACAACAACAGACTGTAGCGGCGGAAGGCAGTCCTTACAAGAAGGTAGAGCCCGCGCGATCGGACGAAGTGCAACAGTTGAGCCCGGCTGGCTCCGCTGGCGCTCGGACAAACCTGGGACCCGGAATCCTGCCAGCGGCAGCCGACGATCCGAATCAATTGCAGCACCCGGACTCGGACCTTCCGAATGAGCGCATCGTCGTTCGCCGGGCGCAGGCACAATCCGCGGCTCCAGCCGTTACTCAACCGCCGGGAGCGCGGGAGCCGACTCCGGAAGAGCGGGCATTGTCGGTGGCGTACATGACGGAACAACAGGCCCGGATGGCACCCACGGGGATCCGAGTGGAATCCTCGACCCCGAACCGCCCGGCCACATCCAGCCTTGGCATCCCGAACATTCCTGTATCCGACAGCGCAGGGCCTCAACTGGCCGCGATTGCACGCGCGTTGACCTCGGGGAATGCATCTGGCGCCGGATCGACGCCGTCAAACGGCGTAAACCCCAACAGCGAATATGATGGGCAGAATCTCCAGGTCCAAAAGGAGTCATTCCTGGAGAAGGCCCGGACGGGGAGCGTCGCTGACGACTACCTGAAGTTCACGCGCGAACCGCCGCTCTCCCGCTTTGAGATCAAAGCCGGATGGGAAATTCCGGCGGCGCTGGAACAGGGGTTGAATTCGGATCTGCCTGGCGAATTGAAGGCGCTGGTGATGTCGAACGTGTACGATACTGCCACCGGCCAATACCTGCTGATACCGCAGGGCGCCCGGCTCGTTGGCGCGTACAACTCCCGCGTTGGCTACGGGCAGAACGGCGTCCAAGTCGCCTGGCATCGCGTGATCTTCCCGGATGGGTCGGCAATCGATCTGAACGGGATGGCGGGTCTGGACGCGCAGGGTAACTCGGGCCTTCGCGACAAGGTGGACAATCACTACCAGCGGTTGTTCGGCTTCGCGATCCTGACGAGCATGTTCGACGCCGCCCTTGCCGTGACGCAAAGCCGGCAGCAGAGTGTTCTTGTCTATCCGAGCCCGACTCAGGAAACGGAGAGCGCAGTCGGCCGAGAGGTAAGCCAACTCGGAACACAGATAGCGCGAAAGAATCTCAACGTCCAGCCTACGATTAAGATTCCGCCAGGCTACAAGTTCAACGTGAGAGTCAATCGGGACATTCTCTTCGAGGAACCGTACCGCCCGGTGCGGCCGCAAGCGACCGATGTTCTGATCGGAGGGTCACGAAAATGAACCCGGACCTCGCTCGAGAGCTCAACGCATTATTTGACGCGGCGGCGCTGTCGCGGCCTTCATCCGCTGAATTTGAAGTCGCTTACCAATCACGGGTGGTCATGGATCGAATCCGATTCGCTATTCGAGTCACAGATCAATCTCCACCAAAACCCGATCAACTCCGCGAAGCCGGTATCCAATTGCTAGACGCTTTGGATCGCTTGGACCGGATCGATCGCGGGTTTCAGACGCGGCTCAAGCAAACGGTGCCCATGGGAGAGCCAAAGTGAAGAGAGAAAAATTTGAGAAACGGTGCGAAGAAATGCGGCGCACGGCCCAGCGCCAGCCAATGCCTGTCACCAAACCGGTCTCGACTGTGCGCCCGGCCGGTGGTCGGCGGTCGCTCAAAGACGCCGCGTCTGCACTCGGCGTCAGTTACTGGACTGCCCGCCGCATTCTTATTGCTGAGAATGTTGGTCGCTACAGTACGGCCGGAGAAACGCCCGTGTATCCAGCAACGACTTTGAAGAAATTCCAGAGAGTTCGAATGACGTATCTCGTCACAGACGCGGACATCGATCGAGTGAAGAAGAAGATGCGTGGGGAAGAGTCCTGATGGATCTGGCTTCCCACGGAGGGCTATGTTCTTCAATCGATGCCGGGGTGGGTCGGGCCAGCCTCAATCTGATCCAGTCCCGATGTGATCGTTCCCTACAAACGACCGTCGCCGTCGTCTTTGGATCCGGCCGAGACGTGGGCTAGACGCGTGCGACGTCTCACCCCACGGGTCAGTCGCCAGGCACGTAAAAGGAGCAAGCCAATTGCGCGCGGAACAGCAGCTTCACGGACTTCCTATCTGTCCCGCACCAATAGGATCTGCCCGGCCGCAGTTACATATTTGCCGTCCTCATCATAGAAGACTGCGCGGCCCTCTCGCAGGCGTGTAGCGATATTATCCGGGATAGACCAGCCACACTTCGGCGCTATTTGCGGCGGCACGCCGGGGTCGTTACGAGGGCGTTCCTTACCAAAGCCGAGCCCGGCCGTATCCCCCAGCAATGGCTTTTCCGGAAAAAACCTCCAAACCTCTGGTGCCGTAATCCACTGCAACCGTCCGTTCACGAGCACTGTAGGTACCTCGTCGGGGCCGCCAGCCAGCACATCTTCGATTCGTTGAGTAGGCAAGGTGAGAGTCTGGCGGTTGGAATCCTTCTCCAGTGTGACGACGCCAGAGTCGATTGACTTAAGGTGGAAGGAGTTGTACTGGCACTCCGGAATCATCGGGAGGATTCTGACAGCAATGTGGTTCCGGGCGTACGCTCGTAGCTGTGCATTCCGGTCTCCAGGGCCGAAAGAGTGCTCGGTATCTCCTCGAATGAGCGTCAAGAGATGCTGCCCGAGCGACCGACGGAGTTTCTCTCGAAGTTCGGTCGAATTCACGAAGGTGTCGTACTTGACGTTCGCGGTATGGAGCAGCTGGACGGCTTCCAGGTCCCGCGATTGGACGTCCTTCGCAAACAACAGCATCGGTTTACCGTGGTCGCGGGCCGTTTCGAACTCGGCCTTCACTGGAGCCGTAACCCGGGCGCCGATCAGGAGTACGAACAGATCGCTGCTCTTGACCCCCATAATGTAGAAATCAAGCAGCGGTTTGGGGGAAGCGGGCTCAGCCTCGAACGCCCACGGCGTGGTTACCGGTCGGAAGTGGTCAACGGCACCACGCGCAGCTTCGCGCTCGGCGAGCAAATCTTCCGTTGCCCGATTCATTATCGATGAGATGAAGACGCGGTATGGCTCCATGGTCAATGACCCCTCGGCGCGGAATCCTTTAGTCTATCCCCGGTGGCGGTAGCCAGCGAGGAAGTATTGTTCGGCGGGAGTGTCAAGGCCGTCCGCGCTAACGCGGCACTTGAACGGTCTGAGGAGATCCGGTGATAGACGTACCCGTGTTGGCCCAGTGAAAAGCTGGAAGATTGACCGAATCAGGGTAGATGCCGTTACCCCACGTCCGTTCGAGGAGCAGCCGTTATAGGGTATTGACTCCAATTCAGCGTCTCGTGGCCAGAGGCCTCCCCGGATTCGATGAGATCGAAAAGCAAAGGGACATCGGTGAATGACGGCCATTTTGCGAGCGTCTCAGAAAGCGCCCCAGCCAATAAATGCGACGGGACAGCAACTGTGAAATTGGTGTCCCGGAGGTTGCTTGCGATCATTCCGACTACCAAGGGCTTGTCGGGAAGAAATACCGGCGAGCCACTTGCGCCGCCCTGCAAGAGAGCGTCAATTGAGAAGCCGTGGGGATGGGCGCCCCGGAAGGGAAATACGCTACTGACAATGCCATGTCTCAACACGGGGGTCATTTGGGTGATCCGGCTATGAAACGTCACCGTCCTGACGCCCAACGGAAATCCAGCCGTAGCGATCGCCATGCCAGTACGGACGATGCCGGGCTCCATTGCAAGAGGGAGGCTTGGCACCTCCCGAACATTCAATTGAACGAAGCCAAGGTCGGGCAGGTCTTCACCGAACCAGGGGCTACTGACGGAGAAAGTCTCTAGAGCATTCCAGCCGAGGACATCGACATTCAGCATGCCCAGTTTGTGCTCCGATCTGGTGTGCGTAATCTCAGTGAAAACGAGCGCGCCGATTGGCCCATCTCCAGTCTCTGGGTTTTGAGGGTTCTGGTTTAGCTTCGCCATCTCGTCGATGACATGTCGGTTCGTTACCGCTATTCCGCATCGGTCAACGAGAAAGCCCGTACCAAAAATCGTGGGAAAGAATGGCGGCGTCCCCCCCGGAGCAATGATGCTGACTCTGGAAATGAACACGACGATGCTTGGCCGCACCGCTTCAAATGTTTCTGGCAGACCCATATTGGGTTTTCTCCCTAACCGATTCTCGCAGTGCGCACGGGATACTTGGCCCCGCAACTTAGGGCTTGGCGATGACCTTTGCCTGGCTGCGTTGCTGAAACCGCTCTGCCTGTTGCAAGAGCTTCTCCACTTCATCGATGCTCTGGGCCTCGGCTTCGATGTCGCCAATCTTAAGGCGAACCTTGCGCCCGTGCCGTGCATGGAGCCACGCGCCGATCAAAGCGCCAAGTGGCGGCCCCACCGTAGCTACGAGCTTGATGGTGAAATCACCCAAGTAGTGCGGTAAGACCAGCGCGAGAGGATTGGGTGCCCCCGATTCCCGGAGTTCGATGCTGACGCCCACTTGCAATCCTTGGGCGGTCAGGGACTCCTCAAAGCGGTGCAACTCGCGCTGGTAGTCGGCGCTCCTCAAAGCCGCATCGTCACGGGCTGGGAGCAACGTGATCGTGAGTTCGGGGGGGGCCATTGAAGTTGCTCTCGCTCTCGTTGGATTGTGGCACGTTCTTGAGGCCGGCGGCTAGCGGCCGGCCGAAGAGTGCTTCACCTGAGAGGACACATCACGGAAGCCGCACCGCCAGCCACTCATCGTGAAATCGGACCCCGTCGAGGACGCGCGTGTTGACGTATTCTTGCAGCGCAATGTGCCCCGGTGCGCCCGTAGCTGGGTCGATCACGCCAATCTCGTCGACCGCAACAAGATGGCCCGTCTCCAGATGCGGAATATCCATTCCGAGGATACCCACTACCTTGCCGCGATACTGCCAGAGGGCCGATAGGCCGTCGAAGCGGCAATAGTAGATTTGAAAACCCTTGTCGCGAAGGTAGGTTTCCCACCACGCCGAATATTTTCCGTCCGCCGTAGTTTGCTCGTACTTTCGACAATCGGCGAGAACACGTTCGTAATCGAAGGGCGGTCCCATGACCATAGCTACGGTACATATGACGCAGTCCTTTTGTCCGCGCTGGGGGATGCGGTCAATCATACGCGTTCACTTGCCGTGCCGTCATCGTCGTTTAATACGCCTCGCGAAAAAACTCGCGCGCTCTCAGGATTGTACCCGTGGCGGTCGTAGAGTTGCGTAGTGCTGGAATCGCGGGCCGACGACCACTAGCTGAGATGAATCGTTCGGCAAGGCGGGACGTCCGAGCAAAATCCACCGCCGCGAAAACCCGATTCGATGATCGCCTTGAGATTGGAATTAGTGATCGGCTCCCGGCGTTGCGCGTGCTCGCGTTCGATCGGACGTTTCAGCTCGGAGAAGCGTGCCGTTGGAAGACTGGATCGGAGCGATGAAGATCTCCCAAGGTTGCCATTGCCTTTCTCTGGCGGAGTTGATCGAACTGAGAGTAGTGCTTTGTCACCGTAGCCGGTTCATCGCCAAGGATGTCGGCAATCTGGCGAACGGGAATATCCCTAACGTACAAATCACGCACCAAGGTATGACGCCACATATGCGGGAAGGCCGTGGACTCCATGAAGGTCTCCGCATCGCGTTTCAATTTCCCGCCTGACTTCCGTCGGGCGGTTTTCTGGCGGACCCGTATGCCGGCAGCGACAAACAGTTTCTTCATCCGGTCCCGGAAAGTGTCGACTCGACTCGCCGGCTTTCCAATCCCGGACCAAAAGAAGAATTCCGCTTTCGGCCTCAGTTCTTGAAGCATTGCCCAAACGAACTGCGGGATACCAGTGTGAGCAAGCTTCTTGGTCTTCTCTCGCATTTTGTTGACGGAAACTGAGGCCGAGCCAGCCGCAGGCAAATCAATGTCCGTGGGCCGCAGCGTCACGACATCTACGATTGACAAGCCGGTGAACTTGATAACGTACATGAACGCCCTGGTGTTCGCCGGTGCGTCCGGGTCCTGTTCGCTCTCACGCCGGAAAATGTCGTTGCAGCGGTCCAACGCCGCATCGAAGGCCGCTACTTCGTCAGGACGAAAAATCGGAATCGGTCTGTTTCTCGATTCTTCTTCGTCTCGTTTGGTTCCCAGCTTTTTCAATCTTGAAGCGATGTTTTTAGGCGTGAAGTCACTGTCGAAACAATACAACCAAAACTGCCTAACATTCTCACGATCCGCCCTTCTCGTGCTCAGAGCGCCTGTCCAGGAATCGACGAACTCGTCCAGGTCCGTTTTCTCGATTTGCGTGATGAGCGGGTCGATCCCATATCTCTCTTCCAGAAAAGAGGCCTGTGTGCGGAGCACTCTCTTGAACTTCCGTTGCCGCGCATCGCTCGTATCCTTTTTCGTATTCAGGAAAGCGAGCACAGCCTCCGCCAACGTCTTGATTGCTTTTGGCTGAACCTTGTCGGGCTCCAGCAAGAACTGGGTCTCCCGTTGGAGGAGCTTGGCTTGCGCTACCCGTTGATCAGATGTCTCGGTGCTCTCTTTAAAGACTTTGCCCCGTTTCAGGGGATGTGGACCCACGATGTGGAAGGGGCATCGGGGCTTGGTAATTTTCTTGCCCGCGCGTTTGCCGAGCCCTTTTTCGACCTTCGACTCGCATTCGAAGTCGCTTTCGGAAGTCTTGGAACACGCCTTCAAGTGCCGTTTGATTAACCGGAGCACACCCAAATTCTACCAAGATTCCGGTCCCGTATCAGCACCGCACTTTCTTAGCGTCTGTAACATGCTGATTTTACTAATAAAAAACTGGTGCCCGGGGCGGGAATTGAACCCGCACTCTCCTTGCGGAAAAACGGATTTTAAGTCTAAACCATTCATTTTAAGTCAGTTATTGGCAGGCTGCCGGAGTTGCCCAGAGTTATGCAGACATTGGACTTGCGGCGTTACGTTGCTCCGCTCAGTGTTGATGATATCCGACGATTTCGGCGGAGTTCGCACACTACCCGCACACAACCTAGCGCGGCAGTGTCCGCGCATTTGTCAAACCCGCGCCCGGGCGAAGTTTGGTTTGATGAGATTGTTCAACGCGGTTATAAATCTGGTATGTCCTCTCCCAGTGTCAGTTCATTTTCATCTGAAGGCGGCACTCGTCTGCGGCTTCTTAACGTGAAAGAAGTAGCCAAGAGACTCGACCTATCGCTCCCGAGGGTTTACGAACTGGCCCGCGGTGGCATCCTACCAGTGGTGCGACTGGGGAGACAGATTCGCGTGGACGAAGGCCGCCTGATCGCGTGGATCAATGACGGCGGGAGGGCGTTGCCTGGCGGCTGGAAGCGCGACCCCTGATGTCTGCCGGACACAAAAAACGCTGGGTTATGCGCCCATTGGTTCCGAAAGAACCAACTCAACCGACCGAATGCTGGGGGGGTAAATTCCTCGGCAACAGTGGGTCCACAGCAATGAATTGGATCGCCAGCGCCTGAACCGATTTCGCGGTCGAGAGATGCCCGGGAATGAGTAAAAGTGGGTCCGTCTCGAAAAAGAACACCGACGGGGCAGATTGAGCAAAGTGGGACCCCGCTCCCGACGTTGAAAGCGGTTGATGCCGGCCGTTGGCGCGGAAAAGCCCGGCGAGATTGTTTCTATCAGAACAAGCTGAACCGGCTGCTGGAATACCTCGCTTCTCGCAAATGTCACCCTCGACTCCATCGATGAGGCCCGATTGAGCGGTAAGGTTCTGGAACGCCGGATGCATGTCGCTCCGGCAACACGGATCATCAGCGGCGACTCTGCGCCGCGCGCCTCCCCTTCCTGACTCTGATCAGCTGGGGTTGAATTGGCTGTTAACCGAAGGGTTGTAGGTTCGAATCCTACCCGAGGAGCCAAATAAATCAATCACTTCCAGACAGGAAGACTCTAGAGTCGGTTGTGGAAACGGCTACTTTGCCCAATTCTTTGCCCATGCTCTCAAAAACGCACGAATGCGACTGCTTGCGACCTACCGAGATTGCCGAGTAAGTGCATCCGATCACCACATCGGCCGCCGCTAGCCCCCCGCGTCGGCAAGACGGGTTGCTCCGGCTAGCACCTCAAGCTGATTCAACGTGTCTTGACGCGGTCCGGGGCGGCCTAAACTATTGATTCTCCGTTGGGGACCGGTCCCTTGCGTTCCCGTGCGGCCGGGGTCATAAGGTCCAAATAAGGTCCAACGAGGACTCGGGGAAGGACTGCGGTTTCATTGGACCAGACGGTCGGATCGTCCAAAGGGTATCACGCTTTCTCTCTCATCCCAGTACAATCCGACCCAACTCACGAATGATTTCGCGGAAGCGCTTTTCGATCTCCAGCCGTCTTGATCGGGAAGTCGAGTTCGACCGCCAAGGTCTCCAGTTCGGGATGCCACTCTGTGGGCATGATGAACGCCGGAGGGAAGGCATGGGTCGCCCGTTCTTCAAGAACGCGGATCGCCGCGTCGGCGCTCTCGGAATAGTTCAGTTCCCCGAGCGTGTCAATCAAGAGGATGTCGAGAACATCCCGCGCGCAGCCCGCTGCCGCCGGGCCAGTGCAGGCATGAAGTTTTTTTGGGCGACCTGGTCGGCGAGACGCAGGCAGCGAACGGGCGACTTCACGGGAATCCCCAGCTCGGCGAGGCCTCGAACGTGGGGATCAACGAGGTCCGCCGGTCCCGCTTTTGCAGGTCCAAGATCATCTTCAACGGTCTGCCGGGAAAGGGTCCGATACTGAACAGCAACTTCGACACGAACCGTGTCAGCCTGTTCCAGGTTCCGAGTTCGTGGTTTGACTCGAAATGTGAAATCGTCAAAGGCCAGGTTCAAGACGGTGTTTAGCGTTTCCATTCGGATCGCGCGAGTACCTTCGATCCCGAGGTCAGAGATCCTTTGTCGCGCGAGCGAACTGCGCGAAGCGCAGCTCCATTGCGGCGCCGCCCTTCAGGTAATAGGCACCCAGGACGCCTTCCTGAATCGCTCTTTCGAGAACACCGCATAACGCGAGAAAAGAAACCTAGCGGCGGAGGCGGTCCTGATCGATGCCCTGTTCCCTCGCGACGCAAGCAGGTTTCTTTTCGAGCCGCTCGGTCGGCTTTGGATCGGAGTTCATGGGATCGCAGGCTCCATTTGACTCTGAGGGGCGCGAACTGTCTTCAAGTGTCCCTGGAGTCTCCGCTGAAGTTGCCTCGCCTCCGGGTCTCCAATGAATCCTTCGCGTCGCGCATCGGCGATAGCCTGCCGGACCAAGTCGACGCGCTCGCCGCCCTTGAGAAGGTCCGCAACGGTCTTGCTGATGTTTGCTGCCCCCTGTTTTCCGCCCACGGAACAGCCTCGGCAGGCGAAAAGCGATCCGGTCGAAGCTCAAGAATCGGGCGCGATCCCCAATTGCCGGGACGATATCCAGATCCAGAACGACTGGCCGCGATTTACCCACGCAGCTACGCGCATTTGAACTGGTGTTTGTCAATTCTGAGACTCTTGATTTTCGATTCCAGCGTGGTGCGAGGCAAGCCGAGCTTCCCCGCCGCTCCCGACGGACCTGAGATCCGGCCCCCACTCTCGTCAAGTGCGGCTTCAATGATTTCCCTTTCCTGATCCACAAACGTTCCAGCAGGTACAACTGGCCCCGGTTCTTCGCGCCGGAGCCACGATTTGTCTATCGAGAAAGTGTCGCCGTCGCAGAGGATCATTGCCCTTTCCACCACATTCTGCAACTCGCGAATATTACCCGGCCAATCGTAGGATTCGAGCCAACGCAGGGTTTCCCTCTCCACTTTGTTGATCTTCGTCCTTGCCTTGCCCGCTGAGCGCTCGATGAAGTATTTTGTGAGCAAGGCAATGTCCTCGCAGCGCTCACGCAGCGATGGGACGTGAACCGGAAAGACGCTGAGGCGGTAAAACAAATCCAGCCGAAACGTGCCGGCGTTCACGGCGGCTCTGAGATCGCGGTTCGTCGCTGCGATCACGCGCACGTCTATCGGTACGGTGCGGATGCCCCCTATCCGTTCCAGTTCGCGCTCTTGAAGCACACGCAGCAGGGCTATTTGTGTCTCTGCAGGAATGTCGCCGATCTCATCCAGGAATATCGTTCCGCCGTTTGCCTGTTCGAAGCGACCCGGATGCCGCTGATTAGCCCCAGTGAACGCACCTTTTTCATAGCCGAAGAGTTCGGAGGCAATGAGTGAAGGCGGGATCGCCGCGCAGTTGACCCGAACAAACGCCCGACCTGAACGTCGGGACTCATTGTGAATGGCGCGCGCGATCAGTTCCTTTCCGGTCCCAGTCTCGCCAGTGATGAGGACGGTCGTCTCAGTTGGCGCCACCCTCGTCACGTTCGCCAGGACCCGATCCAGGGCTTCAGAAGAGCCGACGATTTCTTCGAACCTGGACACTGACGCGACTTCGTCGCGCAACGCGATATTCTCAAGGCGCACGTCGCCATAGGGAGTCCGGGATTCGGGTTCGTTAACGATGACGTTGTTGACAATCAGCGCTATCCGATTCGCAACGAAGCTAATGAATCGCATTTCCTGCTCTGAATAATGGCCGGGGTGTGTACACGCAAGAAAGATAGCCCCGAGCCGTCGGCCGCCAGCCGATAACGGGAGAGCACAGCCAGACCGTACAGGGCATTCGCCAGACAACCGATCCGCTTGAGGTTCGGTGATGACGGCAGGTTGTTGGCGGTCAAACGCCGAGGAGACGTGGGCCTCTTCGCCCGGAGCCTCTTGCGTTCCTATCAGGATCGGCGGATCTTCGTTCCGAAACACGTACCATTGAATTCGGCGATGGGACTCGCGGTTCAGAAAAACGCTGATGTAATCGAACTCAAGAACCGGCTTCAGCTGGTATGGAAGGGCTCGGAGGAGTTCTGCCAGATCCCGATGCGCCATCAGGCAATCGGATACCCGGAAAAGCGCTTCATAGCGCGCAGCAGTGTGCGCCGAGCCGTTCAATTGATCCTGGGCACATAGGCGTGACATCGCTACCTCACGCCACGTTGAGGAGAAAACTGCGATTTTGAGTGGGCAGACCTTGGGGACTATCGTCCGCAGCTTCCTGACAATGTAGGCAGAGCGAAGCCCACGGTACCGCTGCAAGCCGCTTCGACTCGATATCGTGATCACACGCCAGGCACACCCCAAAGCTGCCTTGTTCGATACGGCGGAGGGCGGCTCGGGCGTTTCGAATCCTGTCAAAGTTGCGGTCGAGGTTGGTAACGGCAAGTACGCGATCCGACGCGCTCTGAATCTCGTCGAACTGGTCAGGGCTTCTCTCGACGGTGATGCCATCGCGATCCCGGACGAGGCGCTCCAGTTCAACGAATCTCTCCGTGAGAATCGATCGAAACCGGTTCAGTTCGCTCGTGCTCATATGCTTCCTTCTACTGTCCTGAAGAGAGATTAACGGGAAGCGGGTCCGGACTGGTGGTCCTGCCGGTTACGGTTCAGTTGAAAAACCGTTCCCTTTGGGTTCACCGTCGCGCTGGAGAGCAAGAAGAACCTAGAATTAGGGTTTCAGGTGAAGATTCGCCGACTGGTGAGGATGGCAATTGATCAGCTTACGCGGACGCAGTCTCCTGTTTGTCTTGATTGGGTGGTCCGCCGGAGGCGGCTTCGTCGTATGCAAAGGTCAGAGCGACAGCGGCGGAATTACGGGTCGCGTTACGGATCCGGCCGAGGCAGCCGTAACAAGAATCACGGTGAAGGCAAGCAACATCAAGACGGGACGTACGCGCGAGAGCATAACCGGGATGGACGGAGGCTTCATGTTCAGTCTCCTGGATGTTGGGCCGTACCGGATCGAAATCGCTGCCCGAGGCTTCGAGACTCTGATTCGTGAGCCGATTACCGTTCGCGTGACCGAGATCGCCGATTTGGGGCAGCTCCGGTTGACGCTTGGAACGGCATCTCAGAATATGACTGTGAACGGCGACGCGGCGCTTCTCCAGACCACTTCCGCGACGCTCGGCACGGTTTTCGGAGCGGATACGATCGATGTGCTCCCGCTGGTAACACGTAACTTCACGCAGTTGCTGGCCCTACAACCCGGAGTGGTCGCCGATATCCCCAATGCCGCCGCCCTGGGATATGGAACCGGTGGGTTTTCCGTGGCTGGCAGCCGTTACTATGACAACAGCGTACTGATCAATGGGGTCAATGCGAACGGCAGCGCGGTTCTCTCCGGTCCGCTACAGGGCGTGGCAGTGCCGGCGCCGGACGCGATCCAGGAGTTCAAAGTTCAGACGCAGCTTTATTCGGCGGAGTTCGGCCGCGCGGGAGGAGCGAGCGTCAATCTCGTCACTAGGAGCGGCACGAACCAGTTTCATGGAAACGCCTATGAGTTCTTTCGAAACCAGGAGTTGAACGCTAACGACTTCTTTCTGAAGACGAGTCAGGGGGAGAACGGACTCCCGAATCGGCCGCCGGTCCTGAAGCAGAATCAGTTTGGCGGAACTTTAGGCGGGCCGATCCGAAAGGACAGGAGCTTCTTTTTCGTCGCATACGAAGGCACTCGCCAGATCAATGGAGCCGCACCCGGCGTGGCGTTCACAAATGCCGAGTATCCTCTGTTACCACTGGGAGACCGGAGTAACACAGCCGCATTTCGAGCGGAAATGGGCGCGATCTACGGGGGACGAACCGGGTACCTCGGCGCGCCGTCAGGGGGAAGCGATACCATTCTGCCGGATGGTTCCAACATCAACCCGGTAGCTATCGCATTCCTGCAGGCAAAGCTGCCCGGCGGGCAATATCTGCTGCCTTCGTTTGCCCGCTCTTCACTAAATGACCATGCGGGCGGTTTAAACGGTGGACAGGTATATTCGAACGCGAGCTTCTCGCTGCCGAGCCGATTCGCCGAGGATCAGTACGTGATCGACCTGGACCACTACATTTCGCCGCGCCAGACAGTTGCTGGCAAGTTCTTTGCGGCCGGGCAAACAGAAACATCGCCCGCAGGAAACGTGGCCGGATTCACCGTTACCACGCTTCCGCAGAACACGAACTTTTCGCTTGTTCACACCTTCGTTCTCAGCCCCACATCGATTAACGAAGCTCGGTTTGGCTATGTCCGAATCGCCGATCCCCAATCGACCGCCGATCCGATTACATCGGCAGACGTGGGTATGGTCCCAGCGCCGGGCTCGGGCGGCCGTTTTCCCGAGATCTACATCGCGGAAGCGGGCGGACTTAATTTCGGGGCTACAACCGCCACCAATTCCAGCAAGGAAAACATGTTCACGTATGCCGACGCGATGTCGAAGGTGGCTGGCCGCCATACGTTGCGCTTCGGAGCGACATTCATTCGTCACCAACTCAATACGGATGAGGACCCCTATGCTAACGGCCAGATCAGCCTCTACCAGTTCACCGATTTTCTGCTGGGGCAGAACGGCGCGCAGAATGGCACCGGTTCCAGTAATCTCTTGGCTGAGTTCGCGTCCACCGGAAGCTTTGCAAAGGACCTGCGTTTCAATGATTTAAGCCTCTTCGTCCAGGACGACTGGAAGGTCGCGCACAACGTGACCATAAATCTGGGCCTGCGTTGGGACTACTTCAGCTGGCCCACCGATACACAGGGCCGCCTTGCGGGGTTTGATAGCCGCCTCATTTCCGAAGGTCCATATGGGATTCCGTCCGCCGGCGGAACCTACAGCGGTTACACCATCACGCAAGCTTACGTTCAGCAGCATCCCAACGTCACCGTCCCGGCTGGAGTGACCGTTGTCGGTAACAGCCTGATGGATGGGAACGATTTCAGAAACTTCGGTCCCCGGATCGGATTCGCGTGGCAACCCATCGATCACGTCTCTGTGCGCGGAGGCTACGGGATCTTCTATCCCAGAGTGTCGTCAATCGTAGCTCTCGCGAATGTCGCAGGCCCGCCTTTCAACGATACAGGACTCAATTTCGGAGTACTGGGAACGCTGCAAAACCCGTTCAGCGAACTAAACCTGCCTTCGAACAACGCTTACCCGCTCTGGCAACCCCGACAGTACATACCCGGCGTGCCGGCGAGCGTCGAACTCTCGCCAAATGACCCCACGTCGAGAAATCCGTATGTGCAGCAGTGGAACGCGAGCATTCAGTACGAGATCGCGCGCGATTTCCTGTTTGAGGTCGGATACGCGGGGTCGCACGGATTGAGGCTGCTTAATACGCGGGCAGCCAACCAACCAGGGATCGCTTCGCCCTTGTCATCCATTCGCGGAATTACGACGAACACGAACGCCAACGCGGGAGATCGCGTCCCGGTGGCGGGTCTCGCCGCCGATCGGGGGATTGCCTTGACACAGTTCAGCGGGTCTTCGAAATACGAGGCGTTGACCGCAAACGTGAACAAACGCGCCAGCCGCGGACTACAGTTCCTGACTGCCTTCACTTATGGAAAATCCACCGACAACAATTCGTTGACGCCGCAAGGCGATGTGCTCAATGTGCAAGTACCGGGCGACAATACGAACCTGGACCATTGGGGCCTCTCCGCCTTCGATCGCAAGTTCCGATCAACCACCAGTTTGATTTACGTGCTTCCGCAGCCGTCCCAAAAGGGTTCGACCGCCGCTCGCATTTTCGGAGGATGGACGACCGCGAGCGTCATGACTTTCCAGTCGGGCACGCCTATCACCTTCCTCGCGCCATTTTCATCCAGCGCTGTGACACCGGCAATATATCCCACCCCGGACGTGGTCCCTGGCGTCACTCTGGAGCAACTGCAAGGCAGTGGACCCGTGGAGAGCAGGTTGAACAACTACTTCGGCTCGCCTGGTCTGGCGAGCCGGGGCACGCTATTCGTTTTACCAGGACCGGTAGATTTCGGCGCGTTGGGGCGCGGCCTTTCGATCCGCACGCCTGGGCAGAAGTCCATTGACTTGCTGCTCTCAAGGCGGATTCCCATCAGTGAGACGGTGAATCTGGACTTTCGCGCGGAGGCATTCAATCTTTTCAATTGGGTCAACTTCGGTGCACCGGATTCGAACGTCGGAGACGCCGGGTTCGGCATTATTTCCAGTACAACTACCTCCCCTCGAGTCCTGCAACTGGCTCTTAAGATCGGTTTTTGAGGAAATAGCCATGCCCGGCAGCCAAACTTCGCCTCTACGATCCACATCGCTCGCCGCCACTTGAAGGCAGTCGCCGCGTGGCTATCCATGCATACGGACGGGCGCTCGAATCGGCTCGGTATCTGTCTCGGGACCGCTCAGAGTCGATCCTCAGAAATTCAAACGTGCACCAAATTGGAACGCCCGCGGCCCCGCGGAGCCGAAGCCTTGAAAAGAACGCTGGGTCGGCTGGCCGAATGCGAAGACCTGCTGTGACGGATCGGGCGCCTTCGTGTCGAGATTGAAAGAGTATCCCGTCAGATTGGCGATGTTAAGAGCATTGAATACTTCCCCAAAGACGCTGAGCCGGAGTCCCTCGCGAATCCGGAAGCTCCTGCTCAGACGGAAGTCCTGGGACACCGTCGGCCTGCCGAGACTGTAAGTCGGTGGTAAAGCGAGGGTGGGAATCATGCTGCCTTGTGAATCCTTCTTGCCGGCGTAGTTGGCGTTCCAGGCGGCGACGGCGTTTTCGAGATCCTGCTTGCCGCAGGAGACCCCCAGACAGCCGAACGAGGGAAGGCCGGGCAAGGGCTGGCTGATCCCTGACACAAGATCTACCCCATTCAAGGCAATGTTCGGAATCACGGGGATGACCGGCGAGCGGCTGATGAAAGACGAGTTGAAGCCCAGTTCCAGATTCCAGGGCAGATGAACGATCCCGGCAATGTTCAGATTCTGGTGGGCAAGCACCGGGGCGAAGCCGCTGGCCCAATTCAACTCGTTGTAAATCGTGTTGGTCGTTTCGGCCTTGCTGTCCTGAAACGCGTATGAAGCGAGCAACATGATTCCGTGCGCAAGACGCCGCTGTGCCTTCATTAGCAGACCGTTGTATACGGCGCGCCCCTCGTCTTCCCAGAACGTGATGGGTCCGCTTGAGCATTCCTGTCCGGGCACGAAGAGCTGCGACGAAGCGCACGCCGGAATGACCGGCTGCGGTCTACCGTTCACGTAATATGCGGCGTGATTCAGATCATGCTCACCAATATTGGTATTAACACTGACCTTGCGCGCATAATCGGCGGTGAGCACGATTCCCAGCGGTAACTCGCGCTGCACACCAATCGACATCTGGTAACTGCGAGGCTGCGGAAATAGCCCGGGCGGGAAGATCTCGACACCAGATTTAGCAAGGTCGATGCCGGTGGTGGTGTAAGGCCCGCTGCGCGGAGGCACCGGAGTGAGTTTGGCTTCAATCGACGGGATCTCCTGGTTGTAGATCTGGAGGAACTGGCCGAGAGTCATCGTCGTCAGGGCGTTAAGAGGAAGCGGGTCGCCGACACTGATCGGCTGGCCAGTCCCGATATTGACGATGCCGGGTATCGTGTTCGTCAGAACGCTGGCCGGAAGAGTACTGCGTCCATCGCCTGGCGGACCGATCGCCGCCGTCTCGCGGAATTTCTCGTAGAACGGCGTGGAGTCCCAGTAGAGGCCCGCGCCACCCCGAATCACGGTTTTATTACTCGGCCTATTGTGCCAAGAGGGGCTCCATGCAAACCCGACGGAAGGTGAGAATTCGTCTAGGTTATTCTTCGTCGGTCCGAGATTGTTAGCGCCAAGAAGCGGTGCAAGAAACGCCGGTTTCGACAGTTCCGAATTGAAGGCGCCAACCTGGGCGTTCCAAGTGAGGCCGAAGTTGACTGTGAAGTTCGGCCGAACCTTCCAGATGTCCTGCACGAACAGGCGCCACGTGGTTTGGGGCTTGTTCTCGTCCTGATCGTAGGGAGCGGGGTCTGAATTGCTGCCGACTCCGAGACCGCTCCAGATCTGCGTTGGAATATTCAGAACAGGCAACTTCAGTATGTCGGCGTCGGAGGCGATCACGGTGGGCAGATTCGGGAAATATGTGCTTGTGGCGCCGCCAAGCGCACCGCGAACATATTCGGGCGCATAAACGGCGGTGCAAAGCGGGGTACAGAATCCCCACTGCACGTCTGAGACAGCACGGTTCATATCGAAGCCAAACCTCAGGCGGTGCCGGCCCTCCTGCCAGCTCAGGGTATCCGTTATCTGGTAGCGGCGAGTGTTGCGCGACTGGGGCGCATCGAAGTTGGGACCAATTGCCTCTTGCCCCAGTCCGAAATTCGACCCAAGGATCGTGAAGAGACTTGGCAACGTCGACCCAATACATGGGTATACGCAATCGGCGGGCGTCGCCTGTTCGTTGTGATTGCTCCAATACATATACTGAAATCGAGCGTCGTTCACGATCGCCGGCGTGAGTGTACTTGTCAGTCCGAGGATCGATTGGTCGGCCCAGTTTCTGTTGCGAACCCAGTTTGAGGGATAGCCATTTGAGATAGCGTCTCCGAATCCGTTATTCCCGTCGTGCGAGTATCTCAGGAAGGCGTTCAGCTTTGGGGAAATTCGGTAGTCCAGACGGAGGCCGACCTGCTTACCGGTATACGGACTGGCGAAGGTAGCGGCGAGACCGGCCAGCGACGGAAGGTTCGGTTGCACCGTCAGAGCCTGCACCTGATTCAGGTATTCGTAGTTAAAGAAGAAGAACAGCTTGTCCTTCTTCAATGGGCCCCCCAACCAGAAACCGGGATTTCGACGGACGAAGAAAGGGTTGGGGAACCGCGGATTGCGGTCCAATGCCGGGTAGGCGGCAACATTGTGGTCGCGGTAATAGAAGTAACTAGCGCCGTGGTAAGTGTTGCTGCCGGAGCGCGTGACCACATTGATGGCGCCGCCGCTGGTCAGCGCCGTAGCCGGGTCGAAGTTCAGGTACGATATTTGAAATTCCTCGACGATCTCCTGCGAGAAGTTCATGGAGGGCGCGCCACTGCCTGTATCGACGTTATCGGACACATTACCGCCGTCGACCGTGAACTGGGTGCTGTAACTGGCCGACCCGGGGGCATTCACCAGGAACAGCGCGTTCACCTGAGCGGTCGAGTAGGGAGTAACGGTGACGCCGGGCTCGATCGATGCGAGTTGCATGTAGCTACGGCCATTCAGAGGCAATCCCTCGATTGTGCCGCGGTCGACGACCCCCTGGATATTGTGCGCATCATAATTCATCCGGGAGGTGGCGGCGCCAACAGTTAAGACGTCTTTTCTCGCACCGGGTTGAAGGATCATGTCGACCAGAGTCGTGTTACCTGCTTCCACTGTGGCGTCGCGGACCAATGTTCCGAACCCTTGCACTTCCACGCGCACCTGATATTGCCCTGCAAACAGGGCCGGAGCGCTGTAAAGACCGGCCGCATTTGACTGAGTAACACGGATCGCGCCCGTGGTCTCGTTCGTGATCGTGACTCCGGCGTTTGGAACGACTGCGCCACTCTTGTCCGTGATCGCGCCATTGATGGTTCCGGTCGGAACCTGCGCGGAAGCGATCAGTACGCCGACTGCGATGAACCCGGCTAAACGCAGCGCTCTCATCCTTGCTCCTCGCTGTTCGAACCGGTTCGACAGTCGGTAACGAAGTCTCGCAAATTGCCGTGTGAATCAAAATCAAGGGGGCGCAAGCCGCTGAGTTGGCATAAGTCATTCCAATGCTGAACCTCGTCGAGGTACGGCTCCGAGCATTCGAACTCGACGACGGATGATGTGTTGCGAATCCAGACGATCCTCGCCTTCACCGACAGATTGGGGGCCGTAAGCGTGAGTGCCGCGTCAAGGATCTCCCGATCGGTCTCGAAATCGATAGGAACTGCCCCAACTGCGGGCATCCCCACCGCGAGGGATGTCAATCGGGTGGCATTCGTATCGATCTTTCCCAGGAGCCGGGAGCGCACGAAATCCGCATGACCGATGCCGGCCGCATTGCCGTGCGAAGCGGGGTTCAGGTCGCGGTAGACAACAGTTCGGATCTGAGGAAACTCCCCAGCCCCAGCCGCGTGAACGACTTGTTTTCGCCCGATCACGTTGAGATCGACGCCGAGACAGCCGAACATGGTTCCTACCTCGTCGACCAGCAGGATGTCAATGAATCTGAACGGAAGCTGCAGGCATAGCCCTCGCGCATAACGCAGCATGGCGCTCTCCTTTTCGACGAAGTCCTCGGGCAAGGCGGCCTGGATACGAGCGGTTACCTGGTGGCCATTCTCGACGATCATGAGTCCGGCCAGAAGGTTGCCGTCCCTTAGCATGACCTCGTGGATGCCGTAGGCGAGGTCTTCGAAAGAGCAGTCTTCCATGGCCCTGTGATAGGTTCGCGCGCCATCGAGTTTCCCCAAACCGAACGCGGTCATGTTCAGGAGTCCGCTTTGCACATCGCCGCGAAGCAGGGGATGAAGGCTCACACGACTCACAACGACTATGTGATCCGCACGCAGTGCATGCCTGTCACAAAAAACTGGAACTCCTTCGAGTACGCGGCCTATGATGTCGGTCTCCATCGACGATCTGATCTCAGCTCCAGTCGACGGCTCGTTGATGCCTAACGAATGGAGTACCTCTCGCTGGCCTTCGGGGGTGCCGTTGCCGTGGCTTCCCATGGCAGGAATGATGAACGGATTTGCCCCGAGGCGTCTGAAGTGATCGACGACCGCCTTGACAATCCCGGGGTAGTTTGCGATGCGACGGCTCCCGCAAGCGATGGCTACGGTTTCGCCCGGTTTGATCCGGGTCCCCAGGCGGAGCCCTGAAAGCTCGGTCTCAACGGCAACTGGAACATCGTTGAGCGTCGGGCCATGAGTCTTTTGACCCAGGCGAAACATCTGGGGACATTCCATCTGTGTCCTTCCCCGGCGACGCAGGGAGCGCCGCGCATCTTTTGGGCCCGGTGCTGCGAAAATGCGCGCACAATCCGTTTTACTCGGATTCGGGCTGAATGCGGTGCTCCCAGCGGTAACGCATTGGTTGAAAGATGGTAACCGTCCGCCAGCGAGGAGTGCCGAAGTATAGGCTGGAGAGACCCGCGCAAGATGGAACCATGAAGGACTTCCCCCCATTCCGGCTGGACCCTGTCAATCAGTGCTTGTGGCGGTGCAGCGACGGTGGCGCCGACGAACGAATATTATTAAAGCCCAAGGCATTTGCGATTCTGCTGTATCTGGCGAATCGTGCCGGACGGCTGGTGACTCAGAACGAACTTCTCGAGGCGGTGTGGCCCAATACGTATGTCGAGCCGGAGGTTCTGAAGCGGCACATCTTCAACCTCAGAGCCGAGTTGGGCGACGACGCTAAGAACCCTCTCTTCATCGAGACCCTGCCCCGACGGGGATACCAGTTCATTGCAGCCATGGGGGATTCGCCAGCGCGCGGAGCAACCGCTGCCACGATGCCGGGGCAAACGAAACTCGTGGGACGAGACCGAGCGATCGGTGAGCTTCGAGGTCACCTGGGAATAGCGGCGGGAGGGAAGCGACAGATCGTTTTCGTCACTGGCGAGCCGGGCATCGGTAAAACCAGCGTAGTCGACGAACTCCAGCGGCAAGCGCTTGAGTGGCGAATGGGGCCACACGGTTTTGTTCGTATCGCAAGAGGACAATGCGTGGAAGGCTTTGGGGGCAAGGAACCTTACTATCCAATGCTTCAGGCGCTGGGTGATTTATGCCGCGGCGCTACCGGGGACACCGTGGTGCAGGTCCTCGGGGCGCAGGCACCTACGTGGCTGGTTCAGTTCCCCTCGTTGATAAAGAGTCAACAGCGCGAGACGCTCCAACGCGAAATTCTGGGAGCAACACGCGAGCGGATGCTGCGTGAAATCGCCGCCGCTCTGGAGGCGATTACCGCCGAAATCCCACTGCTTCTCGTTTTGGAGGATCTTCACTGGGTGGATCAATCTACCGTCGATCTCATTTCATCGCTCGCGCGCGGCCGCGAACCGGCGAGACTCCTGATCGCAGGTACCTTCCGCCCCGTGGAAATGACACTCTCCGACCACCCGTTAAACGGCGTAAAGCAGGACCTCCTGGTTCATCGGCTGTGTCATGAACTTGCTTTGCAACCTCTGGGGGAAACGGAAATAGCCGCCTGGCTGGCCGGTGAATCGCCAGAGTCCCAACTGCCGAGGGGTTTTGCCGCGCTACTCCATCGGCACTCGGAGGGGAATCCGCTATTCATGGTTACTGCTCTCGAGCATATGACGCAGCGCGGTTTGGTCATACACGAGAAGGGAAGGTGGACGCTCAACGTTGCGCTCGATGCGATAGACATTCAGGCGCCCGAGAGTCTGCGAGCCATGATCGAAACGCAGATTGAGCGGCTGACCGGGGAGGAGCAGCGGGCGCTGGAAGTCGCCAGCGTTGCCGGGGTGTGGTTCACGACGAACTTAACCGGCGCTGCCGCGACGCTGGAGGAGGAAAAGTTTGAAGACGTCTGCGAAGCGCTGTCGCGCAGGCGCTGGATCGTGCGCCAGGCGGGACTGCATCAGTTCCCCGACGGCAGTGTCTCCCAGCGCTACGAGTTTGTGCATGCGCTGTATCGGGAGGTGTTGTACCGGGGGCAGCCACCGGGGCGACGGTCGAAAGTGCATCTGCGCATCGGAGAACGGCTGGAAAAGCTCTATTCTCAGCATGAAGATGAAATAGCGGCTGTACTCGCGGAACACTTCGAAGAAGCCCTGGCTTTGCCACGCGCGGTAAAGTACCTGCGTTTGGCGGCAGATTCGGCCAGGCGACGTTATGCGCATCGGGAAGCTATTGCAATTCTGAAGCACGCCGCCGATCTGGTGGACCGATTGCCAGAGAAAGACCGCGCAATCCCCGAGATGGAGGTGTTGGAGCAATTGGGAATGTTCCATTCCGCGCTCTACGATGCTCGTGCGGCCATCGAAAGTTATGAGAGGCTCATTGCGCTCGCTGACCGCCACGGGCTCGTCGATGTGCAGATCCGAGCCCTTCTCGACATGTTACTGCCTGCGGCGTTCACAAGTACGCAACTGTTCCTCGAAACGCTGGATCGGGCACTGGAACTGAGCTGCAGACAGGAGGATCCGTATCTGCGCGCCAGGACACGGTTCTCGTGCCTGTCGCTTCGGGCAACGGCGGGGCGGTGGCGTACTGACGACGCGGAAGCCTGCCTAAAGGCACTTGAGGAGGTTGAGAGCAGAGGCGACATTTTCGCAACCGCTGAGCACCGGCTGGAATACACTCGTATCCAACTGGCCTCGTCGCGATATCGCGACGCTCACCGGAACGGTTTTGAAAGTCTTGCGGTATTGCTCAGACAGGACGATTTCAATCCGTATCTTGGTCTTCTGTACGTGAAGAATCACTGGCTCCTGCTTCGAAACCTTGTAGTGTGGGGAGAGTGGGGTCAAGCTCTGAAGGAAGTTGGGGCTGAGATCCGGCTTTGCGAGCAAAACGGAGACTATGCC
>Ga0182024_10004982_pt1 | contig 30107 bp, 24 predicted proteins | sample P32metaG_FD_120480 | JGI IMG/M metagenome (GOLD analysis project Ga0182024, IMG submission 120480) | Permafrost microbial communities from Stordalen Mire, Sweden - P3-2 metaG (Illumina Assembly) | ecosystem: Environmental > Terrestrial > Soil > Wetlands > Permafrost | place: Sweden: Stordalen...
GACAACGTGAGCCTGGTGATCGAACTGATCACGCCGGTGGCGATGGAAAAAGGCCTGCGCTTCGCGATTCGCGAAGGCGGGCATACGGTGGGCGCTGGAACGATTGCCGAGATTGTGAAGTAGTTGAACAATGGTGTGGTGACGGGGCCCTGCCCCGTCCTCATGCAAACAGAAAAAAAGCCAACAGCTAAAGGCTAAGAGCTGGTTTAGGGAGTGAGCAATGCCCCGAGAGATTATTACGTTGCAGTGTGGTGATTGCAAAGAGCGGAATTATTCAAAGACCAAGAACCGCAAAACGACACCGGATCGTCTGGAGCTGAAGAAGTTCTGCAGCCGGTGCCGCAAGCACACATCGCATAAAGAAGTGAAATAGGCAGTTGCCAGTCGCCGATCGCCAGTAAGATCGAAAGGCTCTTACTGGCAACTGGGAACTGTTTTTAGGGGCGTAAGCTCAACGGTTAAACTGTCGGTCTCCAAAACCGAACTTGGGGGTTCGAATCCCTCCGCCCCTGCCAGAATTAAGGGTAAAGCCGAGGGCGAAGTTGAGGCCCGAGGAGCAGTCGAGGAAAGCGGGAAGGTATGGCGACAGCAGTAGAACAAAACGCGATCACTACCACTTTGCGGTCCTGGCCGGAACGCATCAAGTCTTTCTATAGCGACGTGCGCACGGAGATGAAAAAGGTCACGTCTCCGTCGCTCAAGGAAGTCCAGGCAACGACGACGGTTGTCATCATTACCGTGTTTCTGTTTGCGTTGTATTTCTGGGTCGTAGATCTCATCATTCAGAACAGCCTGGAGCGGATGCTGCATTATTTCTCGCGTCATTAGATAGCGAGCGAAAGAAGCGATTGAATGCCGGATACGGATTCGAATAAAGAGAAAAACGAAAGCGCCGCAGCGGTGAGCGCCGTCCCCGAAGGCACGCAGGTCCCGTCAGAAGCAGCAGCGAGCGGCGAACCCGCGCACAATCCGAATATGAAGTGGTACATCATCCACGCCTATTCGGGCTTCGAGCGCAAGGTGAAGGAGTCGCTCGAATCACGCGTGCAGGCTTTCGGATTGCAGGACAAAATTGGCAAGGTGCTGATTCCGACCGAATCGGTCACCGAAGTTCGTGGCGGCAAGAAATATACGTCGGAGCGCATGTTCTATCCCGGATACGTACTGGTCGAAATGGACATGGATGATCACGTCTGGCACGTCGTGAAATCGACGCCGCGCGTAACCGGATTCGTAGGCACGGGCCAGCAGCCGACTCCGCTGTCAGAAGAAGAAGTTAACCACATCGTTTATAAGGTCGCTGACAGCCGCGAGAAGCCGAAGCTCAAGGTCAAATTCGAGAAGGGCGAACAGGTGCGCATCGGCGAAGGCCCATTCGCAACCTTCACCGGCGTGGTCGACGACGTGAACGAAGATCGCGAGACCTTGAAGGTGATGGTTACGATTTTCGGGCGTTCGACTCCGGTGGAGTTGGAATTTGGGCAAGTGGAGAAAGTGGCGTAATCAATTATTGAGTTGCAAAGGGCTGAGCCGAAAATCCTAGACTCGGCATGACGTTTATTAAGGTAGGGGAAAGGCATCATGGCAAAGAAAGCTACAGGTTCGGTAAAGTTGCAGATTGCGGCGGGCAAGGCCACGCCGCGCCCCCGGTAGGTCCGGCGCTTGGTCAGGCGCAAGTCAACATCATGGAGTTCTGCAAGCAGTTCAACGCTCGCACCTCGCAAAAAGAACTCGAAGGCTTGATTGTTCCCGTCGTGATCACGGTCTACAGCGATCGCACATTCACCTTCATTACCAAGACGCCACCGGCGTCAGTGCTGCTGAAGCGCGCGGCTGGAATCGCCAAGGGATCGGGCGCGCCTAATAAGGATAAGGTCGGGAAGGTGACGCTTAAGCAGGTCGAGGATATCGCTAAACAAAAGATGCCCGATCTGAACGCGGCATCCGTAGACGCCGCCATCAAGAGCGTGCGCGGCACCGCTCGGTCGATGGGCATCGAAGTCATTGGGTAATTTAGCAATTTGGTAATTGTGTAATTTGAAGGGCTTTAGGGTCGAGGTTTTCAAATTAGCAAATTGTGCGATTAGAAAATTACAAAATTTGTCGAAATTACTACAGCTCTTCGGAACAGTGAAAAGCGGTGGGAGACGAGGAAAACATGAAAAAGGCAGGTAAGAATATCGAGAAGTCGCGGAAAGCAGTTGAGCCGCGGCCCTACACGCTGCAGGAAGCGGTTCCACTGCTGCAGAAAGTGAAATACGCAAAGTTTGACGAGACGGTCGAAGTGACATTGCGACTCGGCGTCGATCCAAAGCATGCCGATCAGATGGTGCGCGGCACTGTCGTGCTTCCTCACGGACTCGGCAAATCGAAAAAAGTTCTGGTGATTGCGAGCGGCGAAAAGGTTCGCGAGGCCGAAGCGGCGGGCGCGGATTTCGTCGGAGGCGAAGACATGGTCGAGAAGATCACCAAAGAAAACTGGACCGACTTCGACGCGCTCATCGCGACGCCCGACATGATGAAGTCTGTCGGACGGTTGGGCAAGGTTCTTGGACCGAAAGGCCTGATGCCGAATCCGAAGACCGGCACGGTCACCATGGATGTGGCGAAGGCCGTGCAGGAAGTCAAAGCTGGCAAGGTTGAGTTCCGCACGGATAAGACTGCGCTCGTGCATGTTCCAGTCGGCAAGATTTCCTTTACGCCCGACAAGCTGATTGAAAACGCGACCACGCTGATCTCCAGCGTGATCAAGGCGAAGCCATCTGTCGCAAAGGGCAAGTACATCAAGGCCTGCTACCTGAGTTCGAGCATGGGGCCTGGGATTTCACTGGACACAACTCCGATCGAGGTTGCGGCCAAAGCATAGCGCGAAAACGCGCCGGGTTTTGCCCGGCAGGACGGCCGAGGGCGGCCGTCCCTACGTGAGTTTTGAAAGGGATTGATTATGGCGGTTACCAGAGCAAAGAAAGTTTCACAGGTTGAAAAACTCGGTGGCGAACTGAAAAACGCTTCGAGCATGATCGTGGCCACCTATTCCAAACTGACGGTGACGCAGGATTTCGAATTGCGCAAGGCGTTGCGTCCGACCGGCGCGAAGTATCGCGCGGTAAAAAACACTTTGGCTGAGCGGGCCGGCAAGGGCACCAAGGTCGAACAAGCGCTCACAAATCTTCAGGGCGTTACTTCGATCGCCTATACCGAGGGTGATCCCGTAGCGCTGGCGAAGGCGCTCGCAAAATACGTCAAGGATAATCCGGAATTCAGCTTCAAAGCTGGCGTGGTCGAAGGCCGCGTAATTTCAGTGAAAGAGATCGAATCGCTCGCGACCATGCCGTCGAAGGAAGAGCTGTATTCGAAACTGCTCTTCCTGCTGAACGCTCCGTCGCAGCGACTGGTCACGGCGATGAATGCGGTCGGACGAAACCTGGCGGTAGTCGTCGGCCAGGGCGTCGAGCAGAAAAAGTTCAAGGAAGCATAGGAATTTGTAATTGGTGATTTCGAATTTGTGATTGAAAACCCGCTTTCGAAGGTTCAAATTGCAAATCCCAAATCACCAATTACAAATCCAACAGATTTTCTGGGCAGCAATGCTGCTCGAAAAAAGATCTAGTTATCGCAAGGCGAGGGGTGGCGCGGTTTGAAATTCGGGTGTTGTCTGGCGCTCGAATGGATGACCTGGTCGCGCTGGAAATCTGGCCGAGCGATAGCGAAATCGCAAGTCGTAAAATAAAAATCTTAAATAAAAGCGGAGAGATTCACATGGCGGATCTACAGCAGTTGGAAGAGTCGATCGTTAACCTGTCGCTGCTCGAAGCGGCGGACTTGGTCAAGAAACTGGAATCGCGTCTCGGCGTTTCGGCGGCAGCAGCAGCCCCGGTGATGGTTGCCGGCGGCGGAGCGGCGGCTGGCGGAGCGGCTCCGGCGGAAGAGAAGACCGAATTCACCGTCGTCCTCAAGGAAGTCGGCGCCAATAAGATCAATGTAATCAAGGCCGTACGTGAGGTTACGAGCCTTGGCCTGAAAGAGGCGAAGGACCTGGTCGACGGCGCTCCGAAGAGCATTAAAGAGGGTGTCTCGAAGGATGAAGCCGAGACCATTAAGAAGAAGTTCACCGAGGCGGGTGCTGTCGTCGAAGTCAAATAACGCTGTTCGCTGTTCGTCCTTCGCTTTTCGCACGCAGCATTCCGGTCTGGACCGGAATGCGAACAGCGAACGACGGACAGCGGGTTCTACGAGGCGGGAGCCGTTCGGCTCCCACTTGCAATTATTTGACCGAACAGTGGCTGAATCTTTTAAGCGGTGTTAATATCTAATAAATAACCCGCTTATCCTGGCTTCACTGCGAGGCGACGGCGACCCGCATCCTCCAAATAGACCCAGGAAGCGTATCGGAAAAGGGTCGCTGGAATAAAGTATGGCAGCCGGTCCCGCGGGCGGCGGGACGGAACAGGCCTTTTGAACTGGCACGGAATTTAACAAGTTATTCAAGAGTAAGCGTCACACGTGGCGCCCGCGGACAAACTTGTCCTTGCGGGGGCCGCGCTCTTTTTTCCGCGTACACCGCTCGTTTTCATCAACCGTAGCAATATTTTGGCGCCGCTTTTGGCGCCTTCATTCCGCTTGACACCGCAGCCCCAGGCTGCCTGAAAGCAGGAGCTCCTTAGAATGCCAAAGCACAATATTCACCGCAAGCGTTTCGATTTTTCCAAGATTCCAGCGACCATCCAGATTCCGAACCTGATCGAAGTTCAGAAGCGCTCTTACGACCGCTTCCTGCAGATGGACAAACTGCCGAGCGAGCGCGAAGACGGCGGCTTGCAGGCCGTGTTTCAGTCGGTGTTTCCGATTACCGACTTCCGCAATGTCTCGCAACTCGAGTTTGTCGATTTCGCCATCGGCAACTGGGAGTGCAAGTGCGGTCACCTGAAGGGTCTCCATCACCTGCGCACCACTTGTAAGAATTGCGGATCGACGGTGATCACCGACCCGTTCCATCCCGGCGAAGTTCTCTGCCACAAGTGCGGCACCTACAACGCGAATACACCCGACTTCTGCAACAAGTGCGGCGACCCCGTCGGACTGCAATTGAAGTACGACGTGGCAGAATGCGAAGAGCGCGGTATGACCTACTCCGCTCCGCTCAAAGTCACCATGCGCCTCACCATCTGGGACAAAGATGAAGCGGGCAATCGCTCCATTCGCGACATCAAGGAGCAGGAAGTTTTCTTCGGCGACGTTCCGCTGATGACGCAGAACGGCACCTTCATTATTAATGGCACCGAGCGCGTCATCGTCAGCCAGTTGCACCGCTCGCCTGGCGTGTTCTTCGAGACCGCTGCGAACCGCACTTACTTTTTGGGAAAGATTATTCCCTATCGCGGATCGTGGGTGGAATTCGAATACGACCAGAAGAATGTTCTCTACGTACGCATCGATCGCAAGCGCAAATTCCTGGGCACGATTTTCCTGCGCGCGCTCGGCCTGCGCTCCGGCGAAGACATTCTCAAGACCTTCTACACCACGGATCGTCTCGTAGTTCGCGACAAGAAGCTCTTTTGGACGCTTGATCCCGCCAGCGAAAAGCCTACGAACCTGCTCGGCATGAAGCTGGCGCACAGCGTCAAGTCGAAGTCGGGCGATGAAGTCGCGCACTCCGGCCGCAAGATCACGCCTGCGATCTTGAAGGAAATTCAGAAGGCGAAGATTAACGAGATCGAAATCGATATGACCGACCTCGAAGGCGCGTGGGCGGCGAGCGACATCGTCGACACCACCACCGGCGAAGTGCTGCTCGAAGCGAACACCGAGATCACCGCCGACAAAGTATCGAAAATTCTCGAGTCGGGCGTAGTCGAACTCAGCGTCTTCTTCCCCGAGCGCGACGACGTGGGCACTGTGATCAGCCAGACCCTCCGCCGCGATTCGATCACCAGCCCTTCGGAAGCGCTAATCGAAATCTATCGCAAGCTGCGTCCCGGCGATCCGCCAACGCTTGATACGGCGACGGCCTTGTTCCAAGGTATGTTCTTCGATCCGCGCAAATACGACTTCTCGCGCGTGGGCCGACTGAAGTTCAACATCAAGTTGTTCGAAAATCAGGAAGCGACCAGCCTCGAACAGCGCACGCTTGATCCGAATGACTTTTACGCCACGATCAAGTACTTGCTCAAGCTGCGCAAGAATATCGGCGCCGTCGACGACATCGATCATCTCGGCAATCGCCGTGTGCGAGCCGTTGGCGAACTGCTTGAGAATCAGTTCCGCATCGGCCTCGTCCGTATGGAACGGGCGATTAAAGAGAAAATGTCCGTCTACCAGGAAATGTCGACAGCCATGCCGCACGACCTGGTTAACGCCAAGCCAGTGATGGCCGCGATCCGCGAATTTTTCGGATCGTCGCAGCTCTCGCAGTTCATGGATCAGACGAATCCGTTGTCGGAGATTACACACAAGCGCCGTCTATCGGCCCTTGGGCCGGGCGGCTTGTCGCGTGAGCGAGCAGGATTCGAAGTGCGCGACGTTCACCCGACGCACTACGGGCGCATCTGTCCGATTGAAACGCCGGAAGGTCCGAACATCGGATTGATCTCGTCGCTGAGTTGCTTTGCGCGAATCAACGACTACGGCTTCATCGAGTCACCGTACCGCAAGGTGAAGAACGCGCGCGTGGTTGATTACGTCATCGTCGTCAATGCCGGTGACAGCAGCCACAAAGTCGGCGATTACGTCGAGAAGAGCGAGATGGAAAAGACCAATGTCGATCTGAAAGAGCGGCGCAAGAAGCCGGTCGAGGTCGAGCCCTTCTCCTTCTATCTCTCCGCGTGGGAGGAAGACCGTCACACCATCGCGCAGGCCAACATCGAGCTTGACGACAAGGGTCGTATCGCCGGCGAACTCGTCAACGCTCGCAAGGCTGGCAACTTCGTTCTCGTAAATCGCGACGAAGTCGACTACGTCGACGTCAGCCCGAAGCAGCTCGTGTCGGTCGCTGCATCGCTTGTGCCGTTCCTTGAACACGACGACGCGAACCGCGCATTGATGGGTGCGAACATGCAACGCCAGTCCGTTCCCTTGCTGCGTGCGCAGGCTCCGATTGTAGGCACCGGCATGGAAGGCGTTACGGCGCGTGATTCGGGCGCCGTGATTTTGGCGAAGCGCAACGGCATCATCGACTCGGTCGATTCCGAGCGCATCATCGTACGCGTCGAAGGCGAGCATCATCCGATGCAGCTTTCCCGTGAAGTGGGCAGCGACATTTATCAGCTCACCAAATTCAAGCGTTCGAACCAGAACACTTGTATCAACCAGAAGCCGATCGTCAAGAAGGGTCAGCGCGTGGTCAAAGGCCAGGTCATCGCCGACGGCCCGTGCACCGACTTCGGCGAGTTGGCCCTGGGACGCAACGTGCTCGTCGCCTTCATGCCGTGGCGCGGCTACAACTTCGAAGACGCGATCCTCGTCTCCGAAAAGATGGTGAAGGAGGATTACTACACCTCCGTCCACATCGAGGAGTTCGAACTCGAAGCGCGCGACACCAAGCTCGGTCCTGAGGAAGTGACGCGCGACATTCCGAACGTCAGCGAGTCCACGCTCCGCAATCTGGACGAAGCGGGCGTGATCCGTATTGGTGCTGGCATCAAACAGGGTGACATCATCGTCGGCAAAGTTACGCCGAAGGGTGAGACTCAACTTACGCCGGAAGAAAAACTGCTGCGCGCCATCTTCGGCGAAAAAGCCGGCGACGTTCGCGACGCATCACTCTACTGTCCGCCGGGAATCGAAGGCATTGTAGTCGACGTGAAGATCTTCTCGCGTAAAGGCCAGGAAAAAGACGAACGCGCCAAAGCGATCGAAGGAAATCAGATCGCGAAGCTCGAGAAGAACCTCTCGGACGAGATCCGAATTCTCACCGACGAACGCCTGAAGCGTCTCGAAGGCCTGCTCGGCGGCAAGGAAGTGCAAGCCGATCTGCATGACGAGCGCACCAACAAGCGTTTGTTGACCAAGGACACGATTCTCGACCGCGACGCGATCGAGCGCATCTCGACCCGCAACCTGAAGCGCATCAAGTATGCCGACAAAGATCCGCGCGTGAACGAGCAGATCGATGAGATCGAGGAAATGACCTCGCGCCAGATCGACGTGCTCAAGAAGATCGTCAACGAAAAGAAAGACAAGCTGACTAAGGGCGATGAACTGCCGCCGGGCGTAATCAAACTCGTCAAGGTTTACATCGCCATGAAGCGTAAGCTGAGCGTTGGCGACAAGATGGCCGGACGTCATGGCAACAAGGGCGTGATCGCACGCATTCTGCCTGAAGAGGATATGCCGTACCTCGAGGATGGAACGCCGGTCGAGATCGTCTTGAATCCGCTGGGCGTCCCCAGCCGTATGAACGTCGGCCAGATTCTAGAAACCCATCTCGGATGGGCGGGCTTTGAACTGGGCAAGAAGATCTCGGAACTGCTGAAGCATAACACTCGCAACGACGCCATTCGCCGCGATCTGAAAGCGTTGTTCAAAGACACCGTGCTGGCCGACACCATCGCCGACATGAGTGAAGATGAGCTCGAAGCGCTGGCCCCGACCCTTAAGAATGGCGTATTCATGGGATCGGCCGTATTCGACGGCGCCCGTGAGTCGGAAATCAAGGCATTGCTGAGCAGCGCGGGCCTGCCTACTTCAGGCAAGACCTCTCTGCGCGACGGCATGACGGGCGAGATTTTCGAACTGCCGGTCACGGTGGGCTACATCTACATGTTGAAGCTGTCGCACCTGGTGGACGACAAGATTCACGCGCGTTCCATCGGGCCGTACTCGCTAATCACGCAGCAACCGCTGGGTGGCAAGGCGCAGTTCGGAGGCCAGCGTTTCGGAGAAATGGAAGTGTGGGCTCTGGAAGCGTACGGCGCGGCGTTCATCCTGCAAGAGTTGCTGACGGCAAAATCGGACGACGTGTACGGACGCACCAAAATCTACGAGGCCATCGTCAAAGGCGAGGCCGCGATGGAGCCGGGCGTTCCGGAGTCGTTCAACGTGCTGATCCGCGAATTGCAGGCGCTCTGCCTCGATGTCGAATTGATCAAGGTCACCGAAAAGAAGCCGATGGCGATAGCAGCAGATTAGTCTTTGGTCGCTAGTCGTTGGCCGTTCGCGGCTAGCGGGCCGATTTGGTTTTGAAGAATAATCCCGCAATCTTCGCTCTTGAGCTTGCGGGTTAGAGATTTCGCTAGCGACGAACGACCACCGACTAGCGACCGTTCTCGAGAGCCGCGTACGGCGGCGTACAGCCGTAGGAAAGCGGAGGAACATGTTTCGTTCGAGCCCGTTCGATATGGCAAATCCCGTGGCTGATTTCGATGCCATTCGCATCAGCCTGGCGTCCCCGGAAAAAATCCGCAGCTGGTCGCATGGAGAAGTGACCAAGCCGGAAACCATTAACTACCGCACTTTTAAGCCCGAGCGCGACGGCCTCTTCTGCGCCCGCATCTTCGGCCCGGTCACCGACTGGGAATGCCTCTGCGGCAAGTACAAGCGCATGAAGCATCGCGGAGTGATCTGCGACAAGTGCGGCGTCGAAGTAACTCTCTCCAAAGTGCGCCGCGAGCGTCTCGGCCACATCGAGCTCGCCTCGCCCTGTTCGCACGTGTGGTTCTTCAAGGGACTGCCGAGCCGCATCGGGCATCTGCTCGATATTTCCCTGCGCGACTTGGAAGCGATCCTCTACTTCGAGGCCTACGTGGTCGTCGATCCTGGCGACTCGCCGGTTAAAGAGCGCGAAGTTATCAAGGATGAAGTAAAGTATCGCGAGCTCGATCAGCAATACCGCCCCGCCGGCTTCAAGGCGATGATGGGCGCGGAAGCGATCAAGGAACTTCTCAAGCGCATTGAAGTTGATAGCCTGTCCGTCGAACTGCGCGAGAAGATGAAGCACGAGACTTCTCTGCAGAAGCGCCTGAAGTATGCCAAGCGGCTGAAAGTGGTGGAAGCTTTCCGCAAGAGCGGCAACAAGCCGCAGTGGATGATCCTCGACGTACTGCCGGTAATTCCACCCGAGCTGCGCCCGCTGGTTCCATTGGATGGCGGACGATTTGCTACGTCGGATCTGAACGACCTCTATCGTCGCGTTATCAACCGCAACAACCGGTTGAAGAAGCTGATGGATCTGCACGCTCCCGAAGTCATCGTGCGCAACGAAAAGCGCATGCTGCAGGAAGCGGTTGACGCTTTGTTCGATAACGGTCGCCGCGGCCGCGTTCTGCGCGGCGCCAACAACCGTCCGCTGAAATCGCTCTCCGACACGCTGAAGGGCAAGCAGGGACGCTTCCGCCAGAACCTGCTCGGCAAGCGCGTCGACTACTCCGGACGTTCCGTCATTGTCGTCGGTCCCGAGCTCAAGCTGCATCAGTGCGGGTTGCCGAAGAAGATGGCGCTCGAACTCTTCAAGCCGTTCATCTATCACCGTCTGGAGCAGACCGGAAACTGCACCACCATCAAGCAGGCCAAAGAAATGGTGGAGCAGCAGGAACCGATCGTCTGGGACATTCTGGAAGAGGTCATCAAAGACCATCCGGTCATGCTCAACCGCGCGCCTACTCTCCATCGCCTCGGCATTCAGGCGTTTGAGCCGGTACTGGTTGAAGGCAAGGCGATCAAGATCCATCCGCTCGTCTGCACAGCGTTCAACGCGGACTTCGACGGCGATCAGATGGCGGTGCACATTCCGCTGTCGCCTGAAGCTCAAGTGGAAGCGAGCGTCCTGATGTTGTCTTCGCATAACATCCTGTCGCCCGCGTCCGGACAGCCGATCACCGTGCCCACGCAGGACATGGTGCTCGGTCTCTACTACTTGACGAAAGCAAAGCCTGGCGCCAAGGGCGAAGGCCGCTCGTTCGCTAACATTGATGAAGTCGTGATTGCGCTCGAAATGGGCGAAGTGGAAACGCTCACCCCGATTCGTTTGCGCTATACCGGCGAAGTCATCGACCTGACGCAGGCCTATGACGATCAGGACGTGAACCACACGGAGCCGATCCACATCGTGCGCGAGTACCTAAACACGACGGTGGGCCGCGCGATTCTGAACGACCATCTGCCCAAGGCAGTGCCCGGTGTAAACCTGGCGATGCCGTACATCAACGGCCTGCTCAAGAAAAAGGGCGTCGGCCAGTTGGTCAATTACTGCTATCTCCGTTTTGGCCTCGAAGTCACAGTCAAGATGCTCGACGAGATCAAGTCGCTCGGCTTCAAGTACGCCACGCGCGCCGGTCTCTCTATCGGCATCGACGACATGGTCATCCCGGATAACAAGAAGACGCTGGTGAAAGACGCCGACAAGCTGGTCATTGCGGTGCAGCAGCAATACCTGGACGGCGCCATCACCAACGGCGAACGCTATAACAAGGTCATCGAAATCTGGTCTGCCATTACCGAAAAAGTTGCCGACGAAATGTTTGGCCAGATGCAGCGGCGGGATAAAGAAGGCCAGCTCAATCCGATTTACGTCATGGCCGACTCCGGCGCTCGAGGATCGAAACAGCAGATTCGTCAGCTCTCCGGCATGCGCGGACTGATGGCGAAGCCGACGGGTGAAATTATCGAGACGCCGATCACGGCTAATTTCCGTGAAGGTCTAACTGTTCTCGAATATTTCATCTCGACGCACGGCGCCCGTAAGGGATTGGCCGATACCGCGTTGAAGACCGCTGACTCCGGCTACCTAACGCGCCGTCTGGTCGACGTCGCGCAGGATGTCATCATCAGCGAATACGACTGCGGCACGGTCGACGGAATTTTCGTCTCCGGTATCGTTGAAGCCGGCGAAATTATCGAACCGCTGCGCGACCGCATCGTGGGCCGCGTATCGCTCGAGAAGATTAAAGACTACGAAGGCCAGGTCGTCGTCGACATCAACCATGAGATCACCGAAGATCTGGCGGGCGCAATTCAAGCTGCCGGTATCGAGCGCGTGAAGATTCGCTCGGTGCTGACCTGCGAGTCGAAGCGTGGAGTCTGCGTAATGTGCTACGGACGCAATCTCGCCTCCGGCCGTCTCGTCGAACTCGGCGAGGCAACCGGCGTGATCGCGGCGCAGTCCATCGGCGAACCTGGAACGCAGCTCACCATGCGTACCTTCCACATCGGGGGCACAGCGTCGCGAGTTTCGGAACAGTCGCGTCTCGATGCCAAGAGCAACGGCACGGTGCGCTTCATCAACCTGCAAACTGTGAAGTCGAAAACTGGCGATCTGGTAGTCATGAATCGCCAGGGCTCGATCGCAATCGTCGACGAAAAGGGTCGCGAGCGCGAGCGTTATGCGGTCGTTTACGGCGCCAAGGTGAAAGTTGCGGACGGTGGTCCGGTCGCGCTCGGCGAGGCACTTGTCGAGTGGGATCCTTACACCTTCGCCATCCTCACCGAAATCGGCGGCACGGCGCAGTTCAAGGACTTGCAGGAAGGCATCACCTTGCACGAAGAAGTCGACGAAGTCACCGGCCTGTCGCGTCACGTGGTGGCGGATTCGCCCGACGAGAAGCGTCAGCCGGCCATGGTAATCAAGGGCAAGGCGAGCAAGCGCTACTTGATGCCTTCGCGTGCTCACCTCATGGTGCAGGACGGAGACACGGTTTACCCGGGCGACGTGCTGGCCAAGATCCCGCGCGAAACCACGAAGACCAAGGACATCACGGGCGGTCTGCCGCGCGTGGTCGAATTGTTCGAGGCTCGCAAGCCCCGCGAAACGGCTGTCATCAGCGAAATCGATGGCGTGGTTCGCTTCGGCGAAGTGGCCAAGGGTCAGCGCAAACTCTATGTGGCAGCCGACAACGGCACGGAGAAAGAATATTCCGTACCGCGCGGCGTCCACATCAACGTACAGGAAGGCGAGCGCGTGAAAGCTGGCGAACCCTTGATGGACGGCCCGCTCAACCCGCACGACATCCTGGCTGTCCTCGGCGAAAAGGAGCTGCAGTCTTACCTGGTGAATGAAATCCAGGAAGTCTACCGCTTGCAGGGCGTGAACATTTCGGATAAGCACATCGAAGTGATCGTTCGCCAGATGATGCGCTGGGTGAAGGTCGAAGACGTGGGCGACACTCAGTTCCTCCTCGAACAGCAAGTGGACAAGTTCCGCTTCCACGAGGAGAACGAGCGTGCGATCGCGAACGGCGGCAAACCGGCCACCGGACGCCCATTGCTGCTCGGGATCACCAAGGCGTCGCTCTCGACCGATTCGTTCATCTCCGCCGCCTCCTTCCAGGAGACAACGCGCGTGCTGACCGAAGCTTCCATTCAGGGAGCGGTCGACCATCTGCGCGGCCTGAAGGAGAAAGTGATCGTGGGCCGCTTGATTCCCGCCGGCACCGGCATGGAGTATTACCGCAACGTGCGTCTCTCTCCGGAAATGGAAGAGGCCGCGAGCAAGGTGCAGGAGGAAGTCTCGCAGGCTTACGAAGACGCCGAGCGCGCACTCGAACTCATGCGTCACGAAGGCGAGACAGAAGAACTGGCCGCGGAGTAAGACAAACGCTTTGCGAAACGGGGGGCGACGCGAGTCGCCCCCAACTTTTGCTCGCGTAAGGACGGTCGGAATTGGGATGGGCGTCCTCGCGATCCTGCCGCACCGCTTGCCGAAGAGGGTCCAAGCTGAGCATATCTCGGCAACCGCCAGCAGTCGCACCAACACCAGATTCACTATAAAATGGCCGTTAATTAGACGATGGTTTCTAGACGCCAATGTCTTTAGCACTGGAACCACAACACCTGATCGGGCAACCTCAGGATCCGAATGCCAAGCCGGAGCCGCTTCCTGGTGCATTGATATTAGCGCCGGCGCTAGGCCGCTTCTGGCGACTCTTCCGCCTCTCGATCTGGCGCGCCTTTGAGCACGATGCTTTCGGAACTGCCAAGGCCTCTGCCTATTCCTCCATCTTCACTTTCTTTCCCGCCCTGCTCGTCCTCGGCTCGGTTCTCGCCACGCTAAGCCGCGGCCAAGTCTATTTGCGTGAGATCTCTTACGCGCTCGGCACCATCCTGCCCGCCGGCAGCTCCGCCGCGCTCTCTTATCTGCGAGGCAGCACAGACCGCCCCGTCGGCCTGCTCTTCACCACTTCTCTGCTGACCGTCTGGAGCGCTTCCGGCGTCATCATCTCGTGGATGGATGGTTTTCGCCGCGCCTATCAGCTTCCCAAAACTTGGGGCTTACTCAAGGAGCGCGTCATTGCAATCTCGCTGGTCATCATGGCCGGCATTCCGCTCACCTTCTCCACCATCCTCGTTGCCTTCGGCAGCCGCATCGAAACCCGCATCCTCTTTCACATAGACCACGAATTCGGCCCGCTGATCCTCTTGCTGTGGGGGTTATTTCGCTGGATCATCGCCATCATGACCAGCATCGCCGTCATCCAACTCATCTATCACAACGCCGTGCCCCGCACCCAGCCCTGGCACAGTGTTTTGCCGGGCGCCGTTCTGTCGACCGCCATGTGGCTGATCTCCTCCGCGCTTTTCGGCTGGTATCTCCAACACTACGTCGACTACAGCCTCATCTACGGCTCACTCGGCGTCGGCATAGCGCTTCTCGTCTGGATGTACCTCATCTCCCTCGTCGTCCTCATCGGCGCCGAGTTCAATGCCATGCTCTTCCCTCGCACCCTGACAAAAGTTGCGCCTCCACCAACCACAACAACTATCTGAAACTCAAATTTCGCGCGACCTCAAATCGTCTCGTAAAATATAAGCACCATCATTTCCCAGAAAGAGGAAGCACCTGAAACAACGCAAACCTGATCTAGTTGAAGGAGATCTTTCGACCGCCGTTCTCCCGTCGGACGATGCAGCCCAGCCCGCCCGACGCGCCAAAATCGTTTGCACCATCGGCCCCGCCTGCGACTCCGATGAGATGATTCGCGCTCTCATGCTCACCGGCATGGACGTGGCCCGCCTCAATTTCTCCCACGGAACCCACGCCGAGCATGCCAGTCGCATCGAGCGCCTGCGCCGCGCCGCGCATGATCTCAAGCGCACCATCTGCATCCTCCAGGACCTTCAAGGTCCGAAGATTCGCACCGGCCGCCTCAAGGACGGCAAACGCGTCGAGCTCAAATCCGGCGCCATCCTCACCATCACTCCGCGCAAAGTTGCCGGTACAGCCTCTCTCATCTCTACTGACTTTGCCTATCTGGCGCGCGAAGTCGAGCCCGGCGCCCGCATTCTCCTATCCGACGGCCGCATCGAGCTGCGAGTGCGCGCCATTCACGGCCAGGATGTCGAATGCGAAGTCCTCAACGGCGGCCCGATCGGCGAGCACCAGGGAATCAATCTCCCCGGCACCGCCGTCGCCATTCCCGTGCTCACCGAGAAAGACAAACTCGACCTCCGGTTCGGCCTCAAGCATGGAGTCGATGTGGTCGCGCTCTCCTTCGTCCGCTCGGCCGATGACATTCGCACTGCCAAAACGCTGATGCGCCAGTTTGGAAAATCCGTGCCCATCATCTCCAAACTTGAAAAACCGCAAGCCATCGAACGCCTGGAAGAAATTTTGGAAGTCACGAACGGCATCATGGTTGCCCGCGGCGATCTCGGCGTCGAGCTGCCGCCCGAGCGCGTGCCCATTATTCAAAAGCTCGTCATCCAGCGCGCCGGAGTATGGCGGAGGCCCGTTATCACCGCGACTCAGATGCTGGAGTCGATGACCGATAGTCCGCGCCCAACGCGCGCCGAAGCAAGCGATGTAGCGAACGCAATTTTCGACGGCAGCGACGCGGTTATGCTCTCCGGAGAAACCGCCAGCGGCCGCTACCCGCGCGAAACTGTCGCAATGATGGTTCGCATCATCCTCGAGGCCGAGGCCGCTATCGCCAAACTTCCGACTGCACCGCGCCGCCGTCGCGACAATGGCGAGCATCAATATTCCGTCGCCGAAACTATCTGCGAGTCGATCGCGCACGCTGCCGAAGATCTGCCCATGCGCGCCATCGCGGTCTTCACCGAAAGCGGCAACACCGCGCGCATGCTTTCCAAACATCGTCCGAAGGTGTGCATCTACGCTTTCAGCCGCCGGCCCGAAGTCTGCAACCGCATGAACGCCCTCTGGGGCGTGCACCCCGTCCACAAGCCCGAGTGGGAGTCGGCCGAAGCTATGCTCCGCACCGCCGAAGAGGAACTATTACCGAAAGGTCTACTCGGGCCCGGCGACGTGCTCGGCCTAGTGGCCGGCACCAAGCTGACTTCAGGCGCCACAAATTTCATGCGGCTGCATACGGTCGGAGAAAGCGATAGTGCACATTCATCGAAAAGACTGAAAAAGTAGAGACTCTCGTGCAAAAAACTATTTGCGCGCATTGCAAAATGACGCCATGAGACCAGCCACAGCGTTCTCCGACAACTCCGTAATGCCCGCCGTCCGAGGGTTCCTGCACTCGCCCGAAAATCCAAACGGCGACGCTCTGATCCTCACGCACGGCGCTGGCTCGGATTGCAACTCGCCTCTATTAGTCGCACTCGGCGAGACTTTCGCCGACCACGGCTATACCGTCCTGCGCGGCGATCTTCCCTATCGCCAGGAGCGCCGCACCAGCCCGCCGTTTCCCGGCAACGCCGAGCGCGATCGGGCCGGTCTGCGCAATGCAGTCGCAGCTGTCAGAAAAAGTGTAGCGGGGAGAATTGTCCTAGGCGGCCACTCCTATGGCGGACGCCAATCCACCATGCTCTGTGCTGAGGAACCCGATCTAGTCTCCGGACTTCTACTGCTTTCTTATCCTCTGCATCCGCCGCGCAAGCCCGATCAACTCCGCACCCAGCACCTACCCAATCTGCGGACGACAAGCCTGTTCGTGCAAGGAACCCGCGACCCCTTCGGAAGCATAGAAGAAATAAACAAAGCCCTGCAGCTAATCCCCGCCAAAACCGAATTAATGAGAGTGGAGGGGGCAGGTCACGATTTAGGCTTCAAAGGAAAGGCACGAGCGAAAGAACTTCCGCCAAGCATCGTGGCGAAATTTGAAGAGATGTTTAGGTAGCGATGGTTCTTACTGAAAGCTGACAGCTGAGAGCTGACAGCTAATTCACCCACCCCGACTTCGATCCGCCGTTCGTCTTGTCATTGTCGTCGGGAGGCACGTAATTCCCATGCTCGTCGAACGTAACTTTGCGGTCGTGGTCACGCATGTAAACTTCAAACTTCCGCGCCGCGCGCCGCCGCTTCCAGCGGTAATAAGAATTCCGAATGCCAAAATAACGCTCGGAAGCCACGTAGCTCATTCCGCGCGATGGTAGAAACTTCACGAAAAGAAAGCCAAACAACAATCCACCCAAATGAGCGAATACCGCGACCCCTTGCGACGGCTCAAAAACCGCAATGATCGCGACCACCACCCAGATCCCCACAAGATATTTTGCCTTGATCCTGAAGGGCAGAGGAAACAGATACATTTCCTGATCCGCGTAGAGGATCCCAAAAGCCATCAGCAGGCCAAAAATTCCGCCCGACGCGCCCAATGTCTCGACCGCCGGACTCGCACCGAGGAAGTGGGTATAGGCGATCGCAATCGTTACGAGCGCCGCGCCCACTACACAGAACGTATAGCACTCAATGAATCGCCGAGATCCCCAGTCGCGCTCCAGGTAGGCGCCGATGAACCAGAGCGTTAGCATGTTGAAAAACACGTGGCCGAAACCCGCGTGCAGGAAGGAATACGTAACCAACTGCCACACTGCACCGTGCATCACCGCTGTAGGAATCAGCGCTAACCACTCCCGCATGACGCCGACAACCGCCGGGGCGAACACATTCATCACCGCCTGAAACAGGTAGATCCCCGTACACGCCAGAATGATGCGTCTTACCCATCCCGCAAAGGGAGGGAAGCTGAACGAGATGGATTGTCCGCGACTCAATTTGTCCTTTTGTCTCTTTTATCTCTCCGGCTCCGGCACCACTGGCAAACTGCGATGTCCCGCCGCGTCGACCGCACGCACACCGAATATCTCATTATCCTTCGAAACCTTCAGCGTTGCACGTGTACTGCTGCTCACCAATTGGGCGTACTCCCAATCGGCCGCGCTCGTTGAGCGCCAAACCACCTCGTACGCGGTCGCGCCCGCCGATGGCTCCCACGTCAACGTTGTGTCGTTCTCGAGATTCTTCGTTAGCAATTTCGCGCCAGTCGGTGGCGCAGGAGATGACGCTAACGACGCCAGCGTAGCCGCGTTCAGCCGCGCAACGTGCTCCACATAATCGAAGTCTACGAATTTGGCGAGGTCTCCATATTCGATGCCATTCTCTGTGCGAATGTTCTGATGCTGATGATTAAAGTTCTCGCGAAATTCGGTAAACCGCACCGCCGCGAAGCCCGACTGATTGAAAGAATAGTGATCGCCTCCTCGTAAAAAGCGATCCAGTCGGAAGATCAGCATAGGCTTCACGCCGGCCTCGTACGAGCGGCCGACGTCGACGACGTAGCGCGCCAGTTCGCGGGAAGCCGAATCGCTCTCTCCGCCCAGCATTCGAATGCGCTTGACTTCAGCCTCACTCGCCGCTGCTGGCAGCCCTTCGGAAAACACTCGCACCACGCCAGCATCCTGGCCCGCCGTCAGATCGCCGCCGACAATGTCATTGTTCAAAACAGCTTCGAGCTTCCATCCCTGCTCCTTCGCCATCTGGGCGAAATGCTTGCTGCCGTTCAGGCCCTGCTCTTCTCCGGCGACCGTGAGAAAAATAACCGTTGCCGGAAATTTCATCTTCTTGGAAGCCTGGCTCAAAACCCGGGCGCATTCCAGGCTTACCGCCGTCCCGCTGCCATCGTCATTCGCTCCCGGAGCAGGATCAGTTCCGTTAGCATTGTCGCTGTTGCGCGAGTCGTAATGGCCCGTAACTAGCACTATGCGATTCGCCTGCGCCGGATCGCCGCCACGCAGCACGGCATAGACATTCGTGATCTGCGTTGGTTTCGGGATCCGATCGGCGGGCTGCTCGGTAAAAGCGTCGGTTTTAACCTCCAGGCATCCGCCACATTCTTTCGAATAGCGCTCAAACTCCGCCTTGATCCACTCTCGCGCCGCGCCAATTCCCTTCCCCGCCTTGATCGATTCCTCATCCTGCGCGGAAAGCGTGGAGCGGTTCTGGAAGCTGACCAGCTTCTCAATCGTCTGCCGTATGTGTTCCGCCGAAACTTGCCGGATCGCCTCGGCAATATGGGCGTCGACATGCTTGTCAGATGCCAGGCGCGGCGGGTCCATTTCCTGCGCCGAGCCCAAATGTACGCCAAACATCAAAGCAATCAGCACAGCTGCCCCAAAATTTGTGCAACAACCGCCGACAGCCGCGGGCTCGGCAATTTTCGATTTTTCTCGGTTAGCCACTTGACCTTTTCCTCTCGAAGAAACTAAATATAACAGTGGGACCCTGAACGTGGAGGAAAACATGGTGTACTGCCCTGAATGTGAGACGGATCTCGACATCGATGAAGATGAGGTCGATGAAGGCGCGGTCGTCTCCTGCCCGGAGTGCGGCGCGGACTTCGAGGTAATTACGGTGAATCCCGTTGAACTGAAAAAGGTCGGCGAAGACGAGGTCGAAGAAGACGAAGACGACGAGGAAGACGAAGACGACGAGGAAGCCGACGAAGAAGAAGATGAGGACGAGGATTCCTGAAGAATTCTGCGCATCTCCGCAAAGTCCAGATTAATCTCGTTCGGCCTTTCGTCTTGGCTCTGGCAGGCCTGTGTCTGGTCACTCTGTCGGCCTCTGGAGGCGCCCGCGCCAATGGCTCCGAGAAACCGCAGCCCTACGCTCTTATCTATGGGACGGTTTGGGACCCGGACGGCCATCCGCTCTACGGGGTCAAGGTGAAGATACGGCGGGCGACCGACAAGGCCGGGAAAGCCCGCTGGGAGCTCTATTCCAACCACACCGGCGAATTCGCACAGCGCGTGCCCGTCGGCAACGCCGACTATATTGTTTGGGCCGATCTAAAAGGCTACAAGCTCGCTTCGGGCAAAACCCTGAAGCCGGGCGCCGAGGTAACCGTGCATATCGACAACGACGAGCGTGCCGATATAGGTCTTCATTTAGACTGGTAGGGTCCGCCGTAGCGGTCAGAATCGGCGGCCTGGAATCCTGGCCCTCATGAAGAAAGCGATCATTAAGAAAGCGGTCGTCAAGCAGACGATCTTTGAAGTTAGAGTTGCGGTTTCGCTGCTGGTGCTCTTGGCGCTGGTAATGTTATCGGCGTTGATCGTCTCAAAACCGGTTTTGGCCGCGCCCGCCCAGTTGTTTGGACGCGACTCGAAGCCAGAAGATAAGACCCGCCTGCTCACCGGCAAGGTGCTCGACACCGGCGACAGTCCTTTGCCTGATTCAGTCGTTTACCTGACCAACACCCACACCCGCGCCGTAAAAACCTACATCGTCGGCGCGGATGGAACCTACCGCTTCCCCGCCCTCCAACCCAGCATCGACTACGAGGTTTACGCGCAGTACAACAATCATAAGAGTCACACCAAGACGGTCAGCCAGTTCGACGATCGCCAGCAGGTCTACATCAGCTTGAAAATCAACACCAAGGCCGAGAGCAAGTAAGCCCCTCCGCTAACGCACGCCTGTCGCAGTCCGGGGGTAACTTGTCGGTCGCCGACCCTTCCGCTAAATTCTAGGCTGCTCCCTGCACGAATCGACCTGCGGGAAACGCGGTCCACGAAAACGCTCATGCTCGACTACGCTGCCCTCGTTTTGCTGATCGCCGGCGCCGCGATTTATGCCGCCATCGTCTATAACGGACTGGTACGACTGCAGAATGAAATCAGGCGAGCCTGGGCCAACATTGACGTTCTGCTCAAGCAGCGGCATGACGAGGTTCCGAACCTGGTGGCTTGCGTCAAGGGTTATATGGATCACGAGCGGCAGACGCTCGAGGCGGTAACGCAGGCTCGCGCGGCTTCAGTAAATGCGGCGAGCATTCCGCAGAAGGCGCAGGCAGATTTGTTGATGACGGGCGCGTTGCGGTCGTTTTTTGCGGTGGCTGAGGGGTATCCGCAGCTCAAAGCGAATCAGAATTTTCTGGCGCTGCAGAACCGCATCTCCGAACTGGAAGAGCGGATCGCTGACCGCCGCGAGTTTTTCAACGACGACGTCTATACCTACAACACGCGCATCGCGCAGCTGCCGGAAGTCTTCATGGCGCGGCTGATGAAACTGCGGCCGCAGGATATGTTTCGCGTAAATGAGCAGGAGAGGCAACCGTCGAACGTGAAAGCCTTACTGGCTCGCGGACAGGGCACCGCATAGCTCGGCCGATCCCTCTTTAGCTGTCTTTTCAGCCAAGTCTTCTGGATGTTGTAAAACCACCGAAGAGAATAACGGCTCCGTTGTCGGTCCTCAGGCATCCAAAACCAAGCCAATTCAATCCAACTCTGATTTGCCGGAGGGGAAGTTCTGTCGACACCCATTGAAGATTACGCAATGATCGGCGATTGTTACACTGCTGCCCTGGTTTCAAAGCAGGGTTCGATTGACTGGCTTTGCCTTCCTTACTTTGATTCAGGCGCCTGCTTTGCTGCTCTAGTCGGAAGGACTGACAACGGGCGTTGGTCAATCTCACCAGCGGACCCGGTCCGATCTATTCGCCGCGGCTACCGTGACGGAAGTCTGGTTTTGGAGACGACCTTCGAGACCGAAAGCGGATCGGTAAAGCTTATCGATTGCATGGTCACTCACGAGGAGCGGCCTGAACTGCTTCGCATTGTGGAAGGCACGCGAGGTCAGGTTCGCATGAACCTCGAGCTGACCATTCGCTTCGATTACGGATCGGTGGTGCCGTGGGTGCATAAGATTGAAGACGGGATTCTTGCCATCGCTGGGCCGGACATGATTGTGCTGCGGACGGATGTGCCGCTCCGCAGTGAAAACATGAGGACGCAGGCGGAGTTCACGGTGGACGAAGGACAAAGAGTCTTGTTCAATCTAACCTGGAATCCCTCGAATCGGCCCACGCCCGAACCGATTAACATTGACGCGGCGCTGGATAAGACGGAGAAATGGTGGCGGGAGTGGTCGAGTCGTTGTTCTTATACCGGTCCCTGGCGAGAAGCGGTGTTGCGCTCGCTGATCACGCTAAAGGGCCTGACGTTTCTGCCGACGGGTGGGATCGTAGCCGCGCCCACAACTTCGCTGCCGGAACAGCCAGGCGGCGTGCGGAACTGGGACTACCGTTTTTGCTGGGTGCGGGATGCGACCTTTACGCTGCAAGCCTTGCTCAGTGCCGGATATCTGGACGAAGCGCGCGAGTGGCGGGAATGGCTGATGCGCGCGGTCGCCGGCAGTCCAGCCGAAATGAATATTGTCTATGGGCTGCGGGGCGAGCGCCGGCTTACGGAACTGGAACTGCCGTGGCTGGAGGGATATGAAAAATCTGCCCCGGTGCGAACCGGAAATGCAGCCTACAAACAATATCAGTTGGATATTTTTGGAGAGGTTGCGAATGCACTGTTTCAGGGGCGGCAGGCCGGCCTGGGGCCGCCACAGCACCGGCGTGGTGAGATGGCGGTGGCGATGATGGATTTTCTGGAGACGGGATGGGAGCAGGCCGATGAGGGGATATGGGAGGTGCGGGGCCCGCGGCGGCATTTCGTTCACTCGAAGATGATGGCGTGGGTCGCCGTCGACCGAGTGATCAAGTCGGTAGAGTTGGGCCGATTCGATGGAGATTTAGCGAAGTGGAAGAAGCTTCGCGATGCCATCCATGAGCAGGTTTGCCGCCAGGGCTTTGATGCGGACATGAATTCTTTTGTGCAGTATTACGGAAGCAGACATCTGGACGCTGCCATTCTCATGATGCCGCTCGTTAGATTTCTACCGGCGAACGATGCGCGCGTAATCGGCACCGTGAAAGCGATCGAAACCCATCTCATGGAGAATGGTTTTGTCGGACGGTACACTCAAGATCCCGCTGTCGACGGCCTGCCTCGTGGCGAAGGAACTTTTCTTCCCTGCTCGTTCTGGCTGGCGGACAATTACGAGTTGCAGGGGCGCCATGAAGATGCAGTGCGGATGTTCGAACGGCTGTTGGACATTCGCAATGATGTGGGCCTCCTGTCGGAAGAATACGATCCAACAGCGAAGCGACTGTTAGGCAATTTTCCGCAAGCATTTTCTCACGTAGGCCTGGTCAACACTGCGTTCAATCTCACCGGACGATCGGGTCTGGCTGGCAAGGAAGCAACGGCAGTCGCCGATCGGTAGGAGTCAATCCGCACTGACGCTTCGCACGACTTGTAATAGCCTCAGACTATCGAACGCACAACTCCGCCATCCGCTCTGAGGGCAGCGCCGTTGGTTGCCGAGGCTAGCGGACTGCAGAGGAACACAACGAGAGGCGCGACTTCGTCGGGGCGCGCGAAACGGCGCAGCAAAGAGCTGGGGCGGATGCTGCGAAAGAATTCTTTCTCAGATTCCGCCTTGGTTTGCTTGGAGGCGGCCGACAACGATTCGATAAATTTCTCCACGCCTTCGGAAGCGGTCGGGCCGGGGAGGACGGAGTTAACGGTAACGCCGGTGCCGGCGGTCGTTTCCGCCAGGCCGCGAGAGATCGCGAGCTCCGCAGTTTTCGTCATGCCGTAGTGGATCATTTCGGCGGGAATCTGCACCGCGGATTCGCTGGAGATGAAGATGATGCGTCCCCAGTTGCGGGCCTTCATGCCAGGAAGATATTGGCGGCTCAAGCGGACGCCGCTCATGACGTTGACTTCAAAAAAGCGAAACCAATCTTCGTCCGGAATCTGATCGAAGGGCTTGGGCTCAAAAATCGAGAGGTTGTTGACGAGAATATCGACGTCGGCGAGGCGCTCAATGGCGGCGCGGACTCCGTCAGCGCTGCCGAGATCGGCGGCGAGTCCTTCGACCTTCGCTCGGGGATGAACGGCAAGAATCGATTTGGTCGCTTGCTCGACCCGCGCTTCCGTCCGTCCATTTACGATGACGCTTGCGCCCTCGCGAGCCAGAGCTTCTGCGATGGCGTATCCGATGCCTGCGGTTGATCCGGTGACGAGCGCGCGTTTTCCATCCAGTTCCAAATTCATGCTGGGTTGGATGAGACTGGGTTCGATCGGGACTCAATTCGGCGAGGATAGGCCGGACGTCGTACAATTCCTTTCTGAATACGATTTGTGAAATTAAACTACGAAGTTCTTCCATGAAAATGCAGAAAATATACGTGTTCGCTCTGCTGTTGCTGACTGCGTGTTGGTTAGCCTCTAGTTGCGATGCGGCACTGCGGGCGAGCACGACGAGCGGCGTGTTTGAGAATCACGCCGATGTGGGCATCGTTCTTCATCCTGGAGCGCTGGTGTTCGACTCCAGCCACGGAACTTACACGGTCAGCGGCAGCGGTGTGAACATGTGGTCCACGGCCGACGCTTTCCACTTTGTATGGAAACAAGTTACGGGCGATGTCGCGCTGGCGGCGGACGTCTCGTTCGTCGGTAATGGCGGAAACGAACATCGCAAGGCAGTGCTGATCGTGCGACAGAATCTGGATGCGGATTCGGTTTACGCGGATGTGGCGCTCCACGGCAATAGCCTGACGGCGCTGCAATATCGCGATGAGAAAGGCGCCGCGACCCACGAGGTGCAGTCGAACGTTTCGGGACCCCGGCGATTGCGCATCGAGAAGCGGGGTGATTTCGTTTATCTCTTTCTTGGAGACGGCGATCAAGCATTGCATTATTCCGGCGCGTCGATACGGATTCCGCTGCGGGGCACTTACTATGTGGGAATTGGCGTCTGCTCGCACGATAAAGATGTAGTCGAGAAGGCCACATTTGCGAACGTCCACCTGGCGGAGAATTTGGCGCTGGTGGCGAAAACTACGCTCTACAGCACTCTTGAACGAGTCGCTATCGATTCAACTGACAGAAGTGTCGTGTATGTCGCGCCGGGACGTTCTGAAGCGCCGAACTGGTTGCGCGACGGAACGACATTTCTCTTCAACCGAGGCGGGCGCCTTTATCGGCTGCCCGTCGCCGGAGGTGACCCTACGCTGATCGATACCGGATTTGCCATCCGGTGCAACAACGATCACGGCGTTTCGCCCGATCAAACTCTGTTGGCTATCAGCGATCAGTCGCAGGAGAACGATCGCTCTAACGTCTACATCGTTCCGACCGGGGGAGGAGTGCCGCGCCGCATCACCGTGAAATCGCCGTCGTATTGGCATGGCTGGTCGCCCGATGGTAAGACGCTGGCGTTTGTGGGCGAACGGAATGGCGATTTCGATATTTACACGATTCCGGTTGATGGCGGCGAAGAGACCCAGCTGACTACCGCCAAGGGGCTGGATGATGGGCCGGAGTATTCCCCGGACGGAAGATATATTTATTTCAACTCCGAGCGCACCGGGCATATGCAAATCTGGCGCATGCGCGCCGATGGCAGCGAGCAGGAACAGATTGTCAATGATGCATGGAATGATTGGTTTCCACACATCTCGCCCGACGGCAAGTGGATCGTCTTCCTTTCATACGACGCCGATGTGAAGGGCCATCTGGAGAATAAAGACGTAATGTTGCGCATGATGCCCTTGATCGAGGAAAAAGCGCTTGCGGGAAAATTGATGAGCGTTAAGGTCGTCATCAGCGTTGTAGCAAAGCTGTTTGGAGGGCAGGGCACCATCAACGTCCCTTCGTGGTCACCCGACAGCAAAGAGGTGGCTTTCGTCAGCTACGCGCTCGTGCCGGACGAGAGTGCGGAAAAGATTCCGGACAAGACTTCTGACACGAAATAAGCGCGGCGGTTTGCAAAAAGCTCTGAGCCGCAGCTATTCTGCACGCATGATAAATCGTCGCAGTTTCTTACAATTATCAGTTGTCGCCGGCAGCGGCCTCGCCGTGATGCGATCGCTCGCACGGGGGCAACGCAGCCCTGGTTTTCACGACCCAGGAGTGCAGTTATATACCGTGCGGCAGGAGGCGGAACGCGACCTGCCGGCAACGCTTGAAGCTATTCGCAAGATTGGCTACACAGAGGTTGAGACTTATTGGGATATTTATAGTCATCCGGCGGCGGAACTGCGGCGGATGATCAACGACCACGGGTTGAAAGTTCCGAGCGGGCACTTTAATTATGATGGACTGGATTCGAAGATCGAGTACGCAAAGGCGCTGGGCGTGGAGTATGTGATTTGTCCGATGTTGCCGGACAGCATGCGAACATCGCTGGACGGTTATAAGCGAGCCGCCGATCAATTCAATGCGTGGGGCGAAAAGATTCATGAAGCGGGAATGCAATTGGGATTTCACAATCACAATTATGAGTTTCGGCGCTTCGGAGAGACGACCGGATTTGAGACTTTGATGAAACACTCGGACGCAAAACTTGTCTGCCTGGAGATGGACTGCTACTGGATAACGCAGGCTGGCGGGGATCCGGTGCAGATGTTTCGCGAGTATGGAGAGCGCATCAAGTTACTTCACCTCAAGGACCGCAAGCCGGGATTTGCGGCTTCGCACGATTTGAATGACGCGGCGGGACATTTTACCGAGGTGGGAGCGGGGACGATTCATTGGCGCGAAGTGCTTGCGGCGGCGGAGAAGCATGGCGTGAAGCACATGTTTGTCGAGCGCGATTCGGGGGATCTGCCGGCGATGGAGAGTTTGCGGGTCAGCTACGAGAATTTGCGGAAGATGGGATAGAGAGTGGCGGGTTTTGTTGTGATCCTCGCAAGGCAAAAGATCTGCAGTTGGTCGCAGACTGCAGATCCCTCGCTCCGCTCGGGTTAACAAATCCAAATGGCCTCGAGTGGACGGCCGAGGGCGGCCGTCCCTACGCTATTTTGGCGAGTTAGTTGCTGTCTCCGCCGGCGCGCTTCCACGAGATCAGGTCGCCAATGGTGGTGCTGTTGGACGAGGACGAGGAAGACGGATGCTTGTAAGATTCGACTTCCTGGCGCGACGCTTCTTCGCCGACCGCACGGATGCTCAGCCCAACTTTCTTTTCTTCCTGATTCATCTTGATGATCTTGAACTCGTACTCATTGCCCGGCTCGAGATGCATTGGTTGTCCGTTGCCATCGACGGCTTCGGAATTGTGGCAGAGGCCTTCGATGCCTTGAGCAATTTCCACAAACGCGCCGAAGTTTGCCACGCGCAGAATCTTGCCATGCACGATGTCGCCGATGCGATGCTGCGCGAAGAAGGAATCCCAAACATCGGGCTGCATCTGCTTCACGCCGAGCGAGAGACGGCGCTTGTCGGGCTCGATGGCGAGGATGATGGCTTTTACTTTGTCACCCTTCTTTAAAACTTCGGACGGATGCTTGACGCGCGTCGTCCAGCTTAGATTGCTGACGTGGACCAGGCCATCGATTCCATCTTCGATTTCGATGAAGGCGCCGAACTCCGTGAGATTGCGGACACGGCCCTCGACGGTCGCGCCGACCGGATATTTGTCGTGCAGGGTATCCCACGGGTTGGAGGCGAGCTGGCGCATGCCTAGCGAGATGCGGCGTTCAGTCGGATTGACGCTGAGGACGACACAATCGACTTCGTCGCCTACGTTGACAAGCTTCGACGGATGCTTCATGCGCTTCGACCAAGTCATTTCGCTGACGTGGACGAGGCCTTCGATGCCCTGCTCGAGTTCGACGAACGCTCCGTAATCGGTGACGCTGATGACGCGGCCGTGAACGTGCGCGCCCACGGGATAGCGATGCTCAGCGTCGAGCCACGGATCGGGCGTGAGCTGCTTGAAGCCGAGCGAGACGCGCTGCTTGTCTTTGTCGTACTTGAGGACCTTGACCTGAATCTGGTCGCCGACGTTGACGAGGTCGCGTGGGTGCGTGAGGCGTCCCCAAGACATGTCGGTGATGTGCAGGAGGCCGTCGATGCCGCCCATGTCGACGAAGGCGCCGTATTCGGTTAGATTCTTGACGATGCCGGTGAGGACGCTTCCTTCTTCGAGGTGCTCGAGAGTTTTGCCGCGCTTTTCGTTCTGCTCTTCTTCGAGAAGCTGCTTGCGCGAGACGACGATGTTGCCGCGCTTCTTGTTGAGCTTGATGATGGCGACTTCCATCGTCTGGCCCTTCATGCCATCGAGATTGCGGATGGGACGAAGGTCGACTTGCGAGCCGGGCAGGAAGGCGCGGGCGCCTTGAATGTCGATGGTGAGGCCGCCCTTAATGCGCTCGACGACGATGCCTTTGATCGGCTTCTTTTCGTTGTAGGCGCGCTCGATTTCGTCCCACGAACGGAGACGCTGCGCTTTGAGGTGCGAGAGTTTGACGTAGCCCTCTTCGGTTTCACCCTTCTCGCGCATGACGTCGATCTCGTCGCCGGGCTGGAACTTGGGCTTGCCCTCGTGATCGAGAACTTCGGTGAGCGGCACCATGCCTTCGGACTTGGCGCCGTAATCGACGACGACGTGGGTCGCGGTCAGCTTGACGACGCGGCCTTTGATGACGTGGTCTTCGCCAACGGCTTCTTCGGTTTCCGTCTCGAAGTTGTGCAGGGCGGCGGCGAAATCGTCGCTCGCGGCTATGGCCGTTTCGGGAGTGGGCGCCTCTGAATTTTCGTGTTGCGGATTCATTTCGGGAGCTTCGACAATGGCGGATGTTTGATCCGCAGGTGATGGTTGTGCGTGCTCGGGCGCGTCTAAAACGGCCGGGCCGCCGGTGTGGGTATCATGTGTAGATGTCATGGTTTCAACGCTGGATTCAAGATTGCGGGCGGTGCTGTCGTCGAACAAGCTCATAGGCTGTGTGTCGCGCGCGTTCGTGCGCAACTCATGCGGGACGTGGTGTAGCGGACTGCTGGCGTGGTCATTAGGTTGCGTTGAGGCCGACCTGGCGGACGACCCTAGGACAATTCCAGCTGGTTCGAAACCGCGTCCAATAGGGACTCTTTGACTATAGCAACCGCTTTGGAAGAGTGTCAAACGCGAAACGCGGGAATTGGGCCTCATTGAAAAAATTCATGGAGTCGTTACATTGTGCGCCTGTCGGCGAAGTTACCCGGTGGTTACCAGTAACAACTATTGTTTGGCGATCGTCTCCGTTTCTGTCGATGCGTACGTCTTCTGACGTAGCATTCGTCAAGAATCGCGCGTTGGCTTGATGATGGCGGCTTCTGCTAACCTCCACGCATGGACCATCTCTGGACTCCCTGGCGTTACGCGTATGTTACTGGCGCCGACCTGATTTCGGGCTGCATATTTTGCGACTTGCCGAAACAGAGCGATAAGCAGGCGCACATTGTCCATCGCGGCGAGCATTGCTTTGTGATTCTCAATACCTATCCTTATACGAATGGGCATGTGATGGTTGTTCCCTTCGCGCATCTCGACGAGTTGTTGAAGCTGCCTGTCGAGGCGGCGCACGAGATGATGGCGCTGACGCAGAAGATGGAGGCGGTGCTGCGGAAGCTTTACGTGCCCGACGGAATCAACCTGGGGATGAATATTGGGAAGGCCGCGGGAGCGGGCGTGGCGGGACATATCCACATGCACGTTCTGCCGCGCTGGGTTGCGGACGCCAATTTTCTTAGCGTGGTGGGCGAGACGCGGGTGCTGCCGGAGACGCTGGATGTTACTTGGGAGCGGATCAAGAACGCGTTCGTAGATGGAGGCGCGGTATGAGGATTTGCGCGGTGCTCGCTTTTTCCCTTTGGATAGTCGCATTGGCACATGCTCAAAGCTATCGACCGAAGGACGGTTATGTGCCCGACTCGACCACTGCCGTTAGAATCGGTGAGGCCGCGCTTTCGCCTGTTTACGGCAAGAAACAAATCGAGTCCGAGCAACCCTTCACTGCCATACTGAGAGATGCCGTGTGGACTGTTTCTGGCACCTTATCCTGCCCGGATGGAAAAGGTGGCGCCACCACTGGAGGTTGTGAAGGCGGGGTCGCCATTGTCCAGATTTCGAAGGTCGACGCGCACGTTATTTCCATGACCCATGGCAAGTAATATGAGATGTTCATCGCTTGCTCTTTCCGAGGGCACCTGTTCTCGTTCAGAATGATTAGTGACATTCGAATAGAGTGTCGGAATGCAAATACGCGGAGGGAAACCACCTGGGTCTGGGCGCCTGGCTCGGACCGGAGTGGAGTTAAGTCGAGAGGCTC
>Ga0182024_10004983_pt1 | contig 30107 bp, 28 predicted proteins | sample P32metaG_FD_120480 | JGI IMG/M metagenome (GOLD analysis project Ga0182024, IMG submission 120480) | Permafrost microbial communities from Stordalen Mire, Sweden - P3-2 metaG (Illumina Assembly) | ecosystem: Environmental > Terrestrial > Soil > Wetlands > Permafrost | place: Sweden: Stordalen...
CAGGCCCTCGGCGTCCTCCTCATGGGCACCGTCCTCTGGCTCGGCTGGGTCCTTTTCCAGCAATTCGCCAGCCGCCCCGAGCCCTTTCCGCCCCGTCTCGCCCACGCCCTTGCCCAGAACAAAATCGTCTTCGTCGATTTCACCGCCGACTGGTGCGTCAATTGCAAGGTCAACGAGCGCCTCGTCCTCGACAGCGCCCCCGTCCAGGATGCCTTCCGCCAGCGCGGCGTCATCCTCCTCAAGGCCGACTGGACCAGCGGCGATGCCGATATCACCGCGCTGCTGCGCCAATTCGGCCGGGCAGGCGTCCCCTGTTACGTGGTCTACCCCCCCGGCGGCCGCCCCATCGTATTGCCCGAGGTCATTACCAGGGAGATCGTGCTCCACGCCCTTGACCAGGCCGCAAGTTGACCGGACATTGACCGAACAGCCCCAACAGCCATGAAAACCTGCATCGTACTCATTCTCACTCTGCTTTCCGCGGCCGCCATCGCCGCGCCAGCCCCCGGCGATAACGCGCCAAACTTCGCCCTCACCGATATCCAGGGCCAGAAACACGCCCTCTCCGATTACAAGGGCAAATACGTCGTGCTCGAGTGGAACAACCCCGAGTGCCCCTTCGTCCACAAGCATTACGACTCTGGCAACATGCAAAAGCTCCAGGCGGAGGAGGAGTCGAAGGGCGTCGTCTGGCTTACGATCAACTCCGCATCCGCCAATCGCCAGGGCGACCTCCCGCCCGCGCAGATCGAGAAGTTCATCCAGGATACGCACGCCGCGCCCACCGCCTACATGCGCGATCCCGATGGCACCGTCGGCCACCTCTACGGCGCAAAGACCACCCCTCACATGTTCGTCATCAGCCCCGATGGCAAATTGATCTACGAAGGCGGCATCGACAACAAGCCAACCCCCGATCCGGCCGATATCCCCGGCGCCACCAATTACGTCCGGGCCGCGCTCGACGAGGCCATGGCCGGCAAGCCCGTGACCGTCGCGACCAGCCGCCCTTACGGCTGCAGCGTGAAGTACTAACGCCCGAAGGCTAACGCGCGGGCAATTGATAGTTTCACATTCGCTTGAGGCTCGTTCTCAATGCGATTAGTCATGGCGTGTCATGCCGTCCCTCCGATGGCTCCTCCCCATCATCCTGGTCTCTCTTCTTTCCGCGTGCGATAACCACGCGCTCCAGCAGCGCGCCGGGCAGATCCGGGAGCTCAGCGACAAGGAGGATCGCGCCTACCGGACAGAGGCCCTCAATCACGTCCAGCGCAATTACTGGACGCTGCGCGATCATTCATGGCTGGGGAAGCTGCCGGACGGGACGATCGTCCAGCTCAATTCGCCCCACGTCACCCCTGCTCCGCTTCCATCGAGCGCCTTCTATCGCGGCTGGCACCTTCAATTGACCATCTCCAGCGACGATTGGCGCACCTATCCTCCCGGACCGCACCCCGGTGCCTTTACCGTCGTATATGCAATTAACCGGGGGAGCGTAACTTCCTGGAATATCCGGGTCGCGGAGGGCCCACTTACTTCCCCGCTGAAGCGCGAGGACGCCCCCCGGTTGCAGGGGAATGACTAACTTATCCGAAAGTTCTAAATCGAAACGGCCACCTCGCGTGCCCGCGCTTCCCTGACCAATGCCGAGTAAGTCTGCGAGGGACAATCGCCCAGCAAATCCACGGGCAGGCGCTCGGTACCCTTCAGGTAGTCCAGTGCGTACAATCCAAAGCGCGGGGTAAATGAGCCCCACTCATAGTTATCGAACAGCGACCAATGCAGGTAACCAATGATCGGCAGTCCCTCGCCGGTGAGCCGCTCGACCTCGTGCACGTGCGCCCGGATGAACTCGCTGCGCGTCAGCTTGTCCTTGCGCGGGAAGTGCTCGTTATTATAGCGCCGCCGCAGCGCCATCCCATTCTCCGCGATCAGGATCGGCCGGTCGAAGTCATCCGCGTAATGCTTGCAGAAAAAGCGGAGCCCGCTCGGGAGCACGCTCCAATCCCACCACTTCGCGGTCACGGAATTCATGATCCAGTCATGGAATGAGCGGCTCCTGCTCTCATGGTCCCACCAGACCGGGAGCCGGAAGATATGCGCGGCGAAGGGGTCGTAATAATCGAGCCCGATGAAATCCAGGAGCCGGCTCCGGGGCGACGCATACACAGCATCGAGCACCGCCGCGAACCGCGCCGCGCTGAACCACTCCCCACCCAGCGCATTGCTCATCCGCTTGATCAGAATGCCCACCATCGAGGGAAAATCGCGCCGCAACGGAATCTCCGCCTCCTGAAATGCCTCATCGAATCGCTTGCGGCAGCCGCAGATATACTCCTCGACCTCCGATCTCGGGATGCCGCGCTCCGCCGCCGCCATCAGATCGAGAAAGAACTTATCCAGCCAATATAAGTCGCTGCAGTAATTGTTAAAGGTAACCATCGGCGCCTCCCAGCCGCGGCTCGCGTATAAGTCATGCAGGTAGTTATACACGCGCACGTGCGCGCACAGGAGGTTGTTGACGGCGTTATTGATCGATTGCAGCCCCGGCTGTCCCTTGCACGGGAATTGCATCCCGAGATAGCTGTTGAAGACGAGCATGTTCGGCTCGTTGATCGTGATGATCATCCGCACCGGCGCGTGGCCCGCGGCGACGAGGCTATCGTTGAGATACTCCATGCTCGCCGCGACAAATTTCTCGAACAACTCCGGCGTCCCCGTATCGAGCCACGGGTCGGTGCCGAGCCACGCAGGGTGCACGAAATGGTGGAGCGTCAGCACCGGCTCCAGCCCCTGCGCGCGGCACGCCACGAGCATCCCCGCATAATGCTCCAGTGCCTGCTTGTCGAACGGCGGCGGCGCCGCCTTCCCATCCTTGTAGCCCGGCTGGATGCGGCTCCACTCGATCCCCAGGCGAAAGGCGTTGAGCCCCAACCCGCGCACCCGTTCAAAATCCTCCCCATACCGTGTCCAGAACTCCGACGCCTTGCCGCAGGGCGCCACCCGGCCTTTCTCCTCCCAGCGCGCCCAATTGGTCCGCGGCTCGCCCGGGCCATTGTACCCGCCCTCGCTCTGGTACGCGGAGGTCGAGACGCCCCACAGAAATTCGTGGGGCAGGTTCGGGGGTTGGCGGAACATGTTCTTAAGGGACTTCGCCTGTCGCGGCCTGGGCGATTGCCTCGCGCTGATCGGCGTCGAGCTGCAGCGGCTCCAGATCATCCTGGATCAGCGTATCCACGATGGTGCGCGCCGCGTGGGGCCGCCCCAGCTCGCCCGCGTTGCGCCGCATCACGTCCAGCCGCGCTGGCTCGTCAAGCAATTGGTCGATCTTCCACGCCAGCGTCGTCAATTCGTTCGACTTGAGCGCGCACCCCTTTTCCAGCAGGTGATCGCTGTTGCGCTCCTCCTGCCCTGGGATCGGGTCCACGATGATCATGGGCAGCGAACAGGCCAGCGCCTCCGCTGTCGTCACCCCTCCCGGCTTCCCAATGAAGAGATCGGATATCTTCATGAACTCGTGCATCTTGTCCGTATAACCGATGACCTTGAACCGCGACGAATGCGGCCCGAGCATCTCCTTGAGCCGGTGCCGTAGCTCGTCATTGCGCCCGCAGATCACCACGCCCTGCACGTCGTGCCGCAATTGCAAAAGCCGCGCGACCACAAACTCCGCCGGCGTCACCCCCAGCGCCCCCGCAGATACCAGCAGCGTCGTCTTCTCCGGGTCCAGGTGGTTCTGGTATCGGATTTCCGCCCGGTTGACCGGCAGCGAGAATGACGGATCGACCGGGATGCCAGACACCGTGACCCGCTCCGGCGGCAGCCCCAGGACATCGAGGTGCACCTTCGTCTCCTCGATGGCGACAAAGTACCGGTGAAATACCCGCGAGAGCCACATAGCGTGCATATCCAGGTCGGTGACCACGATGGAAAGATGAGCATCCAGCAGGCCACGCGAGATGAGATGCGAGATGATCCCAACCGGCATGAAATGGGTGCAGACCGTGATATCCGGCCGGAATTTCCGGATGAACTTGACCAGCGGCGCCGCGCTCAGGCGGTCCAGCCGCAGCCGCAGTTGGTCGGTCTTCCACGGTTCATCGCTCTGCTTGTACACCCACCCCAGCACCTGCGGCGCGGACCGGATCAACTGGACATAAAGCTTCGAGTAAACATCCCGGAACAGCTTGTTCGTATAAACCAGGGCATCCTTGTGGACCACCGTCTCGACCCGCGGGTCCTCGGCAAAGGTCTTCGCCAGCGCCTCCGCCGCCTTGACGTGTCCAGTGCCTGCGCTCGCGGAAAATATCAGTACGCGCTTTTTCATCGTGGTTACAGATTGCCCCCGTTCCATTAGAGCGGCTGCGCATATCTTGCACTCACAAAAGGCGCCCCCGCAAAATCCCTTCCCATTTAAATAGGCGTTCCTTAGCCTCGCCGGATGCTCGATATCCGTCTCATTCGAGAAAAACCCGATTACGTCAGGGAGCGCCTCGCCGCGCGCGGCGGCGACGGGACCTTCCTCGTGGATGCCGTCCTGGAGTGCGATACGTTGCGCCGCTCGCTCGAGACGGAGTTGCAAAAGCTGAACGCCGACCGGAAGCGTATTTCAAAGGAGATCGGCATGCACCGCGCGAAGGGGGAGAACACCGAGGCGATCGAGATCGAGGTGCGCGCGATGGGCGATGACATCGCCCGCCTCAACCAGGAGACCACCGACGCGGAATCCCGCCAGCGCGAGCTCCTCTTGCAGATGCCGAATCTCCCCCACGCCGCCGCCCCCCTCGGCGCAAGCGCGGAGTCGAACCCGGTGGTCCGCGTCTGGGACGCGAAGCCCGCGCTTGCCGACCCGCGCAGCCATATCGAGATCGGCGCGGAGCTGGGGCTCTTCGACCTGGAGCGCGCCGCCCGCATGAGCGGCAGCGCCTTCGCCTGCTACACCGGCCAGGGCGCCCGCCTCGAGCGCGCGCTCATCAATTTCATGCTCGACCTGCACACCCGCGACCACGGCTACACGGAAATGAGCCCCCCGCACGTCGTCCGCAAGGAAGCACTCCTTGGCACCGGCCAGTTGCCCAAGTTCGAGGAGCAACTCTACCGCTGCGAGCGCGATGAGCTTTACCTCGTGCCTACCGCGGAAGTCCCGGTCACCAATTTTCACCGGGAGGAAATCCTCTCGCTCGGCGATCTGCCGAAAAACTACGTCGCATACACCCCCTGCTTCCGCCGCGAAGCCGGCTCCGCCGGCCTCGGCACGCGCGGGCTCATCCGGGTCCATCAATTCGACAAAGTCGAATTGGTTAAGCTAACCACCCCGGAGACCTCCTATGCGGAATTGGAATCGCTGACCGCCAACGCGGAAAAAATCCTCCAATTACTCGGGCTCCATTACCGCGTCATCGAGCTTTGTACCGGCGACCTCGGATTCGGCGGCGCAAAGACCTACGATATCGAGGTCTGGGCACCCGGCCAGAACGCTTACCTCGAAGTCTCGAGCTGCACCAATTTCGAGGACTTCCAGGCCCGCCGGCTCAACCTCCGCTTCAAGGACGCCGACGGGAAAAACCGCTTTTGCCACACGCTCAATGGCTCCGGCACCGCCGTGCCGCGCATTTACGTCGCGCTCCTGGAAACCTGCCGGCAGCCCGATGGCACGATCCTCATCCCGGAAGCTCTCAGGGGCCATTTCGGTGCCGAAAAAATCTCCAAACCCTGAGCCCCCTCCCCTGCCCGGCATCCCGCGCACCCGGCGGCTGCTCGTCGGCATCTCAGGCGGGCTGGATTCCACCGCGCTCCTTCACGCCCTGGTCGCGCACGGCTGCACGAAAATCACCCTTCTTCACCTCAATCACTCCCTCCGCGGCCCCGCCGCCGATGCCGATGCCGCCTTCGTCCGCCGCCTCGCCCGCCGGCTCGGTCTCCCCCTCATCACCGCCCGCGCCGATGTCGCCGCGCTCGCCCGGGAGCGCAAGCTCTCCATCGAAACCGCCGCCCGCGAGGCCCGCTACGTCTTCTTCGCCGGCGCCGCGCGTCAGACCCGCTGCCACACGCTCGTCCTGGCGCATCACGCGGATGACCAGGCTGAGACATTCCTGTTCAATCTCCTGCGTGGCGGCGGCTCCGGCCTTGGCGGGATGCGCCTGCGGACCGTGCGGGAGATCGACGGCGTGAAACTCGAGATCCTGCGCCCCTGGCTCGGCCTTTGGCGCGCCGAGATCGAAGCGTACGCCGCGCGCGAAAAACTCCGCTACCGCGGCGATGCATCGAACGATTCCCCGGCGCATACGCGCAATCGCCTCCGATCCCGCGTCCTGCCCATGCTTTCGAAGGAATTCGGACGCGACATCCGCCAGAGCCTCTGGCGAGCCGCCGAAGTGCTGGCCGCGCAGCAGGAGTGGCTCGACCAATCCCTCTCCCTGCGCGGCGAAGAACTCCCCGTACCCGCCCTGCGCACGCTCCCGGAGGCGCTCCAGCGGCACGCGATTCACGAGTGGCTGCGGCGCCACCGCGTCCCGCAGGTTTCCTTCGCGCTCATCGAGGCGGCCCGCGCGTTGCTCGCCCCCGGCGCCGCCGTGGCGAAGGTCAACCTGCCAGGCGGCAGATTTGCGCGCCGGCGCGCCGGAGTCCTCTTTCTCGACGGCCCGGGCGGGTAAACCTCCCGATGAATGAAGGTTCGGGGAATGCACCTGGCGTGTATGGTTCGAAACGATGGATATGCACGCACCCCGCAATGACCCCGCGATCCCGGAAAACGCGGGGGAAATCGAACCAGGGCACGTCTGGCTGATGGCCTTCAGCACCGGGGCCATCGTCGCGAATATCTACTATATCCAGCCGCTCCTCTCGGCCATCGCCGCGACTTTCCACATCTCGGTTTCGCGCGTCGGCGCCGTGGCGATGCTCTCCCAGTTTGGCACCGCGCTCGGGATGCTCCTCTTCGTGCCGCTGGGCGATACGAAGGAGCGGCGCAAGCTCATCGTTTGCCTGCTGATCGCCGCGTCCGCCTGCCTCCTCCTGATGGCGAACGCCCGGACCTTCCTCTGGCTGGCGGTCGCGAGTTTCGGCATCGGCGTCACAGGGGCGACGGTCCACGTAATCGTGCCCTTTGCCGCGCACCTCGCCTCTCCCGCGCGGCGCGGGGCGACGGTCGGCACGGTCCTGGGCGGGCTGCTTTTCGGCATCCTGCTCGCGCGGACGTTCAGCGGGCTCCTCGGCGCGTGGGCGGGATGGCGCGCGGTATATGGCATCGCGGCGGTGCTGATGCTGCTCCTCGCGGGATTGCTCCGCTGGGGATTGCCCACGAGCCGGCCGGAGCTTGCGCTCTCCTGGCCCGCTTTGATTCGCTCCGCGATCGGCCTCGTCCGCGAGCAGCCGCTCCTGCGGGAGGCGTCGATGCTCGGAGCCACGTTCTTTTGCGCATTCAGCGCGTTTTGGACCACGCTGGTTTTCTTCCTGGAGAAGCCGCCGTATCACTATGGCAGCGCCGTCGCGGGGCTGTTCGGCCTCGTGGGGGCCTCGGGCGCCGTTTGCGCGCCGGTCGTGGGGCGCATCGCGGACCGGCACGGCGCCAGGCGACTGGTGTTTATCGCGCTCTGGCTCGTATTCGCCGCGTTTGCCATTCTTTACCTCTTCGGCCACCACATCAGCGGGCTGATCGTCGGCGTTCTCCTGCTGGACGTGGGCGTCCAAGCCGGGCACACCTCCAATCAGACGCGAATCTACGGCCTCCTCCCCGAGGCCCGCAGCCGCCTCAATATGGTTTACATGATCTGTTACTTCATCGCCGGCGCATTCGGCTCCTATGCCGGCACGGTCCTTTGGGAGCGCTTCGGCTGGGGCGGCGTCTGCGGGCTGGGCTGCGCCCTCCCGGTGATCGGCTGCGCGATCCACGCCTCCACCCGCGGGAAAGTCCGCCCACGCCAGGGGGTGGCATGCGGTTCCTCCTCCGGCGGCGAAAGCTGACGGCGGAAAACATCACGCCCGGCGTTGATCCCGATAAAGCGGGCATATACACTCGGCCTCTCGATGCTGCCCGACCTCACCAAGGCCCAACAAATTGCGGCATTCGTCGTCGCCGCCCCTTTGATCTACCTCGCCACGGTGGCCCTGGGCCGCTGGCTCAAGCGCCGCGCAGGCGTCCAATTGGGCCTGATGTACAAGCTCTTCGGCGTCAGCCTCGCGCTTTACCTCCCCACGAAGGTCCTCGGCTGGGATTTCGGCGCCCCTCCCTACAATCTCCACCGCGATCTCCTCGCCGCGACCTTTTTGCTCGGGATCGTCTTCATCCTCTCCCTGCTCAAGCGCTACCTCTGGGAATTGTATTTTGGCGAAAAGCGGGGCATCGAGATCCCGAAGTTCCTGCGCGAGATTTTTTCCGCCGCCGTTTTCTGTGTCGCCCTGCTGATCGTATTCTCACACATCTACGGCGCCCACCCCTCGGGGGTGCTGTTGTCCTCCACGGTCGTCGTCGGCATCATCGGCTGGGCCATGCAGGATCTGCTGGGCAATGTGATCTCCGGCGTCGCGCTCCAGGTGGGCAAGCCCTTCAAGGCAGGCGATTGGCTCATCGTCGAAACACAGCACGCCGAGGTCATCGAGGTCAATTGGCGCTCCACCCGCCTGCGCACCAACGATGACTATTACCTCGATGTCCCGAATACCTCCATCGTCCGCAGCACGATCGTCAATCTCTCCTACCCCAGCCACCTGCATGCGATGCGGATGCGCGTCGGCGTCGCCTACGACGCCCCGCCAAACAAGGTAAAGGGAGTCCTCCTCGAGGCCGCAAAGGAAGCCCAGGGCGTCCTCTCCCATCCTCCATCCAAGGTCTTCCTGGTCGATTTCGCAGACTCCGCGGTGACCTACGAGATCAAGTACTGGATCCAAAACCACGCCGCGTTCAACGAGATCAGCGACTCCCTGCGCACCGCCGTCTGGTACGCGCTCCAGCGGGCTCGCATCGCCATCCCCTTCCCCATCCGCACCGTCCAGGTCGAGCGCAAGCGCGTCACCCCCTTCCGGATGCCGGAGGAAGTGCGCGCCGCCATCCGCACAAAGCCCTTCTTCAAATGCCTCGCCCCCGGCCAGGTGGACAAGATCGTCGGCGCGGCAAAGTATTCGCTCTTTGGCCGCGGCGAGCGGATCGTCGAGCAGGGGGCGGATGGCACGTCGATGTTCGTCCTGCTCACGGGAGAGGCCGCGGTTTACGTCCGGCACGAGGACCACGGGGCGGACCCCACCCGCGTGGCCGCCTTGCAGGCGGGCGATTACTTCGGCGAGATGTCGCTCCTCACCGGCGAGAAGCGCAGCGCGACCATCGTCGCCACCACCGATTGCCAGGTCCTCGAGATCGCCAAGGCGCAGCTTGCGCAGGTATTGCAGGAGAACTCCGAGCTGCTCAAGAACCTGAGCGAGATGCTCGCCCAGCGCCGGCTCGACAATGAGGGCGTCCTCGCCTCCACGACCGAGCGCCATGCGATGGTCGGGAAAAAGGAGGAGTACGCCCAGGGCTTCCTCCGGAAATTGGCCTCGGTCTTCGATTTGTAGGATACACACCTGCCACACTGACCATGGAGAAAACGTCGCTCTTCATCAAGCGCACGGGCATCGAGGTGAAGTACGGCTGGCAGCGGGCGGCAGAGGCCTCACGCAAACGCAGCCGGCTTCAGTACCCTTCGTCCGGGGAAAGCTTCGTGGTGGTGAATTGCATCATCGGCGCGCCCGCCTTGAAGACGCCGCGCTCGAGCAACACCGGGCGGACGACAAGCGAATCGCCCTGGATATCGATCGCCATGCGCCCGCTCAATGGCAGGAAACTGCCCGTATTGATGATCACACGCGGCCCGCGCTGCCAGCAGCCGGAGAAATGGGTGTGCCCGATGATGATGAAGCGCGCGCGCGGCCGGAAGACCCGCGCCAGCGCCTCGGCCCGCGCCGGCGTGACCGCCCAGGAGTGAAAGACCTGCAGCGGACGCCACGGCGGCCAGCACTCGCGCAGAACGGTGCGGAGCGCCGCGAGGCTGTCCCGAGGCATTCTCGGCCGGTGCAGCTCGATGGATAGCGCCGCGCGCTTGCTCGCCTTGAGCCGCTTTTCAAAATCCAGGAACGCGTCCTCGCCCAGGTCCTCCAGCTCCCGCGTATGCGCCGCGCGCAGGATTTCCGCATCGTGGCTCCACGGCGAGATATTGTGGAAAAGAAGGTCGCCGTGGGTGACGAGCACCGCCCCATCGGCCAGATCGACATGGCTGAGCTCGGAGAGGATCGGGTCGTGGTTTCCGTTGATGAAGACGGGGCGCACCCCCGCGCCCTCGCACACCTCGCGCACCAGCTTCGCGTTGCGCATGCCGATGCGCCGCCCGCGCAGGTAGCGCAGCTCCACGGTGTCGCCGTTGAAGACGACGGTCTTTGCCTCGCGAAAGAGCGGGGCGAGCTGCGCGGGCTGCTCGACCATGCTGGCCGGATGGCCGAAGTGGAGATCGGATACGATCCGGATCGGTTCTTCGAACTGAGGCGTTTCAATCATCGGTCACGGCAGGGAGCGCGCTGCAAGAGCACGGAAGATGCCATGGGAAGGATGCCTGACTTTGCACGAAAAATGCTAGGGGGAATTCGAAATTCGGAAGGGCCGGCGCCCGCCGCGCGCAATCCTTGGGAACGCGGGTGGATCCGCCTCAGGAGCGGAAGGCGAAGCACTCGTACACCACCCGGTCCGGCTGGTAATTCGAGAGGGAGCGCAGCAGCAGATGGATGCCCTGGTGCTCGGCGCGGCTTTTCTCCGCGAGCTGGGGGATGAGGTTCGGTGCTGCCTCGAGCGCGGCCACGAGGTCGCGGTCCTGGGCCAGGACGATCGGCTTGCCGCCCGGCACGAAGATGATCGACACCGCGGCGACCACCCGCGCCAGATCCACCGCGAGTGGCGCGGCCGCAGCCGCGGCATCCGCGGCGGCATGGCGCACCTCCAGTTGAATCATCCGCGCCTTGGCCTCGGGCCCGGTGGACTCGAGCGCGATCGAGATCGCGTCGAGCAGCTTGTGCCGCACCTCGCCCAGGTCGGTCAGTGTTTTCAGGTCCTGCATCGCCGGCTGCGTCTGGATCGCCCGCGCGAGCGAGGATATCTCCTTCAGATACGAGTTCTTCTGCGTCTCCGGGACAAAGTACATCACCACCATGTGCACCAGCTCGCCATCGGGAGAGCCGTAGTCGATCCCCGCGGGACTCCAGCCGAGCGAGCAGACGATATCGCCATGCACGGCCGTGCGCGCGTGGGGACACGCCCAGCCCTTGCCAATGCCCGTATTGTGCGCGGCCTCGCGAGCCAGCACCTTCTCGGTGATGCCTCCCTCGACGCCGAGATCGGGGATCGCCTCAATCAGCGTCGCAAGGTACTCCAGCGCGCGGTCCTTGTGGTTATCCGGCAGTTCGATCAAACGGCCATCGTGCAGGGCGTCGAGGATGCATTTCATGGGTGGAGGGCCGGGAGGGGAATTAGTCGATGCCGAACTTCCGGAAGAACCAAACCTTCACGGAATGGGTAAGCACGGAGTAAAGAATAATAAAGAGAAACATCCACGCCCAGAAGCTGGGCGGCAGCGGCACAAGGTGCAGGTAGCCCGCGAGCGGGGAATAAGGGAGAAAGCCGCCGATGGCCATGACGACGACAGTGGTGCAGATGAGAAACGGGCTGGCGATGCTCTGGATGAACGGGATGCGCCGCGTGCGGATGATATGCACGATCATCGTCTGGGTTAGGATCGATTCCACGAACCAGCCTGTCTGGAACAGCGTCTCATACCGCATGCTGGCCGGATCGCCCTCGGCTTTGAACAGATGGCAATGGTAAAAGTAAAGCATCACGAAAAACGTCGCGTAGTCGAAGATGGAACTGATCGGCCCGATATAAATCATGAACCGGCGGATATTGGCGATGTCCCACTTGCGCGGCGTCGTCAGGTACTCCGGATCGACATGATCCGACGGGATCCCGATCTGTGAGAAATCATAGAGCAGGTTATTGACCAATATCTGCTTCGAGAGCATCGGCAGGAACGGCAGAAAGTAACTGCTCCCCACCATGCTGAACATGTTGCCAAAGTTCGAGCTGGCCCCCATGCGGATGTACTTGACGATGTTATTGAATACCTTGCGCCCTTCGATGATTCCATCCTCGAGCACGAGCAGACTCTTCTCCAGGAGGATGATATCCGCGGATTCCTTCGCGACATCAACCGCCGTATCCACGGAGATGCCCACATCCGCCACGCGCATCGACGGCGCGTCGTTGATCCCATCGCCCATGTAGCCCACCACGTGCCCGCGCCGTTGCAGGGCAATGATGATCGATTCCTTTTGCGAGGGCGAGAGGCGGGCGAAGACGTTGTTCTTCTCGGCAAGATCACCAAGCTGCGCGTCATCGAGCCCGATGAGGCGGTCGCCCGTGATGACCTCGGGCACGTCCAGGTCCACGTCCTTGCAAATCTTGCGGGTAACCAGCGCGTTGTCGCCGGTGAGGATCTTGGTCGCGACCCCGAATTGCTTGAGCGACGCAATCGCCTTCGCCGCGGACCCCTTGGGCGGATCGAGAAAGGCGATGTACCCGAGCAGGATCAGGTCGCTCTCATCCGCGACGCTGAACGTCTGCTGGGTGCGGGGAAACTCGCGGTACGCGATCCCCAGCACCCGGTACCCATCGCGGCTCAGCTCCTCGTATTCCTCGAGCAGGTCATTCTTGATGAGGTCGATCATCATGTGCACCTCGTCATCCACCTGGTACTGCGCGCAGACCTTGTAGATATCCTCGACCGCCCCCTTGCAAATCAGCACATGGTCCCCCTCGTAATCGACCACCACGGACATCCGCTTGCGCTGGAAGTCGAACGGGATTTCATCGACCTTCCTGCACCCGCGCTCCACGTCGAACTCGCTGTGCGAAAGCACCGAGCGGTCCAGCAGGTTCCGCAGCCCGGTCTGGTAATAGCTGTTCATGTACGCGTACCGCAGCACGTCCTCGCTGTCGCGGGTGGTGACATCGACGGCCTTCTCGAGAATGACGCGGTCCTGCGTCAGCGTCCCGGTCTTATCGGTGCAAAGAATGTCGATCGCGCCGAAGTTCTGGATCGAGTTGAGCCGCTTCACGATGACCTTCTTGCGCGACATCGCGAGCGCTCCCTTCGAGAGGTTGACCGTCACGATCATCGGCAGCATCTCCGGGGTCAGGCCCACGGAAACGGAAAGCGCAAAAATCAGCGCCTCCTCCCAGTTATGCTTCGTGAGGCCCACGATCAGGAACACCACGGAGACCATGACGGCCATGAACCGGATCATCAGCCACGTGAACGCCGCTATCCCGCGGTCAAAACTCGTCTGGACCCGCTCGCCCGAGAGCTTCTCCGAGATGGAGCCGAAGTGCGTGCGCAGCCCCGTATTGACGACTACGCCCCGCGCCGTGCCGCTCAGCACGTTGCTCCCCTGGAAGCAGGCGTTCTGCAACTCGATGACCCCGCGCCCGGCGATATCGGACGGCCCGGTCATCTTCTCCACCGGCATCGACTCGCCCGTCAGCGACGATTGGCTGACGAAGAAATCCTTCGCCGTAATGAGCCGGATATCCGCCGGAATGATCGCGCCGGCCTGCAGCACGATGATATCTCCCGGTACAATATCGACCATCGGCGCCTCGACTTCCTTGCCAGAGCGGATGACCAGGCAATTGGTCTCGACCATCGCCTGCAGCTTCTCCACCGCCTTGCTCGATCGATGCTCCTGCACATACCCGAGGATGACGCTCAGGAAGATCATCAACCCCACGATGCTCGCGGTGATCGGATCGTCCGATGGCGGCGCCGCGGAGATGACGCAAATCAGCAGCAGTTGGATGACCAGCGGATTCTTGCACCGCTGGAGAATCTCCATGACGAAGCCAAGCTCCTTCCTGGTCCCAAGATCGTTGCAACCGAATTCCCGCCGCGCGCTCTCCACCTCCTCCGGGTCGAGGCCGGCCTCCGTAACGTGGAACCGCGCGAGCGCCTCCTCCGGCGTCAGCTTGCAAATCTCGATCAGCCGCTGCTCGTGCTCGGAGATGGTGGTCGAGGCCACTTTTGCCGCGCTGAGGAAGACGGAGGGGTGAATCTTGTTAAGAACGCGGCGAAACATGGGCGAAAAGTGTTAAGGATTGGCGGCCGCGGGCCGCGCCGCGCGCACGTCCAAACAACGAAACTTGGCCCGCAAGCGGAAGCCGCTCAAAAGGCGGCGCTTGCGGCGCAGGGCCGGCGTGTGCGTGACGTGCGGCGGCATCGTGTGTCCTCATACGCACGCAGGGAGTCGCAGGGAAGGCATTTTTGAATAAATCGGCGCGCCCGGGAATCTCGTGACGGAACGGCCAGCGCGGCGTACGCTTAAACCGCAAGAAATGCACCCCCCCCGAGACTTCTCGGGCGGCGGGCACGATATTTGCACTCCAACCGGGACGACTTTATGAAAAACAGCCTGCTCGCCCTCTGTCTGGCCCTGTTGCTCTCCTCCTGCGCCGGCGTGCGGGTCACCCACACGGATATCGCCACTGGGGCGGCCAATCCGAGCGCCATTTACCTCCGGCCCTTTGACGTAAGCGACTGTACGTTCATCGGCCGCCATCATTCCATCGGCGAATTGCCCATCCGCAAATCGCTCGCACCCGTGGAATTCACCGAAATCCTCAAGGAAGAGCTCGAGAAAATGGCTCCCGCCCTGGTTTTGAAGAATGGCGACACCCCGGATACCGGCTGGCTGGTGGAAGGAAGCATTGACCTAGTGAACTCCGGACGCCCCGGCACCCGCGCCGAGCCCTTCAATCTCTGGGGCGATGGCCGCTCGCAGATCAAGATCCACGTGAGAATCATCGACCTGGATGCTCGCAAAGCCGAGAATACCGACGCGAAGGAAGCGAAGGATACCGCCGACACAGAAGCGCAGCCGGTGAGAATCGGCAAGGGCGCCGTCATTTACGAGTTTGACGTGGCTGGCGGCAGCCACGGGACCGGCAAGTTTGGCTCGGTAACGGCGCCCGGCCTCGGCTACGCCGTGACATTCGACTACCGAAATGCCGCGGAACGCATCTACGAGGCCCTCACTACGGATGAGTTCAAGTACGGCCTGCGCGACTCGCCCACCATCCGGTAACTACTCCACCTTTCCTCACCCCGCACCACAGGAGCCCGGTCTTACAGGCCGGGCTCTTCTTTTTTTGGCGCGCTCCCCTCCCGTGCAAACCCCGGGAAATTCGTTCATTCCTGAGAAGATTCCTCCCCCCACGAACATCCCCCCTTTTTCGATCTTCAAATTTCCGCCGCCCCCGCGGCCGCACCCTTTTTCCTTGTTGCCAAGCGGTAGCCCGCAGTTACGCTTTCGCGCCTCAAATTAATCATGCCTGAACCGCGTAGATTCATCGCCACCGCCGGGGCTCTGGCCGTTTTATTTCTCTGTCCTTTTGCCAGCGCCCTCGCGCAGGAAGGGACCTCCTACTGCGTGATGGACAGCGCCAGCGGCCACGTCCTGTCGGCTCAGAGCGCGAACAAGCGCATGGCGATCGGGAGCCTCACGGACATCGCCACCGCCATGGTGGTGCTCGATTGGCTGGATGTAACGAAGCGCGACCTGACGGAGATGGTCGTGATTCCTCCGGAGGCGGTCAGCTTTCCGCAAAACCCGATTGGCTTCCAACCCGGGGATCAGGCCAGCATGCGGGACCTGCTCTACGCCGCCTTGATGCAAAGTGACGACATCGCCGCTTACGCGCTCGCGCTCCACGTAGGCCAGGACTTGCCTCCGGCCACCCCGGATGAGAGCCCGCTGCAGCGCTTTGTCGCACAGATGAATGCGCTCGCGCGAAAACTGGGGATGCGGAATACAATTTTTGTGAACCCGACCGGATTGGAAATCAACGAACGCAAGCTCCCCTACTCCACCGCCACCGATATGGCGCAACTCGCCCGCTACGCGATGAACCGCTCCCAATTCCGCTTCTACGTCTCGCAAAAGGAACGCGAGATCGCCGTCGACCACGCCGCGGGTGCGCCGGGCGGGTATGCGCTGGAAAACACGAACGAATTGCTGGGCATCGACGCAATCGACGGGGTCCGCACCGGGACGACCCGGAGGTCCGGGCCATGCGTGGTTCTCTCGGCTGCGCGGCCGCCCGAGTCCGTCCAGCAGGGGGAGCAGTACATCATCACGCCGCGCAGGCTCCTGGTGGTGGTGCTGGGCTCGGCAGACCGGTTCGATGTCGGCCACCAGCTCCTGCAGACTGGCTGGCAGGCTTACGACCAATGGAGCGGCGCAGGCCGTCCCGGCAGGCGCGGCTAGAGCAGCACAACCAACCGAGAGCGAGCACGAGTGTCCCTCCGTCCCTATTAATCCTAAATAACTGATCATGGAACGCAGACGAATTGGCATATTGACGAGTGGCGGGGATTGCCCCGGGCTGAACGCGGTGCTGCGCGGCTCCGTACGAGCGGCGCAAAAGCTGGGATGGGAGGTCGTCGGCTTTAAGGATGGCTTCGAAGGCCTGCTCCCGCCGGGCCGCTTCGTGATGCTGGACCGCCACAAGACCGCCGGCATCATGCCTTTGGGCGGCACGATTCTCGGCACGACGAACAAGGGCCATTTCGTGGCAAAAGTCGGCGCCCATGGCGACAAGGCAGTCGTCGCGGAGGAGGTCATCGAGCAGACGCGCGAGGTCCTCAAGGGGCTCCGCGTCGAGGGCCTCATCATCATCGGCGGCGATGGCTCGCTCACCACGGCATTGCAGTTGCAGGAGGCCGGCATCCCCACCGTCGGCGTGCCGAAGACCATCGACAATGATCTCGCCGCAACGGCGATGACGTTCGGCTTTGATTCCGCCGTCGCGTGCGTCGCGGATGCGCTCGACCGCCTTCACACCACCGCCACGAGCCACCGGCGCGTGATGGTGATCGAGGTCATGGGCCGGCATGCCGGCTGGATCGCCCTCTACGGCGGCCTGGCGGGCGGCGCGGATATCATCCTCTTGCCCGAGATTCCCTTCGAGTACGAGAAGATCGCCGAGACTGTCCGGAAACGGAACGAGGATGGCTGCCTCTCAACGATGATCGTGGTCGCGGAAGGAGCCATCCCCAAGGACGGCGTCGTCCGGGCAAAGGCAACCGCCACCGGCGAGTACCGCATGGGCGGCATCGGCGAGCAGGTCGCGGATGAGATTGCTGCCCTGGTGGACCGCGAAGTCCGGGTCTGCGTGCTGGGCCACTTGCAGCGCGGCGGCGCCCCCACGACGCTCGACCGCATCCTCGGCACCCGCTTCGGCATTCACGCCGTGGAGATGATCGCCGCCGGGAAGTACGGGCACATGGTTTCCTACCAGAATTACCTGGTCACCGAGGTGCCGATCGCCGAGGCCGTGAACCGCCTCCGCCTCGTATCCCCGGAAGGCCAGATGGTCAAAACCGCGCGCGCGGTCGATATCGACTTCGGGGATTAGCGCGCGCCGGACCGCGGCAATCTGAGATTGAGCCTCACGCGACGAAGACGCGGAGGCGCAAAGGGGAACCTTCCTGGCCAATCAAACGGCCGGGACCCGTGCCTTACTTCTTCTTCGCGAGAGGCGCGGAGGACACCGCTGGCTTCTTTTGCGCGCTGGCCTTCTTGGCGCTCTGTTGAGCTTTTTTCTTCTGGTTATTTTTCGGATTTGAATCGCCCATAATCGTCACCGTCCTCCGATTGGCCGGCCCGGCGCAAGAATAAACGCGATTACCGGTAAATCTTGCGGATCGTCGACTCGTTGATCCGGGTAAAGCCATCCGCGGAGACGATCACAGGATCGGCCTTCCGCTTTTGCTCCGGTTTCTGAATCGTGAGACTCTTTGCCGCTGGTTTCATATAGGATTTAAATTTTCTGGGTTGGGCAGGCATGCCTCCACTATCGGCGAAATCCCGGATGATTCCGGTTTATTTTCGCGGCAGCCCTTCGGCCTCAGGATTTGAGGTCTTCCCAGCGGATCGGCTCGCCCGGCGCCAGATCGCGGGCGGCTTTGCGATCCTGGATTACATCCCAATACTCGGCTGGAACTCCAAGCGGAGGCCACGCAAACCCAACATTCTCCAGCGTGAGCGGCGCGCCAGCCAGGATTGCGACACGCGCCGCAAGCCCTTTCCGTGTATTCAGATCCCGCGGCTCCTTGATCGGCGGCAGTCGCTCGCCCAGCGCCGCGGAGCATGCGCGCACCTTCCTCACCAGCTCCGGCAATTCGCTCAGCCGCGCGGCGGATACGACGTCCTGCTCGACCCGGTCGGGATCATCGACAACCCCTTTCTCCAGGAGGTCCGCGCCAAGACCGATTGCCGTGTAGAGGATTTCGTCGCCGCGATAATGGCACGCCAGCCCGACGGGCGCGTGGAAGATTTCCTTGTAGGTCGCGATGGCCCGCAGGTTCTGACCCTCCGCCGGCGTCGGGTTCGGGCCCGGGTGATGATTGACCACGACCCCCCCGCCCCCATGCGTCCGGGCCGCGTGCACGGCCGCCGCGATCTCGTGCAAGTAAACGATCCCCACATCGAAAATCACCGGCAGTCCCGTCGCCGCGCAATACCGGATGAGCGGGAGATGCGTGATGTTGTGCCGCGCGATCTTCAGCGCCCCGCCGCCTTGTTTGACAAAAAAATCGACCCCTTCGAAATCATACACCGACGCAACGAATGGAATTCCCGCCTCGCGCACCCCGGCAAAGAGCTTCTCATATTCCGCCAGCGGCACGGTCTTGCGCTCGATGAGCCGGCGGTACTCCTCCACCTGCATGCCCCCCGCGTGGTGGAACTTGATCTGCAAGCCGCTGCTCCGCAGGCATACATCCGGATCGTGCAGAATCTCCGTTTTGAACAGCGGCACGCCCGCCTCGACGATCCGCGCCAGGTACTCCTTCGCAAGCCCGATGTCCTGGTTGAAGAAGGTGCCGATCTCCGCCATTAAGGCGCACGGCGCCCCGCCCCCCACCTGGACGCCTCCGATCCGGATTGCATTGCTCATATCGCTCATTTGCGCGCGCGCATGATGGCCTCGGCGATTTCGAATTGATAGAGATTATCGATGTCCAGCGATCGCTCCGGCGGCATGAGGTACGCCAGCAGCGGCTCGCGAAAGAAGGTCCGCTTCGCGAGGAAGAGCCGCACCGGGGCGAAATAGATCGCGCCATTGGGATGGAACGATTTCCCCACCGACTGGCTCTGCGTGGAATGGGCGTACACCTCCGGATGCCGCACCCGCGCGCGATGTCCATCGACTTCCAGGGCGAACTCCGGCGGAAATTCGTACTCGCTCACGCTGACGACGAATGACGGCTCCGGCGCCGCGAGCAGCATCCCGTAAGCGGCAAGAATATCCTGCCCGGTGCGGAAGGGACAGGTCGGCAGCAGGACCGCCACATGGTCGATTCCCCCCTCCGCGCGGCCGAGGTATTCCTCGAGCACCTCCACGAAGCGCACCCGATCCCCCGCGAGGTCCGCCGGCCGCCGGTCCGCCTCCACGCCCTCCTTTTCCGCGAGCGCCAGGATCTCGCTGTCATCAGAGGAAACCACGATCCGCGCGAAGATCGCGCTCTCCCGAGCCGCCTCGATCGTATAGGCGATGAGGGGCCGGCCCGCGAGCGGGAGCAGATTCTTGCGGGGCACGCGTTTCGAGCCGCCCCGGGCGGGAATAAAGCAAATCGTTTTCACAAGGGTGCGGCGGATTCGATGGGCGCGGTCGCGGGGACCGGTCTTTTACCGGAGAACACCCGCGACATCATCATGAAAGGCTTTTCAATGACGAGATAGGAAATGATCGCCGCCGTGCCGACCAAGAGAAAGCTCGTCGCAAACATGACCGGCTGCGGCGCCGCGGCCCCATACATGCGCCCCACGAGCCGGACAAGCGGCAAATGGATGAGATACCAACTGAACCCGACCACACCCATGACCCGCAGCGGAACGAATCGAAAGACGCGCACCAGCAGCGGGCTGCCATACAGCGTCGCCAGGAGGATGAGCGAAAAAGCGACACCATACCCGAGCGAAAGGGAGTGGATGACCGGCAGGAAGCGCGCCGTGCCGCTGAGCTCATCCCCGCTGCCGGTGGGGATGATCGCGAAATGTCCCCCCGCATTATAATGCACCGCGAAACGGATCGGCAGGAAGCGCGAGAGCCCAAAGAAGTCATCCCCCACCCCGATCGCGGACACCAGCGCCACGGCCAGGGCAAGGATCACGGACGCCGGATTGAGCCACCCCTTGTGAGCGATGTACCAGTGATGCGCCTTCTTGTTCGTGAAAACATACGCCGCGAGGATGCCGCAAAGGAACACATCCAGGTATTGGCTCGGCTGGGCGATGGCCGCGAGCCGTGGCGCATCCGCCGCCGGGAGCCGCCCAGTGGCCACGGCAAGGGCCCACAGGAAGTAAAGGACCGCGACGATGGAAAGGGTCACCGCCGCGCGATTCCCCCGCCTGTTCAGGAACAGGACGAAGAGCGGCAGAATAAAGTAAAACTCGAACTCCGCCGCCACCGACCAAAAAACACTCTCCCCCCGGTAAAACAGCAGGTGCATCCAATACCCCCGCCATTTGTCGCTGATGAAGAGCGCCGTCTTATCCTTGTGCTTCGTCCGCTGCTGAATCCAAAAAACGACGGTGAGCACGGTATAATAGAGCGGTGCAATGCGAAAAAACCGCCGGAGATAAAACCGCCCCACATGGATGGGGCGGTGCAGCATCGAGTACCCCAGCAGAAACCCGCTCAGGACGAAAAAGAGATAAACCCCCAGGTGCCCCGTCCCGTGAAAATTGGTCCACGGCGTCAACTGCTGGCCCGCGCCCGAAGTATGGGAGAGGAACACAATGAGGACCGCCACGCCGCGCAGCCCATCGAGCGTGTCGAACTTGGTGCCGCTCGTGGAGGTATCCTCCAGGAGCGCCCGCCGCAGCCAGCTCGCCGCGCCGGATTTCATGCCGGGCCCGCCGCCACGCCCTGCAAGTGATCGGAGACAACGCGCTGGTGCGAGACGATCTCCTCGATGGCCGTGCAAACGCGGTCCACGTCCTCGAGCCGGATATCGTTCGCCGTCGGCAGGCTCAGCCCACGCGCGGAGAGCCACTCAGTCACCGGAAAATCGCCCTTTGCGTACGCAAGGTACGGAGGCTGCACGTGCACCGGGTAAAAGAACGGCCGCGTCTCGATGCCCCGCTCGGCCAGCTTTGCGGCCAGCTCATCGCGCGCGATGCCCGCCTCCGCCTCGTCGATGACGATCGAGTAGAGCCAGTAAATATTGTACGCCCAGGGCGCCGCCGGAGGCAGTTGGATGCCCGCGAGCTTGCCAAGCCTCTCATTATACCGGGCCACAACGCGCGCCCGGTGCTCGAGGAAATCGCCGATCCGCTCCATCTGCGCGAGCCCGATGGCCGCCTGCAGATTCGTCATCCGGTAATTGTAGCCGGGGTAGAGATGCCAATAACGCTTCTCCTTGGACATCCCATGATCGCGGAGGATCGCCATCTTCTTCTGAAGCTCCGCGCTCGCCGTGGTGACCATGCCCCCCTCGCCGGTGGTGATCACCTTGTTCGCGAAAAACGAGAAGCACCCGGCGTCCCCCATCGTCCCCGTCTGCCGCCCCTGGTAGCGGGCGCCCAGCGATTCCGCGCAATCCTCGATAACCGCGAGGTTGTGCTTCGCCGCAATCGCGAGGATCGGCTCCATATCGCACGGATGCCCGTAGAGATGCACCGGCATGATCGCCCGTGTACGGTCCGTGATCTTTTGCTCGATCGCCGCCGGATCGAGCGTCCACGTATCGCGCGTCACATCGGCAAGCACCGGCACGGCCCCGAGGTGGATCGCCACATTGGCTGTCGCGGCAAACGTGAGGTCCGGCATGATGACCTCGTCCCCATTCCCAATCCCGAGCGCCGCGAGCGCCAGATGCAGTGCCGTGGTCCCGCTGGAGACGCACAGCGCATGCTCGCTCCCGATGTATTGCCGGAAAGCTTCCTCGAAGCTGGTCACATATTTCCCCTGCGAGGAAATCCAGTTCGATGCGATGCAATCGCTCACGTACTTCAGCTCATTGCCCCCCAGCGACGGCTCCATGACCGGCAGCCTCCACAGCTCAGCCCATGAGATCAGCTCCACCGGCCGTCCCGACGCATCGAGCACCGGGATATGCCGGATTTTCTCGTTCAGCAGCTTCAGATTCTCCTGCCGGCTCTGCCTCGCGCGCCCCGCGGTAAAGCGCCGGTTCATGTGCGCCTCCGCCGGCGCATCCAGCGCCGCGCCCCCGAGCAGCGCCCGCCGCGAGTCGCCATCGGTAAAGATCCCCGCCAGCCGCCCCGTGTCATCAACCATGAGGATGACCCCCTGGACGCCAGTGTTCAAACGCTCCAGCACCTCACGCAGGGTGCTGTCGAGCGGCAGGATATTACGCGAGAAATCTTTCGGAAGGCTCAAAGCTGGGCGGGGAGGATTGCGGTTATTGCCGGGGTCAAAAGAGGAGACGCATTTGTGCACTCAAATGAAGCGCCGGGCAAGAACGTCGCGCGGGCGGGGTCGGCAGGCGGGTGCGGTTTTTCGCGGATTGCCGGGTCGGCGCGCCAAAGGAGACTTGCTTTACTGCGAGCCAAATGCACGTTTTGGCCCGAACCATGTGCGTCCCGTGAATACCTCCCTCGCCGCCGAAAACTCCTTGTGGTCCGCTGGCCCGCAAACGTGGTGCAAACACGCCGGCTCGGCTATCGACGCGATCCGCATCAATTCGATCTCCCGCGAGGTCCGCGAGGGGCGCGAGGTCCTGGTCAAGCGGCGCAGGCTGGCAGGCGGCTCGCTGGCCCAGACGGCCAATCTCTTCTTCCGCGCCGCGCGGCACCCGGTCTTTGTATGGGCCGACTCCGGGGCCTGGCAGAAGTGGGAGGTCAGCTCATTTAATCTGTTGCACGCCAAGCAGTTCCGCGCATTCCCAGGCGGCGCTCGGACGGTCTGCGCGGACATCCTCCCCGGGGTGAGCCTCGCGGAGCATTTCGTCAACGGCACTTTCGAGTGCGAGATGCTCGACGCCGCAGGCTGCGAGCTGCGCCGGGCCCACGAGCTGCACTCCGTCTTTTTCGACGGCCCCTGGTCCCATGGCGACCCCAACTTGGCGAATTTCCTCTTTTGCTCGCACGAGAAAGCCGCCCGGCTCATCGATTTCGAGGTGGTGCACCAGCCGCGCCTGCCCGCGATGGCCCGGCACGTCGAGGATGTCCTCTCATTTTTGCAGGATCTGCTCGGTTGCGCGCCCAAGGGGACCTGGCTCGACTCCGCCCACCGCTTCCTGGAGGCCTACGGCTGCGACCAGGAGCTGCGGGATGCCCTGCGGCAGCGGCTGCGCCTGCCCCACGGCGTGCCCCGGGTCTGGTGGTGGATCCGGACCAATTATGTCCCGCTCTGCTCGATCCGCAGCCGCCTCGAGCGCCTCAAGGAGATGCTGGCCAATTGACGCCTGCGCGCCAGGCCCGATTTATGGATGACTACCCGCCCCTGGTGAAGGAGCTCCTCGCGGAGGAGGATCTGCTCACCCGCCTGCGCCCCACCGAGCCCGGCCACCCGGACCTGCTGCGCCGGATTCGCGAAGCGACCGAGCAGGAACTCACGGGCGGCGCCGTGCTGGCGGATGCCACCTACCCGCGCCTGGTGCGCGCCGGGCTCCTCTATGCCTACGACGCCGTCGGTGAGTGCCACCGGATCGTCCAGGGCCTCGGCACCGACGAGGCCTCCTACTGGCACGGCATGGCGCACCGGCGCGAGGGCGATTTTGAAAACGCCCGCTACTGGTACCGCCGCACCGGTCGCCTGCGCGTATTCCCGGAGATGCACGCGCGCGCCGCGGGCGTCTCCACGCTCATGGGTCGCCAGCCCGATTGGGACCCGTACGTCCTCGTCGGCCAATGCGAGCAGGCGCGCTTCGGTGGCGACGTGGACCAGAAGGAGCTCGTCGCCCTCCAACGCATCGAGTTCGAGGTAATGTTCGAGGCTCTGTGGCGCGGAGCGTTCGTGTGAGGAAAAATTCAAAATTTCGGGCGGGTGGATCCCATCGTCTCGAACAAACCCCGGCTTGGCAGGAGCGGGAAGACATTCTCGCCTGCCATGAATTCTCGCGCCGGATGCTCGCAATCCGGAGCAGCGTTTCAGACCCACACACTTGTGAAAGTGAACGCCAGACCGTCACCCCGGTCGCGTGACCGGTGGCCGCGATGCCGGCGACATCGGAAATGACGACAAATACGCCGGGTGCCGTGCAATCAGGCTCATCGCCCGCGCAAGCAGCGTCTTCCCCGGCTCGATCCGCGGCCACGGCGATGCCCCCGAGGGATGCGGCAGCGGGATCACGTCAAACGTCCGCCCGTAAAGGGTGACATTGAAAGTCTTGCCGATGGTCGCGTCCATTCGCGGGCACTCGACGAAGCGCTCGATGGCGAGCCGGCCCACGGGGATCACGAGCGCGGGCTTGAGGAGCACGATCTCCTGCCGCAGCCATTGCGAGCAATTCTCGATTTCATCGGGCGCCGGCACGCGGTCGCCCCCCGCGCGGTTGCGCCCAGGGAAGCAGCGGCAGACCGCGGCCATGTAAATATGGGAGCGGAAGAGCTGCTCGGATACCCCCGTCCATTGCTGGAACCAACTGAAGAACCGCTTCCCCGCCGTCCAGGCAAAGGGACGCCCCAGGAGCGGCTCGCGCGCGCCGGGCGCCTGCCCGACCAGCAGCACCCGGCTGAGGACCGCCCCGCCGGAGACCGGCGGAGGGTGCATCCGCGGGCAAAGGCGGCAGGCCAGAAGATTCGCGACGTGCGCCTGCAGGAGCCGCTGGCGGGTCTGGCGCGGACGGTTGCTCTCGGGACGGCTCACGGTGCGGCGGGATGGCGGACGATGAATGATTTCCACTCGGTCATCTCCTCGATGGCATACCGGACGCCTTCGCGGCCAAAGCCGCTCTCCTTGACACCGCCATAGGGCATATTTTCAACCCGGAAGGTCGGGATCTGGTTGATGAGGATCGCGCCCGCATCGATCTCCGCAAACGCCCGCTGCGCAAGATCGATGGACGCCGTAAATACCCCCGCCTGGAGCCCGTACCGCGAAGCATTGACCCCGGCCAGTGCGCCGTCAAAATCGTCGTACCGGCCAAGAACGGCCACAGGCCCGAACGCCTCCTCGCAAAGGATGCGCGCATCCGGCGGAACATCCTCAAGGATGATCGGCCAGAGGCAATTACCCTCCTGGCGCAGGGGCAGCGCGCAGCGGGCGCCACGGTCCAGGGCTTCCTGCGTCCACGCAAGGAGGCGGTCGCGGGCCGCAGCGTCAATCATCGGACCGTTGAGCGTCGCTTCATCCGCCGGATCGCCCGTTCGGATGGCGCTCCCGACGTGCCGGATAAATGCGTCACGGAAAGAATCGTAAATGGCGCCGTGAACCAGGATGCGCTGCACGGAGATGCACGATTGCCCCGCAAAGCCGAACGCCCCTGCGGCGATAAGCGGGATGGCATCGCGCCACGCGCCATCGGAGTGGACAATGACCGCCGCATTGCCCCCAAGCTCGAGCGTCACCCTCTGTTTTACCGCAAGCAGTTTCAGCTCCCAGCCGACCGCCGCGCTGCCGGTAAACGTGACCATCTTCACCCGCGCATCCTCGATAAGCCCCGGGATGAGCTCATGGTCAAACGGAAGGATCTGGATTTGGCCCTCCGGGGTGCTCGCCTCGGCCAGGATATCGGCCAGCGCGAGCGCCGTGAGCGGGGTGCGGGGCGAGGGCTTCAGAAGCATAGTGTTGCCGGAGGCGATGCACGGCGCGACCTTATGGGCGACCAGGTTGAGCGGAAAATTGAACGGGCTGATGCCTAGGATGAGCCCGAGCGGGATACGGCGGGCGAGCCCGGTGTGGCCTCTGCCCGGCGCGCTGGCATCCAGCGGGACGACCCGGTCATGGGAGGCCGCGGCGCCCAGCGCGGCAAAGCGGAACGTATCCGCGGCGCGTTGGGCCTCGATCCGCGCGAGTGCGATCGGCTTGCCCGCCTCCACGCGGATGAGATGCGCAATCGGCTCCTGCCGCTCCACAATCAACGCCGCGATCCGGCTGAGAAGCGCGGACCGCTCGAAAGCGGGAATTTGCCGCGTGCGTGCGAACGCCGCATGGCCCGAATCAATAGCCGCGCGTACGGTGGCCGGATCGGCGGGGGCGTACTGGCCCACCAACTCGCCGTTGAACGGATTATGGACGGATTGCACCGAGGCCTCCGAGGGTAATGCCCGGAGGCACGGCATTGCCGATGAGGAAATCCCGGATCGGCATCCGGCGTTTTCCTTCCAATTGGATCTCGCGCAGCAGCAGCGAGCCCGACTCGCAACCCACCAGGATGCCGCGCGCATCGGAGCACAAGACCTCGCCGGCAGGCCCGGAATGGCGCGGATTGTGCCCGGCGGTGAAGACCTTGAGCTTCCGCGCCGCGCCCTCTCTGCCCGGCAGCAGGGTGAACGCGCCCGGCCAGGGATTCATCGCACGGATCTGGCGCGAGACCTCGGCGGAGGGCCGATGCCAATCGATCTCCCCATCGTCGCGCCCCAGCTTTTTCGCATAAGTCGCAAGCGCGTTATCCTGCGCGATGCGCGGTGCCGTGCCGGCAGCCAGCAGCGGGATCGCCTCGCTCAGCGCAGACGCCCCGATCGCGGCCAGGCGATCGTGCAGAAAGCCGCCGGTCGCGTGCCGATGGATCGGGATGCGCCGGGTGAGGAGGATGTCGCCCGTATCCAGCCCCTCGTCCATGTACATGACGGTAACGCCCGTCTCGCGATCCCCCGCGAGGATCGCCGCCTGGAGCGGGGCCGCCCCCCGATGCCGCGGGAGGATGGAGGCATGCAGGTTGATGCAGGCGATCCGCGCCGCATCGAGCACCCCCTTGGGCAGGATCTGCCCGTACGCCATGACGACAATGAGGTCCGCCTCCAAAAGCTGGACCTCCGCCACGGACTCCGCGGCGCGCATTTTCACAGGCTGGAAAACAGGAATGTCGTGGGCAAGCGCGATCTGCTTGATCGGAGACGCCAGCAGTTCCATCCGCCTGCCGGCCGGTTTATCGGGCTGGGTAAAGACCGCGGCGACCTCGTGGCCGGAGTGCAGCAGCCACGTCAGGGCCGGGAGGCCGATATCGCCGGTGCCGATGTAGAGGATGCGCATGCGGGCGGGAGCGGCGGAGATGCAGTTATTTTATCCGCGGATTATCGCGAATTTTTCGCGGATTTTTTTGGAAGGGGAAGCACCCGGCTCGACGGGATTGGGCCGCGTTAGGGGAGGAGCAGTTGCCGGGCGGATGCGGAGCGGGCGCGGCCCGTCGCGAGCTGCTGGAGGTGTTTCTCGCTCAAGGTGACCTCGCGTTGCCCCACTGACGAGGCGCAGCCCGTACAGAGGTAATCGTAGATTTCCTTCTCCGGCAGCACCAGCAGCAGCCGCTCCCGGACGGGCATGGCCGCCTGGCATTTCTGGCAGTAAAGACTCGATGCGCGAAGATTCTCGAACTGCTGCATGGCTTTTTTCCCTCCTCGGGGAAGGGGGAACAACGTTTCACGGGAGGCCGGTGCCGTCAATACCGGTGTGCGGATTCGCGCCGCGCCCTACCCACGCGGGGCCAGCATTTCGGCCAGCGCCTGCGCCACCGGTTCCACGGCAAGCTTCGCGAGGTCGGAGCCGGGGGCGCGCAGAATCCTGACCGAGGCCGCCGGCGGCGCCCAGATATCCGGATCGGTCGGGCCGAAAAGGAGAAGGCCCGGCGCCCCCGCCGCCGCCGCGATGTGGGAGATGCCGCTATCGTGTCCCAGGTACACCGTCGCGCGCTGCAGGATCGCCGCCAGCTCCGGCAGCGGCAGGTCGAGCGCCGTATGGATTGGACGCCCGCGCCAGGCCTCCTGCAAATGCGCAAGGGGCTCGCGATCCGCCTCCCCGCCGATGAGGAGAAGCCGGGCCGCCGGCGCCATTTGGAAAACGATGTCGCCCAGCGCGGCCCAGCGCGCCGCGGGCCAGTTCTTACGTTCGCCTCCGCTCCCGGGATGGATCGCCAAGAGCGGACCCGCCGAGCCGGCGGGAAAGGCGCGCCCGAGGAATGCCTCCGCAAAATCCCGGTCCGCCCCACTGGGGAAGAGCACAGGTGCCTTCTCCTCGAGGTAAAGCGCCAGCGTCTCGAGCGGCTGCGCGAGCTGCTGCGCGGCGTGGGCGCTGTCGTTGAGCTTCGGCGAGCCGTGGATGAAGCAGCGGACCCCCGACCGCCGCAGATTCCCCTCGAAGAAGCCGTCCGGATCGTAAAGGTAGCTCACGATCTGCTGGAAACTGGCGAAGTACTCCACCAACTCCTCCGGCAGATCGGCCCCCGGGATGAAGAACCGCGAGAGCCCCCCGTACTCGATCGACCGCGTCGCATCCGCGTAATACCGCCCATCCGCCAATGCGACAATGTGCTTGTACCCGAGAATCTCGATATGCGCCTCGGGAAAATTCTCCCGCAGCAGCCGGATCGCGGGCAGCGTAAGGACGAAGTCACCAATCGCCCCGCCACGGATCACGAGGATGCGGGGTTTCATTGCGGCGGGAAAAATTCGAAATTCGAAATCAGAAGCTCGAAATATTTGGCGCGCGGAGCCCGCGCGGATGCGGATTTGAAGAGGGCACCCGCGCCATCTCCTATTCTCCATTCGAATTTCTGATTTCGAATTTTTCTTTTCCTCAGTGTCCCGTCGACCCCTGCGGCCCTTGGTTGAACCCGCCCAGCATCCCCTGCCCTTCCCACGATTGCGGCCGATTCCAGGGAATCGTGCTCGCGTTGGGATTCTGCTGCTGCTGTTGATCGTCACTGCTCGCGCAGCCGCCGGCGCAAAGAATGAGAAAAAGGGCGGCGAGGACTCGGGTAGCGGTATTCATCACAACGCAATGAAGCAGCAAATCTGTTCCCTGCAAAGAGTGCCGCGTATTTCGGCTGAGGACCATTGACCGCCCGCGCGCGGAGATAAATCAGCTCCCGGGGAAGATGACGCGGTCGCCGGGCTGCACACGCACACCGCGCGCAAGCGATCCCGGGACGATATCCGCGACCGATGTGGAGGGCTCGACGCTCGTGATCCGCACCTTGCCGATCTCGCTGCCGCCCCGCTTGAGGATCATCTCGGCATTGGTCACCGCGCCCTGCCGGTCGCCGATGCTCAGGACCACAAAGTTCCACCCGGCATTGACCGCGAGGACCTCGCCCTCCAGGCCATTCTTCACGAACCCCTGTTTGTAATGCTCCACCGTCTTCTCGAGGTCATCCGCCCGCGACTCCGCATCCTTGACCTTGTTCGTGAGCGTCTCCTTCACTTCGTTCAGCTCGGCGATCTGCGAGGTCGCATCCTTGAGCTTGGCATTGAGCGCTTCCATGTCCGCCGCCGTCGGGCCCGAAGTGGGCGTTACCCCGGGGGTGCTCGGCGTCAGATTGGCGATCTTCTTGTTCAGGTCGTCGATCGTGCTCTTGTCCGTCGCGATCTGCGTATTGGCCGCATCCAGGCTGCTCTGCGCCGTCGCCAGTTGGGCGTGGGTCGCGTCGTCGTCCGCCTTGGACTTCGCGAGATCATCCTCCGTCGACTTCAGGGTCGCCTGCGTCCGGGCAAGCGACTGCTGCGTCGTGTGCAAATCACTGGTCAGGCTGGCTACTTGCTGATTGAGCCCCTGGACCTTGTCCCAGGTCTTGAATCCGAAAAAGCAGGTTGCGAGAAGGAGTGCGAGGGTAATGCCAAGGGCAATTCTGGCCATATCTGGAGGTAAAAAACTGTTGTGAGGGGAAGTTGGGAAGCATCACGGGATGCGATGAGTTCCTTGGATTGGGCGCTATGTTCTACGCCCGCGCTTTTCTCAATTGCAAGAGCATTGATCAAGATTTTACGTTGCGCCCCTCTTTTTTCCGTCAGATAGTCCGATTTCCGCCAGGGACTATGGACTGGAGGCAAGCGAACCCCGCCAGGGCCGGAAGGCAGCAACGGCAGTTTGACCCCCTTTGCCGTAGCTCTCTGGCGGATTTTTTTAATGCCCCGCACCG
>Ga0182024_10004984_pt1 | contig 30101 bp, 21 predicted proteins | sample P32metaG_FD_120480 | JGI IMG/M metagenome (GOLD analysis project Ga0182024, IMG submission 120480) | Permafrost microbial communities from Stordalen Mire, Sweden - P3-2 metaG (Illumina Assembly) | ecosystem: Environmental > Terrestrial > Soil > Wetlands > Permafrost | place: Sweden: Stordalen...
CAGCAATTCACGGCGACCGGGACCTACTCGGACAATTCGGCCCAGAACATTACGACGACGGTGACCTGGAGTTCGAGCAAGACCTCGGTGGGTACGATCAGCAACGCGGCCGGCTCGAACGGTCTGCTGACTGCCGTCGCTGCGGGTACCAGCACGATCACCGCGACTTCGGGTAGCGTGTCTGGCCATACGACTCTGACGGTACCGGTGACCTACAGCATTTCCGGCGAGGTGACGGTGAGCGGAGGCACGACTCCGCTCGCGGGCGTTACGCTGTCGCTCACGGGCGGCGCGACAACCAGCACTAGCGCGAATGGCGACTACACCTTCAACGGTCTCTCGAACGGGTCGTACACGGTGACCCCGGCTCTGGGCGGGTATTCGTTTGCGCCCACGAGTCTGGCGGTTAGCGTGAGCGGCGCAAATATAACCGGCAAAAACTTCTCGGCCACGAACACGGGCTGTACGGCGGTCTCCGATGCGCAATCGGGATCATTCACCAACAGCAGCGGGCAAGTGTTTTCGGCGACCTCACCTGACGGCATCTACACGCTGCCCGGTGGCGTTCTGAACGTGAGCAATACCTCGAACCTGGTGAGTGTGGGCTACGGGAATCAAATGCTGGTCTCAGTCGGACCGGTTTGCGGTGTCGGCGGCATCACCACAATCCCGACCACGGGGTATTCGACATCGCTGACGGTGCAGACAGGCTATGGCTACGTCAGCCAAGTGGGAGATGGTTCTTACCTCCGGTTCTACGTGACCAGCACCGGGTCCGTACCTGGAGTGGGGACGGTGATCGACATCCAATACGAGTACCCATCCACGATCTGTCCGACCGGCGCGCGCATGGTGCTCACGCCTTCGGGCTACACGTTCAACGGGGTTGCCTCGACGTACGGCGAGCCGGTCGGCACGGGCACAACACTCAATTACCCGTTCGTCGGTTGCGCGGGTACCGCGAATGTGAAGGCGTGGGGTGCGGGCGGGGCCGGCGGGCAGGGAACCATTAGTTACTACGGCGGTAACGGCGGTGGCGGAGGCGGTGGCGGGGGCTATGGCAGTGAGAACATCACCATGGTTCCGGGGCAATGGTACGTCCTCTCCGTGGGTATTGGGGGCCCGTCGAATTATGAACCGCCGGTCGGCAACGGTGGCACCAGTGGATTCGGGGTCGAAGCGGCGACCAACCAAATCTTGATCAGCACGGGAGGGCAACAGGGTACCGATGCAGGGGGTGGCACCACCGTGGGTGTTGGCGGCGCAGCAGGTAGCAGCAACGGCACGATCGCGTCCCCGGGCGGGCCCGGCGGGAATGGCGTTTCTAATTACAACAACACGCTCTGCGGCGGAGGAGGTTCCACCGGCCCGGCCGGCGCGGGAGGTGTGGGTGGCGGTGGCGGGGGAGCGGGCGGTTCCGGTGGCTGCTCTCCGGGCGTGCCCAGCCCTCCGGGTGGCGGTGGTAGCGGAGTTAGCGAGTACGGTGGCGGCACAAATGGAGCGCAAGGGCAAGTCGAGATCGACTGGTAGCGGGGCGAACTGGATGGTCGACGGGCGATTAGAAAGCTGAAGGCTCATCGTCCGAAAATCATAGCTCGCAAGTGTTTTGCCGTCGGTGAACCTTTTGGGGTCACCCAAAAACACTTCGGTTTTGTCTGCGCCAGCGAGCCACTTACTCAATGCTATTCCCCGGAACGGATCCGGCTGAACGCTTAGCGCGCGGTCAGTCCGGCTCCGGCGTGCAATAGAGCCTCAAATCGGAAGGGTCGATGTCTTTGGATTTCTAAAATAGCTCTCCGCACCGCCCCTTCCTTGCTTTGTCCCGTGCCGCTTGAGACCATAATGGCGAGATGGCGAAACTACTGCTGAAGGTTTTTCGATACATCAAATGCTACGGCGAACTGGCCTTCGGCCACCGACCTGACACCATTGAAGGCACCATCGACTATTGTGTGGATCGCCCAGTTCTTATGGCGCAGGCGCGGTCTGAGATCCTGGAACTGGGAAAACTTCTACAGACCTTCGCACCCAAGCGCAGCCTGGAAATCGGAACAAACTACGGCGGCACGCTCTTCTTGCTCTGCACTATTTCGCCGCCGCGAGCGAACATCATTAGCGTGGATCTGCCCTCGGGAACATTTGGAGGGGACTATCCCCGGCGGAAGATTCCGCTTTATCGCAGATTTCCGAGGTCCGGGCAGCAGCTTCATCTTATCCGGGCAGATTCGCACTCCCCAGAAACGAAGGAACGTGTGCTGAAAATTCTCGCTGGCGAGCGGCTCGATTATCTATTTATCGACGGAGATCACACGTATGAGGGTGTGCGGCAAGACTTCGAAATGTACTCTCCCTTGGTGCGCAGCGGTGGGATCGTGGCTTTCCATGACATCGTAACGAACAAGAAAGAATCGGAATGCCATGTAGTGAGGTTCTGGAGCGAACTCTCGAGTCGCTACCAGCATCGTGAAATTATTGAGAGACCGAGCAACGGATTGGTGCCGGTTGGGCTGTCGGGCGGTCCGATGGAGGCGTCAGGTATTGGCGTTCTTTTCATGCCTTGATCGCTCGATGGCTTGGCCGAAGTGATTCCCGACCGCCGCAAACGGATGGATAATCCGTGAGCCCTTTTAGAATCTTTTGAGAGGAGGAGATTGGCAACAGTGGATCCGCGCCGTACGCCCCTCGAGCTCGCGAAGCGTACGCGGAAGCGACGGGGATGATTTTCGGAATCCTAAAACGTCCGAAGGGTACCTATAGTAGCTATCCGATCCATCGAGCGCTCTCTCCTGGGTTCATCGCCACAAACGGCCCAGCGGCCCAGCACACTCGCTGCACCATCACTGCGGGAGCGCCAATACTTGGTTTTCGTCGAGAGACGTGCAGGTGTAGTGGTGGCGCGCAAATTCTTCCAGCAAGATGCGTCGATTGTCGTCGCTGTGTATCTCGCAGACGACGCCCGGCCGTTTTTCCGCGAGCAACTTTTGCGCGCCGCGAAAGACTTCTACCTCCGCGCCTTCGACATCGCACTTCAGAAAGTCAGGAGCGGGCACCGTTCGCGTGAAGTCGTCAAGCGATATCGCATCGACGTGGATGGTATGGGGCGCGGGTGCGAGCACCACGTGACCAAGCCCGCGCTCGGGCGAGGTTGATGGATCGGCTCTAGCGAACGACACCGTACCAGTTTTGGACCAAATCGCTCGTTCTTCAGCAGCGACCCATCGAAAATCATTTCGAACGACGTGTCGGCGAAGATGATCGGCAACTTCTGGATCCACTTCGAACGCCACGACCCGGCCTTGCGGACCCACGAGCCGTGCGGCAACCAAAGAAAAGAAACCGATGTTCGCACCGATGTCGTAGAAAACCATGCCGGGGCGCAAGTGCGCTTGAAGGACCATTTGGACGGCCGGTTCCGCTGCGCCGGCGAAATACCCATTATCGGTCCGCGGATTTAAATGCAGCCACAAACCCTTCCCCGGGCCATTCTGCACCTGCACCCAAACCAGCGTGCCACGCGGAAGAAGTTTGCCACTCGCCCAGCCAACCAAAGGACCGAGAAGCGGCAAACGCCGCAAACCGGAAAGCGGCGCGGAATACCGCAGAACAAGCCCCGCGATGCTGGTCGGCGACGAGTCTTGCGACCCACTCACTTTATTTGCTTGGCCACTAGAATGTCGATACTCGACAAGAGCGTCCATCCCTGAACTGAAAAATGTGTCGATCCCAACCGTGAGCGCGTTGCCGAGTCGGACGCCTGACTTCCGCCGGGACGGCGGTCAATTATCGTTCACCCCTATTTCGTGAGCCCGCACGCGGGGATGAGCTTCCTGCGAAGGGATGGGTTAGGATTTCTCTTGTCAGTAGCTCTGACTATTTCGGATGCGAGATCGGGATCTAGTCCTAACTCAATTCCTGGGTCCATTGCCCTAAAGGCTTTTCCATCGTAAATCGCCATAATGGGACACAGGCATTTTCTGACTTCACCGACCCACCTGAATAGTCGCAATTCGCCGGTGTAATTCGTCCAATCCCTCGGCGTCTCCCTGAGCTTCTGGAGAAATTCAAATTCAGTCATAGCATCACCTCACGCTGCTTATCAAAGCCTACTGGCCGTAAGGAAGCGACGGTATTCGAGCTCGTTGGGCTTGTAGATCGTACTACGGAATCAAATAACGTCGAAGCTCAAGTAATGACCCATTCAGGTAGCGGGCCCGCTTCGCCGCCCAAATGCTCAATTGCGTCGAGCCCTGAGGCACGCAGTCCATTTGCTATTGGATAACCCGAACGTTGTATCTCGAGGATGTGGGCGTCAGTGTACCGCCGCCGACGTTGCACAGTCGAACAGTGATGGTGTTCGCCGCGGACACGAATCCTTCCCACACGAATCCCGTGCCTGGGTCGGTTGCTGGCGACACAGCAACGGACATCGATGCAGCCGCGCCGGCGATAGCCACGGTCCCGCTGGAGCATTGCCCGGCGGTCAATGCCGACCCACCAATTCCCGGCGTGGTGCCGGTGAATTGCGTGGTCTGCGCGTACTGCGCCGTAAGGTTGGCTACCGGCGTGGTGCTCGCCACGGTGAACGGCGCGGTTCCGGTCGCCAGCGTCGAGTTGATCGCCTTCGCGGTATGCCACGCGCCACTGGAATCCGCGTAGGTCTGCAATGCTCCGCTGGTGTCATAAATGAACAGCGGATCGCCGCTGCCGCTCACCTTCAGCCCTAGCGCTGAATTGCTCCCGCTGGCACTCAGTTCCAGACTCGTTCCGCCCACGAATTTTCCCAACGGCCCAAACCAGCTTTGTTGCATGCTTGCCGCATTTTGCTGGAAGGCGTATGCGTGCATGATGTATTTTCCGTCGATGGAGGCTTGTATGGTTTGCGAACTCACCGTACTTGACGGATCGTATACGTCGATATAGTCGTTGGTGTAGCCGATTGGCCCTTGAATTCCAAGCGCACGGCCGCCAGGAATCCCGCCAACGTTTAGAGAATGGAAGTTGTTTATACCAGTCGCCATGTTGGGAGGTATAGTAAACGCACTGCCAAAAGTGAACGCCTGCACCGAACCATTGATAACCCCTGCCGCTTGGTTACACATTCCAGGAACTAGATTTGTTGTTGTCGGCCCTTCCTGGTCGATTTGGCAGGCGTAAAACGGCGTGGTCCCGCCCACTAGGCCGTTGCTGCCCTGTATACCTTCCACGTTATCGATCTGCACGAATCCCAGCGGTGGCGTGGAACTACCGTTCACCGTATAAATGAAATATTGATTCCCACCGCTAATCGGGTCGGACAGTTCCACATGGCGGAAGGTATTCGAACCGCACTGCGGCGAGCATGCTCCTACACTGGTGTCCCACGTTAGAAAACCGGTGGTCGTACCAGACTCCTCGTAAATCCAGCTCCAGTCGGTCGTTCCCATTCCCATGGTGTGAATGCCCTGCCCGATGAGCGTGATGTGATCGAAATAGGCCAGCCCGAAATTAATATCGATCGTCCAGCCGTCGCAGTTGGTGAGTGGGTTGCCGTTGAAAAAGCTGGTGAACGTGCTGTGATCGACGTAGAGCCCAAAGCCGCCGCTCAAGGTGCACGGCCCGTCAGCGGCGGTGCCGTAGAAGGTGGATGAGTACCCAACCTTCAGCGGGGTTCCAGTAACCGCGATATCTACGTTGCTGATGTACAGGCCCCCGGAGTTTCCGCCGTCGTTCACGATTCCGTCGCCGCCGCCGATGCCGCGATTGTAGATGGCCACGTGGTCGATCACGATCGGATACACGGGAACCGAGTTTTCATAGAACACGTGGATAGCTGGAGAAACGAAGCCGCTACTGATAAATCCGACATTGGTAAATGGAAATTGGGAACTGGCCGCACTCGATCCGCGGCTGCCAGTCACGCGGATTTTGTTTTGCGGAGCGGTTCCGGTGGACGCAAAGATCAGCGGATAGGTGAGGGAAATTTGCCCTTGGACGTCCAGGATGATCCATCCGCGATAAACGCTTGAAACAGCCTCCGGTGGCCAAGTCATTTTGCCCATGTTGAAATTGCCGGACTGCGGGAAGGTGACCGTTCCGCCCGCCCCGGTGTTGGCGGCATTGACCGCTGACTGGATTGCCGGTGTGTCGTCGTGTTTCACAATCGTGCCACTCGCGGAATTCGGGCAACTCGCCGAAAGTGTCAGCGAAGGCGTTCCCATGCCGCTGGCGATGGTGGTCTGGCACCAATCGTTGGCCGCTGCGCTCGGAACCGTGCTGGATCCCCAGTCCGGAATCGTGGTGGTCGCATTTCCCCAGCTCTGGCCGTTCTGGTTGTAGTTGGTGTCGTGGTAGCAAAAGGCGGCCGAGGGCGGCGTCGAATCCCAAAACGTCGCGACGTATGCATAGGCGCCGCCGCTCACCGAACGGTACAACGTGTAGCTGGCGGCGTTTGCCGATGGAGTGAAGCACACCATGTTATAGACCGTGGCCGATAGCGACCCCACCGGCTCACCAGCAGAAGTCGTCACCGCCGCGGTGGGTGCGGTGACGCCTCCCGCGTAATCGTTTGCTACCAACTCATAACCGTAGCTACTGGTCGCCGTGCCTCCCACCGGCGTGACACTGACACCCGTCGGTGCGGCGATGGTTGGCGCCGGCCCGGCATGGTAAATGGTGATCCCTTCGCCGGGCTGTCCTGATCCCGTGGGGCACGCCGCGAAATCGATCGCGCTGGCCAGGGTCAGAGCCGTTTGTCCCCTCGTGATGGTCCCTTTGGTTTGCTGTTGCGATCCGCTCGCGCAAAACCCTTTCACATCGAACCACGGTGACCCACTACGAAAGTACGGCCCATTGGAAAAAGATTGTACCGCCGTCGAAGGAACGGGCCCGCCGTTGACCGTCGGCGAACCGGCAACCGCGGCATTCCCGCTCACGTTGAGATTACCGCCAAGCGACATCGTCTCAGCACGAATCGTGCCCGAAGTGCTCAACGACCGGAGCGAGAAGGGATCGCTGGGCAGGATGATGTGATTCAGCGTGGACGCGCCTTGAACGCCGGTAGCCGAAAACTGCAGCTCGTAACGCCCGGGCGCCGCGTAGAGGTGGTAGTCGCCCAGGCCATCAGTTTGCAGCGGATTTGGCGCGGTCACACCCTGCGGGTCGTCGGTGGGGAGCTGCGCCAACGGCGAACACGGCGTGCCGGTGGCCGACGATGCGCATACCGTGGCCGTCGCGTTGAAGAGCGGGTGGCCGGCCGGGCCGAAGACAATGTCGTCTCGCCGAGAGCCCTGCGTCCAAGCCGGCATGGCGAACACCAGCAGCGTGATTACTGTGCCGATTCTTCTCATCCCGCATTCCTCCCGTTCCGCCCAACCCTTGCCGTAATTCTCCACCGCCGCGCCTACAGTGTAAGCCGAAGGTTTCGAAAATCGAAAGCTGCCTCGATCGACTACCGTTCAGTCGCTACCGTTCGGGCGATTCTCGTAGCGCACTTTGCGCCCGCTCTCGCTGCCAGCAAGCCCGTGCAGCGCCATTTTGTTGGCGTCCAGAATCGCGCTGCAGTCCTATCCTCGATAGAGTGGTTGTTGTTCAGTAAATAGACGCTCACGGTGAGTAAGGACAAAATACATATCAATGGATCGAACGGACAACTGGTCGCAAATAACGCTGCTGCCAACGGACAGTCACTAGTTCCTGTTCCGACGCAGTGTTGGCGTGTACTAATCTGGCGAGAAAGGTGCACCGAAAATGCGAGGACGAAAGGCTAGGAATCCCAAATTCCGGCTTGCGATTGCGGTCCGCGGGGGTCCACAGGCCTGCCGGAGGGGAATCGGACCCCCATCTTCAGTTTGGGAAAGCTGACATTCTCACACTGGTGTCATAAACCCTTATTCAAGTATGCCTTGCGGGTAGCAGAAGTGGTACTGTGGCGCTAGTGTATCTGATGGCTAACAGGATTTCGGTGGGACCGTCAACTCTTCCGTCGCTTCTATCGTCGCTTTATGTCGGTTTTCCCTTGGCGCGGATTTGGGTTGTTTCGTGGTACGGCCCGGGACGCGTCCGTCCTTGGCGAAGAATTTCGATGCGCTGCTCCGTTCCGACCTCTCTCTTCTCTTTGGTCAGCCGTAGGATTTCCCCCTCAGTCCAAACCGCATCAGTAGTGAATTTGGTCAGCTCTTCGTTGTCCGGAGTCGCCACAGCTTTGCCTTGCCGCAGCCGGTCCAGATTGTCCGGCTCGAGAATTACGACGTGCCGGTTTCCCGTCTTCAGGTAGCGCCGAGAATGGTGCCGATTTCGCGCGCCAGCGCTTCCATCTTTCGGTACTTCTCGCCTGGTCGGTCCATGGGTGCCTCCCGTCAGTCCAGATCGAGCTGGTGCTCGCACATCCAGATGTGCGTGTCTGACGACAATCCCTGCATGGCCTTCACGAGCTCGGCAGCCGCGCCAATAACTTCGTACATCTTGCAACAGCCGCAACCCGGCCAACGTGGAACCGCGGGAAGAGCTACCTGCACTGTACGCCCTTCCAATGCTTCCCAAACCGAAATTGTTTCAGGGCGCGGATTACCGCACAGGAATTTTTCGCGGTTCGTGGTGACGGGAACAAACGTCGTCGTGTTCATGGCTACGCGGTTTTGTTCTTGGGGTTGCGCAACGGGGTCGGTGGTTTCGCCGGGACGTCCGCAGCGAAATTCAAACGCTCGGGGCCAACCTTCATGTTGTGGTTCGGAAAGTTGGTCGCGATGGCCAAGCCTAGCGCGATGCTATCTCCCAGCGACAGAATGGCGAAAACGATCATGGCTCCCCTTACCCACAGGGCGGTAGGTGGTACATGATGGACGTTATAACAGGCAAAGGGCCGATGACAAGCTCGGCTCATTACACTACAGATAGGGCTAGTGATTAGGAGTCACCTGCTTTGGCTCCACAGAAAATCGATCAGCCGCTGCTGATAAGGCACGACTTCCGGCCCTCGCTGGGATGGGGAATTTGCCCATCGTGGAGCGATACGGCGCGCTGCCATGGCGGACAGGCCATACGCCTCGCCATGGTTTGCCAGGAGGCGGCGGAGGCTCGGGAGTTTCCCTGACCATCGCCGCAGATACCGTCGGCTGAAAAGTTGACGTTGCGGCGCTTCGTATCCCTGTTCCAAGATCCAGCAGAGCCGGAGAGCATCTTCAGTCAGGCGGTTGAGGCTTGGCTGGAATGGGGCCGAAAGAAGGGATACTGGCGGTAATGCACGATTTGGAACTTGAGGATGATTGTCCTGGTCTTCGGGAATCGCCATATACGAAAAAAAGCGAACAAGACCCTCGATATAACTGTGTGGCGTTCGCCGTGGGTGACACAACCCAATGGTGGGAAGATGTGCAGAACATTAAAGGATACTGTTGGCCTCCGCGTGCCAGAAATGCCGACATGCTTACTGCGTGGGTCAGAGTATTTGAGATTCACCGCCCGCGCACAGCTCTTCCATCCCGTAATTTCCAGCCAGTTGATTTCGCACTGCTTTCCCAGCAGTATCGATAAATGCAGATCGGCATCGACAGTTTCGCGGCAGCCATCTCCGACCCCGCCACAGGCCTCACGCTTACACCGGTCGAGCGCATGCGGCATCTCCTCGAAGAGATCGTGCTCGCCGACCAGGTCGGCCTCGACGTCTTCGGTATCGGCGAACATCATCGTGCGGAATTTTTGGACTCGGCCCCGGTGGTGATTCTCGCCGCGGCCGCCGCACAGACAAAAAATATTCGCCTGACCAGCGCGGTCACTGTTCTCAGCGCCGCCGACCCGGTTCGCGTCTTCCAGGAATTCGCTACGCTGGACTTGATTTCGCAGGGCCGCGCGGAAATCGTCGCCGGCCGGGGCTCATTCATCGAGTCGTTCCCGCTCTTCGGATTGAATCTGGAGGACTACGATTCGCTGTTCGCCGAGAAACTCGAGCTCCTGCTCGCCATTCGCGAGAACACTCACGTCACTTGGTCCGGCAAGCACCGCGCCGCGCTCACCGATCAGGCCATTTATCCGCGGCCGTTGCAAAATCCCCTGCCCATCTGGGTCGGGGTCGGCGGCACTCCTACCTCATTTGTGCGCGCCGGCATGCTGGGACTTCCTCTGATGGTCGCGATCATCGGCGGGGAGCCCGAACGTTTCCGTCTGCTCATCGACCTATATCGGGAAGCAGGCCGTCGCGCCGGCCACTCTTCCGACCGCCTGGCCGTCGGACTTCATTCAATCGGTTTTCTGGCGGACACCACGGACGAAGCAGCGGAAATCTTCTATCCTGGCTACGCGCACACCTTCACGGAAATCGGCAAGGAACGCGGGTGGCCGCCCACCACACGCGCCCAATTCGACGCCCTCCGCGGACCCCAAGGCGCCTTGCTGATCGGCGACGCGAAAACCGTGGCGAAAAAGATCCTCTATGTGAATGAAGCTCTCGGCGGAATCTCCCGGCTGACATTTCAAATGGGAGTGTCCACGCTCCCTCATCCCCAGATGCTCCGCGCCATCGAAATCCTCGGCAAAAACGTCGCGCCCATCGTCCGCAAAGCGCTCCCTGCCACCCCTCCGGACGCCTAATTTGCGGCCAGTTCAGCCCACTTGGACCTGAATTCTGTCCCAGGCTCCGCCGCCTGGCTTCCTGTGATTCTAGTCCTTCCTGGTTCCAGTCCCTCCGCACTTGACACGGTGCGGCAAACAACCGGCGCGTTGACCCCAAGTCCCAATTCTCAGAATCCCGCCAGCGTCATGCTGAGGTTTGTTGCTAGCAGCAAGGACAACCGAGGTTCGATTCGCATTCCCGTTGGCTAAGCCTGGCTATGCTGCGCAGGCACTGGTATTGATCGGGGTCCTCGGCATGAGTGCGTGCGCCGGCAACGGAGCTGGAACAAGCACTCCTCCCCAGTCCCCTAGCACGAACTACACCATCACGGTGACGGCAACTTCGGGCAATATCTCCGTCCCCATAAATCTGACTCTCACTGTGAAGAATTGACGAATGCGGAAAGCATAGTGGATCGCACCCTGCGCAGAAGCGCAGGCGTGCGGTGAAGTATTCGGGCGAAGTATTTGGAAGTTACTTCAGAGCTTTGCGGATGCGAGTGCTGGCCTTTTGCAGTTGTTTGGCCAAGTCGGCCACCTGGTCCTGCAGGTCGGCCAGTTCTTTTCGGGTGACGTGAACTGCATTCACCGCCTTGTGAGCCGCGCGGTCGGCTGTGCCCAGCGCTCCGCCGATTTTCACCGCTGCGTCCTTCAACGCCGATTTCTTAGCCATGATCTCCTCCAGTTAAATCGCCGCTACGCCCACATCGTACTCATCACTATTAGACAGCGTCAAACTCAAATCAGTGGCACATCCTTTTCGCGGCGCGGAGCGCCGAGTCGTCCTTCGCACTTCTGCTATGATAACCGGACCTTCTTTAGGATTTAGGACCGGGCAGCTGTGGCCAAAACTAAAAAACAAAAATCCAGCATCAGCATGGCGGACGTCTTCGGCGCGGGCGGACTGCTAGCTTCACGCCTGCCGGACTACGAGCCGCGGCCCTCCCAGCTGGAGATGGCTGAGCTGGTCGAACTGGCCTTCGAGCGGCACAGCCACGCCCTGATCGAAGCCGGGACCGGTACCGGGAAAACGCTGGCCTATCTGCTCCCTGCGATCCGCAGCGGACGCCGGGTGGTGATCTCCACCGCGACCAAGTCCTTGCAGGAGCAGCTCTTCCAGAAAGACATCCCATTCATTCGCCGGCATTTCGCTCCTCAACTGAAAGTAGCCTTGATGAAAGGCCGCAATAATTTTCTGTGCCGCGTCCGGGTGACCCAAATGGATGCCCAGCCGGCGCTCAAAAGCATCGACGAGATGGACTGGTTCACCCAAATAAAGGATTGGTCAAAACTAACCGAAACCGGCGACCGCGCCGAACTGACCTTCCTCCCCGATGATTCCACGTTCTGGGGGCAGCTCGACGCCCGCCGGGAGATTTGCACCGGCCCGAAATGTTCGGAATTTTCGCGCTGCTTTCTCACCGCGATGCACCAACGCGCCGCTGAAGCAGACCTGATCATCGTCAACCATCATCTATTCTTCGCCGACCTCGCCCTGCGCCAGGATGATTTCGGCTCGATCCTGCCGGAATATTCCGCGGTGATCTTCGACGAAGCCCACGAGATCGAAGACGTGGCCAGCGAATACTTCGGCCGGCAAATTTCCAGCTACCGCTTTGACGAGCTGGCGCGTGATGCCGAGCACATCCTGCGGGCGCTGCAGTCCTCCTCGACCGAAATCCGCAAAGCCATTGCCCGGGTGCGCGAGCGCGGCCACAATTTCTTCGAGCGCTTCCCCGCTCGCGAGGGCAAGTTTCCGTTCGAACCACCCGATCGCGCCGCGTTTCTCGATCAGCACCGCGAGAGCTACGACGAACTGGGCGCGGCCCTGAAGCGCCTGGAATCGGAGGTTGGCGCGCTCGCCAACAAGCCGGAAGAGTTATTGGGAGTCGCACGGCGCTCCGCCGAACTGCGCCGTGAACTCACCTTCCTTCTGGAAAGCGAAGAGCGCAATTACGTTTACTGGTTCGAGCGCCGCGGAAAAGGCGTATTCGTGGCCGCCACGCCGATTGACGTCAGCGCGATCCTTCGCGAAAAGCTATTCGAGCAGTTCGATACCGTGCTGCTGACCTCCGCGACCCTCGCCGTGGCCGGCCGCTTCGAATTTCTCAGGCAGCGCTTGGGACTCTCCGCCTCGACCGAGCGCGTACTCCCGCCAGAATTCGATTTCCTCGAGCAAGCCGTTCTGTACATCCCTCCGGCACTCCCGGACGTGCGCCAGCCGGCATTCGCGGCGCGGGCGGCAGAAGAAATCGCCAAGCTGCTGGAGATATCGCAGGGCCGGGCGTTCTGCTTGTTTACCAGCTACGCGCAGATGCGCGACATCTACGAGCGCGTGGGACAGAAAGTGAAGTTTCCATTGATGCTGCAGGGCACCGCGCCGCGCAATCTGTTGCTGGAGCGCTTTCGAACTACGCCCAACGCGGTGCTATTCGCGACTTCCAGTTTTTGGCAGGGCGTGGACGTCCGCGGCGATCAATTGAGCTGCGTGATCATCGATAAATTGCCCTTCGCGGTGCCCAGCGATCCGATCGTCGCCGCGCGCATCCGCGCCATGCAGGAAGACGGCCGCAATGCCTTCGCGGAGTATCAATTACCGGAAGCGGTGCTGGCGCTGAAGCAGGGTTTCGGCCGCTTGATCCGATCCAAGACCGACCGCGGGATTCTGGCCATTCTCGATAACCGAATTCAGCGAATGCAATATGGTAAAATTTTCCTGGAATCGTTGCCGCCCTACGCGGTGACCCACGATCTGGCCGAGGTAGCGCGGTTTATGCGGGCCGGCGGGGGATCGGCGAGCGGAGTCCACGACGATGTATGAAGTAAGCGTCGATGAAACATTTGCGGCGGGCCACGCGCTGCGGGACTATTACGGCAAGTGCGAGACCGTCCACGGCCACAACTTCAAAGTCCGCGTAACCATCGAAGGTCCGGCCCTCGATCCTACCGGACTGCTTTACGATTTCGTGCACCTCAAGACAATCATCCAGGACGTTATCCGCCCGCTGGATCACCAGCATCTGAATGACGTGGCGCCGTTTGACACCGTAAATCCCTCGGCCGAAAACATCGCCCACTATATCTATGATGAAACTTCGAAGCAGATGCGGCACACCGCGCAGGGCGCAGGACTAGCCTGGGTCACCGTGTGGGAGACAGACACCAGCGCCGCCACCTATCGTCCTTAGGAGCTTTGCGGCTCTCGTAAGCGGGAGCGCGCACACCATCGTGAATAAAGCGTTCCTGATCATCGGCATTCCGGCCTTCGTGGTTTCGTTCTTCTGGCTGACGTTTGGCTGGGGTGTGCGGGTGGCGGCAATCGTGGTCGGTGCCGAGCTGATCGTAGTGGCGGTGGGGGTAATCTACCTCCGGCGGCGGGAAAGATCGGCCACCCCCCGGTGATTGGGAAGACTATCGCCTAACGAGTACCAACTGCGCCATAATAGGCGCCCGGAATTCCAGACAGGAGCAGGAGGCATCATGACCAGGAAAATCATAGCGGCAACAGGAGCGCTGTGTATCGCGCTGGTGTTTTGCATCATCGCGGCAGCGCAGGGGAGCGGTCGGATCGACGGCGAAATACTGAATCTCCAGGGACAGCCGTGGGCCGGATTGACCGTGGAGATCAAGAACGACGGCAGCGGTCAGATCTATCACGTGAAAACCGACGCCAAGGGCAAGTTCACCCAGATCGGTCTGCAGACCGGTGCGCACACGATCATCATCAAGAACGACAACCCCAAAGTGGACTACCAGACCCAGACTCGCGTTACTTCCGACGAATCCGCGACAGTAAAGGTCAACTTCAAGGACGTGGCTGCGGAGCAGGCTAAGAACAATCCCCAAGTAGCGGAAGAGGCCAAGAAACGCGAAGAGGAAGAAGGCAAGTTCGAAAGCCTGAAGGTGCACTTCAAGACCGGTATGGACGCTTTCAACGATTCCCGAGCGGTGCGCACGCAGATGGCCGCCGCCCCTGCGGACCAGAAAGCGGCGCTGCAGGAAAAGATGACCGCCGACTGCCAGACTGCCGAAACCGAACTGACCGCTGCGGCCGCCGCAACGACTTCGAAAGATGTGGCTAACCACGCCACCATCATGGCGAATCTGGGCCAGGCGCAAGAGTGCCTCGGGAAATTTCCAGAGGCTGCGGATTCCTCGGCGAAAGCCATTGAATTGAAACCGGTGCCGCAGTATTTCCAAGCCGAGGCGACCCAGCTGGCCAAGGCCAACAAGTTCACGGAAGCCAGCGCGGCGTGCGATAAAGGCGTGTCCCTCGATCCAGCCATCGGATCGTCTTGCTGGAAGAACATCGGCATCGTGTTGTCCAACGCCAGCAAGATGAAGGAAGCGATCGAGCCGCTGAAGAAGGCTTCCGAAGCGGACCCCAAGGACGCGCAGACCTGGTTCCTGCTGGGTGGAGCCTACGCCGGAACGATCGACAGCAAGCAAGAGGGCGATAAGCTGATCTACATCATTCCGCCGGGCACCCTGGAAGCCTATCAGAAGTGCATCGATGCGGCGCCCAATGGTCCGTACGCGGCCCAGGCGAAGTCCGCGCTGGAAGGGTTGACCGCGCTGGAGGGCGGCGACGCAACCACGATGGGCAAGCGCTCCACCAAGAAAAAGAGCTGAGCCGGCCGGAAGGAATTGGCCGGAGAATTTGCCACGCGAAGGCTGCTGTTAGCCGCGAGCGGCCTTCGTGCGGAATTTCCACAGCACTAGCCCTCCTAGTTCCGAAAAAAATCCCACAGAAAAAAAATTCTTGTGAGTTTTTATTTTGTTCACTCGACCCGCGCACGCGAGAGTGCTATTCTCTGGCGCAACGGAGGATTTCAGTCGGTGCCGAACACGGATTTTCATCCTTCGATCGAAGAAAAGCGGCGCAGTGAACGAGTGACGCACACCGTGCCTCTGGTCGTGCGGGGCGTGGACCTTCTCGGCCAGCCATTTGAAGAGCGTACCTCCGCGCTGGTTTTGAATCTCCACGGCTGTAAATATTCTTCCAAGCATCACGTACCGCAAAATTCCTGGATCACCCTGGAGCCTTCGGCAACCGAGAAGGCCGCGCGGGTGCGCGCCCGCGTAGTGGCGATCCAGCGGCCGAGCACGCCGCGAGAGTATTTTCAGATTGCCGCGGAATTCGAATTCCCGTCGAACATTTGGGGCGTCTCAGCGCCCGAGGATGGAATGATCTCAATGAATATGAGCGACGATCCCAATGTGCAGACGATAGCGGATCATTACGAATCGTCGGGCGCGCATGAAAAGATCAGGACGGAACCGGCAACGGAAAGCCCAGCGCCGCCGTCTGCCTGCGCATCCGGCAATGCACCTGCGGAGAAAACTCACGGCCATCCCGTGGATCGAGCGTCCGCCGCGGCGGACGAATCCAGCGCCGCCGGCGGGATTGTTGAAACCGAACCGGAAAGTCCGGAAACATTCGAAGAACAGCCCGAAGGAGAACTGGCGGCCATCGAAATTCCGCCGGCGCTCGCAGGCTTCATGGAAAAGCTATTGGCGGCCAGCCGGAAGGCCGGCGGGGAGCAAGGCGGCGGGGAACCAGAAGGATCGGTAACTCCGCTGGGCGTGGTCGGGAAGATGGAAAGCCCGCTAGTGCGCGAGCTGCGCGCCCAGGTAGAGCAGCACGCGGCGCGCGCGGTGAAAGACGCGGCGGCCAGGGCCAACGCCGAAATCCAGCGCAACTCCGAGAAACTCGCGGAACAGCATTCCGCCGGAGCTGAGGAATTCTATCAGCGCTGGAAGGATGAGTACGAGCGCGATCGGACGACCGTGCGGGAGCAATTGTCCGCGGAGATGGAAGAGCGGCTAGCGGCTACCGGTAGCGACGCGCGCAGCAATTTTGAATCCGAGTTCCGTACCGATCTTACCCACGGTCGCGAGCTGATGCAGGATCTGGAACGCCGGGCCGAGTCGCTGCGCGCGGAGTTAGGCGCAGCCGAGGCAGCCACCTCGCATCTCGCGCAACTGCGCCTGCAAGTGGAGGCTTTGAATTCTCAGGTGGAAGAACAGACCAAGGGGCGGCCAGCGGACGAAATGCGAGCGACGGAAGACGAAAGCGCGATAAACGACTGGCGCCGCCGGCTGAAGCGCGAATCGGATACCGCGCGCGGCCAATGGATGGAGTTGCTGGATTCCTCGCTCGATTCAGCCATGCAGCGCCTAGCCGCAAGACTCGCGGAAGAAACCCAGAACGCCCTGAGCGCCGGCGAACGGCAAACCGAAGCGCGCGCAGCGGAATTGAGCGCTCCCGCGCTGGCCAAGCTGGCCGAGGCGCGCGAAGCGCTCACCCACGTCGAATCGCTGCTGGAAAACCAGGTATCGGGCGCGCGTGCCTCGCTGGCCGAATTGGAAGAGGCCGCGGCGCGAATGAAGGAAAGCGCCGAGACGTGGGAATCGCACGGACAATCCACCATCGAACGGCTGGAGCGGCGGCTGGAGAAAATCCTCACTACGCAGACTGCCGAGCTGAATCACCGCGCGGAATCCCTGGCGGCGGGCCTGGCGCAGCGAGTCGCCCCGGCTTTGGAATCCACCGGGCATTCCTTTATTACCCAAACGTTGGCCGACCTGCAAGCGCGTCTGGCGCCGCATATCGAGCGCGTCCCGGAACTGCTGCGGGAATTATCCGCGCGCGAAGTGCAAGCCGAAGAAAGCCTGCGCCTGCATCGGGAGCGGCTTCGCCAATCCGCGGAATCCATTCAGCGCGAAGCGGAATCGCAGCACGAGGCAACGCTCACTGATTTGCGAGAAAAGTTTGAAGCGATCCGCGCCGAGGCCCTGGGACGCTGGGTGGAAGAGCTGGATACCAGCGGCGTGCGCGCCACCCATTCCACCGCCGAAGCCATGGGCAAATCCTCCGACTGGTACGTCCAGCAGACCCAGGGACGCATGCACTCGCTGGTGGAAGAACACGTGACCGGAGCGGAAGCGCAGCTCGAGAAGCGAGCTGCGGAAGCAGCCGAAAAAGCCGTTACCCTGCTCGACCAGCGCCGGGCGCAGCACTCCGTGGCGCTGCAGGCGCAAATCGACGAAGCCGCCAGCGCCTCCGTGGACCGCTCGCGCAGCCAGATCGAAGAGGTCGCCCACAGCGTAGCGGCGTCGTTTGGTCAAGTCCTCACCAGTGTTTCGGACGAGGCGCTGGATAGGTTTCACGAGTCCGCGCGCGGCGTCGGCGATCAGGCCAGAACGCAACTGGAAGAATCCAAACAACAATTCCACGTCCAGGTTGATGCCCATGCCAACGAGACGCTCAACCGCTTCCGGGAACACCTGGCGGCGGGCGTGAATCAGACCACCCAGGAACTGCAGGGCACGCTGCAGTCGCAGGTTTCCGACACTCTGGATATGTTCCGCAAGCACCGCGAGTCACTGCAGGAAGAATTGCGGCTCAGCTTTGACCGCCTGAGCAGCGAATCAATCGACATGCACGCGGGGCGACTGGAATCGGCGTCGGACTCGTGGATGATGAGGTCGCTGCGCCAGCTTAACGAGCACGGCCGCGCGGCAGTCGACTCACTGGCCAAGTCGAGTGAACTGGCCGTGCGCAATTCGTTTTCGATGATCTTCGACTGCATGGCGCGCACCCTGCGCGAAACCGCTGAAGCAACAGCAGTGAGCGCCGCATCGGCCAGCGCCAGCGCCGCACCCGCACCACCCCCAGACCTAGCCTCAACCGAACCCGAAAAGCACGTTTCGTAGAACTGAGCGGCACCAGATACTTACCCTGCCGGGCCAGACGAGCATATTCGTGTTGCGATTGCGCCAATACGTAATTGCATTTGGTGTCGGCCATTTGTGTCCTCCTCGGGATTTGGGTAGTTCGGTAACTCAATCAACGCGCGCGCCCCACGGCCATGAATTGCGGTGAGTCCGGAATTATCGAGCGGCGATTTCGCGAAGGGATGAAGCTACATGCTGCACTTGCTCATCGGTAAGGCCTGGAAATACGGGAATACTCAGCACGCGCTGGCCAGCGCGCTCGGCGTGGGGGAAAGAGCCTTGGCGGTGCCCTAGGTGCGCGTACGCCGGTTGGAGATGAAGCGGCGTGGGATAGTGGACCGCTGTCTCGATCCCCCGCTGCGCCAGCGCGCTCGCCGTGGCTGCACGATCCGGAACATAGATCACGAATAGATGATAGGCCGATGCGTCGCGGGCATCGTCGATCGGAATTTCAATATGCGCGCTGCCCTGCAATGCGCGACGATACTCGGCGGCGATGGCTTGGCGCCGTGCAGTCCATTCTTTCAAGCGCTTCAGCTTGATCCTCAAAATGGCGCCCTGAAAGCCTTCCATACGGTAGTTGAACCCAACAAAAGCGTGCGCGTACCGGCCGGACTGCCCGTGATTGCGCGCCGCTCGGGCAAACTCGGCGACGCGGTCGTCATCCGTGGTCAGCGCGCCCCCTTCGCCAGCGGCCGCCAGGTTTTTAGTGGGATAAAAGCTAAAGCCCGTCGCGTTACCTAGCGCTCCAACGCGGCGTCCGCGGTACTGCGCCCCGTGGGCTTGAGCAGCGTCCTCCAGCAGCTTCAGATTGTGGGCTTGGGCGATTGCGCGGAAGGCGTCCATATCCGCAGGGCGTCCATATAGATGGACTGGGAGAATCGCTTTGGTCCTGGACGTTATGGCGCGTTCGACGCACGCCGGATCGAGATTGGCAGTACGGGGATCGATATCCGCGAAAACCGGAACGGCGCCAGCATAGGAAATAGCCTCGGCGGTTGCGATAAACGTATTCGGCGTGGTGACGACTTCGTCGCCGGGACCCACGCCCAGAGCCAGCAGACCCAGGTGCAGGGCGCTGGTGCCGGAATTCAGGGCCACGCAATGTTTCACGCTGCAGAACGCCGCGAACTCGCGCTCGAACGCCGCAACCTCTTCACCGAGAACGAACGCGGAAGAGAGGCAAACCCGGTCCAGGGCCTCGCGGATTTCGTCGCGGAGCAAGTCGTACTCGAGGCGCAAATTGTTGTGAGGCACGGTGATCGTGGCGTTGGCTGCATGGGGCGGGAAGCTCATGGTGGCGGCCGCTAAGGGGCTTAGTCACTTTAACCTACGCGACTTTCGCCAACAAGCGGCCTCCCACCTGCGGTTCCACTAAACCGGGCTCCACCCGCGGCGGCCACATCCAGAGCCCTCCCGTCAGCGTGAGGGGACCAGAAACTATTCGTCGGGCGGTGCTAGGGGATGATACGATTTTGTTCGAATGCGCATACCGCGGTTCGATGAGCCTACGGAATTGCCCGCGATGGCCGGCAAACCCCTGCAAGATGAGTAGGGTTCCCGCCAAATTCCAACGGTGTATCGGGACGAAAATCGGCGAAGGTTTCGGTGTGAATCCATCGCAACCCCTGCATCAGGTTGCGCATCCATAGTTTCTTGCCATTGATAGACTTCGGAGGACGGGGATAAATGATTAGGAATTCGTTGGCCAAGGGATGGATTTGTGGCGTCGCGGCGCTGGTGCTGATCGCGGCGGGTGCGCTGAGCACGATGCGGAAAATCGCGGTGATGCGCGCGCCGGCTGCCGGTGATGTGCGCCTGAGCGCCAAGGACGCCCAGCAGCGCTACGGAAATTTGCCGCTGCGGTTTGAGCAAAACGTAGGACAGGCGGACGCGAGTGTTCGCTACGTTTCACACGGAGCGGGCTACGAACTGATGCTGGCGAAGACTGAGGCGGTCCTGGCACTGCAACAGCCGGCTTCCGCGCAGCCGCGCGCGTCGGTCCTGCGATTGGATCTGGAAGGCGCGAATCCCGTGGCGGCGGTCGGCGGAGTGGATAAGTTGGCCGGGCGGGTGAACTATTTTATTGGCAACAATCCGCGGGATTGGCACACCGATGTGCCCTCCTATGCGCGGGTGAAATATTCCGCGATCTATCCCGGAGTCGACTTGGTGTTTTATGGCAACCAACGCCGGCTGGAGTACGATTTCGTGATTTCGCCGGGCGCCGATCCGAGATCGATTGCCCTGCGCGTGGATGGCTCGAGCGGCATACGCGTGGACGAACAGGGAAACTTGCAGATGTCGGTGGCGGGCGGCGAAGTGGAGTTGCTCAAGCCCTACGCGTACCAGGAACGGAACGGAACGCGGGAACCAGTGGCAGCGGAATACGCGCTATCGGAAGGCAACCGCGTGAGTTTTGGCTTGGGAAAATATGATGCACGGCTGCCTGTGGTCGTCGATCCGGTGCTGACCTATTCCACCTATCTCGGCGGTAGCGCGACCGGCGACGCGGGCAACGGCATCGCGGTGGACCCGCAGGGACACGCCTACGTTACCGGTGTAACGTTTTCAAAGGTATTTCCGACCGTGGCTCAGAGTTACAATCCCGGACCGCTGACCACTAACGCGGGCGGCGCCGTGTTTGTCACCGAAATGAATCCTTCCGGGACTGCGGAAATCTATTCGACGTACCTGAGCGCAAATGTCAGCGAAAAAGGCACGGCGATCGCTCTCGACGCGGTAAACCCTCCGAACATATACGTCACCGGACAAACTCTCTCCACCAATTTCCCCACCACCGCCGGTGGTGTGATTCCCGGTCCGCTGGGCACCAATGCCAGCGGCACCGGGTTTCTTACCAAGTTGAATCCCACGCTAACGGGTCCCGCGCAGCTGGCCTATTCCACATACGTGGGCGGAACGGCTGGCGACATTGGAAACGCCGTAGCGGTGGATTCGCAGCAGATTGCCTATGTGACCGGGCTCACCAAAACGAGCGGGCTGGCTACCAGCAATGCTTACCAAACAACACTTGGCAGTAGCAGCGGAAACGCCTTCCTCGAGGCGATCAGTACCATGAAGACCGGTCTCGCTTCGGAGGTTTATTTTACATACCTAGGCGGCAGCGGTACCGGAGCCAGCAGCGGGCCAAGCCCATTTACCTACGGTGACGCGGGCACGGGCATAGGCGTTGATTCGGGATCGCGAGCTTACATCGGCGGCATTACTTCTTCAGCGAATTTCCCGATTAGCGCTACGGCCTACCAAGCCACTTCGTCCAGCGCGGCGACCACGGGAACTGCATTCTTCGCGCTGGTGGACACGAGCAAGTCCGGCGCGGGTTCTTTGCCATACTCGTCCTACCTGGGCGGGACCGGCGGAGATCGCGCCCTGGCCCTTGCGCTGGGACCGAATTATGCGGCCTACCTGACCGGTGTAACCGACTCGACAAATTTTCCGGTGACCACTGGCGCCTACCAGACTGCCGGCAACGCCGCCGGAGTGGCGTTCGTTACCGTGATTGACACCCTGAAGTCGGGAGCGAGTTCGCTGGCTTATTCCACCTACCTGGGAGGCAGCGGCGGAGATAGCGGAAACGGAATCGCGGCGGATGCCGCGGGGAACGCGTACGTCACGGGAACCACCGCGTCTACGAATTTTCCGGTGACCCCAGGCGTTTTTGAGTCCAACCTGAAAAACCCCGAGGGGAGCGCGTTCATTTCAAAGCTGAACCCGGCGGGCGGCGGCGCGACCGACCTGCTTTACTCCACCTATTTCGGCGGCAGCGGGCCCACCGTGGCCGATAAGGGCCTCGCCATTGCCGTGGATCCATCCAACAACACGTACATCACCGGGTCAACGGCGTCGGTGAATTTCCCCGTAGTGGCGCTTGCTTTCCAGCAGACCCTGACCCAGTTCGATTCGGCCGCGACGGCTTCGGCGTTCGTGGCCGAGCTGCCGTTGGTGTCCAGCGTGTCATTGTCTCCAGAAGCTCTTAACTTCCCTGGTCAGTTGGTGCACGTAGCCTCCAACGCGCAGACGGTGACGCTGACCAACAACACCCCGGTAGCTCTGAACGGAATCGTGATCGGAGTATCCGGCCCGAACGCCGGTGACTTCGCCACATCGACGGGCACCACAGCTTGCGGGGCGTCCTTGCCGGCTTCGGGTTCCTGCGACATCAATGTGGTGTTCACCCCCACAGCGGCGCCTCCCACAACGGAAACCGCCACGCTGGTGGTAACGGATAGCGACGTGACCAGCCCGCAGGAGATGACTCTCTCCGGCGGTGTAGTGGCCAATGCTGCGGTCGTAGAACTCTCTCCAACGTCTCTCTTGTTTAGCAATCAGATCGTCACCGGGACCGGCTCATCACAAACCGTCACCCTAACCAACAAAGGCAACATTCCTCTGACCATCGACTCGGTGAATATCAGCCCGAGCGACTACACCGAAACCAACACCTGCGGAAGTACCGTAGCGGCGGGCGCGAACTGCACCTTCAGCATCAGTTTCGCTCCCACTACCACCGGAGCGCGTCAAGGATTGATGAGCATTGTCAGCAGCGACAACCAGAGCCCGCACATCGTGGCACTGTCCGGAACCGGTTGGGACTTCGAACTCACCGCGCCCACCGCGTTGACGGTGACCTCGGGATCCTCCGGAACTCTCACTCTCACGGTTACCCCGCTGGGGGGTTTTGACGGTACGGTGACCGTAGCTTGCGCTTCCGTTCCAGTGAGCGCCACGTGCACGCTTTCCATCACCACCATGACCTTTACCGACGGGGTGACCGCGCAATCGTCGACCATTACCCTGGCCACCAAGAGCCAGTTGCCTCCACCGCGTAGTTCGCCCGGTGGAAACATCAGGCGATTGTTGGTGGTTGTGGCGTTCGCGCTAGCCCTGTTGTTCGCCGGGGCCAGCGTGCGGATGCCGCGGCTGCGTTGGAGCTTCGGATCGGTGGCTGTGTTACTGGTGGTCCTGGGAGTGAGCGGTTGCGGGGCCTCGGCGGTGACGCCGGTGGGCTCGTACACGTTCGATCTGACCGGAACGTCGGGAAACGTCACCCATACAATCGATGTCGCACTAACCATCGACTAGACCCGCGCGGCCGTCGGGACCAGGCCCTGACTGGAGATGAGTTGCGGGGCGGGTCCAGATCGGGCGCGCTAGCGGTTTTTCGTCCCTCGCGCGCTGGCATGGGCGAACCGGGACGCGGTCGTTAATTTTGAGGAGCTAACCACAGGTGAGACAAGTAGCGATCCCGCTGGGTTTGGCGTTGCTGCTGGCGATGCCGGCCATGGCGCAGACACCCGCAACAGAACCTGCGCAGGAACCGACCCAGGCACCGGCTACGGCGCCGGCTCAGGCACCGGCTCAGACACCGGACAAGACACCGGCAAAGATACCGGCGCAGGCACCGCATCAGGCAACAAGAAGCCGGTTTGACGTTTCGGCCGGCTACACGTATATGAGTTATGACCAGCAGGACGAGCCTCGCCTGAACATGAATGGCTACAACCTGGGAGCAGACGTCAATTTACTCAAGTGGCTGCAGGTGGGCGCCACTCTGTCGGGGGACTACAATTCGCAGAGTTCCACCAATCCCGGCTTGAACGGCACCAAGACCGACATCACCAGTTTCATGGCTGGGCCGCGCATTTATTTTCGGGGGCGTCGCCATCAGCGCTCGTACTTTTTCGACGGTGACGTTGGGGTCAGCGCCATCGGCGTGACGCCGCCCTATCTGCCGCCACTGCCTCAAACAACGTCAACGGGCAAGGTATTCTCGTGGGGCTTTGGAGCCGGACTCGATTATGCGATTTCACCCCGGTTCGCCGCGCGAGGCCAGGTGGACTTGCTGAAAACCGCGTTTTTCGGCGGCCCGTCACAGAACAACGTGGTGGCGTGGGTATCCATCGTCTACCACGTCCCTCGCATCAAGCTGCCGAAGCCGCCGACCAAGAAAAAGAAGTAGCTCCTCCTCCGTTGATTGACGCTAGAGGCACGCGCGCAACCGCAGGTCCCGCCTCTCGCTTCTCCGCTTGCGGTACACGAGTTGGACTTCGAGCAGGCCACCACCAATGGCGCGTGCAAAGACCCGCGGTATTGCCGGAGTTCGAGGTATTCCACTTGCGATCAAACTTATTACTGAGCTAAGCGAATATCTCACGTTTCGAGGATGGTTCCGGAATCATCTATCCCTTCCCGCTTTGGAAGCTCCCGGCGAGGCGCGCGACGGTATAGATGGGACGGCCCTTCGTTTCTTCGTAGATGCGGCCGACATATTCACCTTCACCAATCGCTCCCAGGAAAAAGAGAAGTATTCCCGAGAGAAACGTTATTGCCGCAATCAAACTGGTGAACCCTTGCGGGGATTGTTTCAAAACGGGTCGCTAGTCGCATCCACCCAACAGCGCGGCGCGTCCCCGATACATCACACACGCACTACGATTATGATCTGTATAGCCTGAGTTGTATTTCATGGTACAAGATTCAAGGGAATGGCTGGCGACTAAAAGGATTCAGAGATAGCGGACGCAAACAATTAGGCACTCCGAACTCGAGGTTTTGGGATGCGGCAGCCCCTCGAATGCTACTTAGCGCTGCAACGCTAGCCGTTGGAAGTTGGCTAGCCCACACAACCCACGAGTGTTCCCCGGCGTGCTCGATTGTGATCACGAAGGCCACGCAGGCTCGTGGCATTCCTCTTGCTACCCCCGCAATATCTCGTTTAGGCCCCACTTGCAGTGTCTTTTTCGGTAAAATGAGACTGCGGAAAATATCGAACTCGATGGGCTCTGTGCGCGTCGAATCGAAGCAAAAGACGTGCCGGCAGGATGGACAACATCCGCAAAAATCCATACGTAGTCTGGCCCTGCTATCGTGTTGGCGGGGCCATTTTACGCTTGCTTCCGAGAGCAGTGTCATAGCAAATTACCCCACCGTGGAAATTCCCCTCGAAGGATCGCCTTATCGAAGCGTGATTGTGGTGGTTTCTCTCCTGATCCTGGGAGGATTGCTGCAACAGGGCATTCGCCGGTCCCTCGCGCAGCGGGATAGCGAGTCCACAAATTTTGAGCAATTGCGCAAGGCGGTAGCGCTCGAGCCGGGCAACGCCGAATACTGGGACTTGCTGGGGCGATTCCAGGAGCTGGATTTCGAGCACCCGGACTTCAACGCCGCGATCCAGTATTTTCAACGCGCCGTCCAGCTCAGCCCCCGCAACTCCGCTTACTGGATCGATCTTTCCTCGGCCTACGAAACGGCGGGCGATGCGCCGCACGCCCAGCAGGCGCTGGATACTGCGCGCTCGGTGTATCCCGCTTCGGCCGAAGTGGTGTGGGAGTACGGAAATTACCTGCTGCGCCAGGGCGATTTCGACGCCGGTCTGGCACAGATCGGTCAGTCCATCCGCATCGATCCTACCCTGCTGCCGCTGGCCATTTCGCGCTCCTGGCGCGCCAACCAGGACGTGAACCAACTGCTGGATCATATGTTGCCGGTGGATATCGACGCCTATTTCCAGGCGCTCGATTTTTTTGCGGCGATCCACGAGGCCGACGCCGGAATGGCGGTGTGGAGGCGAATTCTGGCGCTGCAAAAGACGTTTCCGCTTTCCAGGTCCTTCCCGTTTATCGATGAGTTGATTCGCCAGGACCGCACCGCGGAAACCCGGGAAGTGTGGCGCGATGCGGTGGCCAGGTCAGGGCCGGTAAGCATGGGCGGGGCCTCATCGCTGGTATGGGATGGCACTTTCGATCAGGATTTCGCGAATGGCGGATTGGGCTGGCGAGTCACCGATTTGGTGGGCGTCTCGAGGGAATTCGATACCAAAATTTTCGTCTCGGCCCCGCGCTCGCTGCGCATTGATTTTGGAGGGGCCACCAATATCGATTTGTGGGAGCCCAGCCAGTTCGTTCCAGTGGAACCCAATCGTACCTACCGTTTTCAGTGCAGTTTGCGCACCGACGTGATCTCCACCGAGAGCGGAGTTCGCTTCGCGGTGTTCGACCCGCAGCATGCCGGAATGCCCGATTTGCTGACGCCGAGTCTGACTGGGACCAATGAGTGGACCACCCAAACCGGAACGATCACCGCCGGTCCACAGACGCACTTTCTGGAGATCTGCGTGCGACGCCGGCCGAGCCGGTTGTTTGAAAATCGCCTGAGCGGCACAGCGTGGGTGGACGATGTCTCGCTGTACCCGGTCGAAACGCCGGCGGGGGCTTCCGACAAATGAAGCTGCTAAGGGTCGGAATCTGCGCGGTAATCATCTTTTCGGTGCTGGCGTACGGCGTGGTGGAGGTGTGGTCAACGTCGGTACTGGAAATATCAGCAGGGCTATTGCTGGCCTTCTGGGCATTGCTGGTCGCGTCCGGAACTATCCAGAAAATTCACTTGAATCCGTTGAACTGGCCGCTCCTTGCGTACCTGGGAGTCGGCTTGATCCAACTGATCTTTCGTACCACCATGTCTCCGTTTTTCACTCAGGCAGAGTGGCTCAAGCTCTTGGCGTGTTATCTGATTTTTTTCGTATCGACCCAGGCTTTCCGGGAGCGCAGCGACTTCCAGTTTTTTGCGGGATTCCTGATGACTCTTGGCTTCGGGGTTTCGCTGCTGGGAATCGCCGAGTTCTTTACCGCCAACGGGAAATTGTATTGGACCAGGTCCACTCCGGGCGATGTAGCGTTCTTTGGACCGTACGTAAACCCCAACCATTTTGCCGGCTTCGTCGAACTGTTGGTGCCCATGGGTATGGCGTTACTGGCGATGCGCGGCGTGCGGCGGGACCTGATCCCTCTCGCTGGCCTCTTTACCGTTCTGCCGATCGGAGCGCTGCTTATGAGCGGATCCCGTGGCGGAATCCTTTCATTCTTTTTCGAGGTCGCGGTGCTGCTGTTCGTGGCCTGGAGCCTGCGCGCCCGAAAATCCCGGCTGGGCATGCTTGGATTGTTCGTGCTGGCTGCGATGGCCCTAGTGGTGTGGCTGGGAGCAGGAAAAGCGGTGGAAAAATTCACCCATTTGCACGCCGGTGAGGTGACCCTCTCCCGGCGATGGTCGATGACCACGGGCAGCGCTGACGTTTTCCTGGTGCACCCGATCGTGGGAAGCGGCCTGGGAACGCTAGTGTTAGCTTTCCCCCAGTACGAAAATATGTACGATGCGCGCGTGGTTGACCATGCGCACAACGACTACATCGAGATTTTGGCGGACACCGGGATCCTGGGCGGTTTATGCGCCCTGGCTTTTCTGATCCTGCTGTTCAGGCAAGCGGTCGCCAGGATCGAGTCCGATCAAGGCCATTTTTCGCGCGCGTACCACGTGGGGGCGCTGATCGCATGCTGCGGCATTTTGATGCATAGTTTTGTGGACTTTAACCTGCACATTGCCGCGAATTATTTGCTTTTCCTGATCGTTGCCGGCATGGCAACGTCGCCGGTATTCGAATCGGTCGCCGCAGCTTCACGGCGAGGACCGAGGCGAGTTGGGATCACGCGGACTTAGCACGGGAACTGCAGAAGAACTGGTGCCATTTCGGGCCAGTGCGGTGATCGAAAAGGGAACAATTTTCGATACAAGACCTTCCGCCTAGCCGGTTTAAAATAATAGACTTAGTGTGCAACGCTGAATGGGCTACGATGTAGTTCTGGTACTTTGCCATCAGGGGATTTCCTAGGTTGACACTCGGAGGAGGGGAGGTCATATTGGATTCGGGGCTAAACCTTTCAATGAACCAATTTCCTCGCGTGGGTGTCTTATCTGTGGGTGCCAGACTGCTCTGGCTCATCCCGATGCTGGCATTCGGTATGGGAGGAGCCTGGGGCCAGAAAACCAACGGCCAGCAACCGCCTAGCGCCCAAGCACAGGCTCAAGCTCAGGAACAACTCACTACCGCCGAAACGAATGAAAAGATTCAGCAGCTGGCGGCGCTGCGGCGTCAAAAGCCTATGGAGACGCCGATCGGACCCGGCGACATACTGCATGTCGATGTGTTCGATGCCCCCGACTTGGCGCGCGACGCACGCGTGGATCCAACAGGGATGATCAGCCTGCCGTTGATTCCGGGGAAAATTCACATCGCAGGGCTGAGCACCTACGAAGCGCAAGACAAAATCGCCGATTTGCTGAGGGAGAATGGGCTGATATCACATCCGGAAGTTTCGGTGATCGTAAGGGAGCAAAACAGCCAACCGGTTTCGGTGGTCGGAGCGGTACAACACACCCAGGTGGTGCAGCTGGTAAAGCCAATGACACTGCTCGAGCTTTTGGCTAATTCCGGCGGAGTGGCGGATGACGCGGGAGCGGTGGTACTGGTGATACGCCGTTCGCCGGTGGCGACGCCAGTTGTAGCGACTGCACCAGGCGACGTGGCGGCGAAAACGGAGACGCCAGCCGCGGCTGCAGAAACGAAGGATCTGAAGGACGTGCAGGGCAGCGATGCGGCGTCCGCGGAAATTGCGGAAATGAATGAAGCTGGTTCGCAAACGATTTCGATTCGTTTAAGAGATTTGCTGGATTCCGGCGATCCAACATTCAATATTCCCGTTTATGGAGGGGATATCGTCAGCGTGCCGCGATCGGGCATCGTGTATGTCGCAGGTGCCATCTCAAATCCGGGCGGATACGTACTGCAAAGCCGGGGAGAACAAGTGACCGCGCTGAAAGTGGTGGCGCTAGCTCACGGGGTGACCAACACTGCGAAATCAAACGACGCAGTAATCGTTCGCAAAAATGCGGACACCGGAACCTCTCAGGAAATACCCGTCCGATTGAAAGACATTATGAACCGCAAGATAGCGGACGTGCGGCTGATGCCGAATGACATATTGATCATTCCCGATAGCGCACTCAAGAAAGCTCTCTACAAGTCGAGCGAAATGGGGGTGGCCATAACCACCGGACTCCTGATTTATCATCTCTAGATATTGCCCATTTTGATTTCTAAGTGTATTCACCTGGCCTGAGATTCCGAGGAGCGAATGGAAGAAGCAAACCGATTAACGGTGCGAGACCGAAGGCCGGAGCCGCCGCTGGCGGTGATCCCCACGCCATCCGCCACCGGCACGGCATGGGACCAGTTGCCGCGGCAACCGCACCTGCTCGATTACCTGATCATCCTGAGAAAACACCAGTGGCTGGTGGTGACGTTCTTGCTGACGGTAGTGACGATCGTAACCATCGCATCGTTCAAGATGAAGCCGGTATATGAGGCGGAAGCGCGGGTAGAAGTCGACAAGGAATCGCAAAACACCCTGCCGTTCCAGCAGGCCGATCCATACGAAGAGCTGGAAGACAGCGAAAGCTATCTCGAAACTCAAGTGAACATCCTGCAGAGCGAGACCTTGGCATTGCAGACCATTCGCTCCATGGATTTGGGCCGATATCCGGAGTTTGGCGGCGAAAGCGCAGGGCCGAACGCGGTCCGCTCAGGCCCAGTCAAGCGTCCGGCTATCCTCGGCGCGTTTCTGGGGAGCCTGACCGTAAAGCGGGTGCCCAATACCCGGCTGATTGAAGTCCGGTTCGATGCGGGTGATCCGCAGTTGGCAGCAGCCGTGGTGAATACTCATCTCCAGAATTTTATCGAACAGAACTTCCGGAGCCGCTACGATGCGACCACCCAAGCATCCAACTGGCTGGCTTCGGAATTAGAAGAATTACGGATCAAGGTAGAGAAGTCTGAGGACGCGCGTATCGCCTACGAGCGCGCGAATCAAATCTGGACCATCGACGAAAAACAAAACATCACCTCGCAGAAACTCGGAGATGTCAGC
>Ga0182024_10004985_pt1 | contig 30098 bp, 34 predicted proteins | sample P32metaG_FD_120480 | JGI IMG/M metagenome (GOLD analysis project Ga0182024, IMG submission 120480) | Permafrost microbial communities from Stordalen Mire, Sweden - P3-2 metaG (Illumina Assembly) | ecosystem: Environmental > Terrestrial > Soil > Wetlands > Permafrost | place: Sweden: Stordalen...
CACCCCCGCCGCGGGAGGGATCGATGTGTCGTAACATACGCACGCTGTTCAATTTCGAACCGCAGGCGACGGACGAGGAAATCCACGCGTCCGCGCTGCAATTCGTGCGCAAGCTGAGCGGATTCGCCAAACCGTCGCGGGCCAACGAGGCGGCGTTCAACCAGGCCGTCGAAGAAGTTACGGAAGCGGCCCGCCGACTATTGGGATCGCTGGAAACGGCGGGCGCGGCGAAGAATCGCGAAGTGGAAGCCCTGAAGGCGCGCGAGCGGGCGCGTGAGCGATTCGCGTAGCGGCCTATTTTTGCCGCGGCTTCTTGCCTCTGCCGGCGCTCAACTGATGAACCGTGGCGGAGACGCCGGCGCTGCGCCGAAGCGCGTCTTTCAGATCGACGGGGCGGCCATATTTCTTGAGCAGATCGCGGAACGCCTCGTCGGACAGTTCCTGAAAGTCTTTCATCTGGTCGTGGCCGAGAAGGTCCAGCTGCCGCCAAGTCGCTTCGTCGAACTGCACGCGCTTGCCCGGCATGAACTCGCCTCTTTGCCCGGTCCGGGAGACCCCCACTGCGTCGAGCTTCCGCCTTTCGATCGGCGAAGTCCAGCGCCTGAACGCCGGGTAAGTGATCGACGTGGCCGTGTTATTTGATCTAAGCTGACATGATCGCGTGGCGGCATAGATCGCGCGCGTTCAATTTGGCCTCGAAAGGATTAATCCAATGGCGAAGAAACAATCGGATAGCGTCTATCGGATTATCGATGTTGTCGGCGTCAGCGAGAAGTCATGGGAGGATGCCGGTCGCATGGCGGTGGAGACGGCCGCCGGCTCGCTGCGCGATCTTCGCGTGGCGGAAGTCACCAAGATGGACATGAGGGTGGAGAACGGCAAGGTCACCGCCTTTCGCACCCGCGTCGCGCTCTCGTTCAAATACGAGGTGTGATCCGGTCTTTCGGGCTTTAGCGTCCTGAGTTCCGCGCGCCGCTACGCCGGGCGGCCGCGGAATTGGCCGGTTTTGCGAAAGCGCCAGAGATAATCCGGCACCACCGACGCGATCGAATTGGGGATGATCCCGAGCGCTTCGAGCGTGCGGCCCTGCTCGTGTGCGGCGGCGGAGACGACATTGTCGCCTCTGAGCATTTCGACCTGGTCGGGCGTGATCGGCGGCTTCGGCAGGAATTGCAGGAACGCCGCCTGCAGCTTCATCACTGCGAACGGCACCGGCACCAGCAGGCGGCGGCGTTCGGCGGTGGCGAGCGTGAATTCCATCAGCTCCTTGAAGGTGCGCACATCCGGTCCGCCGAGCTCGTAGATCGTCCCGGCCTTGGCTTCGCCGTCAACCGCTTTGGCGATCGCTTCCCCGACGTCGCCGGCAAACACCGGCTGAAACCGCATATGGCCGCCGCCCGGGAGCGGCAGCATTGGCGAAATGCGGGCGAGCGCGGCAAAGCGGTTGAAGAACTCGTCCTCAGGACCAAAGACGATCGACGGCCGCATGATGATGGCTTCGGGCTGCGCCGCCAGGACCAGCCGCTCGCCTGCGGCCTTCGAGCGCGCATAGTGCGAGGGCGAGTTCTCGTCGGCGCCGATGGCCGAGACATGGACGAGGCGCGCGCCGACGGCGCTGGCGGCGCGGGCCACAGCTTCCGCGCCTGCCGCCTGGACGGCATCGAAGCGCTGGCGGCCTTTTTCGAATAGAATGCCGACCAGATTGATGACGATGTCGGCATCGCGCACCGCCGCCTCGACCGATTGCGGGTAGCGCAGATTTGCTTGCACCGTTTCGATCTGCCCGACCCCACCGAGCGGCCGCAAATAGCCGGCCAGCTCCGGGCGGCGCACCGCGACACGGACGCGGAAGTTGCGATGGGCGAGCGCACGCACCACGTGGCGGCCAACGAAGCCCGAGCCGCCGAACACGGTGACCAGCGTGTCAAAATTGCTTTTCACAGACATTGCCGGCCGAAATACAGGATCGATTCAGCGCTGTATAGAGGGATAGCGCGTTCGATTGACAACGAGAAGTCGGCTCCGTACCTATCCCGGCGCAGCCCAGGTGGCGGAATTGGTAGACGCACTAGTTTCAGGTACTAGCGCCGCGAGGCGTGGAGGTTCGAGTCCTCTCCTGGGCACCAATTCGCAAAATTCGCATTTGATTTAGCGGGCTTTCGTCCAAAGAATGTCAGGGTCGGCGCCCTGGCCAACGCCGCCAAAACGTGGATCGCCCGATGATCCGACTGTCGATCAAGCGCAAGATCATCGGAATCGCGGTGGCGCTCATCGTCTTGATGGCCATCACGGCGCTGATATCGATGGCGCTCGTGATGCAGGTCGGCGAGCGCCTGGAAGATCTGACGCGCAGCTACGTCCCTGCCTATGGCGCGCTGGCGCGGGCCAACATCTCCTCGCTCGAGCGCGCGGTGGCGTTGCGCCGCATGGTGATCGAGAAAATCGAGTCGCCCGCCGACAGCGAGCGGTTTGCCGCCATACGTAAAAGTTTCGACGCCAACGGCGAGGCGGCGGAAAAGGAAAGCAAATCTGCGCGCGCATTGATTGATGACCTGATCCAGAAAGGCAGCCAGTTCAACGACACGACCGCTTTGGTGCGGCTGCAGACCCGCCTCTCCGATCTGGTCGACGATACCCGCACACACCTCAACGACGAGATTGCGCGCGTGCTGCCGTTGCTCGACGCCGGCGACCACAATGCGCTCGCCGATGGCCTCGACCGTGTCGATGGACTGCGCGACGAGCTTGATCGCCAAATGGACACCATTCGCACGGAGATGATCGAGCTGCTGCGCGCCGACGCGGCGGCGACGGTGCGCAAGCAGCACGCGGTCATGCTGATCGCCATTGTGCTGACGGCGCTCGCCGCCACGCTCGGCCTGGTCTTCTCGATCCTGGTCAGCACCGGATTGACGCGGCCGGTTCGCCGGTTGCTGGAAGGCACGCGCGCGGTCGAGGCTGGCGACCTCGGCCAAACCCTCGCCGTCACGACGCAGGACGAGATCGGTTCTTTGACGGTCGCCTTCAACCGCATGATCGAGCAGCTGCGCGTGAAGGAACGCATCCGCGAGACGTTCGGCAAATATATCGATCCCCGCATCGTCGAGGGGCTGATCAGCGGGCGCCCGCTGGCGGCCGAGGGACAGCGGCGCGTCATGACCGTGCTGTTCTGCGACGTGAAGGGTTTCGTCGGCGTGAGCGAGGAGATGACCCCGCAGGGTTTAGTCAAGGTCATGAACCGGTACTTCTCGACGATGTCCGCGCCGATCCACGGCAATGGCGGGATCATCGACAAATATATCGGCGACGCCATCATGGCCTATTGGGGACCGCCCTTCACCGCGGATGCGGACCAGGCGCGCCTCGCCGGCTTTGCCGCTCTCGACATGCTTGAACGTGTCGCGCCGTTTCGCGCCGAGCTGCCGGAGCTGCTTGGTCTGCGAAGCGTGCCGATCTCGTTCGATATTCGCATTGGCATCGCCACCGGCGAGGCGCTGGTCGGCAGCATCGGCTCCGAAGTGATGATGAGTTACACCGTGATGGGCGAGACCGTGAACCTGGCCTCGCGGCTGGAGGGCGCCAACAAGCTGTACGGCAGCCGCATCCTGGCAATAGCGGCGACCGTGACCGGCGCCGGCGCGGCGATCGAGACACGCGAGATCGATCGCGTGGTGCTGGTCGGCCAGAGCCACTCACAGGCCGTGTACGAGATCATGGGCCGCGGCGGCGCCTTGACGCCGATGCAGGTCGAGTTGCGGGCGCGCTACGCCGCGGGCCTCGCCGCCTACCGTGCCCGGCGCTGGGAGGAAGCCCGCATTGCCTTTGCTGCGGCGCTCGAAGCGGTTCCCGGCGACGGGCCGTCTTTGGCCATGCTCAAGCGCATCGACCATTTGTCAGCCGCGCCGCCGTCAGACGACTGGGACGGAGCCTGGCGCCTCGAGCAGAAATGATCGTGAACGCTGCATAAGGCGGCTCGTCTGCCGCCAAGTTGCGGGGCCGGCCGTGTCGGCGATCGCTTGATCGTTCAGCGTATGGCCTGATCGTCGCCGTCGTCTTTGTTCATTGGCCGGCCGTCCAACGACATGACCGCTCGATAGGCATTGACCAGCTTTGCACTGGAACCGGGATCGTTGCCTTTTCCCAGCGCCGTGGCGGAAGCCGTCAGCATGGCGCGAATATCCTGAGGCTTGAGCGACGGTTTGCTTTCAAGCAACAGCGCCACGACGCCGCTGACGTGTGCGGCGGCAACAGACGTTCCCGTGGTGATCTGATACGATTGCGCCGGAGCGTCGGCGAGAATGTCGACTCCCGGTGCGGCAATCGCGATGTATTCTCCGCGGTTGGACATCTTGAACAAACCATCATTGCTGTCGGTCGCGGTCACGGCGATCACGTCGGGATCGGCCGCTGGATAAAGCGGCGGCGAATTCGGCCCCGCATTACCGGCAGCAGCAATCAGCACGAGGCCTTTTTCGTGTGCCGCGGCCAGCATTCGGTGCAATTCCCAATCCGGCGGCCCTGCAAAACTCATGTTCACGACGCGTGCGCCGTTGTCGGCCGCCCATTGCAGCGCCTTGTAGATGCCAAACGAGGTGCCCTTTGCGCCAACGGGCGCGTCGTCGAACGCGCGCACCGCCAGCAGGTGCACGCCGGGCGCAATACCCAACAGCTTGCCGTGTGAAGCGATCGCACCAGCAATTGCCGTTCCATGCTTGTGCGGGCTCGCATCGCCACTCAATGCGTCGAAGCTTTTCACGATTGTTCCAGCAAGATCCGGATGGTTTGCGTCAATCTCCGAATCGATCACCGCGACCAAAACATCCTTTCCCGCTGCAAGTTGATGCGCTTGTTTAATCTGCAGCTTGGTCAGAACGTATTGAGCCGGATCGCCCTGGGTATCATCGGCGACAACGGCGGCCTGTTCTTGCAGCGTGAAAATGTAGTTGGGCTGCGCGCTGGAGACTATGCGCTCATTCTCGATCGCGCCGACGACGTCCGCCACCGAACGGCGGCCGCCAATACGCCAGCGATAGACGGTGCTGCGGATCAAGGGGAGGCTTTGCGATTCGAGCCGGGTCAAATCGTAGCGCCGCGCGATTTGATCGATCGATTGCGGCGTCGCGCTCGGTCCAAACTCGGTGAGTATCTCGCCGGGAACGAAGCGCTGCTCGCCGTTTGGCGGCACCCCGCTGCGGCCGTTGTTGCCGCCAGTGCCGCCGCGCTTCGGCAACTCCGACACGTCCGGGCCGGGACTGTCGCCGACGCTGGGGTTGAAAATCCGATGGTGTCGCGAACCTCCACGATCCTCATGGCCTGCGTTTCTTCCGTACCTGCCGGACGGTCGGTCAACGACTTTGCCGCCGCCCCGACGCGGCGCCGTCATGTCATGCCGCCCTCCCCCGCGAAAGCCGCCGGCCGATCCGCCGAAGCCGCCCATGCCGCCGAAACCGCCCATGCGCGCCGCCGCTGGGCTCGACTCGCCGATACAGGACGCGATCAGAAGCAGGCCAAAGAGCATCAGCCCCAGGATTGGCAGCGGCTTCCTTGAGTTGCTTCGCATGGCGAACTCCTCGTGTGGATCACTCGGTGGTGGCGATGAAGCCGACGACCTTATCCCCTTGCAGTGTCTTCACGATGCGCGCGATATCCGTCTGCGGAAGCTTAATCTCCGCGATACGCACGCGGTATAGTCCGCCCGCGGAGGGGCCGCCCGCAATACTGAGTTTGTTGGTTTCCAGGAATTTAGTGATATCGGCGGCATTGGCCTGCGGCTGGAAGCGGATCAAAGCGTAGGCGCCGTCGCCTGCGACATTCGTCGGCGCGGACGCGGTTTCATAGCTGCCCGCGCTCTTCTCCTTGAGCACGATGCCGGCAATCAATCCGGCTTGCAGCATGATGGCGAGCGCCGCTGCACTTGCCGACCAAGCCAGCGTGCGTGGCGAAAGACTGGCGAAGAATTCCCCGATACGCGCGCCGAGATTTATCGACACCATCGGCCGCCGCGCCGGCTCGGCATCGATCTTGGCGAACAGTGTCTCGATGGCGCGCGGCGAGGGCGCCCCCAGCGTTTCGTTGAGATAGACGGTCTGGCCGAGTTCCTCGCGCACCATTTCGTAGCGTCGCGCCAGCTCGGCGTCGCTGGCGAGCGCGGCCTCCACCCGCTGCATGTCGCGCGCGTCGAGTGTTCCCGCCGCATGCCAGGGCAGCAGGTCTTCGATATCGCTGCGTTCGCTTTCGCTTGCCGTGTTCATGGCCATCCTCGATCGATTCCTTGCTCCTTCAGGAGCTCCGATAATTTCTTCCGCGCGTAGAACATGCGCGTCTTCACGGTCGCCTCCGGGATACCGACGATCGCAGCGACCTCTTCCACCGATTTCTCGTGGTAGTAGACGAGGTCGACGATCTCCCGGTGCTCGGCCGACAGCTTGCCTAAGCAAGCTCGTAGGGCCGCGCCTTTGTCCTTCTTCGCCAGCGTAACTTCGGGATCGTCAGCTTGATCCTCGATGGCGCCGGCCGTCTCCTCATCCAATTCTTCCTCGGGCCGGCGCCGCAGCACCGACAGCGCCTTGAAGCGGGCGATACTCAACATCCATGTTGAGACCGCGGACCGCCCTTCGAATTTGCCGGCTTGCCGCCAGACGTCGAGGAATACATCGCTGATCAAATCCTCCGCGGTTGCTTCGTTGCGTACCAGACGCACCACGAATCGATACACACGAACATGGTGTCGTGCGAACAACACCTTCATGGCGAGCCGATCGCCGTTGGCGATCCTTCCGATCAGCACCTCGTCCGAAGTCGTTTGCATCGGCACGGCGGCAGGCTCTTGGTTAGGTCGCGCTACGCGGGGCGCAGGTTCAAATGAAATCGAAGAAAATTTGCGAAAACGCATACGCCAGTAAGGTCTAACATGGAAAAAGCTCCGATTCATCTTACATCCTGGCCAGAAGAGGTGCGGCAATGGCGAAATCGAACGGAAAGACGGTCCTCATTACGGGTTCCACCGACGGCGTCGGCCGTGTTGTGGCCAAGAGGCTGGGAGAAGGCGGCTGGCGGGTTCTGGTGCACGGCCGCGATCGCGGCCGCGGCACGGAGGTCGTCGCCGAAATAAAAGCCGCCGGCGGCTCGGCGGAATTTTTGGCGGCCGATCTCTCCTCCATGGCTGACATCCGGCGCCTCGCCGACACGGTGGGGAAGACGACCCAACGGCTCGATCTTCTCGTCAATAATGCCGGCATCGGCAGCGGCGGGCCGCAAGGCGCGCGGCAGACCAGCGCCGACGGCTACGAATTACGCTTCGCGGTGAACTATCTGGCCGGGTTCCTGCTCACGCATCTGCTTTTGCCACTCGTTGGAAAAAGTACGCCCGCCCGCATCGTCAATGTCTCATCGCTTGGCCAGGAGGCGATCGACTTCACCGACGTGATGTTGATGCAGAGCTACGGCGGGTTACGCGCCTACCGCCAGAGCAAGCTCGCGCAGATCATGTTTACGATCGATCTCGCCAACGAGCTTGAGGGCACCGAGGTCACAGTCAATGCGTTGCATCCCGCGACCTTCATGAACACGACCATGGTTCTCCAGTTTGGGGGTAAGCCGATGAGCAGCGTCGAGGAAGGAGCCGACGCCATCCTCAAACTCGCGGTAGCGCCCGACATGCAAGGGCGAAGCGGACTTTATTTCAACGGCCAGCGCGAGGCGCGCGCGGATGCCCAGGCCTATGACGCGACGGCGCGACGGCAGCTCAAGACGCTAAGCGTGGAGCTTACCGGTTTGTCCCCCTAAAGGATCCACGCCTGCCCGGTCACGCGGCTAGAAGGTCGCCCGCGCTCCCGCATAGGCGGCGAACGGCATGCCTGGCACGAAAGTGCGCGGGTCGGTCAGATTCAAATAGGGAAATGACGTGACGTCGAAGAACGTGCCGTACGCGTAATAGTGCTGGTTGAACAGGTTCTTCACCAAGGCGAACACTTCGATGTTCTTGGATATTTGGTAGGACGAATGCAGGTTGACGACCCAGTAGGCCGGCATTTTCGGATTCTGATTTGATTCATCGCCGACAAGATACTGGCTGCCGATCACGTTGAGATCGGCGCCGAGCTTCCACGGGTCGGTGATGCGATATTCGGCGCCGGCCTTGAAGCGAAAATCCGGAATACCGGTCAGGTGATCGCCGGGAATGACAAAGATGTTGCCGTTCGCGTCGGCATAGGGGTTGAACGGCGAAGACAAGGTCAATGCGTTGCGGAACGTGGCATCGACCGAGGTGTAATTGGCGTAGACGTTCCAGCGGTCCAATTTGTACGACGCTTGCGCCTCGATCCCCTGGCGCAACGTGTCCCCGCCGTTTTGAAAATATTCATGTCCGGGGATCGGGCTCGCGACGGCGATAATATCGTCGGTGTCGAGCGCGTGATAGGCGCCGACGCTCCACGCTAACAGCCCCTTGGCGATGTCGAAATGCCCGCGCAGGCCGGCCTCGAAGGTGTGCGACACGACCTGCTTGAGATTGGGGTCGCCGACCAGCGCGTTGTCGATCAGGCAGGGCCGCAGCGGATCGGAGCAGGCGAGCTCGAGCGGCGTCGGCGCGCGGTTCGCTTCCGAATAGCCGCCGTAGAGCGTGACATTGGGCGTTAGCTTGTAGGTCGCGCCGATCGTCGGATTGAAGCGGCTGTAATCGTGATTGCCGTTGAGCAGCGGGTCGTTGCCTAGCTCGTCCAGGAGATTGATTTGGGCGAAGTTAAAGCGGCCGCCGGCGGTGACCGAAAGTCGCGATGTCATGTCGAACGTGTCGGTGGTGTAAAGCCCGGTATAAAGGGTCTCGGCGCCCAAGCCGACCGGCGCAACGTCGCCCGATGGCTGGTCGATGAAAAGCCCCACCCCCTGCACGACCGGAAACTGATTGGCATTGATCGTACCCAGCTCGCTCGTCGTCGAAAATTGCACGAGCCCGCGATCGACGCTCAGCCCGATCGTGAAATTGTTGCCTTGACCGAATACTTTTTCTGAAGACGCAACTTGCGCGGTGCCGCCGAAGCTGTTGGTCGACGTCCAGGTACGATCGATTTCTCCCAAAACACTCGACCCGAGCAATCCCGTGGCGGGGACCGTCTGCCCGGTCGTGGTGATGAGGTTGGACAACGTGCCGTCCAGGCTGGGAAAACAAAGCACAGCTGGATCGGGGCAACCGTTGTTCTGCGCATCGGTGCCGTTGCCGTCGACGTGGCTCTGCCGGAATGCGCGATAATAGACGTTGGCCTGATATGTCCACGTATCGGTCGGCTTCCAGCTTGCGCTCGCGGTCAGGAAGGCGAGCTGATTCTCCGTCGTTTGCGGGACGGTATAGATGCTCGACCAGTTTTGGCTCAGCATTTCCACCGGCGTCGCCGCAGCCGCGCCAAAACTGTTGGACGCGCCGGTAAAGGTGACGTGGAATTCGGTTTGATCGCCACGCGCGCCGAGGTCGGCGTAGAGCCGCCGCAATTGCGAGGGCGAATCCTGCCGCCATCCGGCGTCGTCGATGGCGTCGGCGGTGATATAGCCAGAAAGGTTTCCGACCTGGCCCCCCGCCTGCACCGACGCGCCGGCGCGTCCAAACGAGCCTGCGGTCAGCTCGCCCTCGACGCCGCGGTAGGTAAAGCCGTTCTTCATCTCGAATGAGAGCGCGCCGCCGATGGCGTTGAGCCCATAAATCGGATTGCTGGGAACCAGCGTCATCCGATTGATGGCGTTTTGAGGGATGAAGTCCCAATTGACGGTGTCGCCGAAGACCTCGTTGATGCGCACGCCGTTCTGATAGACGGCGAGCCCTTGCGGTGTGCCGATAACCGGAGATGCCGTGAAGCCGCGGTAGTTGAGGTCGAGCTGAAATTGATTGCCGGTCTGGTCGCTCAGCGCCACGCCGGGCAATCCCCGAACCAAGGCGTCGAGCAGGCTCGGCGCCGTCGCGGGGTCGAATTCGGCGGCGGAAAGCGTTTGAACATTGGACGGGACCTTGTCGCGATCGATCGCGCCGGGTTCGGCGCGTGGCGCGGCGCTCTGCGCCGGGGCCGCAGCCGGTCCAGTCGGCGCCGGCGCAGGACGCGCTGGCGGCAGCGGCGTTGTGGCGATGACGCGGATTTCAGGAAGGGGTGCGGCGTTTGAGTCTGCGCCCAGGCCCGAGGTCTGCTGTGCGATAGCGGGTCCCGGCGTCCACACGACGACGATGAACGCCGCCCCGAACAAGGCGCAAGATGTCGCCCAGACCGCAGACGCATGGACGCTACCAACGCTCACAGCCCCCCGCATGGGCGACCCGTCCCCCCGACCAGGATCCTGAAACTCTGCCACGATCCATGCGCCTGGTCATGGACGATTTTCACCGGGCGCTGCTTTTGACGCGGCATTGGGGTTGCGATACTTCATTGCTGCATGACCATCCGCCTGCATCGCGGCGATCTGCCGGACCTTTCACGCTACGCCGGCGCGGTGGCGATCGACACTGAAACCATGGGACTTTCTCTCGGCCGCGACCGGCTGTGCCTGGTTCAGCTTTCGCCCGGCGATGGTTCGGCGGACGTGGTGCAGATACCCCCGCACGCTACCGACGCGCCCAACCTCAAGCGGCTCCTCGCCGATGCCGGCGTGCTCAAGATTTTTCACTTCGCGCGGTTCGATCTCGCCATGCTCTGCAATGCCTTTGGCGTCATGCCTGGGCCGGTCTACTGCACCAAGATCGCTTCGCGGCTCACCCGCACTTACACCGACAAGCACGGCCTCAAGGACCTCGTGCGCGAGGTGCTGGGGCATGATCTTTCGAAGCAGCAGCAATCATCCGACTGGGGCGCGGCAGAGTTGAGCGACGCGCAGATTTCGTATGCCGCCGCCGACGTGCTCTATCTGCATGCGCTGAAAGATCGGCTCGACGCGATGCTGGTGCGCGAGGGACGGGAGGAAATGGCCGCCGCGTGCTTCCGTTTCCTGCCGGATAGGGTGCGGCTCGATCTCGCCGGCTTTGCCGAAGAGGACATTTTCGCCCATTCCTAGGCCGAGGAGATCGCCGCGGGTTGCGTCGGAATCGTGTCGGAACTCCAAGTCTGAGCCCAGCGACATCACGGCAAATTTGCTAGTGTTCCCGCGGAATAAGGCACCAAATCCGCGGTTTTGCCGAAGCTACTTTGCCCGGCCCCGGCCACATTCGCAGGCGACAACTCGCCGGCGGAACCGCTAAAACGGGCCGCAGGCCGAATCGGGGGCACGGCCTCTAGGGGAAAACCGCTGACCAGCGCCTATCCAGTCGACGGTCCGAGACAAGGGTTTTCGGCCACTTCTCGTCGCGATGCCGACCAAGTCTATCGCACCGCGCTTCGGCATAGCCGGCACGTGCATTGGCTTCGCATCGGCGTGCCAGCCACGCTTGCCGCGGCTCTCTTGCTGGTGGTCGGGGCCAATTATATGCCGACGGTCGGCAGCCTTCGGCTGCCGGGAGAACTTGGCAAGCTGGTGATCAAAGGGACCAAGGTCACGATGCAGCAACCCCGCCTCTCCGGTTTCACGGTCGATTCCCGTCCTTATCAGTTTACAGCGAATTCGGCCGAGCAGGAGATCACCAAGCCCGATTTGATGGAGCTTCACGACATCCAGGCCAAAATAGAGATGGAAGACAAGAGCATCGTCAATATCACGTCGAATTCGGGGACCTACGACATGAAGACCGAAATGCTCACCCTGATTGACAAGGTCCATCTCGTCTCGTCGACCGGCTACGAGGTGCGCCTGAGCGAAGCCACGATCGATGTGCACAAAGGGACCGTGCGGTCCGACAAGCCGGTCTGGGTGAAACTCACCAACGGCGTGATCAACGCAAAACGGCTCGAGGTGCTCGACAGCGGCGCCGTGATCCGTTTCGGCGGCGGCGTGTCGATGACTGTGGTCCCGGAGCAGGATTCCACACAGGCAAGCAACCGATGACGCGCCGGATTTGGTTCTGGACCCTGATAATCGTGTTGGCTGCGCCGGGAATCGCCGCGGCACAGGGTCCGCATGCCGCCGCAGCGGCGCCGACCCAAGGAATTCTCCAAGACCAGAATCAGGATCAGCCGATTCAGATCGAGTCCGCGACGCTTGAAGTGCACGACAAGAACAAGATGGCGACCTTCTCCGGCGACGTGCAGGTGGTCCAGGGGGACACCACGATAAAGTGCCAAACACTCGTCGTATTTTACGGGGCGGAGCGTAGTTCCGGCGCAAGCCAGACGGTCGCGAACGCGGCGCAGCCGGCGAGCCCTCCGCAAGGTGCCCACACGATGGCGCCGCAAGGTGCGCAAGACATCCGCAGAATCGAAGCGCGCGGCGGCGTCACCGTCGTCACCAAGGATCAGAACGCAACCGGCGACCTTGGCGTCTACGACTTGAAGAAAAAGTCGATCACGCTGACCGGAAATGTCGTGGTCAGTCAGGGCAAGAACGTTCTTCACGGCGACCGTGTCGTGGTCGACACAACGACCGGCAATGCCCACTTCGAGTCCGGCGTCGCCAGTCAGAATCGGGTCCGCGCGCTCATTCTGCCAAGCAAAGGCGCCAACGGGTCGTCGAACGTCATGTCCATTGGACCGCCCCGGCCGAATTAACGGAGACGGCCGCAGCATCGCCGCGGAAAATCGGATAAAATCTCCGCACAAGGCGGTGTGACTATCCGCACCGCGATCCGAACCCACCGAGGCTGGCTTGGTCGATATTTTTTCATACTTTCGCCGACGCCGAACTTCGGCGCCGCGGCAGCCGATTGCGGCCGGCGCGGAGGCCATCGATCTGGCGAGCATCGGTGGCGTGATCAACGGCACCTATCTCGATATTGCGAGCCTGCCGGTAGCGGAGGCGAAGGCGCGCACCAAGCCTTCGCCGCGGCCGCAGCGCAAGCCGTCTGCAAGCGTATCGCAGCGCCAATCTCCGCCGGAAAACGCGCCGCCTCCGGCGGTCCGGCCGCGACGCCGCGCGGAGGGGAACGGTGCCGCGCCGTCCGATCGCAAGGGCGTGCTGTCGGTGCACGGCGTGGAGAAGAGTTTCGTCGGCCGCAAGGTCGTCAAGGGCGTAAGCCTTTACGTGCGCAAGGGCGAAGCTGTGGGTCTGCTCGGTCCGAACGGCGCCGGCAAGACTACGGTCTTTTACATGATGACCGGTCTCATCAAGGCCGATAAAGGACGCATTGAACTCGACGGCTACGATGTAACGCCACTGCCGATGTACCAGCGCGCCCGCCTCGGCATTGGCTATCTGCCGCAAGAAGCCTCCATTTTTCGCGGCCTCAACGTCGAGGAAAACATCCGCGCCGTGCTTGAAGTGGTCGAGCCCGACGCCAAGCGGCGCGAGCGGGACCTCAATGGGCTGCTCGAGGAATTCAACATCACACGGCTGCGCAAGACGCCGGCGATCGCGCTCTCCGGCGGTGAGCGCCGGCGCGTCGAAATCGCCCGTTCACTGGCAACGCGGCCGAATTACATGCTGCTCGATGAGCCGTTCGCCGGCATCGATCCGATCGCCGTAGGCGACATTCAGGCACTGGTGCGTCACCTGACCAATCGGGGCATCGGCGTTCTTATCACCGACCACAATGTGCGCGAGACGCTCGGCCTGACCGATCGCGCCTACATTATTTATTCAGGCGAGGTGTTGATGGAGGGCCGCGCCGACGACATCGTCAACAACCCTGACGTGCGCCGGCTCTATCTGGGCGAGCAGTTCCAGCTTTAAGCCTGTACGAAATCGGTTGACGACAGGGCGGCCGAATTGCTGTAGATGGTCTACAAGCAAGAATTGGACCAATTCGGCCCTCCTGTTCATGGCACTCACGCAAAGACTCCTGATCCGCCAGAGCCAAGCGCTGGTGATGACGCCGCAGCTGATGCAGGCGATCAAGCTCTTGCAGCTCTCAAATCTGGATCTGGTCGCGTATGTCGACGCGGAACTCGAGCGCAATCCGCTCCTTGAACCGGGCGCGGAAGAGGAACGGGGCCCGAACGAGACCGACGCCGCACAGGCGGCGGATAAGCTCGCCGTGGACCGCGATAGCTGGAACGTCGGCGAAGCCGAGCCGAGTGCGAACCCGATCGAAGAGCCACTCGACACCCGCACCGAGGATGTTTTTCCCGATCACGCCGAAGTAAGCAGCCCGCGCGCTGCCGAAGGCCCGGCGGGATATTCGGAATGGGCGAGTGTCGGCTCGGGTGGCCGCGACGACGGCGACTACAATCTCGAAGCATTCGTTCCGGCTGAAACCACGCTCGCCGACTGGCTGCGCGAGCAGCTCACCCTCGCCATCGCCAATCCCGCGCGGCGCATGATCGGGCAATATCTCATCGATCTCGTCGACGAGGCCGGATATCTCGGCGGCGATCTGGATGGCGTTGCGGAAAGGCTCGGCACCAGCGTGGAGGAGGTCGAGGCCGTGCTCGTCGTCTTGCAGAGCTTTGATCCGCCCGGAATATGCGCGCGCGATCTGGCCGAATGCCTGACGCTCCAGCTCAAAGAGCGCGACCGCTTCGATCCGGCGATGCAGGCCTTGATCACGCACCTCGATCTTCTGGCGAAGCGGGACTTCGCCGCGTTGAAAAAAATCTGTGGCGTCGGCGAAGAGGATATCGTCGATATGATCGCGGAAGTCCGCCGCCTCAATCCCAAGCCCGGCCTCGCCTTCGGGTCGACGCTCGTGCAGCCGATCGTGCCGGATGTGTTCGTGCGGCCCGGTCCCGATGGCGGGTGGATCGTCGAGCTCAACTCCGACACGCTGCCGAAGGTGCTGGTCAACCAGACCTATTACGCCGAAGTTTCGGCCACGGCGCGGCGCGACACCGACAAATCCTACCTCGCCGAATGCCTGCAAAGCGCGACTTGGCTGGTACGCGCGCTCGACCAGAGAGCGCGGACGATCCTCAAGGTCTCCAACGAAATCGTGCGCCAGCAGGACGGCTTCTTTGCGCACGGCGTCGAACACCTGCGCCCGCTCAACCTCAAGACCGTCGCGGAAGCGATCAGCATGCACGAGTCGACCGTTTCCCGCGTCACGGCCAACAAGTATATGGCGACAAGCCGCGGCATCTTCGAGCTCAAATATTTCTTCACCTCCGCCATCGCGGCGTCGCACGGCGGCGAGGCGCACTCGGCTGAGGCGGTGCGCCACCGCATCAAGCAACTGATCGACGCCGAGACTGCGGCCGACGTGTTGTCCGACGACACCATCGTCGACAAGCTGCGCGATGCCGGCATCGATATCGCGCGACGAACGGTCGCGAAATACCGGGACGCCATGCGTATTCCTTCTTCGGTGCAGCGGCGACGTGAGAAGCAGGCGGCGGTGGTCACCTGATTGACCTGGCAGATCACCGGCCGTCCGGTACCACACCAAGTTGACTTCGCTTCAGCCAATCCCTAGCTCCACTGAAGGCTTTCGTGCCGCTACCACGAGGCACGAGGCGCCGTGAAGCGGGTAATGCCGAAGCAATCCGTCGGCGTCCGACGTTGTGCCGGATTGCTTCATCGCCCTGCTTCTCGCAACGACGCGCTGAGCGGAGGTCGCCATGTCATTTCGCATCTCTGGAAAAAATCTCGATGTCGGCGATGCGCTGCGCGAGCGTATCACCGGGCGAATCGGCGAGGCCATGAGCAAATACTTTGACGGCGGATATTCCGGGCACGTGACGGTAGAGCGGGATGGCTCCGGGTTTCGCACCGAATGCGCCATTCACCTGGATTCAAAGATCACCCTGCACACCGAGGGCAGCGCGCCGGACGCCTATGCCAGCGCCGATCAGGCCGCGCTGCATGTGGAGAAGCAGCTGCGCCGCTATCATCGCCGTCTCAAGGACCACCGCCCTTAACGCCTCGATCAAACTCGGTCGAATGGAACTCGGCGGGTAAATCGCATTCCTCCGGATGCCCATTGACGCGGTTGCGTCCGCTTCTTATGGTCCGCCGCCCTTGAGCGCGTTCCCGAACAGCGGGCATCGGCTTTCGGCAAAGATCATTATAAAAGTCAGCGCGGGGCTGCGGCCTCGTTCCCCAGGTACTCAGTCATGCCGCTCACCGATCTGGTCGCTCCGAACGCGATCCTTCCGGCGCTTAAGATCAACAACAAGAAACAAGTGCTGCAGGAGCTTGCCGCGCGGGCCGCGGTGCTGACCGGTCAGAACGAGCGTGCGATCTTCGAAATCCTCATGCAACGGGAGAAGCTGGGCTCGACCGCGGTCGGCAACGGCATCGCCATTCCCCACGGCAAAATGCCCAATCTCACCCGGCTGTTCGGCTTATTCGCGCGGCTCGATCGGCCGATCGATTTCGAGGCGCTTGACGGCCAGCCGGTCGATCTGGTTTTTCTGCTGCTCGCGCCGGAGGGCGCCGGCGCCGATCATTTGAAGGCGCTGGCGCGGGTGGCGCGGCTGCTTCGCGATTCCGCCGTTGCCCACAAACTGCGCGCCTCGCAAGACGCGGAGGCGCTGTACGCCGTGCTGGCCATGCCGTCGGCGAGCGCAGCATAGCTGCGCCAGCCAGGGATCAGTAATCGGTGGTCAGTAATCAGAAGTAAGAAAAAGGGCCGCAACACACTCGCGGCCCCTTCTGATTGCTGACTACCGATTACTGATCCCTGGTCAGTGCACGCTCACTGTTTCGAGCTGCTGGCTCATAGCGTTGGCGATGGCGGCTTCGCGGCTGTCGGTCAGCATGATCGGTGTGCCGTCCGCCGCGTGCAACGCGAACAGCTTCAGCCCCGGCTGGATGTCCGGCACTTGCGGGAAGAGCGCGTGGACATCCTCCGAACGGATCGTCTTCACGTAGGCAATCTCGCCGTCGCCGAGCTGCGCCAGCGCCTCGGGGGATATCTCGATCTGTTTCATTTCGGTACGGCTCAATTCCGACGCCATGGCTGGCCTCTCCTTCTTGCGATAACGCGGCCGAATACTATTCGGTTTCCTCACTCGGACTCCTTGATCGAGATCGATTTGACCACCCGCTCAAGCTGGGGCCGCACGAGATCGATCGACAGCAACCCGTTTCTCAAATCCGCGCTTAGCACTTCCATTCCTTCCGCCAACACGAAGCTGCGCTGAAACTGGCGCGCGGCGATGCCGCGATGAAGATATTGCCGGCTTTTGTCGTCCTGCTGCCGGCCGCGAATGACGAGCTGGCTCTCTTCGAGGGTTACGTCGAGCTGATCGCGGGTAAAGCCTGCCACCGCCAGCGTGATGCGCAACCGTTCCGGACTGTTGCCATCACGCGCAATGCGCTCGATGTTGTAAGGCGGATAGCCATCCGCGGCTTTGGCGACGCGATCGAGGACGCGCTCGATCTCATCGAAGCCAAGCAGAAACGGGCTCGAAAGCGACGAAACCCTGGACATGGTTTCAAAGTCCTTTGGCAAGCGACTTTGCGGGGCCCTTACGGCGCCCCCGGAGCATGACCCGGAATAGCGGTATCCGGTTTTCCGAATAGATCACGCCCCCTGGATACTCTCGCCGGGTGAAGATCGGCTCAACCGGTAAATGCTATATGGCGTCGGCGAATAACGGCTTCAAGGCAGCCCAGCGCCGGGCGCGGGCGGGCCGGACATCACGGCCACTTTAGCGGTCCCGGCAGGGCGCGCTCCGCCTCCGCCGCCAGCTGCGCCTCGTGCCGGCCGACGAAAATAGCGGCGATGACGAGGACGATCACGGTGGCGGCGCCGATGATCATCACCAGCGGCCCGGCAACGCGCTCGATCTGACGGCCCAGCAGGTAGGCGGCGAACCCGAAGAAGGCCGCCCAGACGAATGCGCCTACGACATTGGCCAGCATGAATCGCCGCCACGGCATGCGATTGGCTCCGGCCAGGATGCCGGCAATGCTGCGGAGCACCGGCACGAAGCGCGCGATGATGAGGATCTTGCCGCCGTGGCGCAGGAACAGATATTCGCCGAGCTTGATGCGGCTTTCGGTGATCCGCACATAGGGGCCGTAGCGCAACAACAGGTAATAGCCGAATTCGCGGCCGATAACGTACCCTACCATTTGACCGACGATCGCCGCCGACGCCGCGGTCACGACCACCGCGAAGATGTTGAGATCGTGCTTGGTGCCGGCAAAGATCCCGGCAAGGATCAGCACCGACTCGCCGGGAAAAGGCAGCCCGATGCTTTCAAGGCCAATGACGCCGCCGACCACAACGAGGCCGTAGTCGTGAACGAGATGGGCGATGGAGGGCATCAAGACGGCCAAGGACCACAGGACTATGGAGGCACGGCGGCGGGCGGCCGACCCTTATAGGGGTTTTTCCGATATGGCGACACCGTATGACGCCGCAATGGCGCTGGCGGCGATTTGCCATTAAACCCGTGCGGGGCCGCGGTAGAGCGCAGGGGTGCCGGAATCGATGCAGGATAGCGTTCGCTGGCGGTTTGCCAGCCTGATTCTCGGCCTTGCGTTTTTCCTCGGCGCCTGCGCGCACGGCCTCCACTTGAGCGACACGCCTTCCCCCGAGGATGCTGAAATCAACACCTTGCCCGCCAACTACAAGGCCGACATTCTCGGCGCCATGCACGCCTATCTGAGCGACCCGACCGGCATTCGCGACGCCGCCATCGCCGAGCCGGCGCTGAAAGCCGTCGGAAATACCAAGCGCTACGTGGTTTGTCTGCGGTTCAATGCCAAAAAGCGCGGCAACGAATATGCCGGCGTCAAGGAGATCGCGGCGGTCTTCATGGTCGGCCGGTTCGACCGCTTCGAGACATCGCGCGAGACATCCCACGAGGCATCGCACGAAACGTCCCACGACGCATCGCACGACGCATCGCACGAGATATGCGCGGGCGCGAGCTATACGCCGTTCCCCGAGCTGCAGAAGCTCTCGCGCTAGCCGATGCTGCGCTCATCGGGGGTGGCCTACGCGGCCCGAATCTTACCGCGAATTGAATTGAAATTCCCCGGATTGGCCTTAAACCCGATGGCATCAGCGCGTTCCAAGCGCACGAGGGCAGTGAGGGCAGCATGAATTTCGCGCAGATCGCGACGTGTGCCGCCGCGCTAATGGCGCTGTCGGTGCAATGCGTAGAGGCGGCGCCCGCGCTGGCCACCAACAACGTCAACATGCGGCAAGGGCCGGGCACCAACTACCCGGTCATCATCACCATTCCCGGCGGCAGCACCGTCGAGGTCTCGGGCTGTCAGGGCGAATGGTGTTCGGTGGTATGGCGCGGCCGGCCGGGCTACGCGATTGCGAGCAGCTTCGATCAGGGCGGCGGCCCGCCGCCGTCGGGTCCGGGAGGTACTCCCGGCGCTGGAGGTCCGCCTCCTGGTGCCGGAGGCCCATCGCCACCCGGTCCTGAAGGTCCGCCGCCTGGTCCCGGGGGTCCGCCGCCCCCTGGCGTGACGGCGCAAGGTCCTATTCCGCCCCAACCGCCACCCGTGGGTTACCCGCCACCGCCTCCGGGTTACCGGCCTCCGCCTCCGGGCTACCCGCCACCACCCGGTTATGGTCCGCCGCCGCCCGGCTATCCGCCCCCGCCGGGCTACTTTTACCCGCCGGGTTACGGCCGCTATTACCCCTATGGTCCGGGGTACGGTTATTACGGTCCGTACGGCTACGGCCCCTATTGGCGCCGGCGCTGGTGGTGAGCGTAGGCAACTAGACCCGAGAGGGCAGGTGGAGGGCCCAGTCGGTCAGCCCATCGATACGAAACTCTCCGCCAGCGAGCGCGTCGGAAACCTTCCGAGTTCACGATAATCAGCATCGTGTTCCGCTGTTTCGGGCGACCAAAGAACGACGAATTCATTTCCGTCCGGCTCAATGACCTCAGTCAAATCGTCGCTTTCGTAGGGCGACATGTGTCGAGCGCCGCAGTGCAGGCAGTCGTCGTCACACATGCAGGACCACTCATCGGGCCATTCATTGTTGCAACCAGCGCATCTGTAGTAGTTGCGATATCAAGCCATATCGGTCTCCTCGCTAAGAACACCAATCACAGAGGTCAAATTTCAGCTCTCGGATCGCAGTCGATAGTAGCCGCGAGAGACGAATTCGACATACCCCCGATCTCTCAGAAATTGTAGCTGCTGGCGAATTTTGGGCCGTACGTTTCGGTTATCAGGATAAAGGCGGCTGAGCTGATCCTCAAACGCATAGATATCATCGATTTGAAATTCGCGCTTCCCAATGGCCTCCACGCACTTCATCACCTCTATTATCCAACCACGTGCTTCTTGCCCTTGATTTCGAAGAAACAGTGTTCTGTTCCACTTAGAAAGCACCGATTCTTTTGGTACCGGCCGACCCGCCTGAACGATGACGATTTTTCCTGATTGCGGTATTTGGCTGTGTAAGATGTTAGAACCAATCCAGCCGGCGCGTCGAGCGGTTGATGCCAAGGGTTTACGTTCTTCAATTATTTCACGCACAAAGAAATGTTTTGGAACGACAAAAAGATTCAGCACGGTAAGCTGCTTCAGATCATAGTTTAGAAGAAAAAGATTGGGATTATTGCTAGCGGCCAAGCGCTCGCACTTGGTTCGAAACGAACCATCGAGCACCTTGGTGCCGAACACGCTTTTTTGGCTCTTTAGCTCGTACTCTACCCTGCACGCGGCGCAGAAAAAGTCGGCAACGGGGCTGTTGTTCGGAAATGCATTTATCTTGGGGTTGCCGCAGTTCGGGCAGTAAACCCAGTCGTGCACCCATCGCTCGGTCCACGCGCGTGCGCTTTGAGAACCGCTCGCATAAGGGCTTTGAGTTTCTTCAAAGCCAAGTTTCATGGTCCCCACCCTTTTTCGCCTCGACCGCCATGAAATCAAACATTATAGCGTTCATAAAGAGCTTCATTCTGGCGAAACGGCTGAGGTCTACCCCGCGACAACGCAACAAGAATTGCTTTCCCCGAGCCGCATGACCCGCTTTGCCGCCTTACTCGTCACTCTGCTGCTCGCGCGCATCGGCGCGAATGCGCCGGCGGCTGCGGCCGACGACGCCGCGCAGGCCCAGATCAGAACGGCCTTGACGCTGTGGATGGACGATTTCAACGCCGGGCGCGCTGACAAAGTGTGCGGGCTGTTCGCGCCTGATCTGCGCGCGAACGTTCGCGGCGTGCCAGAGCGCGACTATGGCGCGTTGTGCGATCTGCTGCAGCGCTCGCTCGCGGACCGCTCGCGACACTATGCCTGTGCGCTCGACATCAAAGAGATCAGCGTTTGGGGAGAGGTCGCCGTGGTGCGGCTCGTTTGGACGCTGACGGTCAACGAGAACGGCGCCGACACTCTGTCGGTCGAGCCCGGCATGGACATTTTCGCGCGCCAGCCGGACGGAACCTGGAAGATCACGCGCTTCATGGCCTATCAGCAATAGCCGCGCGGGCCGTGGCCGTGACGTATGCCTTCGCCGTTCCGTCACCCCACGGGCTCATTTTCCACCAGACAAATCCGGCAAGCCACAGCACCAGGCCGACGAACGCGCCAAGGAGGGCGCCGATCAGGCGACGGCGGCGCCAAAGAACGGCGCCGAGAACAGCACCAATCACCAGGCCCGGTGAGCCGATGATCAACGCGATGGCGGCGATGTCGAACGGACCCCAATCGAAGCCGACGTCGGACATCAGAGCATGATCCGGAAAAAGCCAGCCCCCGACTTGATCGGGGGTGGAAGCCGGTTTTCCGAAAAGATCATGCTCAACCGAAAGTTCGGGCGCTTGGCCGACATCGAACGCGGTCAGCTTGCCAGCGCCCGTGTCACCGCTTCCGGTTCCCGCTCTACGATCTTGAGCAGGATGCGTGCACTCCGTTCGGGCCGTCGGCGGCCCTGTTCCCAGTCGCGCACGGCGGCTAGCGCGAAGCCATAAGTCTTGGCGAAGGCCTCCTGGGACAGTCCAAGCCGCGTCCGGATTTTTCGGACATCGATCTTCTCGGGAATATGAACGCGGTATTTTTGCTTGTCCGCCGTACCGTCCAGATAAGCCTTGGCACTGTCCAGCCCAGCTTTGATCTTGTCAAAAGCGCGCTTGGTCATTGTCCACTCCGAAAGCTTCGCATCAGCTCCGCCGTCATTCTTGCGAGTTTGTTGCGTTCTGCAGGCGACAAATCCGATTTCTCGTTTTTGGCAAAGACAGCCAGCAAAAACACCGGCATGTTATCGCCGCCGAAAAGATAGATGACCCGCGCGCCGCCACGCTTGCCGCGTCCGCTCGAGGCTACGCGCACCTTGCGAACCCCACCCGTTCCGGGAATCACGACTCCACATCGCGGCTCGGCCGACACGGTATCGACAATCATTGTGCGTTCCTCGGCGCTAAAAAGCCGCTCCGCCTCGGCAAGGTAGGGCGGCGTTTCAACGACCGTATGCATCGCGCACGGATACTACGGCAATGCCGTAGTATGTGCAAGCGGTCAACGCCCGCGCGGCTTGAAGCCGCCGCGCATGCCGGGCCGGCCGAGTGTTGAGCGCGGACCGGAGCGGTCGCCTTTCGCGGGGACGGCTTCCACGCCCGGACCCATTTCGTCGAGGTTCGGCTTGCGCGGCGCGTCGCGCTTGCTCGCTCCGGGACGGAGCGGGGCGACTTCGTGGTAGAGCGCGATGCCCATTTCATCGAGCGCGGGTTTGTGGGCTCGGCTCTGGTTTTGCCCCTTCCTCCGGCCTGCTCCCGGAGCGGGAGAGGGCAGAAATTTCGCCGTCGGATCGTCGACCACGGCGAGCTCGGTGGCGCGCAAGCGCTTGATCTCGTCGCGCAGCCGCGCCGCCTCCTCGAAGTCGAGGTCGGCGGCGGCGGCGCGCATGCGGGTTTCCAGATCGGCCAGCACCGCCTCGAAATTATGGCCGATGGTGGCGGCCTCCTCGAACTCGCCGCCCTGGCCGGCGCCGGCGGCGATGAGCACGTGGTCGCGCTCGTAGACGCTGTTGAGGATGTCGCCGATGCCCTTGCGCACGCTCTCCGGCGTGATGCCGTTTTCGGTGTTGTAGGCTTCCTGCCTCTCGCGCCGGCGGCTGGTTTCCGCCATGGCGCGTTCCATCGATCCGGTGACATGGTCGGCATAGAGAATGACGCGGCCGTCGATGTTGCGCGCGGCGCGGCCGATGGTCTGCACGAGGCTGGTCTCGCTGCGCAGAAAACCTTCCTTGTCGGCGTCGAGGATGGCGACCAAGGCGCATTCGGGAATATCGAGGCCCTCGCGCAACAGATTGATGCCGACCAGCGCGTCGAACGCGCCGAGCCGGAGGTCGCGGATGATCTCGATGCGCTCGATGGTGTCGATGTCCGAATGCATGTAGCGCACGCGGATGCCCTGCTCGTGCAGGTACTCGGTCAAATCCTCGGCCATGCGCTTGGTCAGCACGGTGACAAGCGCGCGGTAACCCTTCTGCGCCACCGCGCGGACTTCGCCGACGAGGTCGTCGACCTGGGTGCGCGCCGGGCGCACATCGACCGGCGGATCGATCAGGCCGGTCGGGCGAATGACCTGCTCGGTGAACACGCCGCCGGATTCGTTGAGCTCCCACGGTCCCGGCGTCGCCGACACGCAGGTCGTCTGCGGCCGCATCGCGTCCCATTCTTCGAACCGCAGCGGCCGGTTGTCCATACAAGAGGGCAGCCGGAAGCCGTATTCGGCCAGCGTCGCCTTGCGGCGGAAGTCGCCGCGATACATGCCGCCGAGCTGCGGCACGGTGACGTGGCTCTCGTCGACGAAGACCAGCGCATTGTCGGGAACGTATTCAAACAACGTCGGCGGCGGCTCGCCGGGTTTCCGCCCGGTGAGATAGCGCGAATAGTTCTCGATGCCGGCGCAAGCCCCGGTCGCCTCCATCATTTCCAGATCGTAGAGCGTGCGCTGCTCGAGCCTTTGCGCTTCCAGGAGGCGGCCGGCGGCGTTGAGCTGGTCGAGGCGTTGGCGCAACTCGATCTTGATGCCGCTGATCGCCTGCAACAGTGTCGGCCGCGGCGTCACGTAGTGCGAGTTGGCGTAGATTTTGACGAATTCCAGCTCGTCGGTTTTCTGGCCGGTTAGCGGATCGAATTCGTGGATCGATTCCACCTCGTCGCCGAACAGCGACACCCGCCAGGCGCGGTCCTCGTAATGCGCGGGGAAGATCTCGATGGCGTCGCCGCGCACACGGAACGAGCCGCGATAAAAATCGCCGGCGGAGCGCTTGTATTGCAGGGCGACGAGATCGGCGATGAGCGCGCGCTGGTCGAGCCGCTCGCCGCGCTTGATCGAGAACGTCATTGCCGAATAGGTCTCGACCGAGCCGATACCGTAGATGCACGACACCGAGGCAACGATAATCACGTCGTCGCGCTCGAGCAGCGCCCGCGTCGCCGAATGGCGCATGCGGTCGATCTGTTCGTTGATCGAGGAATCCTTCTCGATATAGGTGTCGGTGCGCGGGATGTAGGCTTCCGGCTGATAGTAATCGTAATAAGAGACGAAATACTCCACCGCGTTGTCGGGGAAGAAGCTCCTGAACTCGCCGTAGAGCTGCGCCGCCAGCGTCTTGTTCGGCGCGAGAATGAGAGCGGGCCGCTGCGTCTCCTCGATCACCTTCGCCATGGTGAAAGTCTTGCCGGAGCCGGTGACGCCGAGGAGTACCTGCGAGCGATCGTGGCGCCGCACGCCTTCGACCAGATCGGCGATCGCCGTCGGCTGGTCGCCCTTCGGGTCAAACTCCGATTTGATCACCAGGCGCCGGCCGCCCTCGGACTTCTCCGGCCGCGGTGGCCGGTGCGGCGTCCAGATCGTGGTCGCCCCTTCGCCTTCACGAAATTCCGCACGTCCTTCGCGCAGCAATCTGTCCAGCGATTGCTGACTGGCGAGGCCTGCAACCGTCCCGATGTCGCCCGACCGCGCCAGCCGCAATCGGGCCGGGGGCATGTCAGGCGTGATCACCCCGCGGTTGGCGTCCTTTTCGGCGTCCCCGTCTGGCTCATCGATGCCGAGGGCGCGGGCGATGTCGGGATCGAGTTCGCCGGGCGGCACGGGCGTCTTTATAGGTGTCTTGCCGACATAGCCCTGCTGCGGCGCTTCGCCAAAGCCGCGCGTTGAGGCGCGCGCCCGATGCGCTTTGGCGAAATCCGCCCGGCGTTCGAACGAGTTATCGGGCGGCTGCTGAAGTCCGGACGGCATCGTTTCCCCTTTCCCCTGTGGGGAGGGGTTGGGGGTGCGGGTCGGGACGTAATGTGCGGGAGTCGAGGGGCGGCTGGGGGAGGGATCACCCGTCTGCGAGCCGACGCCCGCGCGGCCTTGGCCGATGGCGGGATTGAGCAAATCCGCCAGCGCCGGGTCGAGCGGCGAAGAATCCGGCCGTGACGCCTTGGCGCGCGTCGGCTTGGCCGGGTCCTTTTTCGAATGCTTTGCCGGATCGCGCCGCCTCGGCGCGTTCGGTCGATCTGGGCTTTTCGCCATAGGCCCAATATGGGCCGAGTCCGCTAGCGAGGAAAGTGCGGCGGCCCGCTCAAAATCCGTGGACGACCTGCTGCACGTGCTCGACCTCCGGCGGTGACGCGAAGCAATGGCCGACCAGCGTTCGCCATTCCTGGAAGTCGGGCGAGCCGCGGAAACCGACATTGTGATCCTCGACCGTTTCCCACTTGACGAACAACCGGTAGCGGCTCGGCTTTTCGATCGAGCGCTCCAGCTCCATGCCGTGGCAGCCCTTGGCGCGCTTGAAAATCGGCGCGGCGTTTTTCACGCCGGCTTCGAACGCCGATTCCATGCCGGGCTTGACGTCGATTTGTGCGATTTCGGTGATCATGGCTTGCTCCTGCAACGACTGTTTACGAAACCGAGCCGGATTGGTCCACACCCACGCGGGGCGTCACCCTCAGGGCGATTTACCTAATCGCAATAGAAGTCGCTTCTCATCGACTCCATGGCCTTGTTGGCGAACTGGACGACGGCACGGGATTTCGGCGCGCGTGTCTTTTCCCGCGGCAATGCCGCGGTCGTGTCGCCGGGGCTGCTCGGCCGCGTGGCCCGTTGTTACGTCGCCGTCGCGCTGCTGGCTTACATCCTCGATTTGCTGCGGCAAACGCGCGACGGCTTGACCGATGGCGCGGGCCGGCCTTTCGGCGACGATTTCATCAATTTTTGGTCCGGCCCGGTTTTGGCGTGGCATCATCACGCTACCGACATCTACAACGGCGCTGCCTTCCACGCGTTTCAGCAGAGCGTGGTCGGCGGGCAGCTCGATACCTACCACTACAGCTATCCGCCGATGCTGTTGGTGCTGACCGTTCCCCTCGCGCTGATTCCCTATGTCCCGGCACTGGCGCTGTGGATTTCAGCCGGGTGGTTCGCGTTTTATCGCGCGTTGCGCCTGGCGATGCCGGAGGGCCGCGTATTTCTGCTCGCCTTGGCCACGCCCGCTGTCTTCGTCAATGCGGTTGGGGGACAGAATGGGACATGGACGGCGGCGCTGTTCGGCGGCGGACTTGGCCTGCTCGACCGCCGGCCGATCATTGCAGGCGGTCTGTTGGGGCTTCTGATCTACAAGCCGCATCTCGGCATCTTAATTCCGGTCGCGTTGCTGGCGGGCCGGCGTTGGCAGGCTTGCGCCGCAGCCGCGGCGACCGCCGGCGGCCTCATTGCCGTTAGTCTGATTTGGCTTGGACCCGATATCTTCGGCGACTATCTGCGCCAGATCGCGTGGCTCAGGCACGTTATTCTGGAAGATGGGACCGGAGTCTGGCATCGCATGCTGTCGGTATTCGTGATGGCGCGCCGGTTCGGCGCGGGCGTTCAGACCGCATATCTCTTGCAAATGTTTGTAGCAGGGCTCGCCGCCCTTGCCGTGGCAGCGATCTGGTTCCGCGATGCTTCGTTCGGTGTCAGAAACACGGTGCTCATTCTCGGTACCTGCCTGGCGACGCCCTATCTGCAGGACTACGATCTGGTGTTCGGCGCGCTGGTTGTGGCGTGGCTTTGGCAAGACGCCGGCATTCGCCACACCGCGGAGCTTCCACTGTTCGTCGCCAACGCTTCGATCCTTCTTGTCCCGCTGCTCGCGGCGGGTGTGGCGCATATGACCGGCCTGGAGCTTGGGCCGCTGTTCATTTTGCCGGTGTTCGTGATCGCGGTGAAATGCGGTCTCGCCAACCGGCAATCCATCCAGCCGGCTTGAATGGTCCGGGCGGGTCGACGTCAAGGCGATAGCAGGGATGCGCCCGCCGGGCTTTCATGAGGCCGCCTAGAAGCGCTAGACTTGATGTTTCACCCCCACAAGCAGGCTTGTCATGATCGATCTCTATTACTGGACGACGCCGAACGGCCATAAAGTCACGATTTTTCTCGAAGAAACCGGACTGAAATACAACATCATCCCGATCAATATCGGCAAGGGTGAGCAGTTCAAGCCGGAGTTTTTGGCGGTGGCGCCGAACAACCGCATTCCGGCCGTCGTCGACCATGCGCCGGCAGACGGCGGCAAGCCGATTTCGATTTTCGAATCTGGCGCGATCCTGCTTTATCTCGCCGACAAGACCGGCAAGTTCGTCGGCAAAGATTTGCGCAGCCGCAACGCCGTCCTCGAATGGCTGTTCTGGCAAATGGGCGGTCTCGGCCCCATGGCCGGCCAGAACAATCATTTCAGCGCCTACGCGCCCGAGAAGCTTCCCTATGCCATTGATCGCTACCGCAATGAGGTCAACCGCCTCTTCGGCGTGATGAACAAGCGGCTTGCCGACGGGCCCTATCTCGGTGGTGAATATTCCATCGCCGACATGGCCTGTTATCCCTGGGTCGTTCCGTGGGAGCGCCAGGGGCAGAACATCGAAGACTTCCCGCACCTCAAGCGCTGGCTCGAGGCGATCAAGGCGCGGCCCGCGGTGGTCAAAGCTTACGAATGGACGCCGAAGATCAATCCAAACCAGGGCGGTATTCGCACCCCGGAAGAGCGCGCCGTCCTGTTCGGCCAGACCGCGCAATCGATCGAGCGCATGGCGTCAAAGTAGCAGGGCGCTGCGTGTTCTCCGCTCGTCCCCGCTGTCGCGGGACGAGCGGAATGCCAATTCGATGAATGGAAGTTCGGTCTAGTTCTGCCGCACGATGACACGCGTGCCGACGGGCACGCGGTCATAGAGGTCCATCACGTCGTCGTTGACGAGGCGGAAGCAGCCGGAGGAAACGGCGTGGCCGATCGTCTCCGGCGCGTTGGTGCCGTGAATGCGGTAGACCGTATTGCCGAGATACATGGCGCGGGCGCCAAGCGGATTGCCGGGGCCGCCGGCCATGAAACGAGGAAGATAAGGCTGGCGCACGATCATTTCAGGCGGCGGGTGCCAATCGGGCCACTCCGATTTGCGCGTGATCTGCAAGAGACCGGCCCAGGTGAACCCGTCGCGCCCGACGCCGATGCCGTAACGCAGCGCCCGCGTCTCGCTCTCGATCAGATAAAGATGGCGCTCGGAAGTGTCGATGATGATGGTGCCGACCGGATGTTGCGAGCGATAAAACACCGCTTGGCGCTGGAATTGCTCCGGAAGATTGTCATCCGAATTGCCATGATCGACGCCGGGCGCCGCGTCCTCGATCGTCGGCTGAAAGTTGTTGAAAGCGGCCGGTGGCCGCGGCTGTGCCAGCGCCGGCATACAAACCATACAGAGCAAAGCCGCGCCGAGCTGCGCCGCCACGCGCACACGACTCGCTACATTCATCGCCAGCCCCATTCGCACCATGCCGCTATCTTCGCCCGCGGCGTGCGCGCGTTCAATAGTCTTCTACCAGTCGCGCGACTATTGCGCGGCGCCGCCAAAATAGCCGGTGATCTTCCAGGCGCCGGCATCCTTCGTGTAGCACATCTGATCGCCGCCGAGCGCGGATATCGCTTCGAGCGGGACGAACCCGGATTTTCCCGATGGCGTCGCGATGTGCAGGAACGGTGGCTGGCTGGCGTCATCCGGTGACGTGTTGTCGGGTAACACGCGCACCAGCGTGAGGCCGAGCTTCTCGATGACTGGCGCACTCGACTTTCCTTCGCTACGCACTTCAACCCCGGCTGTCGAAGGATAGGCCCAATCGAGCGGTTGAGTTTGCGTGGCTTCGATCAGAGCTTCGAAAGCTTTCCCGTCGATGCCGGGTTCGGCCGGCGCGCAAATCACGTTCTGGTGGTCGGGCAGCGGCTCGCCGGTTGGCTCGTTGGCATAACCGGACAACACCTCCCAGCCGGATCCGTCCTTCGAATCAAGATCGATCGCATTGGCGAGATTGGCGGCGCCGGATTTGCGTTTGTCGGCCAGGTCCTTGTCCTGCATCCAGAAGAAGCCCTGCGCCACGATCAATTTGGCGAGTGCGGCACGGTCCTTGTGCTGGGCGATGTCGGCGAGCTGTTTGCGGAAGGCGGCAAAGCCTGCGTCGCCAAAGGCCGCCGGCGGCGTGACCGCGACCGCGGGGAAGGGCTTGATCGGCGCCATCGGCGGCGGCTTGAAGCCGCCGGGAGGCAGCGGAATTTGTTCGGATTTACCCTGCGCGCGGCCAAGCTCGGGAGCCAGCATCACCGCGGCGGCAATGGCGAGGATCAAGGTGGTCGCAATAAAAGGCCGGCGCATCGCGTAATCTCCAATTTGGCATGCGGTGCAATGACGAAACGCAATAACGCATCCGATAAAGGCGAATTGCGACCGACATGCGGCGGCTTGTTGTACTAGCAACCTCGCGCTCTTGACGCGCCTATTTCAGACCGAAATAGGCGCGGCGTAGGGCGTCATTCTCTTGCATCGCGCTGACAGTGCCGGAAAATCCGATTTGGCCGTTATCCAACGTGTAAACGCGATCGGCAACAGCCAGGAATTTCACGTTCTGCTCGGCGATCAGTAGCGCTAGCTGCTTGGAGCGGAATTGCGCGAGCACGCCGATCACCTCCTTAACGTATAAAGGCGACAGGCCGGCCGAGGGCTCGTCCATCACCAACAGGCGCGGATCGCCGACGAGGGCCTTGGCGATGCCGAGCATTTTGCGCTGGCCGCCGGATAAGCTGCCGGCGAGCGTGCGCCGGCGCTCGGCGAGGGTAGGGAATAGGGCGTAGAGCCCATCCATGCGTTCGCGCGCGCGCGTCTTCGGCAAGAACTGCGCGCCGATCAGGACATTCTCCTCGATGGTGAGGCCGGGAAATCCCGAAGTTTCGGACA
>Ga0182024_10004986_pt1 | contig 30095 bp, 17 predicted proteins | sample P32metaG_FD_120480 | JGI IMG/M metagenome (GOLD analysis project Ga0182024, IMG submission 120480) | Permafrost microbial communities from Stordalen Mire, Sweden - P3-2 metaG (Illumina Assembly) | ecosystem: Environmental > Terrestrial > Soil > Wetlands > Permafrost | place: Sweden: Stordalen...
CCCTCCAAACCTGGATCGCATGTTTCCACAGCCAAAGTGCTGATGCATGGTCAATCGCCGTAAATTGCTAGCTTCAAACCACTGCCCCTAGCCCCTAGCCCCTAGTCCCTATTCTGGCAACGGCTGCCCCCTGGTCTCCGGCAAGAACGGCAGCACAAGCAAGCCGACGAGGAAAATCGAGCACATAGTCAGCCCGGCGCCGCGGAGCGGTTCGGCGGCGTCTCTGAACAGGGCGCTGGTGGTCAACTGCCCCAGCACCAGCGGCCCGGTGCAGGCCACGAATCGGCCGACGTTGTAGCAGAACGACGTGCCGGTGCTCCGCAGGCGAGTGGGAAATAGCTCGGGGAAATAAACCGCATAGCCGCCGAACAGCGACAATTGGCAAAAGCCCATGATCGGCACCAGCCAAAATACGTCGCGGAACAGCACCAGCGGGCCGACCGCCACCGTGGCCGGGCTCATGAAGTGGAATGCACATCCAGTGCTGACCCCGGCGGCGATCAAGCAAATCGCAAACGTCGGCCGGCGACCGATCCAATGGGCGACGTAGCTGAACGAGTAGACGCCGCAGAATGCTCCCAAATTGAACACGATCGAGGAGATTCCCGCCCAGAGCATCAAACGCCACGACAATTGTTTGGTTCGCTGGACGACCCGATCGATGTCTTCGGGGATTGGTGTTACCGGAATTGGTATTCCGAGGGCTGCTTTGTTGGGACTGAATCCAAGACTTACCGAGAGATTGTCGAGCGCTGTCCCCAGATACTCCTCGCGCAGCTTGCGTTGCTCCGGCGTTTGTGCCGCCCGTCCATGCTCGGGATCGGCTTGATCGAGGCGATCCAACACCGTCTCGGCGGAGACCGGTTTGCCGGCCCGGTGGAGTTGTCGCGCGGTGGCATACAAAAGAGTCGCGCCGTTCGGGTCGTCTTTCGAGCCGAGCAGATCGCCGGGCTGAAACTTGTCTTTGAATGCGTCGATCTGCTTTGGATCGGAGATCAGATCGATCTTTTGCGGATCGGCGATCAGGGCGGCGACGAATCGGCGGTCGTTCTGATCGTCGCCTTGGAGGCGCGCCTGGTCCTTGTAGTAGTTCTGGAAAATCTGCCGATTCAAATCGAAGCTATAAAAGCCAATGGCCCATAGCCCAACGACCCCGGAGGCGGCCAACAGCATTCCGCCCAGTGCCCGGCGCCGCCAGCGCGGATCGCCGAACAACTCGCGATAGGAACCAAGCGGTTTATGTTCGCCCGCTCCGCCCGCGACTTTCTTCCATCGTTCCGGCTCTTTCAATCGCCGCTGGATCAGCACGACCAGCAAAGCGGGGATCGCCCCCACCAAAAACATCAACCTCCAAGAAGTAAGATGCACGCCGAACAAATCCCAGCCGTTCCATTCGACGCTGAACAACCCGATTCCGATCAGCGCCGCGGAAACATTTCCCACGGCCGACAGTGCCTGGAGCAATCCCAAGGCGAACGGCCGAGCCCGGTCGGGCATGACCTCGGCCACCAGCGACACGCCGACCGCAAACTCTCCGCCGACCCCGAGGCCGGTCAGGAACCGATAGGCCGCGAAATCCCAAAACGTCACCGCAAATGCGCTCAGCCCGGTGCACAGCGAATAGACCAGGATCGTCAGCACCATGGTTCGCGCGCGGCCGATCCGATCGCCGAGCACGCCGAATGCCAACCCGCCGGTCGCCCAGCCGATCATGAACACGCTGGTGGCGATGGTGCTCCATTGCGTCGGATCGCGCCCGGTGCCGGCCAGAAGTTCTTTCATCGCCGGTATTCGAGCGAGAATGAACAACTGCTGATCGAGGCAATCGAACATCCACCCCAGCGACGCGACGAGCAGCACGAACCAATGGTAGCCGGTCAGGAGCCGAAACCAGGGCACATCGGTACGATCGGCAGAGATTTGTGCCGGGCCGCTATAGAATTCCGCCATCGTCGAGCAACCTCCCCAAAAAATCTGATTCCGCCGATCAGAAAGGCCTATCTTACGCCAGCGGCGGAGCGGTTGCCACTGGCGATCGTGATCCGGCTACGTGGCTACGGTTAAGGTCTCACGCGCGGACACGGAGAGGAAGGAGAATTGAGAACGGAATCGCGGCTTGCGCTGACGACGCCGACGGACGCTGATCGCGCAAGCCCCGTTTACGGGGCTTTCCGCGTAGCGGTAGTAGGCCCGCCCTTTCAGGGCGGGTTTCGCGGGCGTCGGAGTTCGCTTGTTGAGCCCCGTTCACGGGGCTTCTCGGTGCGGGGGCTTCAGCCGTTTGTACGATGAAGTTGATCTTACTGCGTGCGCGGCTCTTTACGAAGAGCCGCGCACGCAGCGGTTGGGCGCGGTTCATGAACTGACGGTCAGTGTCGCGCGCCGTCGAAATTTTCACAAATTCCGCTACGGCAAATGTCGATGCCCGCAGCCGTGGCTCAAGCCCAACAGCGAGAAGCCCCGTGAACGGGGCTGCGGATAATCGCTGGCTATTGTCTCTTCACCCGTCATAAATGACGGGCCTATTACCGCTGCGCGGAAAGCCCCATGAATGGGGCTGGAATTGGCATACATTCCGCAATTCGCAGCGGAGTGCGTTGGAGGTCTGGCGGCCGCTTACGAATGCTCTTTCTCGGGAACGGTCTGCGTTCCCCGGCCGGTTTCGACGCGCGTGATCCGGCCGTCTTCCATCGTGGCGATGCGATCGCCGAAGGGGAAGACGCGGTTGTCGTGCGTCACGACGGCCACGGCCCGCGTGGGCGACACCGCGACCTGATGCATCAGTTCCATGATGCGGTGGCCGTTCTCGGCGTCGAGCGCGGCGGTCGGTTCGTCGCACACCAAGAGCGACGGCTCATGCACCAGCGCCCGAGCGATTGCCACGCGCTGGGCTTGTCCGCCCGATAGCTCGTGCGGCAAGGCGTTCATTCGATCGGAGAGCCCGACGATCGGCATCAGCGTTTTCGCCTTTGCTACGGCTTTGCGGCGCGGCCAGCCGGCGATCAACAGCGGCACGGCCACATTCTCGGCGGCCGTCAGCGCCGGCAACAGATTGTATTGCTGGAAAACGAACCCGATGTTCTTGCCGCGAAAGTTGACTTTTTGCCCGCCCGACATCTTCGGCAGATTTGCTCCGAGCACATGCACGTCGCCGGCGGTCGGATCGAGAATGCCGGCGATGACCGAGAGCAGCGTCGTTTTTCCGCAGCCGCTGGGGCCGACAAGCAGCGTCAGTTCGCCGTAGGGAATATCAAGATCGACGCCGCGCAAGGCCATCACTAGCGAGTTGCCCGCGCCGAATTGCTTCGTCACGCCGCGGCAGCGCACCGCGGCCTGCCCGCTGCGCGAATCGCTGAGGACCGAATTGACGATTGCGGTAGACAAGGGGGCAGGGGCCAGGGGTCAGGGGACGAAGAACGAGGAACGAAGAACGCGCGGACGGGTCGAATTGGGGTCGGGGCAAGTGTAACATGGATGGGAATGGGCGTTAAGGAACAGAGTCTCGCTCCAAGCCCAGGGAAGGCCGAGAGAATCTTTTCAATAGCAATGCGAGTCGGCGGCCTTCCCTGGGCTTTGCCCCCCATCCCACGAACCCAACCGCTCATGCAATCGCCGCCGGACAACGCGAGCCCTTCCCGCCGCATCTTGGATGTGGTCCAGCGTTATTGGGGTTACGACACGCTGCGGCCTTTGCAGGCCGATGCGATTGCCGCGGCGCTGGCCGGGCGCGATTCGCTGGTGGTCATGCCGACCGGCGGCGGGAAGTCGCTCTGTTATCAAGTGCCGCCGGCCGTGGATGGCGGGATCGATATCGTCGTTTCGCCGCTCATCTCGTTGATGAAGGATCAGGTCGACGGTTTGCGCACATGCGGCTATCCGGCGGCGTGCGTTCATAGCGGGATGACGCAGGAAGAGCGGCAAGAAGTCGAGGCCGGCATCGCAGCGAAAAAATTTCGGCTGCTGTTCGTCGCGCCCGAACGGGCGATGACACCCTGGTTCATGCAACTCGTCGAGCAACTCGACGTTCGCCGGTTCGCGATCGACGAGGCCCATTGCATCAGCCATTGGGGGCACGATTTTCGGCCCGACTATCGCCAGATGGCCGTGCTGCGGAAACGGTTTACCAGCGCCAGTTTCCATGCCTTCACCGCGACGGCCACGCCCCGCGTGCAAGGCGACATCGTCACGCAGCTTGGCCTGCGCGATCCGGCTATCTTGATCGGCTGCTTCGATCGCCCGAATTTGATTTATCGCATCGTGCCGCTCGTCGATCGCGACGCGCAGGCGCTCGAAGTCGTGCGACGGCATCCGAACGAAGCCGTGATCGTGTATTGCATCAGCCGGCGCGAGACGGAATCGATGGCCGGGATGCTGAAGGACAACGGCATTCGGGCCGCGGCCTATCATGCCGGCATGACGCCCGAGACGCGGCATTACGCGCAAGAGGCGTTCGCCGAGGAGCGGCTCGACGTGGTCGTGGCCACGGTGGCGTTTGGCATGGGCATCGATCGGAGCAACGTCCGCTGCGTGCTTCATGCCGCGATGCCGAAATCGGTCGAGCACTATCAACAAGAAACGGGCCGCGCTGGGCGCGATGGCTTGGAAGCCGAATGCGTGCTGCTCTATTCGGCGGCCGACGCGATGCGCTGGGAATCGCTGATGGAAAAATCGGCGGAAGGGTCCGAAAATCCCGAAGCGTTGATCGCGGCGCAGAAACGGTTGATCAAGCAGATTCAAAGCCTGTGCAACTCGCCCGTCTGCCGGCACAAAGCGCTGTCGGAGTATTTCGGCCAGTCATATCAGCCGACCAATTGCGGGGCCTGCGATTTCTGCCTGAACGAAGTCGAGGGACTGGAAGACGGCACGGTGACGGCGCAAAAGATTCTATCGTGCGTTGCCCGAACCGGCGAGCGATTCGGCGTGAAGCACGTCGTCGACGTGCTGCAAGGGGCGAACACCGAGCAGATCCGCAAGTTCAAGCACGACCAGGTGACCACCTACGGTCTGCTGAAGGAAATGCCGCGGAAGCAGCTTCAGAGCATGGTCTACCAACTCGTCGATCTGGGGCTTTTAAGCCGGAGCGAAGGCGAGTATCCGGTGCTGGGGCTCAACGACCAATCCTGGGCCGTGCTGCGCAGCCAGCGATCGGTGCGGCTGGTGCGGCCGAAGGAGCGCGTCGCGGCGAAGACGAAAGCGGCCGAGATTTCATGGGAAGGCGTCGATCGCGGGCTGTTCGATCATCTGCGCGATTGGCGGCGGCGGATCGCCATCGAACGGCAAGTGCCGGCCTACGTCGTGCTGCACGATGCGACGCTGATGGATTTAGCTCGGGTGCGGCCGACCGAGCTCGATGTCTTGCAATCGATTCACGGCCTCGGCGTGAAGCGGATGCAAGATTTGGGCGAGAGCATTTTGGAAGCGATCGTCGCCTATTGCCTTGAACATGGTCTGTCGACGAATGTTTCGCCCGTCGGAGCGTCGGCGTTCGAGCCGATTGGCGCGACGGGCAAGGAAAAATCGAAAGCGGCCGACGCCAAGCAGATGGCGATCGATTTGTTCCAACAGAACCGCACGGTCGAAGAGGTAATGAGCTACACGGCCCGCGCTCGCAGCACCGTAATGCAATATCTGGCCGACTACATCGCCGAGCGTCGTCCGGAGAATATCGACGCTTGGGTCGATCCGGCGACGTATCAACGCGTCGTCGCCGCCGCGGCCGGGGCCGAATCGCCGCGGCTAAAACCGTTGCACGAGCAACTCGGCGGATCGGTGAGTTACGACCTGATCCGGCTGGTGATGGCACATTTACATGCGACGAGCGGTTAGTGTGCCGCCGCGTGCGAACCTTCCAAGCCCAATCGCTTCATTTTCTTGTAGAGCGTCGTGCGGTTGATGCCGAGGGCTTCGGCGGTGGCGTGGCGGTTCCAGTGGTGACGCTCGAGCATGTCCAAAATGATTTGGCGCTCGGGGTTCGCCAGGGCCAGCTTCAATGAACCTGCGGCGGAGGACGACGACATCGCTTGCGGGGCGGCGGCGGAAAGCGTCGGCGGGAAATCGTCGGGGACGATGCAGCTTCCCTTGCCCAACAGCACGGCCCGCTCGACGACGTTTTGCAGCTCGCGGACATTGCCGGGCCAGCGGTAGCGCTGCAACGTCGCCACCGCATCATCGCTGAAGCCCGTCACTTTGCGGCCCGATTCCTCGCACACTTGTTCGAGGAAATGCCGGGCCAAAAGCGCGATATCGGAAATCCGTTCGCGCAGCGGCGGCAGCTCGATATTGATGACGTTCACTCGGTAGAACAAATCTTGCCGGAAGCGACCGGCGGTGACGGCCTCGGACAGGATTTCGTTCGTCGCCAGAATCAGTCGGGCATCGACGCGGAATGTCTTCGTGCCGCCGACTTGCTCGAACTCGAGCTCTTGCAACACCCGCAGCAGCTTCACTTGCATTCCCGGGCTGGCGGTGCTGATTTCGTCGAGAAAGATCGTGCCGCCGTCGGCTTGCATGAATTTGCCGAGCTTGTCGCCGGTCGCTCCGGTGAACGCTCCGGCCACATGGCCGAACAGTTCGCTTTCGAGCAACGTTTCCGGCAGCGCTCCGCACGCGACTTCGACGAACGGCTTGTTGCGGCGCGAACTGCGGCGGTGGATGGCGCGGGCGACGAGCGATTTGCCGGTGCCGCTTTCGCCGGTGATGAGCACGGTGGCGCGGGTGTCGGCGATGCTATCGACCATGTCGAAGATGCGGCGCATGCGATGATCGTGGCCGACGATATTTTCCATGCCGAAACGCAGATCGAGTTGGGCCTTCAGATTCTGATTTTCTTCGAGCACTTGCCGCTGGTTCAGTGCCCGCTGAATCGCCATTTGCAATTCTTCGTCGATCAACGGTTTGGTGAGGAAATCGAATGCGCCGGCGCGGATCGCATCGACGGCCGCCTCGACGGTGCCATAGCCGGTGAGCAAGATGACGGTAGTTCCAGGATGATGCTCGCGGCAATGAGCCAAAATGTCGAAGCCGTCGCCATCGGGCAAGCGGATGTCGGCCAGCACGAGGTCGTACGGCTTGCGATCGACGGCCGCGATCGCCGTGGCCCGGTCGGTGGCTACATCTAGCCGGTAGCCCTGCTCGCGGAGCCAATCGGCCATCGATTCGAGGACATGGCGATCATCGTCGACGAGCAGCAGGAGGGGCTTTTGCATTGTGGCGTTCTACCGATATGTGGACACCGGGACGGATGCGCGCTCGCCGCAAGCGAGCTACGGGCCGGAGTGCGAATCGATGGTTTGCAGAGGGAACTACAGAGTGTGTCGTAGTTTATCTACGTCACCGGTGCGGAATGTCAACGATGCCGTGCAGCGGCAGAGAAGGTGCCGGACGGACCGGTCGTGACGACGGCGCCGGATGCGCCCGTCAAACCGCGGCTTGCGGGTCGTGGCGGAAGCTGAGATGGCGCTGCCAATGAGCGTCGTCGGTGGCGGGGAAGTCGGTGCGGACATGCACACCGCGGGTTTCCTGGCGCTCGATCGCGGCGGCGATCATGATTCGGGCGACGATCAGCATGTTCTGCAATTCCCAGCCGCCCGGCTCGCGAAATTGCCGACCGAGCACGTATCGGCACCAAGAATCGATATCGCGGGCCGCTTCGGCCAATTGGTGTCCTTCGCGGCGAACGCCGGCCGCTCGCCACATCAGGCTCTTGAGCGAATTGCGGATGTCCGACAGATCGAGCGGTTCGTTGCTGTCGTCGGTGCGATTGTTTTCCAGGGGCAGGGCGCGGAAGTCGTCGCTCATTTCGAGGGCCGCGCGGCTCGCCTCGCGACCGGCATGGGCTCCATACACGATGCTCTCCAGCAGGCTGTTCGACGCCAGGCGATTCGCCCCGTGCAATCCGCTCGACGTGACTTCGCCGGCGGCCCACAGGCCCGGCAGCGTCGTTCGACCGACCAAATCGACGGTCACGCCGCCAATCATGTAATGCGCGCCGGGGCGGACCGGAATTCGATCGGTGGGCAGATCGAGCCCGAATTCGCTGCAGAGCGCGGCGATGCCGGGAAATCGCGTTCGCATTTTCGCGGCGTCGAGGTGCCGCAGATCGAGATACACATTCGGATGCCGCGTCCTTTCCATCTGGGCCACGATCGCGCGGCTGACGATGTCGCGCGGAGCGAGCTCGGCCCGCGGATCGTAGTCGGGCATGAAACGATAGTCGTTGCGATCGACGAGATGAGCGCCGGCGCCGCGGATCGCTTCGGTGATCAGATTGCGGCTCGATCCGGCGATGTAGAGCACGGTGGGATGGAACTGGATGAACTCCATGTCGCGCAGCTCGGCGCCGGCGCGATAGGCGATCGCCAGGCCGTCGCCGGTGGCCACGTCGGGATTGGTTGTTTCACGATAGATCTGTCCGACGCCGCCGGTGCAGAGGATCGTTTGCTTGGCCCAGACGAGCGTCTTGCCGTGGACCGGATTCCAGACGAGCGCGCCGCGGCAGGCGCCGTTGTCGGTGAGCAGATCGAGCGTGAACGTGTTCGGCCAGGTTTCGATGTTCGTGAGCCGCCGGGTCCATTCGATGACGGCCCGCATCACTTCCTTGCCGGTGGCGTCGCCGAGGGCATGGACGATGCGATCGTGGCTATGGCCCCCTTCGCGGCCGAGAGCGAGGCCGCCGGCTTCGAGATCGAAATGCGTGCCCCATTCGATCAATTCGCGAATTCGCTCCGGCGCTTCGCGCACGACCATCTCGACGACCTCTCGATCGCAGAGCTTTCCGCCGGCGGTGAGCGTGTCGGCGATGTGATCCTCGAAACGGTCTTCGGGATCCCACACACTGGCGATGCCCCCTTGAGCATACGCGCTATTCGATTTGTGCAACTGATCCTTGCTCACCACCACGACCGAAAGCCGCGGATCGGTGGCAATCGCAGCTCGCAGGCCGGCCAATCCGCCGCCGATGATGAGCACGTCACAAAAAGCGTGCGGCACCCGCTTGGGATGAAAGGGAACCAGATACCGGGGCGTGTATTCGAGCACGGGCGGGCGATCGGAAACCAAAGGGGCCGTAGAAAAAGGGGTAGGCGGAATCGGTCAGGCGCGGATTCCGCAATCGTTCAAACGGGATCCCCACCGTAACTATTATACGCGCCGTTGCGAATGCTCGACAGATGCGACCAGACTCCGCATCAAACGAGGACTGAATCGATGCGCTGCATCCCGATCAGCGACAACTGAAACTATGGCCGCGGAGACATCCGGCGCACTCGTTCCATTTACCGCGCCGGCTCAAAGCTCGGACCACCCCACCGATGGTGGCAGCCGGTCCGCGTCGTCAAAAAACTCGATCGCCGCGGCCAAAGCAAGCCGAAACGGAACGACCGCGGAGTTTTGTACCTCGATTTGTTCGCCATCCAGGCTGATCGTGAAACTCGTGTCAGTTCCCTCCACGCCAGCAATCTCCCCCATCGATTGGAAGTTGATGCCGCGCTGTGGCATGTAGTACAAGCAAGCAATTTCGCTCTTGACCAATATCGCTAACGTAGGGAATTCTCTTCCGTCGTGAGCCAACCAAAAGTTGTTGGCGCCGTCCCGAACTCGTCGCATAAGAACCGACTTGAGGTCGTTATCGCTTACTACCCGATGCGCGCCATCAATTGCGGTGACTTCCACGGCAAATCCTTCATGCATCGCGGGCGAAAGGCTTGATTCCGACTTTGGCGCGGCTGATCCGATCTGCGAAATTCCACGTAGTCCGAGACTGGAACGACATCGCGCGAGTTTCACTTCCGGAGTAGCCGCAAGAAGTCAACTGCGGGCGCGGTCGATTCGACGATCTCACCGGTCGTTTTTTTCAGCTTTCGAGAAGCCGGACAAGAAATCAACGACTTTTGAGTATTTCCAAAGGGGATCGTCGGGCGCGTACTCCGTGTCGCCCACAACCGGAGGATTATTGATCCAAACTCGCCTTGCGCTTGCCGAACTCAGATGGAGATACACGTATTGAGTGCCGTGTGCGACATAAAGCAATGGGCCCTTTCCACCAACCTTCCGCGCCCATTCGAGCCGTTCCAAGTCGTCGGCGCCGCTCGTCTTTGCAAACTTCTGGATTGCACGGACTTCATCGGCCGTTAGATCGCGCTGCGACCGCTTTTCCCCGAAGTCCGACTCTGATCGAAGCGTCCCCTTATCGCCGTTGACCACCAGCACGAGCAACTTTCGCGGGCTCTTTACCTTCGCCGGTTCGCTGAGGATGATCGACGATGGCGACGATGCAAACAGAAATACTTCCTCGTCCTTGCCGCCGCCCCCAAATCGCTTCAGTTCTGCCTGCTCAAACGCGAACAGTTTGGAGTCGTCGACCGGAACGGATCGTTTGCCATCCCGAGCCTCAGACACCATCAGCCGCTCGGCATTATCACCTTGGCCAGGAGCGGCGGCCGTCAGGGACGCAACTGCAGTTGCGACGACGACGGTGCAAACAAGACCCACTACGGCATGCATACTGCGAAATACACAAATCATATTGCACCGGTCGCCGGCGCTTCGTCGGCCTATCTGAGTATTCCGCCACGCGTGTCCAAAAGACGCTCGGTGGCAATTCAGCGCGTCTATTGGAAATGCGAGAAGAGACCGCCCTATTTCCCGCCTTGCAGAATGCCTTTTTGGAATGCCTCGACTTGCTCGGAGTATTCCGGCGGCGGGCCGGCGTCGTGCGATTCGTGCAGGCCGCGCTGGGTGTCGATGGCGTTGCCGCCGCTGCGACGGTCCACCTGGCCGCCGCGCGCGCCGAGGCTGTGGAGCAGATCGTCCATTTGCCGACGCGCGTCGTCTCCCTTGGCGCCGGGCACTTCCGCGTTGCGGCGCATCCGCTCAAGCCGTTCGGCCAGTTTCTGCGCTTCCTCGGGAGTCCAATTCAATTCCTTGAGCAGATCGGGCTTGCCCTTTTTCAGCGATTCCAAGGCCATGTCGAACTGCTTCTTGGCGAACTCGGGATTCGCGGCGTTGCCGGTCGTTTCGGTGCCCGGCGGAGGAGCGGTCGGTGGGGCGCCGGAGTCGTTGCCGCCGCCGCGCGGTTCATAACCGCTGCTGCCGGGGCCGGAGGGCTCGTCGGCGTTTTTGCCGGCGGAACCTTGCGCGCTTTGCGCCGACGGTTTTCCGGCGTCGTCTTGTGATTGGGAAGGAACGGGATTGTTGGGATGATCGGAATCGGCGGCCTTTGTGTGCGAGCCGGGGCCTTCTTTATCGCCCGACTTGCCGGTGCGATTGCTGGAGGCTTTGTCGGCGCCGGCTTTGCTGGAGTCTTCGCCGTCGCCGTGGCCTTGGGCTACGCCGTTGCCTTGGTCGGCGGCGGTATTCTTGCCGGATCCGCCAGTGCCAGCCTGATTTGCTCCTTGGCCGCCACCTTTTTGACCGCCGCCGGAGCGATCGCCATCTTGATCGCCTTGCGAATTGGATTCCTTGGGGCTCGTCGTCGGAGACTTTCCCTCATCCTTGCCTTGCGATTCTTTCTTACCGGCGGATTTCGGCTGATCCTTCTTGTTCTTCGACGGTTGATTCGTATCGGAGGGACTGGGCGGGGTGGCTTTGTCGTCCTTGGCCGTGTCCGTCCCGGCGCCCGATTCACCTTTGTCACTGTCGGGATCGCCGGCTTTGGTTTGCGACTGTTCTTTGTCGTCTTGGGGCTGGTGCTTGTCGCCGGTCGGTTGCGAACCATCTTTGGTTCGATCGCCGTTACCTTGGTCAGGCTTTTCGCTGTTGCCGGATTTGTTTTTGCCCGGAGTGGAATCGCGATTTTGTTCCGTGCCCGGCTTGTCGGATTTGTCGCCCGATTTCGAGCCGTCGACTTTGTCGCCGGAAGGTTTGGTCGGAGCATCTTCCTTGGTTGAGTTCGCACCCTTCGACTTGTCGCCGGCGGATTGCTCCGAACTGTTCTTCTTCGCGCCGGTAGATTGAGCGTCGCCTTCTTTCGTCGACTGCTGGTCGCCGTTTGGTTTGTCGGCGGCCGATTTGCTGCCGCCCTGAGATTTGTCGCCCGCCGATTTATCGCCTGACTTCTGGCCATCCGACGGCTTCTGTTGCGAGTTCGGCTGGGGTTTCGCGCCGTCGGGCTTTTGTCCGTCGCCGGGCTTGGACTGGGAGTCGGGCTGATTTGGCGAGTCGGATTGTTTACCGCCCGGCTGCTTTTCACCGCGTGGCTGTTTCTGACCGTCGGAATTCTGCGATTGATCGGACGGCTTTCCTTGCGAACCGTTTTTGGCGGCGTCCTGTTGGTGCTTGAGAATCTGCTTTAGCGCAGCCGCGTCGTCGGAACCATCGGAGGCTGGACGTTCGTCGCGCTGACCTTGCGGATTGGCGTTTTGGTCCGCATTTTTCTGCTGTCCGCCGGCATTGTCTTGTTGCGAGTCGTTCGAGCCGGACTTATCACTACCGGATTTGTCACCGCTAGATTTATCGGCACCGGACTTATCGCTGCCCGATTTATCACCGCCGGATTTATTGTCCGAGCCACCCTTGCCGGAATCCGATTTCTGCGACGACTGACCACCGTTCTTTTCCGACTTCGATCCGCCGCCCTTTTGCTTGTCGTCAGGCTTCTGATTGTTCGCGCCTTGATTCTTATCGGAGTCTTGCTTGTCGGAAGCGTTTTGGTTGTTATCCTGCTTCTGTTTGCTCGACGGATCTTGCGGCTTCGTGCCGCCGTCTTGCTTCGGCTGCTGCTGATCGGGCGACGGCTTGTCTTGCTTTTGATCGTGAGCGGCATCCTGCGGTTGATTCTCAGGTTTATTCTCTGCGCCGTCCTGCCTATCGCCCTGCTGTTGTTTCGGCGATTTCGCGCCAGGCGATTTGTCGTCGGCGGCCTTATCGGCCGGCGGCTGACCCTGTTTTTGCGCGTCGTTTGGCTGCTGTTTGTCGTCGTTCGGTTTGCCCGAATCGTTGGGCTTGTCGCTCTTGTCGGCCGGATTGCCTGCGCCTTGTCCGTCGCCTTCGGTTGCATTGGAATCACCCTGGCGCGCATCGGCGGCCACGATGCGAATTCGCCGGCGGGCGGTTTGTGTCGCGTTCGGCGTCGGCTGGCGATTGTCTTTCGCGGTGGCCCAATACTCGACCAGATCGCCATCCTTCAAATGCAATTTGGCCGGATCGACCGTGAATTCAACCTGCATCGGCTCGCGGCGAATTTCGTTCAGCAATTGCTTTTCGAATACGCTCGTGCGATTCGATTCCGCCGAGAGCGTAAGCTGCGAGAGCGCGAAGTCCGGATCCAAGGCCCGCAGCTTCAACTTCAGCCGGCTATTCACCGGCAGCGCCACTTCATCCTTCTCGGGAGCGATGAATTTCACTTCCGGCGCCAGATCGGGAATCACGTCGATCCGATATCGCACCGGCTCCGGCTCGCCGCGCCCCTCCGGCCGCAGCCGATAGTGGGAAAACTGGGGGGCCGTGCGGTCTTGCTCGTCGAAAGCCAGCGTAAAGCTGCCGGTGACCGACTTGCCGTCGTCGCCGACGTGCATCGCCAGCTTCGTCGGATGCTCGCGGCCGATCAATTCCAATTGCGCCGATTTGATCGACTCATTCGCCCGGCCGTGGATGACAACCCGAGTTCCTTCCAGCGACTGAATATCGCCGATGCCTTTGAGCGTGATTCGGGCTCGGCCGGTGTAGTCGGGAAATTGATAATCGACGCTATCGACCGCGATCGTCGGCGCGGTGACGGCGGTGAGATGATACGTCGGGCTGACGGCATCGCCCGCCTCGATCCGATAATCGATATCTTGCTGCACCCCAGCCTCGCCCGGCGGAATTTTGGCGCTATGACGGAATCGCTCGGCGGGGAGATACATCGTCACCGGTTGATCGACGGCCTCATGGTCGGCCGTCGAATAGACGACGCGCACCGGCTCGTCGCCGTTGAGTCCGCGAATCTCGGCCGACACATCCACCGTCTCGCCGCGAAACACCGTGCGCATGCCCAGGCCCGGCTGCACGTCGAGGATTTCGACCCGCGTGGGAACTTGTATATTGGCCCACGGCATGATGACGCGGCCGATGGTGTCCCACGGGCTTTTGGGCGAGAACAAAAAGTAAGCGGCGAACAGTCCGACGATCGTCAGCAGCGCATAACCGATGTGAATCAATCGCGAACGATCGACGGCCGACTCGACGGTGACCCGCGATAGCCCCGTGGCCGCTTGTTGTTCGACGGCCTCATAAATGGCCTTGGGCACATGAGCGGTTTGGCTGCGCAGGAACAAGAAGTTGATCAAGCTGTTCTTCAGCGTCGGCCGGCTTTTTTCGATTGCCTGCGCCGCGTAGATCGGATTGATGCGGAAGATCAGCCACGGTAGCAGCTTTTCCGCCGCGTAGTAGCCGGCCCCGCCGAGAAACATCGCCAGGCAAAGCAGCCGTCCCCAGAAGCCAAGCCCGTGTACGAGCACCCAATGATCGACCACGGCGGCGACGAGAAAGAAGGCCAGCGCGCCGGCGGCGAGCGTCATCAGGGCCGAGGCGATCTCGACCCCTTTGACTTGCCCGCGCGTCTTGCGAATCTGGCGATCGATGAATTGGTCGTACTCGATCCACTCGCCGCCGATCGGCGGTTTGGGTGGACGAGGCTTGTCGACCGTCGATGAGCTTGCCATACGCTCGGCCTCTCTCGTTGACACCGCGCAAAACGGCGCTAAGCGGCCGCGTTGCACACTAGCCTGACGCGCTAGCGAAGGAATACCGCTGGTGGACGCCTCGCGGCACCCTCCTTCGCTAGCGCTTCAGGTTTATATTTATAATCCGGGTTAAGGCGCCCCGCAGCAGGCTAAAGCCTGAACTCCAACAGGCCGTGCCACGGCGTCCCTGTTTCCATGCGTCTCCAATTATAGACGCATGACGGGGCCGATTTGATCCCCCGCGGCAGCAGATTTCGCCGAAATGGCCAAGAATCGGTGATGTACGGGCTCGAAAAATCCGTCCGGGAACGAAAAAAGCCCAAGGGGAAAAACCCTTGGGCTTTCGGATTTTCGTGAGCCAATCGGCCGGAATCAGCGGCTGAAACTGCCGCCGGACGATGCCGAACCACTTACGCCGACCGGCGGACTGCCGCCGCCGTAACTCGATGTCGGCGGCAGGCCGTAGCCGCTCGACTGGGTGGGAGTCGGGTTGGCGGGCATCGGATTGGCCGGTGGCGATTGGCTGCTCGCACCGCTCGGATTGTAGTCGCCCGTTCCGCCCGGACGGAAGCCGCCGTCCGGCGAAGTGCCGCTTGTCGAAGAACCGGAACCCGCCGCGGAGTTGCTCGACGGAGTGGCGTACGAATTCGTGTAGGAAGCCGGCGACACCGAAGTCGCGGGAGCCGTTGAGCCCGCATTGCCTGCCGACGACCAATTGCCGCCAGTGGAAGTCGAAGCCGGGGCGGCCGCGCTGCTGGGCGTGGCGCCGGAGCCGTAGCTGCTCGCCGTCGGCGAGCCGTAGTTTGTTCCGCTGCCATATGCCGAGGTGGGCGGACTGCTGCTGCTCGTCGCGGTCGGCAATGTGCCCTGGCTCGAACCGGAATATGCCGAGTTGCTTGAACTGCTGCCGTAAGCGCTGCCGGTGTAGTTGCTTCCGCTGGCCGGAGCCGTGGCGGCGGCCGGCGTGCTCGCGCTGCCATAGATGCTGCCGCTGTTGCTGCTGCCGGCGTAGGAATTGTTGGCGTACGACGAACCGCTCGACGGCGTTGTGCCCGCGGTCGAGCCGGCGGTCGTCGAACCAGCGCCGGAACCGTAATAACCGTTCTGGGCCTGAGCCGTATAGGCGCTTGCGCCCGAGGCACTCAAGGGCGCGGCTGCGGAACCGGTGGAGCCGTAGGCGGACGTGCCGTAGTTGGGAGCGCCTGTTGCCGGGGCCGCGGCGCTGGCCGAAGGATAGCCGGTGCTCGGGTAGCCGGTAGCAGGAGCGTTGTAGGCGGTCGGAGTCGCTACGCCGGAAGCGGACGAACCGTTCCAACTGCTGGCGCCATAGCCGGGCGGAGCCGTGCTGGCCGGCATCGTGGCTTGGGCCGCGCCGTTGGGATAAGCGCCATAAATCGGGCCCGACATGGTCGGCTGCGCCGCCGGATAACCGGCCGGTTGCGCCGAGTAGCCCGAGGCCGGATAGCTTGCAGATGGATAACCGGTGCTGGCAGACGGGTAACCCGTGCTGGCAGCCGGATAACCCGCTGACGGATAGCCCGTGGCTGGCGCAGCCCCGCCGGCATACGGATTGGCGGCCGGATAGCCTGGCGTGCTCGAATAACCCTGCGGATAAGCGCCGCCGTTGGCGGGCACTCCGGGCGTAGCGCCGGTCGATGGCAATGTGGCGGTCGACGATGCGACGGGCGGCGAAACGGCCGGTGCATTCGTGCTGGCAGTGCTCGAGCTGCTCTTGTTCCACCACGAGGTGCTGGTCGAGTTTGGTCCTGCGGAGGCGTCGCTGGAAGCGGCCGACTTGCAGCCGACAACGGCCAACAAGCTTAATGCCACGGCGGCGATGCGGGCTGTCGAAGTGCGCATGGCAGCGAATCCTTGGTTCTGCCCAGAGAAGTGGCGGCAACCGCATCGGCGATCGCTGCGCCCTCTTCCCTGAGGACGAATGTTTCGAAATGGGTGGTTTCCATCCGCCGCACCGCCCCGACTCGGCAAACACACCGCCTGTGGTTCGTCGAATTTCCGTCGGGAGAATGCAGCAGCGTTTGGTCTAAAGATTTCTTCGGCCGTTATAGACCGCAATCCACATATAATCTGAAATGTTTGCGCAATCCGAGTGACCGGAACCCCAAAACTGGATTGGGCGGGGATTATAGAAGGACTCCGACCCGGGTCAACGCCAGTATCCACGCGGCGATGCTAGCAACGCAGAGAATCACCACGAACCACACGCATCACACGAATGAAATTACGAAGAGGAAATCAACCACGGATCACACGGATCACACGGATAGTTACAAAGAAAAGAACAGAGCCGCCGTTCGCCGGCGACATGCGGTCCCGCCGACGACAGCACCCCGAACACCCCTCTCCGGATCCGTGTCTTCGTAACATTGTCTTCGTATCCGTCGTATCTGTGTCATCCGTGGTTCCCACTCTTCGTGATTCGTCTCTTCGTTTTCGCGTCGTTCGTGTCTTTCGTGGTTACCTCTTCGTCTGCCGGAGCGGTCCCCAGTCCGCTAGTCGGTCCGAAGTGAAACGGCTATCATTGGGCCGGTGTTTCAAGCGACCTTTCCTCAAGCGTACCAGCAGTTTATGCAAACCGACGAGCTTCGCGAAAAGTATCTGGCGTTTTTCGAGTCCAAAGGCTGCACCCGCCGGCCCAGCGACGTGTTGGTGCCTCGGTGGGACCCTTCGGTCCTGTTCACCCCGGCCGGGATGAACCAGTTCAAAGACCATTTTTTGGGCCGCTGCAAGCTCCTCTTCACCCGCGCCACTACCTGCCAAAAATGCCTGCGCACCGGCGATATCGACAACGTCGGTCGCACCGCCTATCACCACACGTTCTTCGAAATGCTCGGCAACTTCAGCTTCGGCGACTATTTCAAGCGCGAAGCGATCCACTGGGGCTGGGAATTTCTCACCGACAAGAAATGGCTCGGCCTGCCCGCCGACCGGCTGACCGTTTCCGTCTATCTCGAAGACGAAGAGGCGTTCGGCATTTGGAACAAAGAGATCAAGCTCCCCGCCGATCGAATTCAGCGGTTCGGCGAGGCCGACAATTTCTGGCCCGCCAGCGCCCCCAGCCAAGGGCCCGACGGCGTCTGCGGGCCGTGCAGCGAAATCTTCTACCATCCGCCGACCGGCGGCGAAGTCGAAATATGGAATCTCGTGTTCACGCAATTCAATCGCGTCGGCGAGCCGCCGAACAATCTTCGCCCGCTGCCCAGCAAGAATATCGACACCGGCATGGGACTAGAACGCACCGCCGCCACGCTGCAAGGTGTCGAAACGAATTTTCACATCGATATCTTGCGCCCGATCGTCGAAGCGGCGGCCGAAGTTTGCGGAGTGAAATACGATCCGGCGAGCGAAACGGGGCGCCGGCTGCGCCGCATCACCGACCACATTCGGGCCTGCACGTTCGCCGTGCATGAAGAGGTTTATCCCGGGCCCGACAAGCAGAAATACGTCGTCCGCCGGCTGCTGCGCCGCGCCGTGCTCGATGGCCATCAAATGGGCGTACGCCAGCCGTTTCTGTTCCAGTTGGTGCCGGTCGTTGCCGAGATGATGAAACGGCCTTATCCGGAATTGAGCCAGACGGTCGAACGGGTCGCGCAAGTCATCCAAGGCGAGGAAGCGAGTTTTCTTTCCAAGATCGACGCCGGCTTGCAGCGCATCGACCGGCTCTTCGACGACGTGAAGAAAGCTGGCCGCGGAATGATCGCCGGCCGCGACGCCGCCGATCTCTATTCGACGCACGGCTTCCCGCCCGAGCTTTTGGAAACACTCGCCGCCGAACACAATATCACGTTCGACTGGAAGGGTTTTAGGCAAGCGATGGAGGAGCACGGCGACGTTTCTCGCGTCGGCGGCAAGAAAGAGCTGTTCAAAACCGGTCCGCTCGATCCGCTCAAGAAAGTCAACTCCGGCACTCAATTCCTCGGCTACGAATCGACCGAGGCCGACGCACGGATCATCGGCATCTTGGCTCAGGATCAATTAGTCGAGACGTGCGACGAGATCGATCACAGCGAGCCGATCAAAATCGTCCTCGATCGAACTCCATTCTACGGCGAAAGCGGCGGCCAGGTCGGCGACAAAGGCGTCCTGCTCGGCGCCAACTTCCGCTTCGAAGTGATCGACACGCAAAAAGAAGACGGCTTCACGCTGCACGTCGGCCATCTCCGCTCCGGCCGGCTCGATCTCGGCGACAAAGTCACCGCTCAGGCCGACACCAGCCGCCGCGCCGGCATTCGCCGCGCTCATTCCGCCACGCATCTGCTGCACTACGCTTTGCAAAAGCATTTGGGCACGCATGCTCTCCAACAAGGATCGAAAGTGGACAACGATTGGCTGCGGTTCGACTTCGCCAATCCGGCCTCCGTTGGCCCGGAGTTGATCCAGCGGATCGAGAGCGAAGTGAACGACAAAGTCGTGTCGGCCGAGCCGGTCGGTTGGAAAACGTTGCCGATCGCCGAAGCCCGCCAGGCCGGAGCGATGATGCTGTTCGGCGAAAAATATCCGGACGTCGTGCGCATGGTTTCAATGGGCGAATTCAGCAAGGAACTTTGCGGCGGCACGCATGTCAGCAATACGGGCCAGGTCGGTCTGTTTCACATCGTTGGCGAGGAAAGCGTCTCGGCCGGCACGCGGCGAATCACCGCCGTCACCGGCCGCGAGGCGCTCGATCGCTTGCGCAAAGCGGAACACGCGCTCTCCGAAACGGCGGCGGCGCTGCGCGTGCAAGTTTCCGAAGTGCCGGCCCGGGCGGCGGCGCTGGTGAAAGAAGTTCGCGAATTGAAAAAACATTTATCCGCCGGCCCGCGGGCAGCGGAATTCTCGCCCGACAAACTTCTGGCCGACGCGCTGCAGATCGGCGACGTGAAAGTCGTCGTCGCCGAAGCTCCCGGCGCCGATGCGCAAGGAATGCGGCAGATCATCGACCAACTGCGCAAAAAAGCCAGCCCGATTGCCGTGCTGCTGGGGAGCCACGACGAAGAAAAGGTAACGCTAGTCGCCGGCATCAGCCGCGAACTAGAAGAACAAGGCCTAAACGCCGGCCAATGGATCCGCGCCGCCGCGGAAGTCGTCGGCGGCCGAGGCGGCGGTCGAGCCGATTTGGCGCAAGCCGGCGGCAAGCATCCTGAAAAACTTCCCGAAGCGCTCGCGGCGGCGCGAGAAAGTTTTTCGAGCTTGCTGGCCAAAACGTAGGAGACGTCCCAGCCTGACAATGCGGCGACTCGACTTCGAACCGGCAACCTCTAAGCTTTTTCGACGTTGACGTAGATGCCAAGCAAATTGAGAATGGGTAACCTTGTGGCAAGGAGTTCTCGTCCAATTAGATCGAACGATCAAACGGCAATGGGCCGCGAAGAATGACGAACTCGGAATCATGCCAGCATGGAGGCGACATAATGAATGCGAATGAACCGGTCCGAATCACCATTGATGCCGCGACGGCCCTCACGGAGTGGAAATTCCGCTTCGCCGATGAGGTCCGCGTGCGAGCAAAGCAGCTTGCGGCCGAATCAAACACGCCGGGATGCATCACCTTATCGCACTACAGGCAAGCCGCCAAGATTGCCCTTGAATCGCTATCGCGCATGATTCACGGTGAGGACATACCCGATGGCCGACGAGAAGCTGCGTGAATCGCAACCGGGAACCCGGCAAGATTCGATTCCAGACGGTGCGAGCGACTGGGCAAGCCTATTCATCAAGCATTTCGAACTTAATTTCTGGGATTCAAGTCGCAGCCTGCCGCCTGAGGCGCCCCTTTCCGACTTGCACGCCGCGACAATCCGGGCAGTGCTACAGACTTTGCTCGACGCCGGCATGGATGCCGAGGCCGTCGAGGAGAGTATCGGACAGGCGCTGATCGAACGACGCCTTGCCCGCAGCGAGTGGAACTCCGAGTTGAATCGACGGCGCTTCGAGTTGATTGACAAAGAGATTCAGGGCACCTTGACGCTAATTGAGAAAATCGAACTCGCGGGATTAACAAGCGTCATGCGTGCGCAACTTGATTCGGAAGCCAATTTGCCCTTCGATGGCGCCAAGGAATTGCATCGAAAGCTCCTGGAAATGGATGCCACGGATAAGCCGCGATGATCTTCGACTACCCCGTCGAACGGCGCGAACGACGCCACGGCCCGTCGGGGTATGCGTCCTACAATAGCTACCGTCCGTGACTTCGCGACGAGTTTGACTTTCGTTGCGCCTATTGCCTGAAACGCGAAACGTGGGGTCAAGCGACCGGTGAATTCGAACTCGATCATTTCGAGCCCCAGTCGGTCAATCCTGGGCGTCGGCTCGACTACCTCAATCTTGTCTACTCTTGCCGCCGTTGCAATTCCGTCAAGCTCGATCAACCCGTTGACGATCCGTTTGAACTGTTGCGTTCTGCGGCCGTCGCGCTGCAACCCGACGGATCGCTTCTTCCGCGAGATATTGCAGCACGGCGTTTGATCCGACAACTTGATCTGAATTCGCCAAGAGTCAAATCTTGGCGGCTCATGTGGATGCGGATTGTGGACCTCGCCGAAGAACGCGATCCCGATCTGTATAACCGACTTGTCGGATTTCCCGACGACCTTCCCGATCTAAGCCGGCTGCGGCCGCCGCGAAACAGTCGAAAGGAATCTCTCGATCAATGCTGGTTCGCTCGACGCCAACGCGGCGAATTGCCCAACGTGTACTGACTTTCGCGCTCGGTAGCGGAATTTGTGAAAATTCCGCCGGCGCGCCGGCGGATGCCGCGCGTTCTTCGTATCTTCGTACCTGTGGCCTGTAGCCTTCAGCCTGTAGCCTTCAGCCTGTAGCCTTCCATCACACCACCCATTTCTGCACGCCGTCGGTGTGGCGAACTTCGATCCCCGGTCGCACTACGCCCGGCATCAAGCGGAATGTCAGCGGCAGAACGCTGCTTTGGAAAACGTCGGGCTGCTCAAGTCGTGATTGGCCGGCCAATTCCAGTTCGCCGTCGTGCAGACGATGCAACTCCAACCCCCAAGGATCGCGGTCGACGATCAGCAATTCACGCACTCCCACCTTTGCATAGAAAGCAAACTTCTCGCGGCTCCGATCCTGGGGGCTAACGATTTCGACGACGAAATCCGGTCCGCCGAGATGGTACGCGCCACAGTCCCGAGCAATTCCGTCGGGCAGAACCACGGCCACATCGGGGCAGCGATAATTCTGCGTCCAGTCGTCGGCACGATCGCTTACATTCACGCCGGGATATACTTTCGCCGGGTGGGAGAAACCGAGGGCCAGGCGAAATACGGTTCCCAAGGCCATTTGAATTTCCGCATGTTCTGAATTCGGCAGCGGTGTCATCATATACGTTCCCTCCCAAACTTCGTCGAACCGGTCGCCGCCCCACTCGGCCCGTTGCGCGCGAATCCGTTCTTCCAGTTCGGGGTCCGTGATCAAAGTGGCCATCGGTCGATCCTCCAGCGTGTGCGAAATCTGCACGACAGCTTGATTCTACCACGGGCGGCGCAGCGCACCAACCAATCGGCCCGCATGAAATCCGCGCGACCGACAAAGAAATCATCCGTTTGTGGAACAAATCCCGCCACCGAAGATTTCTGCCGCACTTTCCCTCGCCAGCACTTATAGTGAACCAACCAACCCGCTAGATTTACCGGTCGAGAATCGCCGCCCGCGATCGGCCATCGTCGAATGAGAGCTGCTTCCGGTGTTCATCCCCTACAATACCGACGCCCCGCTCTATCACCTCCCGATCTCGACGGTCGGGCTGATCGCCGTCAATACGCTCGTCTTCATCGCCAGCGCCCAGGCCGAAACGCAAGACGTCGCTCCCTGGATTCTGCAGTTCGGCGAGGGTTTGCATCCGCTGCAATGGATCAGCAACAACTTCATGCATGCCGACTTCATGCATCTTCTCGGCAACATGTTTTTTCTGTGGGGATTCGGCCTCGTCGTGGAAGGCAAGCTTGGCTGGTGGCGATTCTTGCTCCTCTATCTGTCGATCGGCGTCATCCACGGTTTCGTGATCCAGGTGGCCATGCTCGGCTCGAGCGGCGGCGGCGCACTCGGAGCGTCGGGCGTGATTTTCGGCCTGATGGCCATCGCGCTGATTTGGGCGCCGAAGAACGAGATGAGCTGCTTTATCTGGTTTGTAACGGCCCGATTGGTCGATGTGCCGATCACCGTATTCGCGGGGGTTTACTTGCTGTGGCAATTCACGATTGCCATGTTGACACGATTTTCGATGTCGAGCGCCATGCTGCATCTGACCGGGGCCGGGATCGGCGCGATCTTCGGCGTGGTGTTGCTGAAGCGCAATCTGGTCGACTGTGAAGGTTGGGACCTATTCGCCGTTCGCGCCGGGCGAGAAGGCGAGCGCCGCGATAAGCCCGTCGTTCGAATCGAGCCGCCTGTCGCCCCTCCGCCGAAAGAACCGTTGAGCGCGGAACAGGCGCGGTTTTTCGTGACGGTCGTCAAGAATCGATTGGCGTCGGGCGACCTCGCGGGCGCCGCGCAATTCTATCAACAACGACGCGAGTTGAATCCCGTTTGGCGTCTGGAAGAGGCCGACTTGCTGGCGCTGATCCGATCGCTGACAAATCCGGCGGGGACTGTCCCCTTCTCCCAGCCGGATTTGTCGCTTGCGTCCGCGTCGATCCGGCCGATGCTCGACTACATCCGTCAATTCCCCGAAACCGCGGCCCGAGTGCAGTTCAAACTGGCGCAAATTCTCATCGACATCGAGCGCCGCCCCGCCAAGGCGCTAAAACTCCTTCGCGGCATGGATGCGTCGAAGCTCGCCCCTGAGTTGCAATCTCTCCGTGAAAAGCTTTGCGCAAACGCGGAACAACTCCTATCGGAGAGTGATTTGGAAATTGCCGACGGAGATGGTTGAGTCAACCTCTCGGCAATCGCCGCCGCCGAGCAATCGGTCTTTTTTTTATCGCTGTGCGAAATAAATAGCGAACCTCGCTTGACAAATCACAATAATGTTTATAAAGTAAATGAACTTATGTGATTTGTCGTGTTTTACCGTTGATTCGCATCGCTGACCAGAAAGCCCGGGGGCACGGGATAGCCGTCATTGGAGGCTCACTTGGTTCCCGTCCGCATGACTTTCCTGATCCCAATGAATTCTCGCCTGCGCCCGATTTCGATGCCCTTCTTGCGCGGCTGTTCTTGTTGCCGCTGTTGTTGTCGCTGTTCTTGCCGACTCGGCTAGCCGCAGCCCGCGATCTGTAGGGAACGGCGTCCGTGCCGTTCCGCCCCGCCGGAACGCCGCAGCGAAAGTTGGAGTTCAGCCTTTTGGCTGCCGGCGGCAGGCTGAAGCCTGGACTCCAACGAAATCGCCGTGCCAGGCGAGCTCGCGCTCCCGGAACGCCGCGGAGGGCGTTCCCTACATCCGCACTACCTCGTTCCAAAAATCGTTTCCGTTTCTTCAACCCAATCAAGGAGTGCCTTATGTCTCGCGAAAGGAAATCCATTCCGGCGGGCCGCCGATCCGAACGGCGTTGGCCGCGTTGCTTGATCTGCTTGCCGCTGTCGTATCTCAAGCCTTCAGCCTCAAGCCTTCAGCCTTTTGCTTGGCCGCGTTGCTTGATCTGCTTGCCGCTGTTGGGCCTCAAGCCTCAAGCCTCAAGCCTTCAGCCTTTAGGGTGGCCGCGTTGCTTGATTTGCTTGCCGATGCTGGCGGCCCTTGCCGGTTGCGGGTCTTCGCAGAGCGCCGATCGGCTGCCGGTCTTTCCGGCGGTCGGGAAACTCGTTTACGACGGCCGGCCACTCGCCGGCGCGTTTGTCGTTCTCCATCCCAAGAGCGCCGCCGACGGCAAGGCCGCGCCCCGGCCACACGCCCAGGCGTCGGCCGACGGCTCGTTCACGCTCACCAGCTACGAATCGAGCGACGGCGCTCCGGCGGGAAATTACACCGTGACCGTCGAGTTGCGACCGCTGGTGAATCACGGCGGCGACGTCACCGCCGGTCCCAACACGCTGCCGCCGAAATACAGCCGCGCGGAAACTTCCCCCCTCATCGTTCAGATCGCCGAAGGGAGGAACGATCTGTCGGAGCTTCGGATCAAGCAATGAGCCCCTCGCAAAACCGCCGGGGAGTTGAAAAAGGGGACTGGCTCCGAGCACCACGGCAGCATTGTCCGCCATTTCGGTTTGACGCGAGGTGCCTGTCCCCTTTTTCAACGCGCCTGGGAGAAGGGGACAGTCCCAGGCGGTTTTATGAGGGGTTTTCAAGAGTTCTTCCATCACTTTCACAAGGAGCTTTCATCATGAAGAAAAATGCCAACGTCGTCCGTCGCTCGCCGTCTCGCGCCGGTTTTACGCTCGTCGAGCTGCTGGTCGTGATCTCGATCATCGGAATCTTGATGTCGCTATTGCTGCCGGCGATTCAGCGGGCCCGATCCGCCGCCGAACGAACCCAGTGCGCCAACAACCTGAAGCAGCTCGGCTTCGCGGCCCTGAATTTCGCCGCGAGCCAAAACTCGCTTCCTTCGAGCGTTCGGCCTGGCGGCATCACCACCAAGCCGCGAATCGCCGGGCTGACTTTGCTGCTGCCGTTCATCGATCAGCAGGGAAAGTACAACGCCTACGATCAAACCAAGAATTGGTCCGACCCGGCGAACGTGCCGGTGACGAGCCAAAAAATCGCCACGTTTCTCTGCCCCTCGACGCCGAATCCCGACCGTCTCGACGGCGATCCGCAAGCCGCGACGTGGCAGGCGATCGTTTCCGTCACCGACTATTCGCCGACGATCGGCGTCGACCCGCGTTTGGGATCGTCGGGCCTGGCTCTGGTCGACGATCAGACGATCTCGGTCTCGAGCGCCGGCATTCCGAACAGCGGCCTGATTCGCACGAATGAAACGTGCCGCCTGTCCGACGCGACCGACGGCCTGACCTACACGCTGGTGTACGCCGAATCGGCCGGCCGGCCGTTGGTCTATCGCCGCGGCGGCGTCGCGGTTTCGACCGATCCGACCGTCGCCCGAGTGAACGCCGGCGGCTGGTCGCGACCGGCGAGCGACTTCAGCGTCGACGGCGCGAGCTACGACGGCTCGACCGTCTCCGGCCCCGCCCCGTTCAACGCCACCAACGGCGACAACGTCGTCGGCGAGACGTTTCCGTATCCATACTACGGCTCGCAAGGAACCGCCGAAGCCTATTCGTTCCACCCGCTCGGAGCGAATTTCGTCTTCGGCGACGGCTCGGTCCATTTCCTGGCGGAGTCGATCGACATCGCGACATTCGCAAGATTCGTGGCGCGAGCGGATGGCTTGTCGAGCCCGTCGCCGTAAAGGGAGCGCGGCGCATGAAAAACGCCCCGCTGGGGGGCGTTAAAGGTTGCCCTGGGGCCGAAGCCCTTCGGCATTGCCTTGGGCGCGAAAGCCTTTACTGTGACTTGAAAGCAATCGTCGCTCAGATACACTAGCCCAAGGATACCATGCTTGTCTCAAAGATCAAGGGGTTGCGCTATGAAGGCGGGCATTGCCGCGGGTATTGGCGACTACGTCCTCGGTCTTGACCTTGGAACTGGGTCCGTCGGGTGGGCGGTAGTGGACCTGGATCAGTCGGGTGAACCCTGCAAAATTCGCTGCCTCGGCGTGCGCCGATTTGAGGCGGGAGTCACGGGCAACATCGAGGCCGGTCAAGATAAGCCCCCGGCCTCGGCCCGCCGCACGGCCCGACAACAGCGACGGCAGCTTTGGCGGCGCGCGTGGCGATTGACCAAAACCTACCGAACGCTGCAAGACGCGAAGCTTCTACCCGAATCGGGACTGTTGCCGGATGATCGTCATGCGGCCTTGCTAGCGCTTGACCTTTCGCTGTTCAAGTCCGATAACCACGGCCCGCACGCGGACCGTGTCGCGGGGCATTTGTTGCCGTACCGACTTCGTGCGAAAGCGGTTGAAGAACGGTTGGAGCCATTTGCGGTCGGACGCGCATTGTACCACCTCGCGCAACGGCGCGGTTTTCAGTCGAACTTGAAGGCCCGAAAGGATGAGGAGGTAGAAGGAATAGTAAAGAAGGCGATTGGACAACTCGAAGCGCAAATGGCCGGCCGTACGCTGGGGCAGTTTTTCGCTACGCTGGATCCGGAGGAAGTTCGAATTCGCGGGCGCTATACGTCGCGGCGGATGTACGAAGATGAGTTTGAGAAGATTTGGGCGAAGCAATCCGAACACCACCCGGGCCTACTAACAGAAGAACTTAAAGAGCGATTGCGGTCAGCGATCTTCCGCCAACGGCCACTCAAATCGCAGAAGGGACTGATCGGCCGTTGCGAACTGGAGCCGGCGCACCGTCGCGCCCCGGTCGCGTGCATGGTCGCGCAACGATTCCGCTTGCTCCAAAAGGTAAATGATCTTGAAATTACCACTGCCGACGGAGAAATCCGCCGGCTCACGAAGGACGAGCGACGCCAGCTCGCCACGGCCTTGGACGAAACAGGCGACCGAACGTTTGCTCAGATTCGCACGCTCTTGGGACTGAAAAAGTCGCGCGGCGAATTCCGTGGTGACACGTTCAATTTCGAAGAAGGGGGCGAGAAAAAGCTCGTCGGTAACCGAACGGCGGCGAAAATCGCGGAGACAATCGGCGATGTATGGATGAAGCTCGTCGTCGCCGACCGCTGCCGTTTGGTGGACGAAATCATCGCCTTTGAAAGCGAGGGTGCGTTGGCGGCGCGTCTGCAGAGGGCTTGGTCCTTCGACGCGCACACCGCCCAATCAGTTGCCGGCGTTTCGTTGGAACAGGGGTATGCCGGCCATTCCCGTAAGGCGTTAGCCAAGATATTACCCCGCATGGAGGAAGGTGTCCGCTACGTCACTGCACGGGACGAGGCCTACAACCGTGCGCAAGTCGCTTTGCGGCACGAGCAGTTGCCGGCGGTGCTCCCAACCGGACCCCGACGCCACGGCGCCGACGATGCGTTGGCCGCATTCGCGCAGCTGCGTAACCCAGCCGTTGCCCGAGCGCTCAGCGAACTTCGCAAGGTTGTCAACGCGCTGATCCGGCGTTGCGGTAAGCCGAAGCTGGTCCGCGTCGAGCTCGCGCGCGACCTAAAGCAATCTCGCAAGCGCCGAAGGGAGTACGCCGACCTGAATCAGAAAAACCGTGACGTTCGGGCGAAAGCAGCCGAGCGAATCGCAGCCGAAATGGGGGAGGGCTACAAGACCGATCGAAACGTACTCAAGCTCCGTTTGGCTGACGAATGCCATTGGATATGCCCGTACACTGGGGTTTCGATTGAAATGGCGACTCTCTTAGGCGAGCATCCGCAGTTCGATATTGAACACATTCTGCCGTTTAGCCGTACGTTGGATCACTCGTTCAACAATAAGACGCTTTGCGCCGTCGAGGAGAACCACAGCAAACATAACCAAACTCCGTTCGAGGCCTATTCTGGCACGGAGCACTGGCCCGAAATTCTGCAGCGAGTCCGGCGCTTCCACGGCTCGGCGGCCCGCGAAAAGCTCCGCCGCTTTCTGCTCGAAGAGGTGGACGACGATTTTGCCCAACGGTCGTTGACCGAGACTCGCTACATTTCCCGCCTCGCGGGCGACTACCTTGGCATGTTGTATGGGGGCCAGGTTGACGCGGACGGAAGGCGTGTCCAGGTAAGCACTGGCCAGGTAACTGCGTACCTGCGCGAGCGGTTCGATCTGTGTTCGATTCTCGGTTCCGAGGGCGAAAAAGACCGGAGCGACCACCGCCATCACGCGATCGACGCCCTCGTCGTCGCTCTGACCGACCCGGGAACGGTACACGCGCTGAACGTTGCCGCGAAAGAGGCGGATGAGTTGGGCGGCCGCCGGCTGTTCGTGAAGGCCCAGCCCCCGTGGCCCGAGCTGTTGGCTCAAGCGCGTTCGGCGGTGGAAAGCATCGTCGTGTCCAGCCGCGTGAAGCGAAGGCTAAACGGCCAGCTTCACGATGCGAACGCACTCAGCAAGCCCTACGAAGTGCGCGACGCCGCCGGGAAAATCAAAACGTGTCACCATTTCCGAAAGCCGCTTGCATCAATGTCGGCGCGGGAAGTCGAGAATATCGTCGACGACCGAGTTCGCGAGAAGGTGCTTGAGAAACTGGCCCAGCTTGGCGAAACCAACCCGGTGAAGGCATTCAAGGATCCGCGCAGCCACCCCTCTTTTACCGCCCGTGACGGGCGCGTCGTTTTCATCCATCGCGCCCGCATCCGCAAGGCGGACCGGACGATTGAAGTTGGCAAGGGGAGCGCACGACGGTATGTGGCCCCTGGCGCGAACCACCACATGGAAATCGTTGCGGTACTCGACGAAGCGGGCCGTGAGAAACGCTGGGAAGGCAAGGTGGTGGGACGGTTTGACGCCGTCGCTCGCAAGTGTAACGGAGAACCGGTGGTCAGACGCGACCACGGCCCCGGCCGCAAATTCCTCTTTTCGTTGACCGGCGGGGAGTACGTCCGAATGTCCCGGAAGGGTCTGAAAGAGGAGCTATTTCGCGTCACGGACATTTCCGACGGAGAGGTCGCGCTGATAGCCCATACCGACGCGCGCCCGAGCAGCGAGCGAAGGAGGAAGGGCTCCGGCGCGAGAATCCGACCTAGTCCAGATACAATGCGGACGTATCGTGCCCGGAAAGTTGTCGTTGACCCATTGGGAGAAGTACTGCCGGCGTCTGATTAACTGCGCGATTGCGGCGGATAACTCATATTTCCCTTGAACTTGGCAATGCGGTAATTAACCTGTAGGTGGGTGCCGAATCGCGCCTCCTTCTGATTCGGTTCGGCGGCAGCCCTTTCTGGACACGGACGTTCTCGTCCACGCCACGCTCCGGGTCCAGGGATATGTCGAATCGCATCCTCGACCTTTCGTCGACAGCCGCGCGGCTGCATGTTCGCGCCGAGCAGTTGCTCGTTGAGCCCGAAGGCGCGCCGGCAGTTTCGATCCCGCTGGTCGATTTGGCTGTGCTCGTCGTCGCCCATCCGCAAGTGCGTTTCACCCAGGCGGTGCTCTCGGGGTTGGCTGCTGCCGGCGGAGTCTTTGTCACTTGCGACCGCGCCAGCCTACCGATCGGAATGCTCGTGCCGCTGGTATCGCACACCACGCAAGCGGAGCGATTTGCCGCGCAGGCACAGGCATCACTTCCCACCCGCAAACGGCTCTGGCAACAGATCGTCCGCGCCAAAATCAGAGCGCAAGCCCGTGCGCTGCGCGATCTCCGAGGCAACGATTTCGGACTCGGCGCGCTCGTGGCGCAAGTTCACTCGGGCGATACCGCCAATGTCGAGGCCCGCGCGTCACGGCGCTACTGGCCGGCTGTGATGAACGACGCCAATTTCCGCCGGCGCCGTGAGGGTGCAGACGCCAACCGCCTGCTCAACTACGGCTACGCCGTGCTGCGGGCGATCGTCGCCCGGGCAATTTGCGCGGCCGGCCTGCATCCATCGCTCGGGGTTCA
>Ga0182024_10004987_pt1 | contig 30092 bp, 26 predicted proteins | sample P32metaG_FD_120480 | JGI IMG/M metagenome (GOLD analysis project Ga0182024, IMG submission 120480) | Permafrost microbial communities from Stordalen Mire, Sweden - P3-2 metaG (Illumina Assembly) | ecosystem: Environmental > Terrestrial > Soil > Wetlands > Permafrost | place: Sweden: Stordalen...
GGGGCGGTGCCACTCGATCTGATGAAGAAGGAACAGGATCGGATTGCCACCGAGCTAATGGCAGTCGAAGAGCAGATTAGGAGGGCCGATCTCAAGTTCGAGGCGATCGAGACCTCACTGGAGATGTGTCTCGGCTTCCTTACAAATTGCCACGAGGCCTACAGCCGAGCTGAAGCGCTCACGCGGCGGAAGATGAACCAAGCGGTGTTTTCTCGCTTCTTGGTCAGCGACGATGGAGTCGAAGAGGCCGAATTGGATGGCGTATTCGGGATTCTCCTGCGTCCTGACCTTCTTGCAGAAAGAGGGAGAATCGAGGTAGGCGAGGATGCCGTACACAGACGTCGCGATTGGGCCGATGGCGTGCCAAGGCGATATGGCGTCCCTTTTGGGTTCGCAAACGGACACACCGAACGGTCGCCCTCTCAATCGAGAGAACGGCCTCGGCGTGTATGGGGTTTGAATAAGCACTACTTGGCGGAAGAGGTGGGATTCGAACCCACGGTGCCCAGTAGGCACAACGGTTTTCGAGACCGTCCGATTCGGCCGCTCTCGCACTCTTCCGTCGAACAGATTAGTGCCTGCAATCGGTGTCTATCGGCGCTCAGCGAAGAAGGTGGTGAGGACTTCGGCGCACTCTTCGGCCCGCACACCTGCGGTGACCGCCACTTCGTGGTTGAGGCGCGGATCGGCGCAGAGGTTGTAAAGAGATCCACACGCGCCGGCCCGTGGGTCAGCTGCTCCGAACACGAGCTCTCCGACACGGGCCGCTACCAGGGCTCCGGCACACATGGAGCACGGTTCGAGGGTGACCACCAGGGCGACTGACGACATCCGCCAGTTGCCAAGAACGACAGCGGCGTCTCTGAGGGCGAGCACCTCGGCGTGGGCGGTCGGGTCGCCGGACTTCTCCCGCTCGTTGTGGCGGGAGGCGATGACCCGGCCACCGACCGTCGCGATCGCCCCGACGGGCACGTCGCCGTGGGCGAGAGCGCCGCGGGCCTCGGCCAGTGCCAGGACCATGACCTCGTCGTGGGTGAGAGGAACGGTCCGAGAGCGCGGGTCCTCCATGGGCCCGGATCCTACCGATGCCGTCGTGCCCGGCGGCCGGGCTTGGCCGATGAGCACGGTGTGGCGCGCACTCGAGCAGAGAGGACCCGTCACCGAGGCCCGCGTGCGGTGTCGGGGACGCATCGGAGGGTGACGGGGCGCTCTTGTGGGCTGCCGGAATGGTGGGGCGCGGCGGTGCCCGCATGGCGGAGGCGGTGGGATTTGAACCCACGGTGGGTTTCCCCACACACGATTTCCAATCGTGCCGATTCGGCCGCTCTCGCACGCCTCCGGGAAGTGCAGCCCAGACAGGCTAACCGAGGCCCCAACCAGCTCCAGAGGCCGCTGCAGGCAAGCACCGCGCTAAGTTGACATCTTCGCTGCGCCGGTGCTGGGTGCGGTGGCCGGGTCCTGCGCAACGGCCGCTCGTGAATCGAGTCAGGGTCGGAAGGCAGCAGCTCTCAGCGGGTATGGCCGTGTGCCGTAGCCAACCTGGCCACCGCACCGAGCACCGGCGCGGCTCGCGCCCACTTGGGTGCGCTGGCAGCGCCAAAGCCGGGGTGTGAACACGCCGACGATCTAGCCGCCACCAGTAGGCTCCCCCGGCATGGGCGAGCACGATGGACCGGGGATGCCGCTGGGCACCGGCGATGAGCCCTTCGTCGCCCTCTACCGGCGTTTCCGCCCGGGCCGATTCTCTGAGCTTCGGGGCCAGCCTCATGTGGTGCGGGGCCTGCAAAGTGCGGTGCGCGACGGCCATGTGGCCCACGCGTATCTCTTCAGCGGACCTCGGGGGACCGGCAAGACATCGACGGCCCGGATCCTGGCCCGGGCCCTCAACTGTGCCTCGCCGATCGACGGCGAACCTTGTGGGATCTGCACCTCGTGTGTCGAGATCGCCCGCGGCACCTCTCTCGATGTCCATGAGCTCGACGCCGCGTCCAACAACGGCGTGGACGCCATGCGCGACCTCATATCGCACGCTGCCCTCGGGACCCCGGGCCGGTGGAAGATTTATATCGTCGACGAGGTCCACATGCTCTCGAACGCGGCGGCCAACGCGTTGCTCAAGACCCTCGAGGAGCCGCCCGCCCATGTGATCTTCGTGCTGGCCACGACCGATCCCCAGAAGGTCCCCCCGACGATCCGCAGCCGGACCCGACACTTCGAGTTCCGCCTCCTCGGGGGCGAAACCCTCGACGGGCTGCTGCGTGATATCCGCTCGGAGGCCGGGTTGACTATGGACGACGACGCGCTGTCGGTGGCCGTGCGCCGGGGCCGGGGGTCGGCCCGCGACGCGCTGTCGGCGCTCGACCAGGTTGTCGCCTCCGGATCGGTGGAGGACACCCGGCCCGAACTCGACGAAGCCCTCGAAGCGCTCTGTGTCGAAGATGCCGGTCGGGTCCTCGTCGCCGTTGCCGCTCTGCACGAGGCCGGTTGGGGTCCCCAGCAGCTTGCGGCCGAGCTGGTCGACGACCTCCGCCAAGCCTTCCTCGCGGCTCTCGCCCCCGAGCTCGCAGCGGCCAGCGGGACCGAACTCGATCGTCTCTCGGACCAGGCCGACCGACTGGGCCTCGCCCGTCTGGTCCGCTCCATTGAGGTGCTGGGACGGGCCCAGGTCGACATGCGCGAGGCTCCCGATCCCCGGGTCGTCCTCGAGGTGGCGCTGGTGCGCCTGTCTCGGGGCGAGCTCGACGACTCAACCGCCGCGTTGGCCGACCGACTGACCCGGGTGGAACGGGCGCTGTCGGCACGCCCGGCACCCGCTGCGAGCCCCTCGCCTCCCACCCCGTCGCCCATCCCGGCCCCGGTCAGCGGCGAACCCTCCACGAAGCCGGGTATCGGCGCGCTCCGTCGCCAGCGCCAGGCGGTGACTCCCCCTCCCGTGCCGAGAAACGACGCCGAGACACCGCCGATCCCGTCCGCCGCAGCCAGCGCGAACGACGTGGCCCCGTCCGGGCCGGGTGCGGCGGCACCGCCAGCCGCCGCCACCGGTGAGATCCCCGACCGCGACACGCTCGTCCAGGCCTGGGGTGACAGCATTCTGCGGGTCCTTCCGGCCCGGGCCAAGGCGCTTTACAGCGCCGGCCGATTCGTTGTGGTCGAGGACGGGGCCGCGTCGTTCGCGTTGCCGAACGCGGCGCACCGCGACCGGGCCGAGGAGGTCCGCCCGGTCGTCGAAGAGGCCCTCGCCGCGCACTTCGGTGCGGCGGTGCCGCTACGTCTGGTGGTCGAAGACGACGGCCCTGCACCGGTCCGCCGGGTAGCTGCCGCCAAAAGCGGTGGGGCGCCGACGAGCACTGCATCCCCGCCGGCCGTCGGCGAAGAGGACTTCGACCCGACCGATCACGGTGCTCCCGAGGCGGTCGAATCGGTGGCTGAGGCCCGCCTGCTCGAGGCGTTCCCCGGTGCCGAACAGGTGCCCGAGTAGGTGTACACCCCACCGCTCAGAGCCCTCATCGACGAACTGGGCCGCCTGCCCGGGATCGGGCCGAAGTCGGCCCAACGGATCGCCTTTCACCTCCTCAAGGTGCCGATCGAGGACGCGCTCCGGCTCTCCGACGCCATCGTCTCGGTGAAGGAACGGACCACGTTGTGCGCGCGGTGCTTTAACGTGGCCGAGGGGGGCGAGCTCTGCGACGTCTGTGCCGACGACCGGCGCGAGGCGACCACGCTGTGCGTGGTCGAGGACCCCCGCGACATCGTGGCGGTCGAGCGAACCCAGCAGTTCCGCGGTCGCTATCACGCACTGCAAGGCGCCCTCAACCCGCTCGAGGGCATCGGTCCCGAGCAATTGCGGATCAAAGAGCTGTTGGTGCGCATCGAGGAGGAGGGGATCACCGAGGTGATTCTGTGCACCAACCCCAACCTCGAGGGCGAGGCCACGGCCATGTACCTGGCCCGGCTCCTCAACCCGTTCGGGGTGACGGTCACTCGGATCGCGAGCGGCCTGCCGGTCGGCGGCGACCTCGAGTACGCCGACGAATTGACCCTCGGACGGGCCCTGGAGGGCCGCCGCCTGGTCGAGCCGTAGAGGACGGAGCATCGCTCGGCCCGGGCCAACACCGGCCAACGCGAGTCAGCCCACGAGCACGGGGGTCCGTGCCGGGCCCGAGGTACGCGGGCACACTGGTCGGGTGACGCCGGCCCCCGACCGCCTCGTGTGGCTGCTCAGACACGCGAAGACCGTGGCTGACCCGCCGAGCGGTGGGACCGACCACGAACGTCGACTGGCCCCCCGGGGGCGTCGCGACGCCGACGCCCTCGGACACCGGCTCGGCGACGCTGGTGACCACTTGGGGTTCTCTTCTGCCGAGCTGCCGGGGCTCATCCTCACTTCGTCGGCGACGCGCACCGTGCAGACAACCGAGCGCGTGCTGGCCGAGATGACCGACCCGCCGGCGGTTACCCGAAGAGAGGCCCTTTACGACGCCTCTGTCGACGAGGTACTCGATGAGTTACGTCAGGTCGACGACGCAACCCATGCCGTCATGGTGGTCGGACACAACCCGACGGCTCACGCGTTGGCCATGGAGATGATCGCCCACGAGGACAAGTCCGGACGCCGTCAGGTCGAACGACGGGGTTTTCCCACCTGCGCGCTGGCGGTCTACCGGCTGTCGCTGGCGCACTGGTCCGACATCGCCGAGGGGACAGCCACCGTGGTCGGGCTCTTCACCCCACCGTATTGACGATCGATGTGGTTTCTTCAGATCCGTGTGCGCCGACCCACTCGACGGTGACCACGCCGGATCTCCGCTTCACGCAGTCACGGCATCTCGCCCGTGGCTTCGAGCCCCATCGCTCAAGCGAGTGAGCGCAGCACAGCGGCATCTCCCTGGCCGCCGCCGCCGCACAGGGCGACCGCGGCGAGACCGCCGCCCCGACGCTTGAGCTCCATCAAGGCGGTGAGAGCGACCCGGGTGCCCGACATGCCCACGGGGTGCCCGAGGGCGATGGCCCCGCCGTTTACATTCACCTTGTCCTCGGGTACCCCGAGTTCGTCGCTCGACGCCAGGCCGACCGCGGCGAACGCTTCGTTGATCTCGAAGAGGTCGACGTCGCCCACCGCCATGTTGGCCTTGTCCAGCGCCCGCAGGATGGCCCGCGAGGGCTGATGCAACAGCGAAGTGTCGGGCCCGGCCACTTGGCCGTAACTCACTAGCTCGCCGAGCGTGTTCACCCCGAGCTCTTCTGCCTTGGCCCGCGACATCACGACCACCGCCGCCCCGCCGTCGGAGATCTGTGAGGCGTTGCCCGCGGTGATGGTGCCGGCTTTGTCAAAGGCAGGACGCAGGGCGCCGAGCGACTCGGCCGTCGTCCCGGGTCGGACCCCCTCATCGGTGTCGAACACCAGCGGATCGCCCTTGCGCTGCGGGATGCTCACGGCGACGATTTCGTCGGCCAGGCGACCGTCTTTGGCCGCCACGGCCGCTTTCTCGTGACTGGCCGCAGAGAAGGCGTCCTGGCGCTCCCGGGTGATGCCGACCTTCTCGTTGTGGCGCTCGGTCGAGAGCCCCATCGCGCACTGGTCGAAGGCGCAGGTGAGCCCGTCGAACATCATCGAGTCGACCAGGGTGGCGTCGCCCAGGCGGAAGCCGGCTCTTGCCCCGGGCAGCAGATGGGGGGCCTTGGTCATCGACTCCATGCCCCCGGCCACCACGATCTCGGCGTCGCCGGCGTTGATCATCTGGTCGGCCAAGTAGATGGTGTTGAGGCCCGACAGGCAGACCTTGTTCACCGTCGTGGCCGGGACGGTCATGGGGATCCCGCCCTTGGCCGCCGCCTGACGGGCGGTGATCTGGCCCTGCCCGGCCTGGAGAACGTGGCCCATGAGGACGTAGTCGACCTGCTCGGGGGTGATCCCGGCCCGCTCGAGAGCCGCAGCAATGGCGAATCCCCCCAGCTCCATGGCGCTGAATCCGCTGAGCGCTCCGGAGAGCTTGCCGATGGGCGTTCTGGCCCCGGCGACGATGACCGAACCGGACATGGGAAACCTCCGAGTATCCGCCCTGCTCAGGGCGCTGGGCTGGGCGCGGGCCGGATGGTCACCGGCCGGGTAGCCATTCTACGGGTCCGATAGCGTCAGTGCCCATGAGCGAGATCCTCCAGGCCGTGGTGGACGGGGCCAGCGGCGCCGACCTGACCGGAATGTCCCTTCCCGAGTCCTACCGGGGCGCCTTTGTCCTTCGGGATGAGGTGGGGATGTTCGAGGGGGTGAGTTCGGCGGACAAGGACCCCCGCAAGTCCCTCCACGTGGGCGATGTGGCCCTCCCCGCCCTCGCCCCCGACGAGGCCTACGTGGCCGTGATGGCCTCGTCGATCAACTTCAACACGGTGTGGACGTCGATTTTCGAGCGCCTCCCCACATTCGGTTTCCTCGACCGGTTGGGCAAGGAGAGTCAGTGGGGCGCCCGTCACGCCCTCGACTACCACGTGGTCGGCTCTGATGCGGCCGGTGTGGTGCTCGAGACCGGCTCGTTGGTGCGCAACTGGAGGGCTGGCGACAAGGTCACGGTCCACTGCAACTACGTCGACGACCAGGACCCGAGTTCTCACGACGACTCGATGCTGGCGTCCAACGAGCGGATCTGGGGTTTTGAGACGAACTTCGGTGGCCTGGCCGACATAGCCGTGGTCAAGGCCAACCAGCTGATGCCCAAGCCCACCCACTTGAGCTGGGAGGAGGCCGCGGTCAACGCCCTGTGCAACTCGACGGCCTACCGGATGCTGGTCTCCCACAACGGTGCCCCGATCACCCAGGGTGACCGGGTGCTCGTCTGGGGTGCGAGTGGGGGACTCGGGAGTTTCGCCGTCCAGTACGTCATGAACGGTGGAGCCACGCCGATCGGCGTCGTCTCCTCGAAGGACAAGGTCGACCTGCTCCACGATATCGGGGTCGCAGCCGTGATCGACCGCAAGGCCGCTGGTTACAAGTTCTGGAAGGACGAGCACACCCAGGACGAATCGGAGTGGCGCCGCTTCGGCAAGGACATCCGGGGCCTGGTCGGTGACGATCCAGACATCATCTTCGAGCATCCCGGGCGCCAAACTATGGGCGCGTCGGTCTTTGCGTGCAAGCGCGCCGGGACCATCGTCACCTGCGCGGCGACGTCGGGCTACATGATCGAGTACGACAACCGCCACTTGTGGATGAAGCTCAAGACCATCAAGGGGTCGCACTTTGCCAACTACCGCGAGGCGTGGGACGCCAACCAACTGGTTTGCGACGGCAAGATCCTGCCCCCACTTTCGGCTGTCTTCGCGCTCAGCGAAGTGGGTGAGGCCGCGTACACGGTGCACCGCAATCTGCACGAAGGCAAGATCGGCGTACTTTGCCTCGCGCCCGAAGAAGGCTTGGGCATCGAGGACCCCGAGTTGCGGGCTCAGATCGGCGAGGACCGCATCACCGCCTTCCGGCGGCACGGGGCATGAGCACCGAACTGCTCACCGAGATCGACCATGTGGCCATCGCGGTCAACGATCTGGATGCGGCCGTCGCGTGGTACAAAGAAGTGTTCGGGGCGACGGTTGAGCACCGCGAGGTCGTCGAATCCGACGGTGTCGAAGAAGCGCTGTTGAAGGTGGCCGAGTCCTACATACAGTTGCTCACCCCCACCACCGGCTCCTCGCCGGTGGCCAAGTACCTGGCCAACAAGGGCGAAGGGCTCCACCACATTGGTTACCGGGTGGCGGATTGCGCCGTCGCCCTCCAGGCGGTCAAAGACAGCGGCGGCCGGGTGATCGACGAGGTACCCCGACCGGGTTCACGGGGCACCACCGTTGCGTTTGTCCACCCGAAGACGTCGTTCGGCACCCTGATCGAACTGGTGCAGGAGTAGCGGACCGGCGTGCCGCTCTGGGCGGAAGCTCACGTGGCGCGCGTGGGCGAACGTGCGACGAGCGGCTCAGATCGGCTCGCGCTTCTTGCTGCGACCATGATGGCGCCGGACACATCAACTTCGATAGCACCCACCGCGCCCGACGAGTGATCCCTGCTCACACGCACGGAGTCGCCGCCGAGTTCGCAGTAGGTTCGAAGATCTCAGAGGGAATGATCGTGCGGGGCTTGCAGGGCCATACGTGAGTTCGACCCGTCACGGACTGGCCACGAGAGCCTGGCTCGATGACGGCGCCCCGGCTGGGCGGCGAGGGTCATTGTGGTCATGCGGACCGAGGCGGGCCCGTATCGGGTGCCTCGCCGGTGTCGACCAGGGTCTGGGCTACCTCTCTGAGCTTCAGGTTGAGGTGCTGTGAGGCTCGACGGAGGATGTCGAACGCCTCGTTTGCGGTGATCCTCTCGCGCTCCATCAAGATCCCCTCGGCCTGGCCGATCACCTCTCGGGTGGATAGGGCAGCGTGGAGATTGTCGGTCCGGCGTTCCTCGTCTTCGTGCGAGTGTGCGGCCGAAAGGGCGAGGCCGGCCAACGACGCCAGGAGCGCCGCTTTGCCCCGGTCGACAACTCCGAAGGCCGCGGGGTAGCGGGCGAAGAGGTTGAGGGCCCCGACGGTTCCGTAGGCGACGAGGGGAAGCGCCAGCACGCTGCGCATCCCCGCGGTGATCGCCTGGGGCCCGAAGTCGGGCCATCGGTCGTCCTGGGCGAGGTCCTCGGCGTAGAAGATGGCCCCTTGCGTGATGGCCTCGAGGCAGGGACCCTCACCGGTCCGGTGTTGCAGCGCGTCGATCTCGTCCACAATCGGGTGGGTGTGCACCGGGGTGGTGACCACGTCTCCATCGACGAGAAAGAGGCCGGCGTAGTCACAGCCCTCGATGGTCGCCACGGCCAACTCCACCACCTGGGCCAGGGTGTCGGTGACGCTACCGGCCGAAAAGAGGGTCCGGACCGTCTCAGAAAAGCTGATGGTGAGCTCGGAACTGGGGTCCCCACCGATGGTGGCCTGGTCTTCTTTAGTGTCCATTGGTCGCCTGCACCCGCCTCGGCTTCAGTATCGCCCTAAGGCCATCGGGGAATCAAGGAGCCCTCGTAACTGGTCGGGGAAAGGTGTATGGTCCCAATCACCTTCAACAGTGAGGGTTCGGAAGGGTTTGGCTCGCCACCCGCTGTGACCTTGGAGACGACGACTTCGTGTCGAGTTCCTCACTGTCGATTCAAAGACGTGGTTCTGTTTCCATTTCGGGCCCCGCCCAGTTCCCGAATGACCACCGCCCCGTTCGTCATGGTTCGCGGACGTCGCGGGCGCGAGGCTCGTCCCCCGTCGGCTCGATCCTCGGTATGGCCCGAAGGTGACGACCGGCACCACACCAATCGCAGATTTCGGCGTCGGGGTCAGCGTCGTCGGGGAACGGGCGATTCTCGCCGTCCGCGGTGAGGTCGACATGCTCACCACCCCCGATCTGATCGCCATGGTGGACGCGGCCATCGACGACGGGCACCGGTCCGTGGTGTTGGACCTCGCTGAGTTGGACTTCATGAGCGTCATGGGGCTGCGGGCGATCGCCGGCGGAGCGGATCGCCTCGAAGTGGCGGGCGGCGCGCTGACGATCCGCTCTCCCTCGGCCCTGGTCCGTCGCCTTCTCGACATCATGGGGCTTGCCGGGCTGGTCCACCTAGAAGAGCCCCGGCCGTTTGGACGGCTTGGCCCAGAGCAGTCGGGTCCCCCCCTCAGTGCCGGGCCCTACAGCCACCTGAGGAGGGTCACGGCCGTCCCCTCCGACGACGAAGTCGTCAACAGCGCACTTCGCCTCGTGGTGGCGCTGGCTCGGGCCGCTGTGGGCGGCGCCGACGGCGTCAGCGTGTCGCTTCGGCGCCGTGGGTGCCTCGCCACAGTGGCAGCGAGCGACCAGACCATCGCGGAGATGGATGCCATTCAGTACGCCACCGGGGAGGGACCCTGCGTCGACGCTTCGGTTGAAGGACGTTGGTTCCACGTCCAGTCCTTGGACACCGAGTGTCGGTGGCCAGCGTTCACGCCGGGCGCTCAGTCTCTCGGTATCAATTCCATCTTGTCGTCGCCTCTGCTGGCCCGGGACAAACCGGTCGGAGCCCTCAACATCTACTCGCGCGCCGAGGGTGCCTTCGCGCCGAACGACCAGAAGTTAGCGTCGGTGTTCGCCACCGAAGCCTCGGTCATCCTGACCGAGGCCGGGGCGGACGTCACCGACGACCAGCTCTCCAGTCGGTTCCAAGAGGCGCTGCGGACTCGGGAGGTCATCGCTCAGGCCCAGGGTGTGATCATGGAACGCGACGGAGTCGGTGAAGACGGCGCCTACTCCGACCTCCGCCGCTTTTCAATTTGGAACGGCACGCCACTGCGCCAGCGGGCACAAGACGTCGTGCATTCCACCCAGCGACCGGAGCCGCACCTCGGGGCCCCACCGTGGGGAGGCCACGATGGCTGAGCAGACGACCGACGTGCTCGACCGGTACCGCCAGGACGCCGAGCTGTCCCATGGCGAGTTGTGGTTGCGCTACTTCGAGTTGGGGGGCATGAGCACCGGGCTCCAACTGGAGGCCTTCCTCTACGGCGCCCTCGCGCCCAGCGCCCATGACCATGACTTGATCGCTCATGCCTTGAACGAGCGCTTCACCGAGCTCGGCGGGGACCATCCCGTCCCGTACGTGGAAGATGAGAATGATAACTAGCGAAAATCAGACGGCGACCGGTGTTATTCCGGCCAATGAGGCCGGTCCCAATGGCCCGCTGCGCGAGACCCAGGGCGGGGCCATCTCCAACCGGACCAACGCCAGCCTCCTCGTCGCTCTGGCCCGAGCCCAGGACGACGCCTTGGTCGAGGCGCACAACCGCCTCCTGCGTCTATGGCTTCGCCCGCCGGCAATGCGATCCGGCGCAGACCCGGGAGCTGGGTCCCCCACCCTTGGACTCGGCTCATGGTCGGCCCACCGAATCTCTGCGAGGTGTCAGCGCCCACCGAGCCCAGGAGGCGGCCATGGCGGCTGACGACCTGGAGCAGGAGGTGCTGCGCCCATGGGTCGGCTCGGCGATCGGCGACCTGGTCCTTCCCGGTGCCGAGCGCAAGGCCATCGCCCCCTACTTCGGCGGGAACTCCTACAACCAGGTGGCTGTGTTGGTCCGCCAACCAGACGAATCACTCAAAGGCGACGATGAGACCGCTGTCCGCCAACCCGGAGGAACGATAGACAGAGGGGCCCGAGCGCCAGTCCCTTCGGGGCGACGAACCCGAGACCGTCGAGAGTTCACACGAGTGGCGGAGAGCCGAGCACGCTTCTCCACCCTGAGTTTCGACGGGTCGCGAGCGAAGTGGCGCTGAACGCCGTCGCCCTCGACTGCTCGCTCAAGCCCGCGGCTGAGATTTTCTAGCACGGACACGGTGATCGGCGAACTGCCGGCGGCGTTGGAGTCCCATGGCGTCTCGTCAAAGGGACGGCGCGAGTTGCAGACGGCAACGTCCGCCCGGGCGTCCGAAGGTGACCGTGGCCGGAGCTGCGGCCGCAGATCCTCGATGTCAGCAGGTTCCCGTCGAGTCGTTGAAGATCGACCGATCTTCACGCCGGGGATGGCCATTTCTCGAGGCAGATGCCCTCGTGGGGCCCGAGGAGGTCCAAGTATCCTTCGAGCCGGCCCAGGCTCGCGCCGCCATTTGACGTTTCTAGACCCCGGAGAGATCGTGTCCGGGAACATCTTGACAAGCAATGCGGGTCCGGGATCAGACTGGGACGGTGACGGGGAAGCTGAATAGCTGCGAGAGCGTCCCGCGGCCTCCAATGGGAGATTCCGATTCTTCTTGCCTCCATCACCGTGTTCGCTATCGGAGAGCGCCGATGAGTAGCGTCTCGCCGGGAGCAGTGTGGTGCAGCAGTTGGACCGCAAGTAGTACCCGGAGCACGTTCCGCACCGATCATCTCTCGACCAGATGGGCCGTCGATGAATGATTCGATCTCTCGGGAGCCTGATCCGCGCGTGCAGCTGGCGGGTTCTGAGTCATTCGGTCCTTGGTGGAAGGAAAGGCCCTCGGTCATTCCCATTGTCGGGATCATCGTGATGCTCGTTCTCGGGATCTCCATCGCAGTACTTTCATCCTCTTCAGGCGGTGGGGGTAGCACCGGCCCTACTGGATCGAACCCGGCCGGCGTTGGTATCACCTCCGGATCTGGGACCTCAGGTGCAAGTGGCAATACTGGTACAGCGGCCGGTGGCTCCGCCGGCAGCACCGGTGGTGGAAACACGGGCGCCGGCGGCAGCACCGGCGGTGGAAACACGGGCTCCGGCGGGAGTGTTGGTGGCGGAAACACGGGCGCCGGTGGGAGCACCGGCGTTGGTGGCGGAAACACGGGCGCCGCCGGGAGCACCGGCGTTGGTGGTGGAAACACGGGAAGCGGAAGCGGTGCCCCTCCCGGGAGCGTCGGCGGGGGAGGTGGTGCCGGAAGCTCGGGTGCCGGCAACGGTGCCGCTTCCGGGAGCACCAGCGGGGGAAGTGTGGCCGGGAATTCGGGTGCCGGCAACGGTGCCGCTTCTGGGAGCACCAGCGGGGGAGGGGGTTCGGGAACCTCGAGTGCCAACGGCGGTGCCGCTTCCGGCAGCGCCGGCTCTGGCGGGAGTTACACGGGAGGCACCTAAGTGGTCACCTGGGGATTCTGAGTTCGGCGCGCCCTCTTCACGTCGAAGAGCAGAGTGCCCGCCAGCACCAGTCCCGAAACAATAACTAGCGGTGCGTAGAGATTAAATCCCACGTAGGTGAAGACCACCCGGTGAGTTCCCGGGCCAACGCTCACCGCAACGAGGGCAGGCGCGACCATTACAGATGTGGCGCTCCTGCCGTCAACAAGGACTCGCCAGCCGGGATCGAAGGAGGCAGCAAGCACCACCACGGCGCGCTTTCGCAACCGAACGGTCGCCTGTGCCGTCCCCTGATCGAGGTGGGCGTTCTCTGAGATCACCGTTCCCACCGGTTCACTTGGGCGGACATGCCCCGAAGCCGGTGCAAGAGCAGAATGACCTCCGGCGTAGTCGACCGCGAGCGTTTCGCCTCTTCCCGGCATCCGTGAATGGAGGTATGCAACGGATCGGAGGCCCACGTTCTCTCGGTCTGCCGAGACCACACCGACGACTTCGGCAACATGGAAGTAGCTGACGGAGGGCAATTCCCACAGGGCATAAGGAAAGCGGAGCATGACGAGACGCGCGGGCACCGGTGGGCGTCGGCCAGCGGGCTCAAGGACGTAACGGATTCCAAAAATGGAGTAATCGCCAGGATTCGACTGGTCGAAGAAGAACTCTGGATCAGTCATCAGCGATGCTGTCCGCAAGGTGTAACCGACTTCGTCCACGTCCTGGCTCTCGATGTACTTGAACACAGGCACAGCTCCGACGGTGAAGTGCGCCCCCCAGTTATCCGGTGTGCCGGCGTACACGCGCCCGTCACGGGATCGCCGGATCAGATCCAGTAGCGGCGCGATCACGGCGCCCTGCTCAGTGTCAGCGGTTCTCTGGTAGTCGATTGCCCTGGCGTTATCTCGATCGTAGGTTACGAGTTGGCTCCACGCGGGGGCTAGAGCCACGACCATGACAACGAGTAACCCGATGATCGCCGAACGGCGCGCCCATGTCCGAGATGTCACCGCAGAACGAATAGTCGGCCAGCGGCTGCGCACCGTATCGACAAGGAACGCCCCGATCGCCGTGCCACCAATGCCTGCCAGTAACAAGGCGGCAAGTTGGATGCCCATCATGAAGCGCCGCATGAAGATATCCGCGCTTCCTGGAATGACGCTCACCAGCGACCCGAACGTTGTGCGTCCGAATGAGAGGAGCAAACTCATGAGGAGCAGAAGAAGCACAGCGCGACCGCGCTCATCTCTCCGAAATCGGACAACACAAACGATCAGACCGATGCCCGCTAGAAAGGTCACAGCGGGCCACCTTCGGGCATCGAGAAGGTGACCGGTAACCAGCCATTCGAGAACCTGGCGTGCTCCGTAGCCGTTCTCAAGAGGAGTACCACGGAGAATCTCGTTTACCGAGGCCCACTTGCTGAAGACAACAAGCGGGACCGTCACCCAGGCCGTCGTGGCGAGTGTTCCAACTGCGAGGACCAAAGATCGAGCAATTCGGGACCGCAGGCCTGACAGTTTCAGGAAAGGGAAAAGTCCAATGGGCAGGAGTGCCAGAAACCCGGTTTCAAAGTGAAACATCACGGTGAGAGAAACGAAGAGAATTGCCAAAAAATATCGGCGCCCCTCGGTGATGGCTTGCCAGCTGAATCCCCAGGCCAAAGGGAGAGTGAGCATCGCCCAAAGCTGTGCCCAAACACCAAATCCGATCCAGAGATAGGCGATGGTCTCGAACCCGATGCCAATCGTGCTCATGATGAACGGAGCGAGGAGCGCGGCGATCGCCGCAGTCCACCGGCTCAATCTGAATGCTCGTGCCCCCAGGTAGATGCTCACCGGCCACAGGGACACCAGCAGGTACAGACTCCAGGCGAACGCCCGATCCGGGCCGATGGCTAATCCGATGAGCCCGGTTATGGTCGATGGGAGGCTTTGATAGTGCAGGAACTGCGGGGAACCGAGCCCGAGGTACGGAAACCAACTGGTCTGCGGGAGGTGGCCGGACTGGATCCTTTCCGCGGCAAACCGGACCATCTGTTCGTGTACTGAGCTGTCGTTCAGATACGCAACAGACGTCGCCTGGGCTCGGAGGAACCAGTAATTGAAGAGCACGGCAGCTGCGACGACGAGCCACTGGGGATAGATGGATCGGTGATTGCCGAGGTGTTCCGGTCGATCACCCGGTCCTCGTTCGATTCGGTCATCGGGTAGTTGCAGGCGGGTGCGCATGAAGACTGGCAATCTGGGGAATGTGAAGGATCCGTTTGTAACCTTCCACCCCCGACGAATTGGTTGCGTGGGAGCAGCCCCGAGCGGATCTCGTCTCAGCCGAGGCGCAGCGTCTCGAGAGGTTCGAGGCGCGCCGCTTTGATCGACGGGTACAAGCCTGCACTGACGGAGACGAGGAGTGCCAGACCCATCCAGATCGGTATCTCACGGTAGGCAATCACAACCACCCAACCCGCGAACGCGGAGACGCCGTACACGACAGCCACCCCCAGTATTGCGCCGATGATCCCGCCGAGGATGCCGACGAACAAGGACTCGAGAAGGAACTGTGCACCGATCTTCGACCGGCTGTGACCGACAGCGCGACGAATGCCGATCTCAGCCGACCGTTGGATAACGGAAATCGACATGACGTTCGCTATTCCGATCCCACCGACCGTCAACGCGAGCAGGCCTGCAAGCAATGCGACCTGTTGCAGCGTCTTGTTCGCCTGCGCTGCCGCCTGGAGGATGTCGGTCGGTATCTGCGTTGACACTTGGTTCGTGCCGCCGAGGCTGATCGCGGTCGGAATTGCATTCGCGGTCGCCTGCGTTGAGCCCGGCACGGCGCGAATATACAACTGGTTGGGTCTGCCATTCGTGCCCAGAACGTGTTTTGCGGCCCATTGGGTGACAAACGCGGCGTTGTCCAGTTCTGGATCGAGCGCGACGGCACCAAGTACCCCGACCACGCCGAAATTGGAGTTATTGAGTCGGATCGTCCGCGTCTCACCCGGCAGGTAGCCGTACTGTTTCGCTATTCCCTCGCCGAGCACAACCGAACGGAGATGGAGTCTGGTGTCGGCGGTACTCAACCAGCGACCGTCCAGCAACGGAACCTGGAGAACCGAAGGCAGTTCGTCATCAGCGGCGCGCACCGGCACAGGGAAGGCCTGGTAGTAGCCGCTGGCCCCTTGGATCGGGATGGAAATGACACCGGAGAGGTTCGAGGTCGCGGACGCACCGGTCACCGTCGACACATTCTCTACCCGCTGAACGGCGTTGCTGGGAAATGTCGGATTCTGCGAACCAAACGTGCCACCCGCTTGGGCGATGACGAGGTTGGTTCCCAATTGCGAAAGTTGAGCCTGCAGAGCACCTTTGGCGCTTTCGGTCAATCCGACGGCACTGACCATGGCGGCGACACCGATGATTGGACCAAGCATGATGAGAAGTGTGCGGATCTTGCGGGCCTTGAGGCCAGACCAAGCCACACCGACGAGGTCACCGATCTGGTTCATGTCGTTGCTTCCACCCGCTGCTCGTCCGCGACGATGCGACCGTCGCGCATGGAGACCTTGCGGCGTGCCGTGCCGGCCACCGTCGGATCATGGGTCACCATCACGACCGCCCGCTCGGCAGATTCGAGGCTCCTGAAAATATCGAGCACGTGCGCGGCGTTGGCAGAATCAAGCGCGCCGGTGGGCTCATCGGCGAGGATCATGAGCGGATCGGTCACGATGGCTCGTGCCAGGGCGACGCGTTGTTGCTCTCCACCCGACATCTGGACAGGCCGATGATCGGCCCGGGCCGAGAGACCGAGTTGATCGAGCGCATGGTAGGCGCGCTCACGACGATCTCGTGGCGCGATGTCCCGGTACAGCAGCGCGGTCTCAACGTTGCCGAGCGCCGTCAGATGGGGGATCAGGTGGAACTGCTGGAACACGAACCCGATGGAGTTTCCTCGTAGCTTCGAACGGGTTGGGTCATCCAGGGTGCTCACGTCTTGTCCGGCGACGCGAATAGTTCCCGATGTCGGTAGATCGAGAACACCCAGCAGGCCCAGCATCGTGGACTTGCCGGATCCCGAAGGGCCGACGATCGACATGAATTCGCCGGGCAAGATTCGCAGGGAAACATCACGCAGCGCGTAGACCTCGATCTCCTCGCCGTAGACACGGGAGACATTTTCGAGCTCGAGGAGCGGCTCCCCGTCTGTACGCAGCACGCCAGGGGGCGCGGTACGCGGTACTCCGTAGGGCGGAGTGTCGAATGGTTGCGTGCTCATTGTGGCTGATTGACTTGCACGACGACCGTCTCACCGACGCGCAAACCCTTTGTGATCTGGATGTATGAGCCCTCGGTCAAGCCGGTCGTCACCGGCACCTCGGTGACCCTTCCGCCTTCCGCGAGATTGATCACCCGGACAACGGAGACACCCGATCCGTTTTGCTTCACCGCCGCGATCGGAACTGTCAGGGCGTTGTTCTCCTCCTGATCGACGACCGTGATCGAAACCTCCGAGCCGTCCGCACCGGTGAGGTTGGACACTTCGATCCGGCCCTCGTACACCTGGGAGGATTGGCCGGTTCCCGAGCTGACCACGGTCGGGGTCGAGTCGAGCTCGGTGATAGTGCCTGTACCCGTGTTGTTTTCGCCGGAGATCTGCACCGTGCAGGGCTGTCCCACCCTCAGCTTGCTCCGATCCGCGGCCGAGGCCTGGAGCGTGACGCTCAAGTTGGGCTCGGTGAGCGAAAGTATCGCTGCCCCGGGCGTCACCGGTGCTCCGGCCTTGACGAATACCTGCCCGACCCGAGTCGGCCATTGTCCGACGATCATGTCGGTTGGTTGGAATGTGATGTTGTTCTGGATAGATTGCAAGACCACGGTCACCTGCGTCTGGCCGGCCTTGAGGAGTGCCGTCCCGGCAACCGGCACGTAATTTTGGCCGGGTTCTGCAGTGCCTTGCACTGCGAAGCTCACCGACGTGTCCTTCACAGGCGCTTGGTCAGCGGCGATGGTGAACGATGCAGCACCGCCTTCAGAGACAGTGGAGGTGTTGGACGAGATCGTGAGCGTAGGAACCACCGTGGACGTGATCGTTACCGACGCGCTGCTCGGCGTGCCTATCTTGTATTTCGAGTTCGCGGCCACCGAGACGGTGAGAACCCGGTCCGGCTCGACGACGTTGTTTGTGACAGTTGGGATCGCGACCTGTAGCGAGGTTTGCCCCGCCGGCACGATAATGCTCCCGCCAGGAGTGGTGTAGTCGGTTCCCGCCACGGCGCTCCCCGAGTACGACAAGCCGATTGTCAACGCGGAGCTGGTCGCCTCGCTCAAACCAAGTGTGACCTGATACGGCTGTCCCTTTTGGAGGTAGGCAGTCGGCGAAGTCAATGTCACAATTGGGAGCGCGCCACTCCCGTTGATCGTGATGACAGCGGAACCTTGTGATCCCACGCCGTACGATGTCGGCGACGGAGCGATCGACGCAACAATGAATTTGTTCGGCTCGATCACATTGTTGTTGAGGGTGTTGATGGTGACGCTTGCCGAAGTGCTACCGGCGCTCAGCACCACAACCGGATTAATAGGGTTGTAGTCGGTTCCTTGCACGGCGCTTCCCGAGAGGGTGAGTCCGACCTGTGTGTTCTGGAGGGGAGCTTGGTTCGCAGCGATGGTAAGTGTCGCCGAGCCGCCAGGCGAGATTGTGGTTCCACCGGAGATCTGGAGAGAAGGTACGTTGCTATTCGTAATAGTCGTCTGCGCGGAACTGGGAGATCCCACTGAATATCCGGATCCGGCGGCGAGCGACAGAATGATGTTCGGATCTGCCTCTACGACGTTGTTGACACGCGTCTGCACAGAAATCGTCGTGGTCGTCATGCCCCCAGGCAAGACCACCGACGTCGGCGGCGTCACGACATCCTGGGTGCCGGCGGTTCCACTCGAAGTCACGTTGACGGTGATGGCGCTACCTGCAGCGACCGACGCGCCGATCACGAATGTCGCGGGCATACCCTGTGCGACGTCATTGTTCACCGATTGGATGGTGAGCACCGGTGGTGGCGTTGCCGGCGACGCGACCTCCGACGGGAACGCGGCCAGGGTGGCGTCAACACCGGGCTTGGAAGAGAACGCCGCTGCCTGCGCCGGTGGTGGGCCGATGATGAGGCCGGCGCTATCCTCAGCGCCCAGCTTGTAGCCGGTACCTTGCTCGAGCGACACAGTCGCGGACTGCGGGCTGGCTGGCGTCGAGTTGGGATAATGATGCTGAGCCTGCCACTGTGCCAAAGCAAACTGAGTCTGCTGAGTGAACACGTTATCCATCGGACCGGGGTAGTCACCCGCGGCGGCCAGGATCTGCTTCAGCTGAACCACGTCGTCGCCCTGATCGCCGGGTACCAGCGACCGGAAGAATGGCACTGTGCCCTGTTCTGCAATGGCGCGACGACCATTGATCGCAAACATCGCATTGCCCGAGCGCGAGAACGTGCCATTCTTTGAATACACGGCGTTGACAAGCCCCTGGGTTGCGGCAGTGACGTTACGGAGTTCTTTGCGAGCGAGCGTTCCGTTCAACGACACGGTGTCCTGCAGTGTGCGACGCTGCACCTTGCTGAAAATGATCACTTCGCCCTGTTTGGCCGAGTTACCGCCGCTCGATATCGCGTAGGCGACGCCTGCGGTCACAACCACCACGGCCGCGACCACGCTGGCGACTATCTTTTGATTGCGCGACACTGTCAACCCCCCGAGGTTGTTCTAGGACCCGCCCTTTTGCGCTTTTGCTGCGCAGTCTTGCACGTCCGAGCTCGACAGAACGCTCTGTCCAGGTGGCGGCTTGAACTGCGCGCTGGCTCCTGAAGCGGCGCCGAAGGAGAAGAGGAGACCCTTGGAATTGGGTTTTGGCTCGGGTATCCCCCATCCACGAGCAATCATGCAGGTGCGCCACTTCAGATAGTCCTTGTTTTCGGTTTTGACCTGTGCCTGCGTCAAGTTGTCTTGAGCGCTTTGCGCGGCCTTGAGTGCTTGGATGATGTCGCTCTTGGCCGCACACGTCGTCAGACTTTTTATGTACGAGGGGTCGTTGGCGCCTGAGTTGGGATCACTCGGGTTCGGCGCGCCGACGAAGGTCACTCCCAACCCCGCGAGGCAGGATTGAAATACGCCGATCGACGTGAAGAGTGCAGTGGTCGGATTCTGTTTGGCCAGCGGAATTGTGCCACCGGACGAGCCTGAGGCCCCTTTGCCTTTCAATCCACCGGCGGGTATGTCGGCCCGCGGAATTTGCCCAGATTCAACGATGGCCGCTTTCGAAGCCGAGTTTGATGCACCGCCACAACCCGCCATGACGGTCGCCACGAGGAAGATGGCGAGCGCCAACCCCCGCTGTGGCTTGCTGCACGTCACCTCGCCCGCCGCCCACGGTGCTGCCCACCACGGGCTTCACGTCCAGATGTACGGACGGGACGACACGACTGGTGTTGTTGAGTCGTGAAGGCCCGACAGAAATGAGGACGTGAGCGAAGCATCACAGCAAAGGAGCGCAAGTTCCTGACATGAGCGCGACCGAGCATTCCAGGAGGTGGCCGTTGCCGTCGACCGATCCTGGATCCATGGCGGGCATATTAGACCTGTCGGTGGCGGCGCCGTTGCTCGCGGTCGGCGGATTGTCGAAGGCGGGTGGCGGTCAGCCAGTTTCAATCATGCACGCCACCGAAGGATTGCCCGATCACGGCTGGCTCCTTGTCCAGCTTCAGGTGTCGAGAGATTTGTGGAGCGAGAGTTCCACCCACCAGCATTCTGTGTCGTCGTCTCGGACGAGCGCGAACCTACTAATGGTCTGCTGGCCGCCGTCATGATCCCGATAGAGCAGCTCGAGCCCCACTTCTCCCTTTGCTATCGCATCGGTTATCCGAGCATGGGTCTCCTCTTGCTCGTCACGTAGGGCCCCTTGCCAGAACGCGACGTCGCCAGGCGGGATCCACAGTGCCCGAGTCTGGCGGCGGAACTGTTCGGGGTCCCCAAATTCATCGGTACTGCTCTGCAGTCCGGGGTAGGGGTTCCAGGCCTCGATCACCGCGATGCCGTTTCCGAAGTTGCGGACACCCATCGCCAGATAGGCCACGCCGTTGACCGATTCCACCGCCGCCCGGCCTCCAGCGAAACTCACCCAGTGACGATCGACGAACATGATGCGCTGCTCAGGGTCTTCGAGCCTGGAGGGAGCCAGGACAGGCCGCAGTCCGAACTGAAAAGCGCGCTCGGCGAGACGCTGGGACCGTCTCCCGGACCGGACGGCGGCAAATGTGGCCACGGCAAGCACGAGTGTGCCGCCAGCTGTCGCCAGTGACGAGACGGTGGTCCAGTTCAAATTTGACACGTGGTCACCCTACGCGACGACCCTGACTAGGCTCGAAAGTTCACCCTCGCCGGGGTGGCTTGGGAGCGTGCTGCTCAGGCCGGACAGAGGAGGGCACCGATGACGAGCACCGACCTGTTGGTGGACGCCTTCGAGAGGATCCGCGATGCCGTGCACCCAGCGGTAAACGGACTCTCGCCGGCCGAGCTGACGTTCCGTCCCGACGGCGAATCGAACTCCATCGCCTGGCTGGTATGGCACCTGACTCGAATACAAGATGATCACGTTGCGGGGCTCGACGGCAGCGAACAGGTGTGGACGGCAAACACGTGGGCTGAGCGGTTCGCGCTGCCCCTCGACGCGTCGGACACGGGCTACGGCCACGACCCGAACATGGTGGCGGCAGTCACCGCAGACGCCTTATCGCTGCTCGGCTACTACGACGACGTGCACGACAAGACGCTGAAGTTCCTGCGCTCCCTTGCCGAAGCCGACCTGACCCGGGTGGTAGATCGAAGCTGGGAGCCACCGGTGACTCTGAGCGTTCGGCTGGTGAGCGTGATCGTCGACGACCTCCAGCACGTGGGTCAGGCGGCATACGTCCGAGGGATCCTTCAGCGGCACTGAGTGCGCTGGACGACGGGCGCCCCTCTTGTCAGCGGCTGGACCCGGCGCCGGCCAGGATGAAGCCAACGCGACGACCGGCCACGTGACCCGAGGTCCCGGGGCGCCCGATTCACAGGTGCCGATGCAATTCGTTCGCCGGGCCATCTTCCCGGCGCTGGCAGAACGTCGAGGTCCCGCACGTCGGTGACCGAGCTCGTTTCGACCGACTGGTCGGCTCCCTCCAGCGCCCGCACCTCCGCGAAATGCACCCCTATCCCGTCGTCCTCTCTCCCTGGGCGACCCCCGGGCGCTGCCTCGTGGGTGCCCGAGCACCCGCGTGTCCGAGAACGTGCGGGAAGGCAGGACCATGCGGTCGATTCGGGGGATTCGGCGACCTCTTGTAGCCTCGCGGCCCATGGAACATTCCATGTCCCAGCGCCTGGAGGATCTGGCAGCCCGCAAGGAGCAGGCGCTCCACGCCGGCAGTGACCAGGCGGTGGACAAGCACCACGCCAGGGGCAAGATGACGGCCCGAGAGCGGCTCGACTACCTGCTCGACGAGGGTTCGTTCCAAGAGCTGGACATGCTGTCGCGCCACCGGGCCCACGGCATGGGTCTGGAGGACAACCGCCCTTACACCGACGGGGTGGTCACCGGGTTCGGCATGATCGACGGCCGGCGGGTCTGCGTCTTCTCCCAGGACTTCACCGTCTTCGGGGGTGCCTTAGGGGAGGTTTTCGCCGAGAAGATCCACAAGGTGATGGATCTCGCCGCGTCCACCGGTGTGCCCATGATCGGTTTGAACGACGGGGCCGGGGCCCGGATCCAAGAGGGCGTGGTGTCGCTGCACTCCTACGGCGGGATCTTCCACCGCAACGTGACGTCGTCGGGGGTCATCCCCCAGATCAGCGTGATCCTCGGCCCCTGCGCCGGCGGAGCGGTCTATTCACCGGCGATGACCGACTTCATCTTCATGGTGCAAGGGACCTCGCACATGTTCATCACCGGTCCCGATGTGGTGAAAACCGTGACCGGCGAGGACGTCACCCTCGAAGAGCTCGGTGGCGCCATGAGCCATGCCACCAAGTCCGGGGTGGCCACGTTCGTCTCGGCCGACGAGAAGTCCTGCCTCGACGATGTCCGCTATCTCCTCTCTTTCCTCCCCTCGAACAACCTCGAGGAGCCTCCGCCGGTCGTCTCGGGCGACGACCCACAACGCCAGATCCCCGAGCTCATCGACCTGATGCCGGCATCGCCCAACCAGCCCTACGACATGAAGAGGATCATCGGGGCCATCGTCGACGACGGCGACTACCTCGAGGTCCATTCCCACTGGGCCATGTCGATCACGTGCGGGTTCGCCCGGATCGACGGCCGGGTGGTGGCTATCGTGGGCAACCAGCCCGCCGTGTTGGCCGGCGTCTTGGACATCGACTCGTCAGAAAAGGCGGCCCGCTTCGTCCGGACCGCTGACGCCTTCAACATCCCGCTCGTGACCTTCGTCGATGTGCCCGGCTTCATGCCCGGCACCGACCAGGAGTACGGCGGCATCATCCGACACGGAGCGAAGCTGCTCTACGCCTACTGCGAGTCGACCGTGCCGCGCATCCAGATCATCACCCGCAAGGCCTACGGCGGCGCCTACGTCGTCATGAACTCCAAGTCCATCGGGGCCGACCTGGCCTACGCCTGGCCGTCGGCCGAGCTGGCGGTGATGGGTCCGAACGGTGCGGTCGAGATCGTTTACCGCCGGGAGCTGGCCGAAGCCGACGATCCAGTCCAACGGCGGGCCGAACTCGTCGAGGAGTACACCGAGCGCTACGCCAACCCCTACATCGCGGCCGAGCGGGGTTATGTCGACGATGTCATTTCGCCGGCCGACACCCGCCGCGTCCTGGCCCAGGCGCTCGAGCTGCTCGCCTCCAAGCACGAAGAACTCCCCCGGCGCAAGCACGGAAACGTGCCGCTGTGAGCGGCGGACTTGCCCCCCGCCCCGAGCCCGGTCCCGAGGTGCTGGCGCTGGTCGCCGCGGCGCTCGATCAGGTGTGGCCGAGGCCGGTTGCCTCCCCCGACGCCTTGGACCCGGCCCACCGGGTGTGGCGTTTCAGCGGCCGGTGGTGGAACAAGCCCACACCGATGCGCCGCGAGCGGCCCTACGCGTCTCGCTGAACGCTGGTTGAACCGGCCCGGGCCCCGCGCCCGATGTGCCGGTCCGCCGGCCCTCGATTTTTTTCCTCTCGGAGCACCGAATGGTGCGTACCGACGACCCGTTCTTCTTGTCGCAACAGACACTGGTCACCGACCAGGTCACGAGAGGAGGGGATCATGGGATCCTGCGGAACGGTCAGCGAAGTGACTTGCCTGCCGGGAGCGAAGTCGGCGCCCCCGGCCGGCGCCAGCGGCGCCCCCCAACGTTGGGCCGACCGGGTGGCCGCCCTGGTTGGTGTGGGCGACTTCAAACGGGCCATCGCGGCGGCCACCGGGGTCGACAAATCGGCGCTGGCTCCCGAGCGCCTGGCCTTTTTCCTCGTCGACGTGGCCCAAGCCCAGTACGGGTTGGCCTGGTACGCCGACGCGCTGCGGACCATCGGGCGGGCGCAGGCTGCCGATCCCGCACTGGTCAACCACGACATCACCGTGCGCCTCATGGTCCACGGGATCGCCACCCAAAGGGCCGAGCCGATCGACGAGCGCCTCTTGAACGTGGTGGGCCGGCGCTTCAGCACACTGGCCGCCGCGTCATCAGGGGCGCACATTCGGCTCGGCGGCGTCGGGGGACCGCCGCTGTGAGCCCGCTGTCGCTCAGTTGCGCAGCATCATGCCGGGGCAGGCCTCGAGACCGTCTTCTGCGGCCTGGCCGTCGAGGCGGATGGGCACCCCGTTGACCAGGGTGTGGGTCATGCCGACCGGGGCGTCCGCGGTGAGCCGCTCACCGTCGGCGGGAAAATCTCGCAGCCGGCGAAGCGGCCCGGGGGCCACGGTGGCCGGGTCGAAGACGCATAGGTCGGCCGCTTTCCCGACCGCCACGGTGCCCCGGTCGGACAGTCCGTAGACACCGGCCGGCTCGCCGGTCAGCTTGTGCACGGCCCGCTCGATCGGCATGACCTCCCGCTCGCGCACCCAGGTGCCGAGCAGATCGGTGGCGAAGCAGGCGTCACAGAGCTGGGACACATGTGCCCCCGAGTCGGCCAACCCCAACAAGACATTGTCTCTCGGCAAGAGCCAGGCGATGGCCTCGGGGTCGTTGTTGGCCACCACCGAGGTGAACCGGGTCTTCAGATCGTCCTCGAGGGAGAGGTCGAGCATCACGTCGAGCGGGGTGACTCCCCGTTCTGCGGCGATGTCGAGAATCGGCCGGCCCACGAGATCGGGGCTCGACGGTGACTCGGCGATGGAGACCGAGGTCCAGTTGAACGGCAGTCCGCCGCCGCCGCCCAGGCCTACGTCTTCCCAGGCCTTGGCCCGCCAGGCCGGGTCCCGGTAGGCCGCAGTGCGCTCCTCGAAGCTGGTGTCCATGAGCGAGGCGAAGCTCGGGCGGGTGTTCAACGTGAAGGGTTCGGCCAGGTTCATCTGGAAGACGAGCGGGCGGCACGAGACCTGGGGCCAGACTTCGATCCCCTCGGCGCGGGCGGCGTCATTGTCGGCGATGACCTTTTCGTGCCAGGGGTAGCCTTGCACGGTGAGCAGGGCGGTCCAAGTGATCGGACGGCCGATCTCGCGCTGGAGCGCGTTGACCTCGGGGAGGGGGATGACGCCGCCCGGGAGCAGCGCGATCACGCCCCGGTTGGCATCGCGCAGCGGCTGGAGGAGGACCCGGAGCTCGTCGATGCCCGAGACCCGGGAGGGGACCGGACGACCGTGGTCCCCGTTGTGGGTGGGTGAGGCACTCGAGGCGAACCCGGCCGCCCCGCCGGCCATGGCCTCGGCCACCACCTGCTGCATGGCCGCCAGTTCTGAGTCGTTGGCCGGGCGCTCGTAGGCGTCGGGGCCCATGACGTAGAGGCGCACCGCGGTGTGGCCCACGTAACACCCGTAGTTGAGCGCCACCCCCCGGCGTTCGATGGCGTCGAGGTACTGGGGGAAGGTTTCGAATTCGGCCCACGGAACGCCGGCGGCCAGGGTGTCAAAGCTCATGTCTTCGACGTGCTGGAGGGTGCGGGCCAGTAGCTCCACACCGTCGGCCCGGATCGGGGCGATGGAAAAGCCGCAGTTCCCGGCGATGACCGTGGTCACCCCGTGGAACGACGACGGGGTGAGCCGGGGGTCCCAGAAAACCTGCGCGTCGTAATGGGTGTGGATGTCGATGAATCCGGGCGCGACCACCTGCCCCGACGCGTCCAGCTCGGTGGTGCCCGAGAGCCCGTCTCCCACCCCCACGATCCGGTCCCCGCGCACGGCCACGTCGGCCGGGCGTCCGGGGGCCCCGGTCCCGTCGATAAGGGTCCCACCCCGGATGACGATGTCAGCGTCCATACCATCTCCTCGGTCGTGTGCCCCCATCGTCGCGGACCGGGCACCCCCGTGCACGCGGTGAGACGATCGCCGCCGCTGTGCTCAGCTGATGGAGCGCGGGGGTGATCCACACCCGGCGTCCCAGCGGGTCACCAAGAGCTCGACCCGCCTTGGTCGTCGCTCATTGCCCCCACCTCTTCTTGCTGCTTGGCGGGCCGGCCGGGCCGCTCAGTTGGCCCGGCGGTGCTCTTCGGCGAGCCGGACAAGGTCCTCCATCATGTGGCCGAACTCGAAGTCCTTGGGGGTGTAGACCGCGGCCACCCCCTTGCCCTTGAGCACCTCGGCGTCGTCGGGCGGGATGATGCCCCCCACCACGACCACCGCGTCGACGCCGGCCGCCCGCAGGCGGTCGAGGACCTCGGGGACGAGCTCGAGATGTGAGCCCGAGAGGATGGAAAGCCCGACGATGTCGACGTCCTCGTCGCGCGCCGCGGCCACGATCTGTTCGGGGCTCAGCCGGATGCCCTGGTAGATGACCTCGAAGCCGGCGTCGCGGGCCGCGACCGCGATCTGTTCGGCCCCGTTGGAGTGGCCGTCGAGTCCGGGCTTGGCCACCAACAGGCGCGGCGGTCCCCCGGTGCGGGCCGAGAGCGCTTTGACCTTTTCGACCACCCCGGCGAGCTCGGCTCCGCGCTGGCCGACCCCGCCGCTCACCCCAGTCGGGGCGCGGTACTCGCCGAACACCTCGCGCAGCACGCCGGCCCATTCGCCGGTCGTGCCACCCGCATGGGCGAGGGCGATGGTCGGCTCCATGATGTTCGCGGCCGGCCCGTTGTCCTTCGCCACCCGACGCAACTCGTCGAGGGCGCGCCCCACCAGCGCACCGTCGCGGCCGGACCGCCACGCCGCCACGTCGGCCTGGAGTTCAGCTTCGACCGTCGGGTCGACCTTCAAGATGTTCTCGGCACCGCCGTCGGCGGTGAGCGGGGAGACGGCCGTCTCGGTGAAACAGTTGACCCCGACCACCTGCTGCTCACCCGATTCGATTCGCCGTACCCGCTCGGCCTGGCTGCGCACCAGCCGGAGCTTGAGCTCGTCGATGGCCTCGAACGCGCCACCGAGGGAGAGGACGTCGTCGAGTTCGGCGGTGGCGGCGTCTTCGAGTTCTCTGGTCTTTTTCTCGATGACCGTCGAGCCTTCGAAGATGTCGCCGTACTCGAGCAGGTCGGTCTCAAAGGCCAGGATCTGCTGGATGCGCAGCGACCACTGCTGGTCCCAGGGACGGGGCAGGCCGAGCGCCTCGTTCCACGCCGGCAGCTGGATGGCCCGGGCCCGGGCGCCTTTGCTGAGCGTGACCCCGAGGGTTTCGAGGACGATCCGGGGCACGTTGTTCTCGGGCTGCTGCTCGGTGAGCCCGAGGGAGTTCACCTGCACCCCGTAACGGAACCGCCGGAGCTTCTCGTCGGTGACCCCGTAGCGCTCGGCGCAGATGCGGCTCCACATGGAGGTGAAGGCCCGCATCTTGCAGGTCTCTTCTACGAAGCGGAGTCCGGCGTTCACGAAGAAGCTGATCCGACCGACCACCTGCGGGACCTCGTCGTTGGAGATCTTCCCCGACCGGCGCACACCGTCGAGGATCCCGATCGCCGTGGCCAGCGCGTAGGCCAGCTCTTGGAGGGGGGTGGCCCCGGCCTCTTGGAGGTGGTAGCTGCAGACGTTGACCGGATTCCACCGCGGTGCGTGACGGACCGTGTAGGCGATGGTGTCGACGGTCAGCCGGAGGCTCGGCTGCGGGGGGAAGATGTAGGTGCCCCGGGAGAGGTACTCCTTGACGATGTCGTTCTGGGTGGTGCCCGAAAGCAGGGTCGGGTCGATGCCACCGTCCTGGGCGTTGGCCACGTAGAGACCGAGCAGCCAGGCCGCGGTGGCGTTGATCGTCATCGATGTATTCATCTCCGACACCGGGATGCCGTCGAGCAGTTGGCGCATGTGGCCGAGATGGGCGACGGGGACACCGACCTTGCCGACCTCACCGGCCGCCTCGGGCGCGTCGGGGTCGTAGCCGGTCTGGGTGGGAAGGTCGAAGGCCACCGAGAGCCCGGTCTGGCCCTTGGCCAGGTTGGTCCGGTAGAGCTCGTTGGAGGCTCGGGCCGAGGAGTGGCCCGAGTAGGTGCGCATCATCCACGGCTTTGAACGCTCCGGGCGGTCCGCCGGGTCCTTTGTCATGTGCTCACCTCCCTGCTGGCCGGTGGTACCCCCCATTGTGCCCGCCAGCCGACCGGCGGGGCCCGGATTACTTTCGGGAGTACTCGTAAAAGCCCTGGCCGGACTTGCGGCCGTAGCGCTCGGCCGCCACCAGGCGGCGCAATGTCGGCACCGCCGCGTAGTTGGGATCCTTGAACTCCTCGTAGAGCGCGTCGAGTATGGCGACCGACGTGTCGAGGCCAACCAGGTCCAAAAGCGCGAAGGGGCCCATCGGGAACCCGCAGCCGCCCTTCATCGCGGTGTCGATGCCCTCCTTGGTGGCCACGCCCTGTTCGAGCATGCGCACCGCGTTGTTGAGGTAGGGGAAGAGCAGGGCGTTGACGATGAACCCGGCCTGGTCTCGCACCTCGACGGGGTCCTTGCCGCAGGCCTCGGCGAAGGCGAGGGCCGCGGCGATGGTCTCGTCTGAGGCGGTGATCGGGCGTACCACTTCGACGAGGGACATGGCCGGGGCCGGGTTGAAGAAGTGCACGCCGCAGACCCGGTCCGGGCGGCCGGTCTCCATGGCCAGATCCACCACCGCCAGGGTCGAGGTGTTGGTGGCGATGATGGTCGACTCCGCACAGATCCGGTCGAGCTCACTGAAGAGATGTTTTTTGATGGTGAGGTCCTCGACCACCGACTCGATCACCAAGTCGCAGTCCGAAAGCGCCCCGAGTTCAGAGGTCACGCTCACCCGGCCGAGGATCTCGTCCCGCTCGGCCGCGGTGCGCTTCTCCTTCTCGACCTGTCGGTTGAGCGACTTCTCGAGGCCGGCGACCATGGCGTCGGCGCTCGTCTGGCTCCGGCTGCGCAGCACCACCTCGTGACCGTTGGCCGCCGCCACCTCGGCGATGCCCGAACCCATGATCCCCGAGCCGACGATTCCCACACGTTTGATTGACATGGCCACGATGTTACTTGGGGGTAACCGCGCCGGGCGATCCGGACCCCTCAGGCACGTCGGTGTCCCGGACCGCCCGGCGATCGCGGCTGGCGATCGCCTTTTGGGCCATGGCCTCGAGCATCTCTTCGGGATGGGCGGAGAAGAACGCCCAGGCGTCCCGGGCGCTCTTCGGGGCGACAATGAGGGCCCGGTTCTCCACCACGCCCTCGAGCACATCGGCGGCGAGGTCCTCGGGCGGGTAGGGAGCGCCCAGCGCATTGGTGAGCAGCTTGCGGGCGTTCACCGGGGTGGCCGGGCCGGCCACCCCGGGGGGGTTGGTCTGGTTGAGCAGCGGGGTCTCGATCGGCCCGGGGCAGACCACGCTCACCCGCACCCCTTTGGCTGCTGCCTCGACCCGCAGGCTGGTGCTGAGGCCGACCACCGCCGCCTTGGCCGCGGCGTAGGGGGTGAGCAGCGGGGACGGGACCAGGCCGGCGAGCGAGGCCGTGTTGACGATGTGGCCCGAACCCTGGCGCACCATGAGCGGATAGGCGGCGGCCACGCCGTAGATCACGCTGCGCAAGTCGACGTCGATGGTCTTGTCCCACAGTTCGAGGCTCAGCTCTTCGACTGGTCCGCCCGCGCCGATGCCCGCGTTGTTGAAGACGAAGTCGAGGCGGCCGTGGGTCTCGGCCGTCCCCTCGATCACTCGGCGCACCGCTGGGGCATCGGTGACGTCGAGTGCGACGGCCTCGGAGTGGTGGCCGAGCGCCTCGGCCACTGCCTTGGCTCCGACAGCGTCGATGTCGGCCAGAACCACGACCGCCCCGTGACCCACCAGTGCCGTCGCCAGCGCCTTGCCGATACCCGACGCGGCGCCGGTGACAACGGCGACCTGGCCCTCGAAGTGCCTGCGGGTGCTGACGCTGTCGGTGGTCATGGACCAAGCCTA